>Ga0129306_1000306_pt1 | contig 83609 bp, 76 predicted proteins | sample P827metagenome_FD_94438 | JGI IMG/M metagenome (GOLD analysis project Ga0129306, IMG submission 94438) | Capybara group fecal microbial communities from Wisconsin, USA - P827 metagenome | ecosystem: Host-associated > Mammals > Digestive system > Large intestine > Fecal | place: USA: Wisconsin...
CAATTGAATATCTGGTGATGATGGCTATGAGGTCCCACCTGTTCCCATTCCGAACACAGTAGTTAAGCTCATAAACGCCGAAAGTACTTGGCTGGAGACGGCCTGGGAGGATAGGAAGTTGCCGGTTAAAAAAGAGTTATCTCGAATGAGATAACTCTTTTTTTTATGTAAACATTTAAATTGTTTAAGTATAATACGTTTAACTACCTACACCTAAAATAGGTAATTTGACCATGGTATTAAGGTAATAAGTCTGAGAGTTGTTTACAGATCATATAACACATATTTGTTACATAAACTCTATAGTAGTGATGATTACAGGACTTAAATACTAAATTTTGATTTTAATTTTTATATAAAATTTAGTATAAAATTTTAGAAGTAAATTTTTACAGCATAAAATCAGTTTTTATATTGGAGCTGATATATGTTTTTAAGGCAAGAATTTCGAGGTTGTATCAGGATTTTCAGTTAATTCTAGTTCATACCCAAATTATCGAAATATTAAAACAATTGGAAAAATGTTCAGGACTATCGTTGCAATTTTTCGAATATTGTTGACTTTATCGCCTATTGAATATAAGATTTAAAAATAATTTAATGGAATTATCATAAAAAGTTATATTTTATAACTTTTTTATGCTTTTTGGGTGATTTAAGATGGTATTTGAAAAATATGATGAACTTTGGCAAGGAATCTTTTGCTTAATCCAACTTCAGGGGATTCCGGCCAAACGGGATAGATTATTGGACGCTAGTATGAAAAAGCCACAGGAATGGAAGGAACTGGCCAAACTTGGTAAGGGTCTGGGTTTACGCTTTAAAAAGCGGGATTATGACACTGAAGAGCTGTCTTCTCTGGAAGAACCTGTATTGGCCCTCATGAAGGATGGAAGCTGGCGTGTGCTTGGAAAAGGTAATGATCAACGGATTATGGTTATGAATCCGTTATCTGGTGAAGCGGGAGCCGTTACCCTCGATAAATTTATTTCCCAGTGGAGTGGGGAATGCCTGAGGGTATCGGAGCCTTTTTCTTTGTCCAAGGGTCAGAGAAGATTTGGCCTGTCATGGTTTTTGCCGGTATTACTTAAATATAAATCCTATCTTTTTGAGGTGATATTGGCATCCTTTTGTTTGCAGCTTTTGGGTATTGTAACACCGATTTTTACACAGGTTATTATTGATAAGGTCATAGCCCAACAGGGAATAGCAACCTTGACAGTCTTGGGTATTTCCTTGATTTTTTCGGCGATATTTGTTTGTGCCATGTCTATTGCCAGAAAGCTTCTGGAAACCTCGGTTACCAGTAAAGCGGACATTATTTTGGGCAGTCAGCTTGTCCATCACTTATTGAGGCTTCCTCTCAGATATTTTGAGGTCAGGAGAGTTGGAGATACGCTTACAAGGGTTTCCGCCTTAAGCAGTATAAGGGAGTTCCTTACGGGGTCGTCTATAACTGCTGTTTTGGATGGAATTTTTTCAATTGTTTTTTTTGCCATTATGGCTTATTACAGTTGGAGCCTTACGATTATAGCTTTGCTCCCTGCTCCTTTGTATTTACTCATAAATATTTTGGTTACACCTGTTTATAAAAAGAGAATTTCAGAATATTGGCAGACAGGTGCACTTAATAATGCATTTCTTGTGGAAACTGTTACAGGGGCACAAACTGTAAAGGCTCTTGCTATAGAGCCGCAATTTATAAAGCGATGGGAAAGATTATTGGCTGAAAATATTAGTTCTGGGTTTAACAGCTTTAAATTGGGACTATTAATTAATACTTCCACGTCAGGAGTTCAGAATTTTTCCACTTTGCTTATTTTGCTGGCAGGTGGTCACCAGGTTATGGATGGGACATTGACAATTGGTCAGCTTATTGCCTTTCAGATGCTGGCCAGACAGGGCAGTGAGCCTTTATTCCGCCTATCAGCATTGTGGCAGAAGGCACAACAGACAATGCTTTCAGTTCGAAGGCTGGGGGATATTATGAACAGTCGTCCAGAGCTGCTTCAGGGGGAGTGTCCCAAAACCATGTTTGGGGCCCTGGAATTCCAGTCAGTTTCCTTTTCTTATGATGTGGAGAAGGAACCGGCAGTAAAGGACGTTAGTTTTCAGGTGATGGCTGGACAGCGTATTGGTATCGTAGGTCCTTCCGGATCTGGTAAAAGCACTGTTACCAAGCTGGTAGAACAGTTATATTTGCCTGGTGAAGGGCAGATCTTAATTGACGGGCAGCCGGGGCAGAGAATTGATCGTCGTTGGCTGCGCAGTAATATTGGTGTTGTTCAGCAGGAAAATATACTGTTTAAGGGATCTATACGAGAAAATATTTCTTTTTCAAGGCCGGGGGCATCAATTGATGATGTAATCAGAGCAGCAACGGTGGCTGGTGCTCATGATTTTATTGTGGAATTGCCTAATGGCTATGATACACAGGTGGGAGAGCAGGGAGCTAACCTCTCAGGAGGACAGAAGCAGAGGATTGCTATAGCAAGAGCATTACTGAATAACCCCAAGATAATAATTTTCGATGAGGCAACCAGCGCTCTTGACTATAAAACAGAGCGGATTGTTATGAATAATCTTGATAGTATAGCCAAAGGGCGCACCATGTTGATTATCGCTCACAGATTATCTACGGTGGTAAAATGCGACAAAATATTGGTTATGGAGAGAGGCCGATTGGTGGAAGAGGGAAGCCATCAGCAGCTAATGGAGAAAAAGGGGCTGTATTACAGCTTATATAGACAGCAGGAGGTAGGATGATGTTTAGAAAGCTGCGTTTGTATATTGACAGATTGACGGCTGACAGAAAAAATGGGGATTCACAGGAGCTGACTTCCCAGGAGCGGGAGTTTTTACCAGGGGTTTTGGAAACCATGACCAGTCCACCGGCTCCAGCAGCCCGTAAGCTGTTATGGGTGCTTTTTGCTTTGTTATTATCAGCGGTGCTTTGGGTCTGCTTTGGACATGTGGATGAAGTGGCCGTGGCCGAGGGAAAGGTAATTCCAAACGGGGAAAGCAAGGTTATACAGGCTGAAGATAAGGGAGTAATTAAAAAAATCTACGTTACAGAAGGTCAACTGGTTCATAAGGGGGATCTCCTGGTGGAGCTGGATACTACTATGACTCAGGCTGATCTGGATAATTTAAAAAAGAAAATTGCCTACTACGAGACTGATATAGAAAGGCTGTTGGCGGAGCAAAGGGGGGAAGCCTTTATTATAGGGGAAAACAGTTCATTGGACAAGCAGGACAGGCTTTTTCAGCAGAACCTATATGCAAGCCGTATGGCTCATTACCGCTCCCAACTGGCAGTGGCAGCATATAATCTCCAGCAGCAGAAGGCAGCACTTTCCTCAGAACAAACAGGCTATGAGAAGCTGTCACGTCTATATGACATCGCTCAGGAAAAGAATACCAAGGTAGCAAAGCTGGCAGAGCAAAATGCCATTTCTACTTTTACGGCACTGGAGTATCAGTCAAAGGCTGTGGAGCTGGAGCAGGATGTTTATGGACAGAGTCATAAAATTGATCAGGCTCAATGGGCTGTGATTCAAGCAGAGCAACAGTTGGAGGAGGTTCGGGCTGAGCATGACAAGGAAATTACCGGCATGCTGGTGGAGAGTCGCAGACAGCTTGCTTCTTATCAGGAGGAGCTGAAAAAAGCAGATGAAAAAAATCGTCTATCACAGCTGCGGGCACCTATTGATGGCAAGGTAGCCCATTTAAGTGTTCATACTGAGGGCGGTGTGGTAACGCCAGCACAGGCTATTTTGGAAGTGGTTCCTGAGGATGCCCGCATGGAAGTAGAGGCCTGGGTTCAAAACCGCGATATTGGTTTTGTGCAGGAAGGCCAGGAGGCAGAGGTAAAAGTAGAGGCCTTCAGTTTTCAAAAATTCGGAACCTTAAGCGGTCATGTAATGCAAATCAGTCCTGATGCCATGGAGGACAAAGACAAGGGACGTCGTTACAGGGTAACTATAGAGTTAGACAAGCCGGAATTTCAGCTCGTTGATAGAGTGGCAGACATTTCATCGGGAATGACTGCCAGTGCTGAAATAAAAATACGCCAAAAACGTATTATTGAGTTCTTTCTGGACCCATTCCGACGCTATAAAAGCGAAGCATTACGTGAGAGATGAGGGGACTTGGGATGGGAGAAATAAAAATAGATTCCCTGCTTAAGTGTCTGGTAGTGGTGTTGACTATTCACGGCAAGGCTGTACAGGAAAATCAGTTAAAACGGGCTTATGCTTCTGACGGCAAGCCGTTATCTTTAATAGAGCTCATAAGAGCCAGTAGGGAACTGGGGTTTAGGGCACAGCAGATAAAGGCTGAGAAAAATCACCTAAAATCTTTACCAATGCCCTTTATTGCCTGTATGGGGAAGAATGAGCACATTGTTGTTGTCAAAAGTCAGGCTGATCAAATAGTATTTTATAATCCATATCATGGACTTATGGAACAGGCCCCTATGGAAAAGCTACAGCAGGAGTGGGATGGAGCTTCTATATTGTTTGCAGATGATGGTAATACTGATGAGGTGCAGGGAATAGGCTTTTCCTGGTTTGTTAGTGTCCTTCGTAAATATTGGCCCCAGCTTGCAAAAGTAATGCTGTTGTCTGTATTATTGCAGCTATTTGGTCTGTTAAGTCCTTTTTTTACCCAGATCATTATAGATGATGTACTGGTACATAACAGCGTGTCTACTTTGGATATTATGGTTGGCGGCATGGCCATGGTCATGATGTTTCAGCTGATTTTGGGTGGTTTTAGAAGCTATATTTTTACCAATATTGCTAATAAGGCGGATGCAGAGCTGAGTGCCAGACTGTTTAAACACCTTATGTTTTTGCAGACATCTTTTTATAATAATTGGACTTCAGGGGATGTGGTAACGAGAATACGGGAGCTGGAAAAGGTTCGTCAGTTCATAACAGGTACCGGGGTTACCTTGGTGTTGGATGCTATATTTGCCGTGATTTATATTGCTGTAATGTTTCATTATAGTGTGGATTTGACATTAATCGTTTTGGTGGCAGTTCCGTGCTATACCCTGCTTAATCTGGCCATTATTCCTATATATAGAAAACGTTTAAATGAAAATTTTACAGCCAATGCGGCCACCCAGTCCTACATAATTGAAACTGTTACGGGGATTGAAACCGTGAAGCATCATGCTGTGGAAGGACTTATGGAGAAAAAGTGGGAGAGTCTTCTGAATGGATTTGTAAAATCCAACAGGGCCATTGCCAATCTGGTAAATGGGGTGGGCAGTGTAGGTGGTCTGTACCAACAGCTGTTCATGCTTTCAATCCTTTGGTATGGTGCTTATCTGGTTATGGAAAATCAGCTTAGTATCGGTCAGCTTATTGCATTTCAGATGCTGGCGGGCATGGTGGTAACACCTGTTATGAGAATATTCTCCGCATGGCAGAGCTTTCAGCAGGCCAAGGTTTCTCTGGATAAGCTGGGGGATATAATGAACAGTCCAGCTGAGGCCACCTTTAATCCTAACCGTTCTGTATTGCCATCGGTAAGGGGGCGTTTGGAGCTGGATAATGTGTCCTTTCGCTACAGTGATGAGGGAAATCAGGTCCTAAGGCATATATCACTCAGTATTTCCGAGGGTAGCTGTGTGGGCATTGTGGGTCCGTCTGGGTCAGGTAAGAGCACAATAACCAGGCTGATGCAGCTCTTATATACTCCGGAATCCGGCCGGGTTCTGGTGGATGGGGTGGATATGGCCCAGATGGAGCCCGCTTGGCTTAGACGGCAGATTGGGGTGGTTTTGCAAGAAAGTTTTCTGTTCAATGGAACTATTGCAGAAAATATTGCGGCTGCCAAGCCAGATGCAACTGAGCAGGAAATTGTTCAGGTGGCTAGAATGGCCGGCGTTATGGATTTTTTGAAGGATATGCCTGATGGCTTTAACACCAATGTGGGAGAAAGAGGCGGTAATCTGTCAGGGGGACAGCGCCAGAGAGTGGCTATAGCCAGGGCACTTATTACAAATCCTAAAATATTGATTTTGGATGAGGCAACCAGCGCATTGGATTACGCCTCAGAACACAGTATTATGAGCAATTTGGAGAAATTTGCCAAAGGGCGCACTGTCATTATGATAGCCCACCGGCTAAAGACCGTGATGAAGTGCGATAAAATATTTGTTATTTCCCAAGGAGTGGTAGCAGAAGAGGGGAGTCATGAGGCCCTGCTAGAAAGGGGAGGTTTATATCATTCACTGTGGATGGAACAGCAATAACGCGCTGTTGCATTATAAATTTTATTTCTTGTAAGGGGGAAAAGAAAGATGGCGTTATTATCGAGGATCGTAAACGGTCTGGAGGAATTTTGGGAAGGAGGTGACTATTACGAAAGTGCTACTGAGCGCTCTCAGGCAGAATTGAATGCCGCAAAAAGGCATACTGCCATGGAGCAGCTGGCAGATACCGCTGTGGCTGTGGGAGAACGGGTAATATCTGATCCTAAGGGGACCTTGGATATGGTAATCAACGATGCCAAGGTTGCTGTCTGGGGACATCATGGCCCACATCCAGTTCGGGATACGGCTAATTTTGTTAAGGGTATTTTTGGCATTACCAAGGATGGTATGTTAAAGGTGTTCAACGGATTTGCCGGTGACAGTGCTCCAATGCATTTTGAAAGACAGGACAATGCTGTCAGCCAGGCAGAGGGGGCTGTAATTACTTCCAAATTCAACACTGGTGCTTCTATCGGTGAGATGTCCTGGATGATTTATCAGGGTAGATTCAAGTACAATCAGGAGCTTATGGACAAGTGGACCCAGTATAACGATATTGAGACCTCCCATGGCTTCAATTGCCGCACCTATGTTAATGAGGCTGATAAGCAGGTCGTAGTTACTCTTGAGGGCACCCAGCCTAACAGTGATCTCAGTACCCTGTGGATTTGCAAGGATGGTCTGACTGATGCTGAAATTGGTCTCGGTATTATTCCTCCACAGATGCGTGAGGGATATGAGGAATTTAAGACCATTGTAGCGGATATTTCCAATAAATTTGTTGATAATGGCTACAATATTTCCTTTGCAGGCCACTCTTTGGGCGGCGGTTTGGCTCAGATGCTTCCAGGCATGTATTACATTGATACTGGTGTTGCCCTGCCTACTTTGGCAGAGGCTGGCCCTGGAATGCTGAAACACTTGAAGCTTTATGCTCAGGAGCAGCTTTTGGCCGGTAAATCCATTCATTTGCCTAGTGGTAATGTGGTTAGTCTTCACAGTGGCAGCATGGTGGACCGTGCCAAGGAGGCCAAGGCTATCGTTGACACCTTCAAAGCCCGGGATTTCAGCTTTGTTACTAATATGATTACTGTGCAGGATCCTGTAGGTGCTGTAAACTACGATGCTGATCCTGAAAAGGATGGCCATATCGGCGTGTCCATTATCGTTCCTTATCTTATGACTACCCGTGAGGATATGCAGGATCTGGAATACGATGTGGTGGACGGTGTAAACAGAAAGCATTTTGTTACTCCTGAGCTTACTGATAAGCTGGGCTTTGGCAATATCGAGGCAACCCGCTTTGATCGCCATGAGCCTGATCAGTCTGCTGTACTGTGGTCTGGTACTGCTGTTGGATTTAAGGATCCAAGTATTATCGGCCTGGGCAGTGCAGTGTACAGAGCATACGGCGAGCCACGCAAGGTATGGGAGGGTTCTTCATTGTCCCTGCCAGAGGTAACCATGTTCGGGACTTCTGAAAATGATTATATCGAGGCTGGTGACAAGGCTACCCAGGTATATGCCGGTGATGGCAACGATGTTATTAAGGGCGGCAATGTAGGCAGCATTCTGGCCGGCGGCCATGGCGATGATTATATTGTAGGTGGCAGCGGAGACGATTATCTCGCAGGCGAAAATGGGGACGACAGCCTCCATGGTGGTGCTGGAAATGATATCCTCTTCGGTGGTGATGGCAATGATTACCTTGATGGCGGTGAGGGCAGCGATTTGCTCTTTGGTGGTCACGGTGATGATACTTTAGTATGGTCTAAGGGGAATGATTTCCTCTGTGGCAATGAGGGTAACGATACTATGGTTATCCGTGATGGTGCTCAGGGTAATGCTCAGCTTAAGTGGGAGCGCAACTACTCCAACTTTGGCAACGATACCGTTATCTTTGAGGGCACTATGGGCAAGGACAGCAATGTACTTATGAATTTTGCTGATGAAATCCGTTTCCAGCATATGCGTTGGTCTGAAAACGGCGATGACCTTGTTATGACCGATAATCTCGGTGACAAAACTGCCAGCGTAATCTTCAAGGATGCCTTTGATGCATTTGCCAAGAACAGCGGCAACATTGACATGCAGTTTACCAATGGCAGACTTTATGTGGATGATGTACTGTTTAATGTTCAGGCTGGCAGCGGTGATGTTAATGCCAGTGCTGATGAAAAGTACAAGGGCACCATTATGCTGGGCTCCAAGGATGATGATACCCTGCATTCCGGCAAGGGTGACGATTTGATGGTAGGTGGCAAGGGCAAGGATACCTATGTATTCGGCAACACCTTCGGCCATGATACCATTGTGGGTGGTGCTTCTGAGGACGTTATTCAGTTCACCAACGCCTTTAATGAAAAGGAATATACCATTTCTCAGGACTTCGACGATTTGGTTATTTCCTATCAGCAGACCGGTTCTGCTGCAACTAATACGGTTACCCTTTCTGATTGGTTTACATCAGCTGACCATATTGATACAGTTCAGTTTGGGGATGGCAGCTACAGCCTTTCTGATAAGGGATTCTCCAAGCAGAGTGCATCCTGCTAAAAATTAACCTTCATTTCATTCAAAAAATTATACCTTCATAAAACTTACCTCTCCTGAAAAAACTCCTCCTGTGATAACAGTATTCCACCTGTTGATCATGGGAGGAGTTTGTTGTTTTTATGAAAATTTTTCTTGCAGAGCTTGTAGGAAAAGTTGGGAGGCCTTAGAAAATACTTGATTTTTTTTCCAGACCATTATCGGCTTGGCATAAATGGCCGGTTTCAATGGCTTCATACAAAGATCAGTTCCAGTTGTATTAATAAGGCCATCAAAGGTAATGGCGCATCCTAACCCTGCCTGAATCATTATAGAAGAGTTATAAAACAGAGTATAAGAACCGACGATGTTCAAGTCCTTTAATGGCTTTTGCATCCATTGCTGTACTTCTGCTCCGTGGGTGATGGGGGTAATGCTCTGTCGTGATAGCAATAGAGGCGCATCCCAAAGGTCAGCCGGAGTGATGAATTCTTTTTTGGCCAAAGGATCATCTTTACGCACAACTAATACCCAACGATCTTTTACGGGCAGTTTAAGATAACTGTATTTTTGGGAGCTAAGTTTTCCGTATATGTAACCAAAATCTATAAGTCCTAATTCAAGACGCTTACGGGTTGTTTCACCATCACCCGAAACGATATGAAAGTGGATATTTGGATATGTCCTGTGAAGTCCTTCTGCCACCTGCATTATTAGGGAAAAATTAATTGATTCTCCCGCACCTATACGGATATCACCTGCAATTGTCCGGTCATGGCTTAATAATTCTCCTTCGGTTTTTTCTACCAAAGATAGGATTTCTTCTGCACGTTGGCGAAGTAGTATTCCGTCTTCTGTAAGGGAGATGCGTCGAGGGGCACGTATGAGAAGCTGTTTGCCATATTCATCCTCTAAATCCTTTATTTGTCTGGAAAGAGTAGGTTGGGAAAGGTGAAGTTTTTCCGCTGCCCGGGAAAAACTTTCCTCTTTGGCCACTGTAAGGAAATATTTTAATATACGAAATTCCATTATGATTTCTCCCTTAATTCATTTGATATGAAATATTATTCTACGCGTAGGGGAATAATCCTTTTTGGTGTATTTGGCTATATTATATTAAAGAGGAGCTGCGAAATCACAAGGCTTCTGTTATCTATTACAAATAAGCATAGATTCGTATTTGCTATAAGTATTTGTATTAGATTATTGCCTTTGTTATACTTGAACCATCGACAGAGATAGTGACAGTTAAGGAGGCAGGTTGCATGAAAAAAGCATTTAGACAGATTTTGGCAGCAATGTTATGTGCGGGAGTAATGACTGTAGGAATAAATACTGAGGCCGCAGTGCAGGAGGGAAGTATTATGCATAGTGCTGAAAAGCAAACGGATCGTGTTATAAAGGCAGAAAAACTTAATCTTACCAGTGAATGGGATAAGGTTTTTGCAAAAAGTGATGCGGTGAATCATAAAAAGGTAACTTTCGTAAATCGGTATGGAATTACCTTAGCCGCTGATATGTACATTCCTAAAGAAGCAAAGGGGAAAATGGCGGCTTTAGCGGTAAGCGGACCATTTGGAGCAGTAAAGGAGCAGTCATCTGGCCTCTATGCTCAGGAGATGGCGAAAAGAGGTTATTTGACTATTGCCTTTGATCCTTCATTTACCGGTGAAAGCGGTGGAGCACCACGGTATGTGGCTTCGCCGGATATAAATACCGAGGATTTCTCAGCTGCAGTGGATTTCCTTTCCACTCAGGAAAATGTAGATCCGGAACGTATTGGTATAATCGGGATTTGTGGTTGGGGCGGTATGGCAATTAATGCTGCTTCCATGGATACCAGGATTAAGGCTACGGTGGCTTCTACCATGTATGATATGACCAGAGTCAGTGCCAATGGCTATTTTGATTATGAAAAGGATGCTGATACCTTAGCCAAGGAGCGCTATGCCAACCGTCAGGCATTGAATAATCAGCGTACAGAAGACTACAGAAATGGTTATTATAAAAATGCCGGTGGCGTTCCCGATGTATTGCCAGAGGATGCACCTTGGTTTGTAAAGGATTATTTTACATATTACAAGACCAAGCGGGGCTATCATCCACGTTCCCTTAACTCCAACGGTGGTTGGAATATGACTTCTGGGCTTTCCCTTATGACCATGCCGATTTTACAGTACAGCGATGAAATTCAAAGCGCTGTGATGGTTCTCCATGGCGAAAAGGCTCATTCCCGTTATTTCGGTGAGGATGCCTTCAAAAAGCTGAAGGGAGATAACAAGGAGCTGGTGATTGTTCCAGAAGCATCTCACATTGATTTGTACGATAATATGGATAAAATTCCATTTGATAAAATTGAAGACTTCTTCAAGAAGAATATGAAATAACAGGATAGATACCAAGCCGGGGCTTTTGTATGAGCTCCGGCCTTTGGTGTTATGGATGAGAACTATAAATGTGAAGTGCTTTGGAAAGGATAAATAAAATGAAAAAGATTTTGTTACTTTGTATTAGTCTGCTGGTTGTGCTTGGAATAATGGGATGTGGCTCAGATAAAGGAAAGGCTGAGGTAAAACCTGACACTAAATCTCAGACGACTACAGAAACATCAGCGCCGGCAGCTAAGAGCAAGATTTTGGTTGCATATTTTTCCGCCACAGGTAATAGCAAGCAATTGGCTGAAAACACAGCTAAAGCCCTGGGAGCTGATTTGTACGAAATCCGTCCAGCTAAGCCTTATAGCAAGGATGATTTAAATTATAATGATGAAACTACCCGTGCTACTGTGGAGCAGAAGAATGACAGCGTCCGTCCTGAATTGGCGGATAATAAAGCACCAATTTCCGATCATGAAACCATTATTTTAGTGCATCCTATTTGGTGGGGACAGGCACCACGTATCATGGATACCTTCGTGGAAAGCTACGATTTTACCGGGAAAAATATGACTAATATTTGTACCTCTGGCGGCAGTGACATCGGTACAAGCGGTGATTATCTGCAAAAATTAACTAAGGGTAAGGCTAATTGGAAGCCTGGTAAATTGTTCACCAAAGATGCCAGTGAGGCAGAAATCAATAGTTGGTTTAAGACACTTGGATTTTAAAAATGAATGAACAAAAGCTATCAAAACAAATGGTAGTGACCATATTGCTACCTATTATGCTTATATTGGTCATGTGTTTTCATCATATTCCAAAATTATTACATGAGATAATTGGTGTGGCATGGCTATTGCTGATGGGGGTACACATTTACCAGCATCGTCGTTGGTTTAGTGGCCTGCGGCAGGGATCATGGAAAGCTGGCCGTGTGATAAATACCCTTGTCAATATTTTGCTTTTAGTCCTTGTATTGGTGGTAATTGGAGCCGGAATCGGAATATCCAACTACCTCTTCCGGGAAATTATTCCTCTGGATATACAGCGCAGCATTACTATTCATCAATTTCATGTGTCCCTGGGCTACGGCATAATAATTTTATGTGGCATCCATTGGGGACTGCATTGGAAGGGATGGCTAGGACAATGGAAGAAGGGGCTGAATATTGATAAATCAGTTTGGATTCGTCCCTGGTATAAATATTGTCTGGTGGCAATAATCATCATCGTTGGAATTTACAGTTCCATCATAAATCAGGTAGGTAATCGGCTGTTGATGAAGCATATTTTTGCTACGGCGGCCACCTCGTTGCCAGGAGGGGCCTATGCCATATTGCTGGCCTGTTTGCTGGGATTGTATGTTTTGGTTGGCGTTGTTATCGGTAGAGTAATTCGTTAAAATGACCTTTTAAGTTTTGTTTTTAAGGAGAGGCCTTTTATGAAAATTACAAAAAAGATAGTAGTAGGGTTGGCAGCTGTAATGCTCATGTCAACAAATTTATTAAATGTGGAGGCATCAGAAATGGCAGATAATAATCGCAAAGCAGTAAAGGTGGTTCAGACCGCAGGCCGGCAGCAGCTGGGAGAATTTGCCCCGGATTTTGCCCGCTATAACGACGATATCCTCTTTGGGGAAGTGTGGTCAAAAAATGATGTGCTATCCCTGCATGATCGTAGTATAGTGACAGTTTCGGCATTGGTGGCCAGTGGTATAACGGATAGCTCTTTAAAATATCATTTGCAGTCTGCTAAAAATAATGGAGTTACCAAGGCAGAAATGGCAGAGATTATTACTCAGTTGGGCTTTTATGGCGGTTGGCCAAAGGCTTGGGCTGCATTTAATCTGGCCAAAGAAGTATATAATGACACTCCGGTAGTAGCTGAAACAACTTCAGACAATGAAACACTGGAAAATATTATGGCTACCAGCCTATTCCCGGTAGGGGGCAAAAATGTAAATTATGCTCAGTATTTTGATGGTACCAGCTATTTAAATATGCTGTCCATGGATCAAGTCATTATTGGTAATGTTACCTTTGAGCCAGGCTGTCGCAACCATTGGCACATCCATCATGCAGATAAGGGCGGCGGACAAATGCTGCTCGTTACTGCTGGTCGCGGCTATTATCAGGAATGGGGCAAGGCTCCTCAGGAGCTTAAGCCAGGGGATGTGGTGCATATTCCTGCGAATGTAAAGCATTGGCATGGTGCTGCTCCAAACTCGGCCTTCCAGCATTTGGCTATAGAAGTACCAGGGGAAAATACCTCCAGTGAATGGTGCGAAGCTGTAGATGCAGCTGAATATAATAAATTAAAATAAAACGAATTATTGAAGCTACATTGTTGTGTATTATTTTTTAAGGAGAGAAAATGAGTAAACGTGTTGTAATTATTTCCTCCAGCTTGAGGAAAAACAGTAATTCAGAGGCATTGGCCTCCGCCTTTGGTCAAGGAGCAAAGATTGCCGGTCATGATGTGGAACAAATCACACTACGAGATAAAGTTTTAGGATTTTGTGTGGGCTGTTTTACTTGCCAAAAAACTTTTAAATGCGTAATTGATGATGATGCCAATGATATAGTGGGAAAAATGAAGCAGGCGGATGTATTGGTTTTCGCTACGCCAGTGTACTATTATGGCATGTGTGGGCAGCTTAAGACCCTGTTGGATAGAGCCAATCCACTATTTCCTTCAGATTATCGATTCCGTGATGTTTACTTACTGGCTACAGCCGCTGAGGATGAAGAATCAACGGTAGCTGGGACACGCACTGGTATACAGGGCTGGATAGATTGCTTTGAGAAGGCTCAGCTGAAGGATACAATTTTTTGTGGTGGTGTAACCGAAGTGGGAGAAATTGCAGGAAATGCTGTATTAGAAACCGCATTGACGGCCGGAAAAAACATTTAAAATGATGCACTAGCCTTGCTCGAGGAGAGTTTCTTATGATTAAGAGTAAAATATTGGGCGTAGCAGGCCTAACGATGCTGATTTTACTGTCAGGCTGTTCGGCAAATCAGATTACTGGTGAAAATTCTGTGGTTGAAAGCCGTGAGCAGTCTGTCCAGAATAATATGCTGGTTAAATCAGAACAGAATAAGGAAATGGCTATGAAATTGATGATTAATAATCTCGAGGTTCCGGTTAGTTGGGAACAAAATCCATCTACGGAAAATCTAAAAAAGCTATTGCCTTTAACCATCAAAATGTCAATGTATGGTGGCTTTGAACAGGTGGGCTCTATAGGTCATAGCTTAATTCGAAATGATACACCGACAACTACCCAATATGGGGATATTGTTTTATACTCTGGTGATAAAATAGTAATTTTTTATGGTTCAAATTCTTGGGCATATACCCGATTAGGACATATTAATTTATCCCAGCAGGAAATGACAGATTTATTGTCACACGGCGATGTGACAATAAAAATTACAGAATAATTGTATTTTTAAGCAAAAGAAAAAGCTGTATGAGCGTGAAGTTCATACAGCTTTTTTGTTAAAAATTCCAAAGCTCATCCTTTACTTTACTTTTAGTCAGCAGACCGTGGATAAGGGTAAAATATTTTGGCAGACTATCCTTGCACCATTGAATATCAATATCAAACAGGTCCTTGGTGATAGCTGTAAGGTCGAAGCCAAAGGCATCCATGGAATAGCGCATTTTGTCGGGCAGTCTGCATGGAATACCATCTTTTCGGGTACATATACTACAATTGTTACAGCCACCAGAGGATAGGGAGATACTTTCTGGAACCAATCGTTCCATGCCTCGGAGATTTTCCTCCAGATTAGCTTTTACATCACATAGAATTTTCCAACCCATATCCTTTACCTTGTCAGGTGTATCTGCTTCACGAATAACTTGATCAGTTAGGGTTATTTTGGCACAGACCACATAGACATAAGTATATTTATCTAAATACTCGTTGACATCAAAGGCAAGAGGCGGGCAGGACCAGGTATTGTTGTATCTGGGGCATTCCTTACAGTATGCCAGAAACTTTTCCCGGTTCTGGTATTTTCCTTTAAACTCCTCGATAGTAATAAAATTTTTCTGGCAATCCACTGAATACATCATGGTAATTCTCCTGTTACTTACACACATCATTGCCACTATTATAACGCTATCGCTCAAAAATGGCGATTTATTAAATTGCTTTTTTATGCAGGATAAATATTAGTACGTCACGAAAACTATCAAAAATAAATTGACGTAAAAGGTCACATTGAGGTCATGTTTTTGACCTAAAATCTATGGTAGTCAGCTAGGATAGCTTCGGGAATACAGGGCTCTTAGTGTGTTGATTATGTGAAAGGAGCAATAGAACTATGGAAATTAAGGCAGTAAAACTTTATGAGAATGGCTTCATGACCCAGCCCTTTGCCATGGGGCTGGAGGATGGCGAGGAAAAATTCGATAAGGCTGTGAAGTATCGCAGCACCTTGCAGAATTTCCTCATTGATACCGGGGACGAAGTAATTTTGGTGGATACAGGTATGCCTTTGGAGCAGCCGGATATGGCAGTGGATATCAATGCTCCTATCTATCTGGGGGCAAGAATAGATGATTATGTGACAGCACTATCCAAGCTGGGATATAAGAAGGAGCAGGTAACAAAAATACTCATTACACACAAGCATCCTGACCATACCGGTGAGCTTCGCAGCTTTCCAAATGCAAAGATTTATATATCCAGAGTTGAGGCTGATGCCATGGAGCTAAAGGGGGATAATGTAGTTCGGGTTGACTTTACTGACGGTGCTTATGAGAATTTTGAAAAGTGTCAGAAAATAGCTGACGGCATATATTATATTTTTGCTCCGGGGCACACGACAGGCAATAGCATTATTATCGTTGAGGATGGGGGCCTTCACTATATTATCCATGGTGATGTGACCTATACGGATGAGGCCCTTTATTGTAATAAGCTGTCAGTAGCTACCGAGGACAAGGTGGCTGCCAGGGAGACCTTGAATAAGGTTCGTGCCTTTATTGAAAGTCACCGGACAGTATATTTGTCAACCCATACACCATTAGGGTATGAAAATCTGGAAAACAAAAAAGTTGTTGATCTGGCGAAGATGCCTCCCCCTATCCCACCAGAAATGAATTATGGTGAGCAGAAGGCTACCGGCAAATACGTTTGCTCTATATGTGGAACCGTGTATGATCCGGCTGTAGGTGATCCTGACCATGGTATACCAGCCGGTACCGCCTTTGAGGATTTGCCTAATGATTGGAAATGTCCTGTTTGTAAGCAGGGCAAGGATAAATTTAACAAGGCATAAGGAGAGTTTTGTAAGATGATGAATGATGAAGAATTAATTAAGGCCTTTCATGTAATGTGGAATGGTTTTCCCGAAGCAGTTATGGTGATCAAGAAGGACAGAGAAATCATTGCTGTAAACAAAAAAGCAGCTGAATTTGGCTTAAAGCCAGGCATCAAATGCTCCTCTATCGGTAAGCCTGAGCAGCATAAGGGCTGCTTGTGCAATAAAGCGGCTGACAGTAAGGAGACGGTGGCTATTACCTACGAGGGGGCCTTTGGCAAGGCCTATGGCTATTGGATTCCTATTGAGGAACGTCCAGAGTGGATTATTCACTTCGGTGTAGGTTCTGCATTTGCTTATGAGGAAAGTGGCTTAAAGCGATAAATGCTTTAAAAATAGTGTGTGTTAGTAGGGTGTATTATTTTTAGGAGGTTTTTTAAAAATGAAAATTGCAATTTTTAACGGCAGTCCAAGAAAAATGAACACAGCAGCAATGGTACAGGCCTTTCGAGAGGGGGCTGAGGCAGCAGGCCATCAGGTAGAAGAATACCATGTAGGCAAGATGAAAATCGGTGGCTGTCTGGGATGTGAGTATTGCCATACCAAGGGCGAGGGTAATTGCGTTCAGAAGGATGATTTTGAGAAGCTGTTGCCAGCCTATAAAGAGGCAGACGTGATTGTTTTCGCTTCCCCAGTATATTATTTCACCATGACAGCTCAGATGCAGGCGGCCATCCAGCGCGTATATTGCATCGGCAAGCCACAAAAGGCAAAGAAATGTGTTCTTATGCTTTCCTCTGGTTCTCCAGGCACTCACGATGGCTCTATTGCCCAGTTTAAGGATTATATGGCCTATGCCAAGATTGAAGTAGCTGGTATTCTTACCGCTGCAGGTGAGGAAAACAAATCCGAAGCAAAATTGAATGAAATCAGAGATTTTGCCAAGGGCTTGTAAAATGATAGTAAGTCAGTGAGAGCTATAGAGTCTCACTGAAGTTATTCGAATTCCCATAGTGGCCTGACAAGGTGTGTGACTTTGTCAGGCTATTTTTTAGCATAGCAGGTAATTTTTAGTTGGTGTCGAAAAGGATACCCAGGTATTTGTGTATGAAAATAGGAGGGCTTGAATGATGAAAAAAGTAATTGCCATTAATGGTAGCCCACGGCGTAATGGTAACACGGCAGAGCTATTGCACCAGGCTTTAAAAGGAGCGCAGGAAGCTGGTGCGGAAACCGAGCTGATCAATCTTTATAGTCTGAACTTCAAAGGCTGTATCAGCTGCTTTTATTGCAAACGCAAGGACAAGGAGCATGGTACCTGCGCAATGAAGGATGATTTAACGCCAATTATCGAGCGCATTAAGGAAGCAGATGCTTTGATTATGGGCGTACCCGTTTATTTTATGAATCTTTCTTCTGGAATGAGTGCCTTTATCGAGAGGCTGCTATTTTCCAATTACATTTACAGCAACGAAATCCCAACCGTTTTTCCAAAGTCTTTACCAAATGCGTTTATTTACACCATGAATATGACCGAGGAACATGTTAAACAGTTTGGTATGCGGGAAAAATTTGCTGTTCATGAAGGTTTTGCCAGCAAAATCCTGCAAGCAGAAACCAAGACGCTATATGCTTATAATACGACACAGTTTAGCGACTATGCCAAATATGAGTCCTCGATATTCGACCCGCAGGCTAAAGCTGCTTATCGTGAGGAGATGTTCCCTAAGCAATGTGCGGCGGCTTATGAATTGGGTAAGACCTTGCTGGCTGATTAAGATGGAGAGCTTCTTACTGTGCTACATTTCTTGGATGTACTGATGAACTGGTAAATATAATATAACATACGATGATTGAAAAGGAGGTTATTGACCATGAATAACAGCGAGGAAAAACAATTACTGGTTGAGTTTGAAACGATGATTAATACAGCGAATGAAGCTTTGGCAAAAAAGCTGATTGCTGCAGATGCCATATTTTATGCACCGACCCAGCCAGAGCCACTGACGGGGCCAAAGGGTTATTTGGCGATTGTGCACATGATGCGGTCAGCATTTTCCGATGTACAATGGCACTTGGAGGACTGTGTGACAGAGCCTGGGAAAATAGCCGTGTGCTGGACTTGTACAGGAACACATGACGGTGATTTTATGGGTCATGCGGCTACTGGAAAAAAGTTTAAGGTTCGTTGCATGAACTTTTACCAAATAAAAAACAGCCAGTTCGTTTCGGATACTGGCTGTCCGGATATTTTTGGGATTCTTATGCAGACAGGGCTAATGCCTGCTTGAGATTCTGTGTTATCCTTCCTTGGCATGGCAACATAGACTTTGCAAGCTCCAAATATCTGAAAGCCGTAATTCAAACATTAAAATTCGGCTGGTCGAGGTAGAAGTGCTGCAATAGCTTTATGAAGGCACGAAGGGATTCTCGTTGGTCATTTTTATGGGTATAAACACCGCAGGGAATGATTACCTCGCTATCAAAATCCAGCCAGGCAAATTCACCATTATGGTCGTTAAGAAAGCCAGGCGCCAGACATACACCGCGATGAGCTGCTACGTTGGTTAGGGTGGTATCATGGTCGGGACTGTTGAAGTAATCCACATGAATTTCCTGAATCATGCGCTGCTGCAGAGCACGTAACACAGGCGGCGAGCCACCGCCTACCATAAGGGTACGACCTTTTAAGTCGCTGGGTAAAACCAGCGACTTTTTTGTTAATGGATCATTTTTCTCCGTAATAAGATATATTTTGCTGTCAAACAGATGGTGGCAAATAACGTCTGGTACCCGTTTCATGGTGTATTCCATGGCAAAGGTCACGTCATGGTCTCCCTTCAGAAAAGCATTTTGCCCATCCTTCCAGTCAAAGTTAGCAACTATAGAGACTTCAGGAAAGCTTCGGCTGAATTGGGAGATGACTTGGGGAAGGAAATAGATGGCGGAACGGATAGGCAAGGTTATGCTAATACTTTCTTTGTATTTGGCACTAAAATTTTGTCCCTGTTCAATGGCGGCAGTCAGTTGATTGTATATAGAGCGCAGTGTTCCCACGAATTGGGCCCCCGCAGGGGTGAGAGCAGCTCCTTTTCCAGATCGTTCAAAGATATCAAAGCCAATTTCCTTTTCTGCCAGCTTTATTTGATAAGTGAGTGTGGGCTGGGAAATAAAGAGGTTTTCGGCTGCACGGTTGAAATTCAGCACCTGCGCCAGTTCCAATATATATTCCATCTGTTTGGTGTTCATAGGTGAGGCCTCCTTTGTTTCTATTTGCAGTATAGCGGTTGGCGTGGTAAAAAACAATGATTTTAATAAAAAAATTAAATCAATAATCTAAACTTACAATTAGATATTCCAATAAGAGGCGGCTATAATAAAATCAACAAAAGTAAATACAGATGTGATGAAAGGGGAATATAAAATGTCATTGGAGATTTTAGAAGCAAAAGAAGCGAGATTCGTGAGGTTATTGATGGTTTTGCCAATCTGGAGTGCAATGTGCCGGCCCAGATGGTGTATTTTACCGAGGACGTTCATGTTATGGTCTATATGGGTGATAAGCTCACCATGGATATTCATGGGCGGGATACACTGAAAAAACAGTTCAGCGCCTTTACCGGGGGCATTAAGGCTTCCCACCATCAAAACGGTCAGCAGGTAATTACAGTGGAGGGTGATACGGCTACAGATGTTCATTATTGCCGAGCCGCTCTGGTGATGGAGGAAAACGGACATGATGTGGTGTCGGACAACTACATCCGCTATACGGATAAGCTGGTGAAGCAGGAGGGCAAGTGGCTTATCAGGGAACGTGAGCAGCATTTTGTTATCACGAAGAAGCAGAATGTGTAATGGGGGGTGTTTGTTATGGCAAAGACATTGGTAATCTATTATTCCCGTAAGGGGGAGAATTATGTAAATGGCAGCATAAAGCATTTGTCCAAGGGCAATACGGAAATTTGTGCAGAATATATAAAAAAAGCCGTAGGAGCGGACATTTTTGAGATAGAGACGCAAAAAGCCTATTCTACGGATTATACTCAGTGTACAATTGAAGCCAAAGAGGAGTTGCACAATAATGCCCGCCCGGAATTGGTGAAAATGCTGGATTCGGTGGCTGAATATGACAATATCGTAGTGGCCGGTCCTTGCTGGTGGGGAACCTATCCTTGTGCCGTATTTACCCAGCTGGAGGTGTTGGACTTTAGCGGTAAAAAAGTATTTCCGTTAATGACCCATGAAGGTAGTGGTATTGCCGGGGCTCCTGCTGCTTTGAAAAAGTATTGTCGGGGTGCTGTGGTTGGTGAAGGCCTGGCCGTACAGGGGGGAGCCGTCGCAGAATCTGAAGCAAAGGTGGCTGCCTGGGCAAAGAAAAATCTTGCCTAAAAAGTGGGAATAAAATGAGCAAAGATGTTATGATTGTCACAGCAGAGCTTTTAATGAGTGAACGGGCGCAGTTTATTACTGGTTCAACATTTTTAGTAGACGGTGGTGCTACAGCATCTTATTACTATGGACCATCGTATACATAAGTATGACTCCTTTTCTTCTTGACCGGTAGTGACTACCGTCTGATATACTTTAGAAAATCAAATTCGAGGAAGATGAAATTCCAAGCGCGAGTGAGGTGTAGCAATAGATTTTTGTTTATGATATTCTTTTGCATAGGAAGAAGTATAAAATTTACGGCTTAGGGGGGATAATGCTATGTCCAATATGTCACGGCGTAATTTTGTGAAAATGGCAAGTGCGGCCATTGCCGGAGTTAGTCTTACCGGGCTATCGGGAGTTGTAAGTGGTTGTGGTGCAAAGGCCGCGGATAGTAAAACTTCCGCAGCTTCTGCAACAAATACCAATAAAGCATCTGTACAGGTGTCAGATAAGGCAAAGGTTTATTTTACCAAGCATATTGACGCAGAGCACCTTCAGAAGCTGTACGAGAAGGTTAATAGTGAAATAAGTGGCAAAATAGCAATCAAGCTCCATACTGGTGAGCCCCATGGTCCTAATATTTTGCCACGGGATATGGTACAAGTCTTCCAGAGCCATGTACCAAACAGTACCATTATTGAGGCCAATGTGGCCTATGGGGGGCCACGTTCTACCACCCAGCAGCATCGGGAAACCTTGCAGACCAATGGCTGGACCTTCTGCCCCGTGGATATTATCGATGAAGACGGGGATGTGAATTTCCCAGTAAAGAACGGCTTGCATCTAAAAGAGGTGGCTGTGGGAGGCCATTTGGCAAATTATGATTCACTGGTGGTGCTTACCCATTTCAAAGGCCATGCCATGGGCGGCTTTGGCGGTTCATTGAAAAATATCGCCATTGGTTGTGCTTCAGGCAAAAAGGGAAAGCTGCAGGTTCATGGTGTGCAGGATTACGGAAAATGGGTAATGGGCGGTCTCTTTATGGAGCTTATGGCGGATAGTGGCAAGGCTATTTGTGACCATTTTGGCAAAAAAATTACTTTCTTAAATGTGATGAGACGTATGTCGGTGGATTGTGATTGTGCCGGGACCAGCGCGGCGGAACCAGTTATCCCAGATATAGGTATACTGGCATCAACGGATATTTTGGCCATTGACCAGGCCTCTATTGACCTGGTATATAATTTTAAGGATTCCCGCAAAAATGACCTTATTGAACGCATTGAAAGCCGGGAAGGCTTACGACAGTTATCAGCTATGAAGGAGCTGGGGATGGGCAATGACCAGTATGAGTTAATTGAGGTAGAGTAAGTATATGGTGAACGCGCATGAATAGACGAAACTTTATTATTGGCGGACTGGCGACGGTGGGAATGCTCTCTCTTGGGGGATTTAGCTTTGTTCATCGGCCGGAATTTGGACGACTTCCACAGGGGGAGCGATTAGCCCGCATTCAGGCTTCACCTCACTATGTCAATGGTCAGTTCCAAAATCTGGTGCCAGTACAGGTGATGAATGAGGATAGTGGGGAAAATCGGTTTGTGGCCACCGCCAAGTTTCTCTTTGGGGACAAGTCAGCTCTGTCACCTCAGGAGCCTATGGTGTCCCATAAAACAGATTTAAAAGCTCTGGACATAAATCAGGATTTGGTGGTGTGGATGGGTCATTCCACATTTTATATGCAATTAGGTGGGCGGCGCATTTTAATAGACCCAGTGTTCAGCCCCTATGCTTCACCAGTATTTTTTATAAATAAAGCCTTTACTGGCAGTAATGTCTATAATGCCGATGATATTCCGGATATTGATGTGTTGGCCATTTCCCATGACCATTGGGACCATCTGGATTATCCCTCAGTAATGTCTTTGAAAAGCAAGATAAAGAATATCGTTTGTCCCCTTGGTGTAGGCGAATATTTCGAACAGTGGGGCTTTGATCCGCAAATTCTCCATGAAGAAGACTGGGATGCGGAAATTAAACTAGCAGAGGGCTTTTCTGTTCATGTGTTACCATCACAGCATTTTTCGGGGCGGTTTCTTACGCCAAATCCTACCCTGTGGTGTGGTCTTGCCTTTGTAACGCCGATTCACAAGGTTTATTACAGTGGTGATGGGGGATATGGGGCTCATTTTAAGGCCATTGGCGACCAGTTCGGTGGATTTGATCTGATGCTTGGCGAAAATGGCCAGTATAATATGGCTTGGCACGCTATTCATATGCTGCCGGAGGAAACCGCTAAAGCGGCGGTGGATGTGGGAGCAAAAGTGTTGCTGCCTGCTCATGGCGGAAAGTTTGCTTTGGCCCGCCATCCGTGGCAGGAGCCATATAGAGAATTAAGCCACTACAGCCAAGGGCAGAGCTATAAGCTGCTTACTCCTATGATTGGTGATGTCCTCTATATAGGTGATGAACCACCACAGCAATTCGGACAATGGTGGGAACATATGAAATAACAACTACGGTGGAAATCTCCAAGCTGCAAAGGGAAGGGATTTTAAAAACCAACCGAAAGCACTTTGAGTTAGCGATTATAAGCTTGGCAGGAAATGTTGCTTTTATGTCGAATAAAAACAGTTAGACGAGTGTGGCCAGAGGAGTGATAGCTATGCAGAAAACTGTTTTATTGATAAATAAGGGCAAGTCCTTTATGGTGGTAACCATTGCCAAGAGCTTTACTGATGCTGGATATAAAGTGGTGGAAGTGGAGCCGACTATGGAGGATATAGGGGCTCATAAAGAAGATACAAATTTATTTGTGTTATATTTGGGAGATTATGTGGATGATATTACCAATACTTTGGTATATCTTAAGGATGTATGTACAGAGGAGGATAAGCTCCTTATTGTTATCGGCACTGCCTCTGAAATTGAAACCCTGACCCAAAGTATCCCGGTACCGTTAATTTCTGCCAGCTTTGAACGTCCATTTGATATGAAAAAACTGGTGGCTCAGGCGGATTGGCTGTTGGAGGCCAATGATGATTTGGCAAAGCGGAAAAATATACTGCTAGTAGATGACGACAGTACCTTTTTGAAGATGGTGAAGGATTGGCTATCCACAAAGTATAAGGTTACTATTGTTACCTCTGGAGCCCAGGCTCTTATGTATATTGCGGATAACACGCCAGATTTGATTTTATTGGATTACGAAATGCCAGTAACCTCTGGTCCTCAGGTTTTGGAAATGATCAGGAGCGAGACCAAGGTGGATACAATACCGGTTATTTTTCTTACCGGGAAAGATGATCAGGAGAGTGTTATGAAGGTATTGGCCCTAAAGCCAGATGGCTATTTGCTAAAAAGTCTGGACCGCGCCAAGCTCATTGCAGCAGTTGATGATTTCTTTGAAAAGCAAAAATTTAAAAAGCTTCACGATGATAATGTTTTATGAAATATCGCCCTTGTATTTTGCAAGGGCGTTTTTTAAAAGGGAGGCCAATTATTTATGTTGCAAAGAAAATTTGTCATCTACAAGAAAGAGGGCCACACAGCAGAACAATGGCAGAAATTTTATGATACATTGGAAGAAATAAAGGGTATAGTTGATAATACTAAGACAAAAAATGCATATCTTCACTTGATTTTTCACGGCATGAATACGGATTTTGCCCAGCGTATTTTCAATCATGTAAAGAGCGTATTGCCACAGGCTATTGTTACCGGGATGCCGGAAACTATATTCATAGAGGAAGATAAGTCGGAGTATTTGGTTATAAACGCTAATTTCTTTGTAAAGTCCCAGGTTAAATTGCTTCAATTTGATGGCGTGCCGGAAAATTATGAACTGGAAGGCAAAAGAATGGGGGAGATGATTGCCTCGTATCCTGATGTGAAGGCGGCTGCGGTGTATTGCAATCATCTAGGAACAGAGTTTTCTATATTTTTTAATAATTTGGTTAGTGATAACGATAATGTGGTATTTTTTGGGGCATCAGCCGGCTCCTTTGGCAATCTGGAGGAAATACAGGCGGCCAGCCCAAATCTGTTGCTTATTGATGCCCATAATAAGCTGGATGAACAGTTTATTATTGGTGATCATGTAATTTCCCATGGTATAGTTATAGCTCTTTTTTGTGGTGAAGAATTACATGTACAGGGAGATTATATATTGGGGTGGAAGCCCCTTGGCAAGGAGTTAAAAATAACGGAGGCAATTGGCATAAACTGTATTGCCAGCCTCGATAATATGCCAGCTACGGAGATTTATCACCATTATTTGAGGGTTATTCCAGATGAGAATTTCGTATTTAATATTGCGGAATTCCCTCTGGCTATAGAGAGAAATGGATGCCTCATCGCCAGAGTTCCACCTATCCATGACGACAAGGGGCGGATATATTTTAATGGCGATATTTATGAAGGAGAAAAAATTAGGCTAACCTATGCAGTACCGGCAGATCTTTTGCAGGAAACAGCTCAGCATAGTGATTTGATGTGCGATTTTTCGCCGGAAGGTTTATTCTTGACAATATGTGGTAATCGGACCATGTTCTTGAATAAAGCTGCAGATAAAGAAATAGGCTTTTATCAGCGATTTGTGCCAGAGCTGGCTACTAATTACGGCACTTCAGAGATATATTTCAATCATGGGCAGGGGGGAATTCTAAACAGTGCGTTAATCGCCGTGGCCTTTAGAGAAGGCAACCCATCGGGTCATTGTGCGTGTCATCCATTGATACAAGATAAGGAACAGCATAACGTAATACCGTTGGCTACCCGTATGGCCGCTTTTTTGGATGCTATGACGAATGAGTTAATACAATCCAACAAGGATTTGAAGGATATGGCGGAGCAGGCCAAGACCGCCAATCAGGCCAAGAGTGATTTCCTGTCCAATATGAGCCACGAAATCCGCACCCCAATTAATGCCATTCTCGGTATGGATGAAATGATATTGCGGGAAGCTACTGACGATACGATACGGGAATATGCAGAAAATATCCGTACGGCCGGGACCACCCTATTGGGACTCGTAAATGATATTTTGGACTTTTCCAAAATTGAGGCAGGCAAGCTGGAGCTTATTCCGGCTGAATATGCCACCAGCTCCATATTGAATGATCTTGTAAATATGATTGCTAATAGGGCAAAAAATAAGGGGGTACAGTTAATAGTCAAAGCAGCACATGATTTGCCAAGCATGCTCTTTGGCGACGAGCTCCGCCTGCGTCAGATAATTACCAATATCCTTACTAACGCCGTTAAATACACTGATCAGGGAAGTGTAACCCTCAGTGTAGATTGGGAGAAGCTGTCAGAGGATGAAATTATGGTCAAGGTGGCAGTTACCGATACGGGAATAGGTATAAAGGAAGAAGATATTCATAAGCTGTTTAGGGCCTTTGAGCGCATTGAAGAGGAACGTAACCGCACCGTGGAAGGCACGGGACTTGGCATGAACATCACCCAGAAGCTGCTTTCCATGATGGGGAGTCATCTGGAGGTAACCAGTACCTACGGCGAGGGCTCCTGTTTCTCCTTCAAGGTAAAGCAAAAGGTGCTTAACTGGTCTGCTATGGGCAATTATGAGGAAGCGTATCGGCGCAGTCAGGCGGAGCGTCACAATGATAACCAAACCTTTGTGGCACCAGAGACCAGAATTTTGGTAGTGGATGATACGGAAATGAATTTGACAGTGGTCAAGGGACTGCTTAAACGGACTCAAATTCAGATAGATACTGCGGTAAGTGGCTATCAGTGCATAGACATGGTTAAGAAAACTGCCTATGATGCACTATTCCTGGATCATAGAATGCCGGGGATGGATGGTATAGAAACCTTAGCAGAGCTAAAAAAATTAACTGATTGTCCAAATGCCAATACGCCGGTGATAGCTCTTACGGCCAATGCGGTGGCTGGGGCTCGGGAGGAATATTTTAAGGCAGGCTTTGATGATTATATAACTAAGCCTATTGACAGCCGTCAGCTGGAGCAATGTCTTATTAAGTATTTACCGCCTGAGAAGGTCAAGTACCAGGAGAATATGCCAGCAAAAGAGGTGGGGGAAGTGTCCTTGCCGGAATGGCTATTGTCAGTACCTGGCTTGGATACGGAAAGTGGAATAAAGCATTGTGGCAGTGTGGAGGCCTATTTATCGGCGCTTACGGTATTTGCGGAATCATTGCCAAGAGTGGCGGAGGAAATTCAGCAATTCTTTGCTACTTGCGAATGCGATAATTATACCACAAAGGTTCATGCGCTAAAAAGCACTGCCAGAGTAGCGGGATTAAATGAGCTGTCTGAACGGGCCAGAAGACTTGAGGATGCCGGTAACAACGGTTATTTTGATGAACTTGTTGCTGACACACCAGTATTATTAGATCTTTGTCAGGAATATGCCAAGGCACTGGCTCCATTAACAGAAAAATCTGAGCCAGAGGAAGAAAATAAGGCGGCAATATCTGATGCGGAGCTAAAGGAGGCTTGGGAAACCATCGGGGATATTATCCAAACCTTTGATTATGATAATTTGATGTATTTATTAGGTGAGCTAGCAGGCTATAAACTGGAGGAGAAGGACCGTCAAAAGCTTCAGTTGTTACAGGAGGCTGCTCAGGTGCCTGACTGGGCGCGGCTAAAGGAGCTCATAAAATAGAAGCTGCAAAAGTAAAATATAAAAGGATGAAAGCCTGCTAATTTATTAAATCAGCAGACCTTCATCCTTTATTTTTCCTTATTTTATTTTCGTTGAGTCCTTTAATTCCTGTTCACTTCGATATATATCAAGAATTATGTGCTTTACTACTACTATACATGGAACGGCTAAAAACATTCCTGCAGTACCTAGAATTTCGCCACCCAGCACAACACCCAAAATGGTGGTTATAGGGTGTATGTCCAGAGCTTTGCCCACAACATTAGGATAAATAAGATTGTGGTTAATCTGAGTCATTATAAGATAGAAGCAGGCTGTCTGAATAATCAGATATGGCGTGTCGGTGGCTGTAAGCATTACTCCAAATAGGGAGGCCACCGTAGGACCCAGAACGGGAACAAACTCACAGATTCCACTGATAACAGCGAAAACTGAAGCGTATTTGTTGTCCATAATGGAGAAGTAGGAGTAAACAATAACACCGGTTATGCAGCACATGAGAAGCTGGCTTCGGATGTAAATCTGCAAGGAGTGCAGCACAGCAGTAAAGAGATGAAAAACCCTTACCTTGTCTCTTCGAGGGAAAAGGTTGGATATAAAATGAAGAATAGCCCTGCCATCCTTAAGGAGATAGAAGGTAACAAAAATTATGATAACAAAATCGATAATCTTGTTGAAGGTGGATACTATGATTCTAAGGGATTCCCTCAAAAGATTGGAGCCCATGGAGGCTATATCCCCCCACATATTGTCCAGGGAGCTGTTGATGGACGGCATATCCTGAATAAGCTGCATGTTTTGTATTTTGGCTGCAAGACGAGGTAAATCCATGATAAAGCTGGAAAATGTCGGTATAAAGGATACGGAAACCACTGTGGCCAGCCCAAAGAGAATCAGCAAAAATAAGAATAATATAAGGCCCGCGGCTACAGACCGTGGGATTTTTTTTGATAATTTGTTTACCATTCCTACCAGCAGCAGCTGTATCAAAAGGGAAATGAAAAATATGAATGCGAAGGATGGGAAGAACCAAAAGCCTGAGGCCAGAGTCACAAAGGCCACGGCCAGGACTATGGATGTCTGACGGGCAGATATCATAAATTGCCCTCCTTTTATTAATTGGTATTCAAGTTTAATTATACAGCACTTGTTGTAATTATTCCTTTTTTATAAGGAAAAAACTTCTAAAATAAAATAACATGTAAACAAATACAATATACAACTAAAAAATAAAGCTTTATTATGTATATTGTATCATTTAAATAGGATTTTTAAAACATCGACTTGCAAGGGATGCTTTTTCGTTATAATATTGTTTATAATATTAAAATAAAGATTTTAAGGAGTAAATCATATGGATAAACTTTTAAATAAATATGCAAAATTGGTGGTTAAAACCGGTGTAAACCTGCAAAAGGGACAGCTGCTGGTAATCAATTCTCCAATTGAATGTGCTGATTTTGCCCGTCGTGTGGCCAAGGAAGGCTTTGAGGCTGGTTGCTCTGATGTAAAGATTAACTGGAGTGACGAGAAATTCTCCCGTATTCGTTTTGATGGGGCTGCCAATGAGATTTTTGATGAATTTCCTCAGTACCGTTACGATATGTTTATGAGCTTCAAGGAAAAGGGAGCTGCCATTGTTTCTATTCACGCCTCGGATCCTTCAATTTTTAAGGGAGTGGAGCAGGATAAGCTGCGTCGTGCCCAGATGGCGGCAGGACAGGCCCTGCTGGAATATAGAGGAGCTCTGATGAATAATGAGCTTCGTTGGTGTGTGGTCTCTATTCCTACTCCTGCCTGGGCTTCCAAGGTGTTTAAGGAGGCTGAAAATGAGGATGAGGCTGTGGCCAAGCTGTGGCAGGCGATTTTCTCTGCTGTTCGTATTGACGAAAAAAATGACCCTATTGAGGCCTGGAGCAAGCATACTGCCTTTATGAAGAAGGCAACGGATTTCCTTAATGGGGAAAAGCTGGTGTCTCTCCACTATACCAGTGGTTTGGGCACTGATCTTACAGTGAAGCTGCCAAAGGGGCATATTTGGGCCGGTGGTGCGGAAATAGCCGCGGATAAAGTGGAATTTGTGGCCAATATGCCTACTGAGGAGGTATATTCATTACCGGATCGAAATGGTGTGGATGGTGTGGTTTACGCCTCCAAACCACTTATTTATCAGGGAAATGTAATTGATGGAATCCGCCTTGTATTTAAGGACGGCGAAGTGGTGGAATACAGTGCTACCAAGGGCCAGGAGGTGTTAAAACAGCTTCTGGACACTGATGAGGGGGCAAAGCATCTGGGAGAGGTGGCTTTGGTTCCTTATGATTCGCCTATTTCCAACAGCGGTATTCTTTTCTATAATACTCTATTCGATGAAAATGCTGCCTGCCATCTGGCCTTTGGCAAGGCATATCCTACCTGTTTGGAGGGTGGGGAAAAGATGGATACTGTGGAGCTTTTGCAGCATGGTGTCAATGATTCTCTGGTCCATGAGGACTTTATGATCGGAACTGAGGACATGGAAATTGTGGGAACCAGGGCTGACGGCAGCACAGTGCAGATTTTCACCAAGGGAAATTTCGCCGGATTCTGAGTGTGGGGAGGAAAATCTATTTATGGGTGAGTATTTTAATAAACAGGTTTTCAAGGCGGTATGGCCAATTTGCTTTGGCTATATACCTTTAGGGGTGGCCTGCGGTATTTTGGGAGAAAAGGTGGGAATGGATGCCTTTTTGATGGCCATGATGTCCATTTTCCTTTTTGCAGGCAGTGGTCAGTTTATTGCCCTTGCCATGATTGGTGCGGGTACAGCCATTATTCCCATTGTTATCACTGTAGGTATTGTAAATCTGCGTCACATGCTTTATGGCCTCATCCTAAATCAGTATATTTCCAAGGAATCCCTGTTATATCGTATGATTTATGCCCAGGAAATCGTGGACGAAACCTTTGCGGTGAACAGCATTGAGTTTCAAAAGCGTGAAAGTGGCTGGAATCCGAAAAAAGCGGCTGGCCTTAATTTTTTAGCTCATATGAGCTGGATGCTGGCCACAGTGGCCGGGGTGCTGCTGGGCAGTGCAGTATATATTGATACGGGGCTCGTAAGCTATGCCCTTATTGCCATGTTCATTGGCCTTTGGTCGTTTCATTTTAAATCTGCCAAGCTCGTTGGCATTGGCGTGCTGGGTGGCGGCTTGGCTCTGTTGTTGTCCCTGTGGCTGGATAATATGCTGAATGTGGTGGTGGCTACTGTGGTGGCTGCCATTATCGGGGCTGTAATAGATAACGGCGAGGGGGTAGAGAAGAAATGAGCTACACAGATATTTTGATCTGCATATTCGGACTGTTTTGTTCTTCTTATATTTCCCGAATTTTGCCATTGGCGGTTTTGGGAAGACGCCCGTTGCCTACCTTTTTGTCCCTTTGGCTGAAATATGTGCCAACAGCGGTATTCGGAGCCCTGATTTTCGTATCTGTCTTTGGAGATGCCAATAGTGGCTTTAGATTCAGCTGGACCAATGTGGAATTTTTGGCGGCAATTCCGGTGCTTATTGTGGCGGCAAAGACAAGAAATCTGGCTTACAGCATTATTGTGGGGCTGGCGGCATATTGGCTTTTGAACCAATATATGTGCTAAAATCGTTTTGTAGAAATATATGAAACATATCCCATGAATAAGGATGTGAAGAGATAAAATGCATTTGGGACCAAAATGGCAAAGACAGGATGTTATAAAGATTCAGCATAGCTTTCGCATGAAGCCGAACCAGATAATCTGTCTGAGCTTTATTCTTATGATAGGTTTGGGCACATTGTTGTTGACCTTGCCTATCAGTACCACGGATAATATGGGGCTTCATCCCGTGGATGCCCTTTTTGTGTCCACTTCGGCCTCCTGTGTAACAGGGCTGACGGTGACGGATTTGAAGAACGATTTGACCCTATTTGGAAAAGCGGTTATGTTACTGCTTATTCAGGTGGGGGGATTGGGAATTATGACTTTGGGTACATTGGTTGCCCATAGTATGGGATATCGTTTCCGTCAGTCGGAAACCCAGGTGTTGCAGGAATCTCTTAATCAAAGCTCCAGAAGTGGCATGTTCCCCCTGATTCGCCGCATGATTAAATACACCTTTGTGGTGGAGGGGATTTTTGCAGTTCTGCTGTCCTGGCATTTTTACCCGGAATATGGGTGGGATTGTATAGGATACGGCATATTCCACTCTGTTTCCGCCTTTTGTAATGCTGGATTTGACTTGTTTGGCAATTATGATAGTCTGACCAAGCGGGGGGACGACTTCTTTTTGATGGGGTGTCTGGGAACCCTGATAGTATTGGGGGGAATAGGCTTTACTGTGATATATGATGTGCTGCAGAACCATAAATGGCGAAAGCTGACCCTGCATTCCCAGATTGTGCTTTCCAGCTCGGCATTCCTCATTGTGCTGGGGGGCCTTTTGATATTTTTTGTGGACAGCCAGAATCCAAAGACCTTGGGCAATTTGCCTCTGAGTGTGCAGCTGGCCCAATCATTTTTCACTTCCATATCCTGTCGTACAGCAGGGTTTAATACCTTTGATTTGGGAGCGGCAACCCAGATTACCAAGCTGGTAATGATACTGCTTATGTTTATTGGCGCTTCCCCTTTGTCCACCGGTGGCGGCATCAAGAGTACCACATTTTTTATCGTTATGCTGTCCATGTGGTCTGTAGTTCGTGGTAAAAGGGAAAACGTTGTATTTGGCAGACAGATAAGCAGAAAGCTTCAGGTGCAGGCTTACGCCATTTTTACCATAGCCACTATTTGGGTGGTATCCGCCGGAATTTTGCTGTCTGTGATTGACGGAGAGGTACATGAGCTGGGAGCAGTGATTTTTGAAACGGTTTCGGCCTTTGGTACTGTAGGCATGGGAATAGGCATCACAAACGACTGGGATATGTGGGGTAAGCTGTTGCTGTCCCTTACTATGCTCATGGGCAGAGTGGGAATTCTTACATTTATAATGGCCGTTATCAAGCAGGAGGAATCCCTGATTAAATATCCGCAAGGCAATATTATGATAGGCTGAGGTATAGAATATGTTAAGCAAAAAAAATCAATTTGCAATTTTGGGCATGGGCCGTTTTGGCATAAGCCTGGCTGTAACCTTGGAAGAACTGGGATATGAAGTTTTGTGCGTGGATGTCGATGAAGCTGTGGTCAGCAAATATGCGGATCAGGTGTCAAGAATAGTCAGCTTTGATATACGGGATTCCAGGGCCTTCGACCAGGCAGGCATGGAGAGCTTTGACACGGTTATTATTTCCACCAAGAATCTGGAAGCAAGTCTGATGGCTACCATGCTTTGCAAGGAACGCAATATTCCGGATATAGTGGTAAAGGCCATTGATGAACGTCATGCTGTAATGGCAAAAAAAATGGGGGCTACTCAGATTGTTTTTTCCGAACTGGAAATGGCCAAGCGTCTGGCACTTCATCTGGTGGCACCTAATGTTAAGGACTATATTGAAATTGAAGGCGATATTAAAATAATTAACTTCAATGCACCGGAGGAGCTGTGGGGGAAAAACCTTGTGGAGGCCAACCTCCGCGCTCAATACGGCCTGAATGTTATCGCTATCATCCATGAGGATAAAACCTTGATTACGCCGCCACCAACCTATAAATTCTGTGAGGGAGACAAGATTTTTGCCATTGGCTCAAATGAGGTATTGGCAAAGTTTAAGGCCAATATTTTGGCTTAAACTTTAAAATCGTTACCGCATTTTGTGCATCTAAAGCCCTGGGACCACATTTCCTGTTTCTGTTCGTAGATTTTGCAGCTTTCTTCATGTTGTTTCTTATTATATTTGTAGGCTCTGCCGGATAAGTATGCTATTATTCCGTTTACACAGATGATGATCATATTTCCTATTAAATCGGCACCTATGATAATGTCAAAGGCACTGCGTAGGGCAACCAAAGTGAAGAGAGAAGCAATAATAAAATAGAAGAGGTGAACAACTGGGCTCGAATCCAGTTTGGGCGGCTGAGTAATGAATTTTTGGGCTATAACCGCATTGCAGTGACATTTGGGACAGTAGTGCTGGACCCTCTGGTGATTATCAATAATAGGAATATAGATATTTCTTGATTTGTGACTGGCTACAGGGGGATGTTCATCCTCTGGGTCATCGCTATCACCCTCGCCAAAGAAGTCAGGGTCGTAATTTTCTTCCTCGAAGTCGTCCCCGTAAATGTCCCCCTCATCAAAATAGGTGTCAAAAGGGTCCTGGTTGTCTTTGTCAAAGGGATCCGCATCCTGCCAGCCCTCTTCCTCACATCCGTCATAATAATCTTTCCATAAATGAGTGTCCTCAATACCCATATATATCCCTCCCACAAAAGGTGTCATGGAACTTTGCGGTTTATTAGTTGATTCAATACTATAATACACGGATTTTGTTGGCAATACTTGTTTGGGTAAAAAAAGGAACAACAAAAAGAGTGCTTAAAAATGTTTTTGCAAAGTTCGTTGTAAAAAATGTAGTGGTACTACAAAAGTTCGCTGTAAAAAGTGTGGTAATCCCACAAAAGTTCGTTGCATTTTTTGTAATGTGAAGAGGAGATGATCAAATGTATAGACGTTTATTAATTTTGGTATCGATGCTGGTTTTTAGTACAGGTATATGCTTTGCTCAACAAACGGATTTATTGCCACATGAGCATACTCCAGAATGCCAGCTTACATCCGCTGAGCCAGTTCATATTGTATGCATTTTGGACCGTTCCGGTTCAATGAGACCTTTAGTGGGAGATACCATAGGCGGTTATAACTCTTTCTTGGATAAGCAGCGGCAAGAAAAGGGAAGTGCTGAGGTTACCACGGTTCTTTTTGATGACAAGTATGAAAAGCTTGTAGATGCTGAGGATATAAAGAAGGTGCCTGAGCTAACTGACAAAGAGTACTATGCAAGAGGGATGACTGCCCTTCTGGATGCAGTGGGCACAACGGTTACAGATACATTTGGCAGAATGAATCGTGATGGCATTTGCCCTGCCAAGCGCCGTGTGCTGTTTCTCATAATGACCGATGGCAAGGAAAACCACAGCAGGGAGTATACCAAAGCAGATGTAAAGGCCATGATAGAAAAGGCCACTCAGGAGTACAAGTGGAATTTTATTTTCATGGGAGCCAATATTGATTCTGCGTCTGAGGCGGCTTCTATTGGTATTTCAGCTGATCATGCAGTGAATTTTGCACATGATTCTGCCGGGGTAAGACAATCCTTCGCCCGAATGAGCGAGGCAGCCACGGAAATGAGGGAATCGGGCACTGTTGGCGAAGACTGGAAAAAAGGTGAGGAATAGGAGATGCCTTTGCCCGTGTTATGGTGGTTGAAAAAACAAAACTGGGTTTCATGGATTTAGAAGTGACATTAGAAGTGACATTTTTGTAGTGACAAAATGTCACTTCTAATGTCACTTCTACGGATGATGATTTTATTTATATTGTAGATTGTCATGAATAGTACTATTAATTGGAATGTAAGTCCCTTCATTTTTGAAGGGGCTTATTTTTTTATGTTATAATAATATTAATAAATTTAAGCTAAAGCGCACGGGAGGAATTGCAGTGGATAATCAGATTACTACAGATAAAATTCGACAAGGTTTACGCACTGCATTTGAAAATAAGACTATTCAATCCGATATGGAATATCGCCCACAGTTCGTTTTCAATGACTTCCGTAAAGGTAGAAAAGTATTAGCATCGTTGGAGCGGGAGTTTAAATATTGTGATGAATTTTTCATCAGTGTTGCTTTCATAACCATGAGTGGATTAGTTTCTTTATTACCGACACTTAAAGAACTGGAGAATAAGGGAGTTCGTGGGAAAATAATTACCACGGATTATTTGTGTTTTAGTGATCCGAAAGCCTTGGATAAATTGCAAGAATTCTCTAACATCGAGTTACGTTTATTTAAATCAGTTGATAATGTTGGTTTTCATACCAAAGGATATATTTTTCGGAGTGGTGATATATATCGGATAATAGTTGGCAGTTCCAATTTGACACAAAATGCTCTTACTAAAAATGAGGAATGGAATACGCAGTTAATATCCAGGCAAGATGGTGAATATAAATACACGTTAATGGACCGTTTTGATCAGTTATGGGATGATAAAAACTGTGTTGATTATGATGTTATAAAATCAGAATATCAGTCTGCATATGAGCAACATAAAAAACAACGAAAAATTGAATTTGAGTCAACAGAAATTGATATTGATGATTTTGTTGAAAATGAGCTTGTAGCTGATGGTCATCATCCACCTTATGTTGTTAATTCCAAAACAAGTAAACTTACCCCTAATGTAATGCAGAATGAATTTATTGAAAATATGCGTGAATTAGATAATGTGGGAGCGAAAAGAGCGCTATTAATTTCTGCAACCGGAACTGGAAAAACTTATGCATCAGCATTTGCTGCACGTGACTTTGCGCCACATCGGTTATTATTTATTGTTCATCGTGAGTAAATTGCCAAGCAGGCAATGAAAAGTTACAGGCGGGTTATGAGTAAAGATGTTTCTATGGGAATACTGTCTGGAACAGAAAAGAGCATGGACAAACAATTCATTTTTTCTACTATGCAGACTATTTCTAAGGATGATGTCTATACTCAATTTAGCCCAGAAAAATTTGACTTGATTATTGTAGATGAGGCTCATAGAGCTGGGGCACCTAGTTATCAGAAAATATTTAACTATTTTAGACCTAAAATGTTTTTGGGGATGACAGCAACTCCAGATCGCAGTGATGGTTATGATATATATGCTTTATTTGATCATAATATTGCCTATGAAATACGGTTAAAACAAGCCCTGGAGGAAGATTTATTATGTCCCTTCCATTATTTTGGTATTACAGATCTTCAGTTGGCTGATAATCAGGATGATAACGAAAGTAATTTAACAGATTTTACGCGTTTAACCTGTGATGAGCGAGTAAAACATATTATAAAGCAGATCAATTTTTACGGTTATAGTGGCAAGCGGGTAAAGGGTTTAATTTTCTGTAGCCGAAATAAAGAAGCAGAGGACCTATCAAAAAAATTTAATCAAGCAGGGTTCAGAACAGTCCATCTTTCAGGTGCTGATAATCAGGCACAACGAGAAGATGCAGTTGATCGTTTAGTTTCTGATACTAGAGTAGATTATTTAGACTATATTTTTACAGTGGATATTTTCAATGAAGGCGTGGATGTACCGGAAATAAATCAGGTTATTATGCTTCGGCCAACCCAAAGTCCGATTGTATTTATTCAGCAGTTAGGTCGTGGACTGCGTAAATATCAGGATAAGGAATACGTAGTTATACTAGATTTTATCGGTAATTATGTTGGTAATAATTTCATGATTCCAATGGCACTGTCCGGTGATCGTAGTTACAACAAGGATAATATTCGTCGTTGTTTGCTGGAAGGATCAAGAGTTATTCCAGGTGCATCTACTATTCATTTTGACAAAGTTGCCAAGGAAAGAATTTTTAAATCCATTGATTTAACAAATATAAGTGATTTAAGACGTATAAAGGAAAGCTATCAAAATTTGAAAAATAAATTAGGCCGTATCCCTAAGTTAATGGATTTTGACCGGTATGGCGAAATGGATGTAATCTGTTTATTCCAAAATAAATCGTTGGGTTCATATCATACATTTCTCTCGAAATATGATAGGAATGATTATAAAGATGAATTAACTCCACTGGAAGAAACCTTCCTTAAATTTATATCCATGAAATGGGCAGAGGGAAAACGGCCACATGAATTGGAATTACTAGATATATTGCTGAAAAATCCTAGTAATGTTTTTTCTCAATTAAAGGATAGATTAAAGAGTAAGTGGAATACTGATTTTAAGAAAAATACGGTCAATAATCTTGTTAACATTATGACGGCAAATTTTATAACAGGTTCAGGTGCAAAGACAGTAGCGGATTGTATTTTTATTGAACAAGATGGTAATGATTATAAAATTTCACATAATTTTTCCAGTTGTTTGAACAATAATATTTTCCGAAAAAGTGTGGCAGAATTGGTGGAATTTGGATTACACCGTTACAAGATTAATTATAATGACCCATATGAGGATAGTGGATTCCAGCTCTATCAAAAATATGAATATGAAGATGTTTGTCGTATTTTAAACTGGGACAAGAATATAGTGCCATTAAATATCGGCGGATATAAATATGATGATGCTACAAAAACGTTCCCTGTATTTATCAATTATGATAAAGGAGAAGATGTACAGGATTCTATAAATTATCATGACCGTTTTATAAACAACGGGCAATTAATTTCTTTGTCAAAAAATAATCGGACACAGGAATCTGAGGATGTAATACGATTTTCTAAGGCAAAGGAATTAGGGATTGCAGTTGATTTGTTTGTACGCAAAAATAAAGATGATAATGTTGCCAAGAGTTTTTACTATTTGGGACGTATGACAATGGACCACAGTGTGCCGGTGAAAATGCAAGGTACTGGTGATAACGCTGTGGAGATGTTCTGGAACCTAGATGTAGGTGTTCGGGAAGATATTTATGATTATATTACAAGTGAAGATGCGTAATTTTTGGAGGATTTAATGAAAACTATAAATGTAGTAGCAGCAGTGATTCGTAAGGGCGATAAGATACTGGCTACCCAGCGGGGATATGGTGAATTTAAGGACGGCTGGGAGTTTCCAGGGGGAAAGATTGAGCCAGGGGAAAGGCCAGAGGAGGCTTTAAAGAGAGAAATTAAAGAAGAATTGAAGGCTGCTATTTCTGTAGGTGAGGATTTGGGAGTAGTGGAATATGACTATCCAAATTTTCATCTAAATATGCGATGCTTTATGTGTTCTCTGGTTTCTGAGGATGTTACCCTACTGGAACATGAAGCTATGAAGTGGCTTACGGCAGAAACAATAGATACTGTGAATTGGCTGCCAGCGGATAAACCAATGACTGAAAAAATTAAAGAAATATTACTTAGGTGAATTCACTAAAAAATGGTATTGGGCCTTGGCAAAAGCCAGGGCTTTTCCTTTCTCTTAAATAAAGGTATTTCTCCATTTCCAGCGAATATTACCAAAGAAATTAAAACCAATACTAGGGAGGTCATTCTATGGGATTATTAGACGGATTATTAGGCAATGCTTCTGAGGTTAAGACTGCAGATGCTCAGCAGCAATATCAGCAGCTGCTTGCCCCAGGAGAGAAAATAGACAAAGCCTACAAGGTAATCAGAGATATGTTTCTCTTTACCAATAAAAGGCTGATACTGGTGGATATTCAGGGGATAACCGGAAAGAAAATCGAGTATATGTCCATTCCTTATGAGAATATAACCCATTTCAGCATTGAAACTGCTGGTCATTTTGATCTGGATGCAGAGCTTAAAATCTGGATCGCCGGCATGGGCCCAACTCCGCTGGAAAAGACCTTTAATTCCCAGCTGAATATCTATGAGCTGCAAAGATTGCTGGCAAGCTATATTTTGAAATGACGAATTGCTTTTAAAGATAGGGGAATAGCCTTCCTCAAAATGCATATTCGGGATGTGCATGTATGCAAGGGGGATAAGAAAATAATGACAAAACGGCTCTACAATATTCTTTTTCCCATGTGGTTGTTTTACCTCTTGCCTACTGGTGTATGGCTGATTATATTGCCGGCAAATTTCCTGATAGACAGCCTGGTATTATATTTGGGCGGAAGATATTTGCATGTTAAGGATTTTGTAAAACTTTGGAAGCGTTGTATTTTTAGGGTATGGGTTATCGGATTTGTGAGTGATATTTTGGGGGCATTGCTGATTTTGGCGGTGGCTCTTTTGGCAGATACATATTGTCCTGAATGGAATACCTTTAATTTCCCAGGTGCAACAATATTGGCCGTCCCCGGAGTCCTGCTGTCGGCAGTGAGCATTTTCTTTTTGAACAGAAGATTTGCATTTGTAAAAACTGATTTGGATGATAGAATTGTAAGTAAATTAAGCTGGATATTGGCAGTGTTTACTGCACCATATGCTATGTTGATACCTTTATACGGATGAGACAGCCAATCTTTGAGCAAGGTCAAATTAATAGAGATGTTTTTCATTTTAGACTGCAAAGATTGCTGGCAAGCTATATTTTGAAATAATGAATTGTTTTTGAAGATAGGGGAATAATAGAAAAGCAGAGCCGTTGGGCTCTGCTTTTTGCTTGCTGCCAATTAGCCACGATGTTTATCTTCTTTTGGTGGCAATGGCTTTTTGTCTTTATGGATATCTTTCTTTGGAGGTTCTGGGGCAGGTGCCGGCTTTACTTCCTTGTGAGGCTTGATCTCCTTGTCATGCTTAATATCTGTGGAATGGTGAACAGCGTGGTGTGGGGCGGAAATCTCATCATGGTGAGGAGTGGCCGCAAATGCTGGAACAGCACCCAAAATCATAATGCTCATAACCCCGGCAGCGATAGTTTTCTTGTTCATAAAATCCCTTCTTTCTTTTGATGGGTTTATTATATGGGGGGAATATAAACAAAATCTAAACTGAATCTAAAAAGAGTATAAAAAGTTGGTACGAAGGAGGGCAACACACCCAGCCAAAAGAAAAAGCACCCATTAAGGGTGCTTAGATTTCCTTAAATGTTCTTCATCTCTCATCCTTACAGCTCCTTAAATACTATCCTCAAATGCTATATGGAAAAAACAAGAGAAATGGGGTATTATTTTGGGTAAGAAAGATTCCTGAGGGAGAGGAGCCGATAGATATGTGTAAAGCAATAGAAGATATGAAATATGATGCTCGTATGGAAGGCCGCGCTGTGGGTCTAGCAGAAGGGAGTCGGCAAATGGCTAATGACATGGCGAGAAAAATGCTTCAGCATAATGAGCCTATTGAGAAAATTATAGAATATACAAGCCTTTCTTATCAGCAGATTCAGGAGCTGGCGCAACAAATTCAATAAAGACGTTGTTCAAATAGACTGGTAAGTTTTACCAGTCTATTTTTATTGAGTGTTTTTTCCTAGAACACATGGTTTTTATGCTGGTCATATTTTTGTTCAGGTGAACATTCCCAAGTTTTATTCGTAATGATAATATACAGATAATAAATATTCATTAGCTTTTATAAAACTTGGTGAGGAGGCGGTATTATGTTGAACTTAGCATTCATTTATGATTATGTTGCAAATAAATGGGTGAAGTGCACCGAGCCAAGTTATATTAATGATGATATTGAAAATACACCTCATATTTTGATGTGTTCCTTTTCAACAGACCGTTGGAAAGAGAATATTAAAGCTGGGATTAACTATGTGTTATGCCCTGAACATGGGGTGTTTGAGGAAGTCAGTTCATGTGATATTACTGAGATAAAAATGGTTACTGGCTGTAAATTTAATGGAATTATTGGACATTGTTCATTTGGTTTTTCTGAATATTATCATGGGTATCATCCCAAATATGTTCCATTAAGATGGAGAATTTTCCAGCGAACTCCGGAGTCTACAATAAATATTTCCTGTGACACTATGAAGGTTATTGGCAGGCATATTGGTTTATTGAAACAATTAAAGGTCTTTTCAATATCCATAAATCCTCTTAAGGGAAAATTGATAATTAATAAAATTAACAAAAATAATGGCGCTTTGGCTGTCAATACTGTATTTAGCATGTATTCAGATCATTATAAATCAGATGATTATGACGAGTGGACAGAGGTAACAGGGATAGATAAGCCATATTTTATGGAAAAAGATATTATATCCGCCGTCGAAGAAAGTATTAATCATGTATATGGTTTCAGGCCGAGTGTACTTAGCACTATTAAAAGGGATAATAAATTTTTGGCATATATCGAGCGCCCATTTGATATTAATATTGTATATTTGAAACCGTTTTTTGATCATTTTATTGGCAATAATTTTGATAAAGTATTCCCGTTTGAACAAACAGATAATTATCGTTTATTTTGCAAAATGCTTGAAATAAAACCACCGAAAAGCCTTCGTAGGGCATATACCTATAATCCTTATGCAATAGTGTCTTATATGCTGCTTAGACAGTGGGGCGTAGAAGATGTTAATTATATGCAGAGGCTTTTTTATGTCGATAATGTTATTGGGAATATACCTATTGATAAATTTTATTACAATAAGGAAAAAGGTCAGGTCGAATCCAAACATGTTGGTTGGGAAGACCTAAATTTCTATTGCTTGTGGCTGAGTAAACATAAAGACGCAAGATCTCTGGCACGCTGGTTGGAAAAAGTAAGTGAAAAAGGTGGGCTGAATCGTACTCAGCAGGATATTCTACATTCATTTAGAATATATTTTTCTACATTATCCGAAGATGTTAAACATAGGCTACTGGAAGATGGCCTTACTTATTATGTTCATGATGCAATTAGTTGGGAGATTACAGCAAAAGCCAATAATTACAAAAATGTTCGCATAACATATCACGAGTTGGTATTACCGTATCAGTGTAGAATAAATGACTATGAATTTAGGTTGGTGACCAATACGGCAGAGCTTCGTCATATTGGTTTGGCGCTGAGTAATTGTGTGGCGACCTATCGTTCTAAGGTGATACACCACGATTCGATTATTGTATATGTTGTCCACAAGAATGAATATGTCGCATGTATAGAGCTTCTCCAAGGGAGATATATTTATCAGGCTCTTGGCAATAAAAATAGTAGATTGTCTGGAGAGTTGCTTAGGGTGTGCAGATTTTGGATGAAGTATCATCAATTGGTAGATAGTGAAGGAGATTTATATGTTTATCCATTAGACGAAGCTGATGATATTACGGATGCGGTGGTAGAAACCATTCCATACAACAAATCAGTATATGAAATGAATTTAATGGAATTAATTAATATTGACCAGGAAGATATAGAACCAGGCTATTATATTAGATTGGGAAAATTGCTGGGTGAAGAATATACACATTCTGTAAAAGCCCCAACCTGGGTAAGTTTTTGTGATGAAAAAAGTGAATTGCTGTATTCCCTGCCAGAAGGGCGTGCAATATTTGATGCAGCTTTTAATGGATGCGTGGAGGCTATGCGTGCACTGGCGTTCATGTATTATCATGGCCATGGTATTAAGCGGGATTGGAAGAAAACTAGGTTTTGGCTCCAGAAAGCAATAAATTTAGGTAGCAAGGAAGCACGCAAAGATAAATACAAAATAGAAAATGCTATGAATAACGCCTTTTTGCCACTGGATTGTGTTGTATCAACAGCCTTACAGTATATCAGGCAAAACTTGAATTGTAATGAGAAAAAATTGGATAAGTTTCAGTTTGAAGATATAAAAGAAGAAACTGTACCTCCGCTAAAAGGGAGTGCTGCAGTAGCCATGCAGTATTTACAAGAAAATTTGCGATGACGAATTGTTAAAGTGGTAATATGTAAGCCATGTTTGGAAGGAGATTGATTTTTATGTCTAAGAAAGATGAATTTTTTGATATCTCTTTGGTTAGTATGCAAAGTGGATGGCTGGCATTGAGATTTCAAGGAAAAGATGTTGATATTACCCGTGATTTTGATGAATCATTGAGTGACCCGTTACCTGATATGGTATCATCCTTAAATCATTTAGATTCAGTTGATCCTTTTCAGTTTTCATTAAATCATGATTTTGAATTTGAATTCGTTGTAAAGCCGTTAAATGATGACTATGTAAATATATTTATCAAAATAAAGGAGGACGAATGTGTAACAATAGATGTAAATATAACCAAGGAAAGATACCGCGAAGTGATAGATTCTCTATGTACCAGCATTCTTAATTCACCTGACTACCCATATCAGTATCCTATGTATTGCGATGGCTTTGAGGAAAGTGACAATATATATGAGCTCCTTGATGATATGTTTAATTATTTGCCTGGAGATCTTAAGGATAACAATGATTTGTATGAGCGGATGTATTCCGTGTGTATGAAGCATCTGGGAAAGAAAACCCCGTGGGGGGCTGAATATTATGAGAAAACTACAAAAATGCTGCGGGATAAAAAATAGTAGAACGGTAGGGTAGAAATGCTATGCTTAGAAAATGGTAATTATTAGAAGGCGTATTGACGATAAGAGTAAGTCGGCAGAAAAATGTATATCCTTAAACTCTCAGGTGTTTAATCATCTGGGAGTTTTTTATATTTTATAAATTATGCGAGAATATTTGGTTAATAAAAAATATTGATATTAATACATAATAATGTTAAAATAATTCTGAAAAATTTATAATAAAATTAGGTAGAGCGGTGCTATCTAATAATTATTATAGGGGATATATAAAAGCTATATGGAAAAAACAGGAGAAATGGGGTATTATTTTGGGTAAGAAAGATTCCATTACAAAAGACTACATGGGAAATCCAGCCAGATTTGCAGATTTATTTAACGGTTTTTGTTTTCACGGTGCAGAGAAGGTATTGCCCAGCAAGCTTCGGGATATGGATACTGCTGGTGTCGTTATTCTTCATAGCGCTGACGGGGCGGCAGTGCCAACTCAAAAGTACAGGGATGTGCTGAAGGTTTTGACTAAAACTGATGGCAAAGCTGCATATTGTATTTTGGGTGTGGAAAACCAGTCAGAGGTTCATACAGCTATGCCGGTGAGAAATATGCTTTATGATGCCATGACTTTGGCTGACCAGATTTCTGCTGTGGGCAATTCCCATAAAAATAATCATGATAAGGCCAGTGATAGTGCGGAGTTCCTAAGTGGTTTTCATCGCAGTGATAAGCTGTTGCCAGTAGTTACTATCGTAGTCCATTGGGGAGCTGATGAATGGGATGCTCCTGTATCAGTGCAGGAAATGTATTCGGAAGATATCGATGATAGTTTATTGAAATATTCTCCGGATTATCACATTAATTTAATTTCTCCTGCAATGATGAGTGATGAGGAGCTGGATATTTTTCAATCTGATTTGCGTGAGGTGCTGAAGTTTATAAAATATTCCAAGGATAAACAAAGCATGCAGAAGCTAGTGGATAGTGACCCCAAATATAAGTCACTGAACCGTGATGCAGCACGGACTATAAGTGTATGTGCCAATGTTGATTTTAAGATTCCTGAGGGAGAGGAGCCGATAGATATGTGTAAGGCAATAGAAGATATGAAAGACGATGCTCGTAATGAGGGTAGGCTTGAAGGCCGTATAGAAGAACGCCTTGTATCAATTAGAAGTTTAATGAAAAAGATGGGATGGTCTGCTCAGGAAGCTATGGATGCTCTTATGCTTTCGGCTGAAGAACAGAAACAGTATAGTGCTTTGATTTGAAACAAGGCCAAATTAATAATGATATTTTTCATTTAGCCAGGTAGATTGCCAAAGTTTTTTCGTTGCTTTTGAAGATAGGGGAATAATAGAAAAGCAGAGCCGCTGGGCTCTGCTTTTTGCTTGCTGACAATTATTTTATTGATAAACTATTTCCATAACAGTTTATTAATATATTTTGTAAGTTGTTTTCTGTCATAGAACTGGTCAGGAGTTGGTAATACGAAATCTGGTGTCACACCCTGGTCTATGTCATAGAAGGAACCGTTCTTTGTATAGGCCAGACGATACGGACCGGAAATATTAAACACGCAACCGTCAGCGGTGGTCATATTCTGTACTACGCAGGCGCCACCACCGGAGGTCTGTCCAAGAATAGTTACACGATGGGAATTTTTCAGCGCACTTGGCACCAAATTTCCGCAGGAGAAGCTATTCGGCGAGGTAAGGCAGAACAAATTATAGTCCAGCAAATTATCCCTTTCATCAAATAGTCTGTCCATATTCAGATCGGCTTTGAAGTTCTGGCAGACCATGGCCCCCGTCAAAGGATTGGCGACACTGATAGACCCTTCTCCCAAAAACATACTAATAGTGTAAGCAGCAGAAGGTGCTGTACCGCCCCCGTTATTTGAAAGATCCAGTACTACATTTTTGATTGGGCTGTTTGGCCGTTTGATTTGCCCAAGGGAATAAATCATCAATCCCATTGTATCTGACAGATGTTCTTCCGCCTTTTCCTCGTAATAATCTACGCCTTCAATCACAAACTGATCAAAAGTTATATATGCTGTATTGCCAATTTCTTCATAACCTGGGGTACCATTTGGATAGCGTATTGCCCGTGCATTGGCATATCTTTGCATATCTGCAATGCTCTGTCTGCATGATGGTCCATATCTGCGGGTTGGATTTTCCTTCATGCGGTAGGAACGGTTTGCAAAGGAGCTGTGAAGATCATCGAGATACATAAAGGTCAGATCCCATAATGCCTGCCCAGCTTCCTGTGGGTCTGCACTTAACAGCTGGTATTTTAATCCAGCCTGCTGGAACATGGTATCAAAGTTCTTGATGTTGTGTTGCTCTTTCAGGCCATAGAGGGAATCCAAAGCAAAACAAAGTTCATTATAGTTAAAATTAGCCAAGGCTTCACTTCTGCTTGATGGAAGCAGATTATTGTAGTAAAGCTCTTCAAATGGCTTTAGATTGCCACCCAGCAGCAAGAAAACATTTTCGCCATTATACAGTGTATTCATGCCATTTGGGGAGAGGATTATATCGCTGAAGAGCTGGAGTGGTAAATAATATTCCTCATCCTGATAAAACATATCTATGCCATAATCTCCGGGACGGAATGTAATAGCATTACCGTACAACTGGAAGGAAGTATCTGTTCGTTGAAACAGCTCAGCCTCACCCTTGTCATTGAAGCCTGACACAGCTACAAGATCCATCAGGGTAGCGTTGGGATTTGAAGTCATAAACGCATCATAATCCCAAAAAGTTATGGTATCTTCCTTGCAGTCAAAGGTAACAGGGTAATATGTTTCCCGGCTGAGGGTGATCTTTTCTCCCTCTTTTTTCACAGTGAGGTCATAGTTCGGGGCTTCAAGTTTTCTTACATTGTTCACAAGGATATTCTTGGCGGTTTCCACTGTAATATAAGGAACATCCTTCACCCCATCAACAAAAAACAGGTCTACTTCCCCTTTGTTCTCCGGCTCCATATCAGTATAATAAATAGGTGTTGTCTGTTTCTCTATTTGATGTGCAGATTCGGCGCAGCAGCATGCTGTAAACAACATCATACTTCCTGCCAGTAGCATAGATACGAGTTTTTTTCTTGCTTTCATGATACGCATTCCTCCCTAAGCATCAAAAATGTCACACAGAAACTATTTAGCCATAATTTCTATATTCATTTTTTATTTTCCTGCAAAAGTAGATGCTTTTTTGGCCGTAAAAACCTGCTGAAAAACACTGGACTTCCCAGGAGAAATAGCGCCAAATTATATCAAAATCAATGCAATAGATGTGACATTAATAGCAGGAAATAGCCACCAATATATAGAATGATAAGACATATATATTGTGGGGGGAGGCTCGTTGTATGAAAAAATTAGTCGCAATTAATAAGGATATACCTATGTTCAAGCTGGTGTTGCGGGCATTTCTATGTTCATTGATAGCCCTTTTTTTGCTTACATATTCTTCTCCAGCTATGGCCAAGGACGAGCCTACATGGATAATGGGGTGGCATCATCTTGATCCTGCAAGCCTCCAATTCAGCAACAATTATCTTTATGCCAGTGTTATTTATAACGATGGCCGTACCTCCCCGAAGGTAAAACAGCGGCGTTTTTATTTAGATAAGAAAACGAATCGTGTGGTTTATGATTTTAATGACAAGGTTTTTGGTTGGAGCTTTAAAGGTAGGGTCAAGGACAATGCGTTTACTTATAAAATGTGGCAGGTAATGAAGCCTTTTATGAAAAAATTCCCAGTTTCCAGCTGGCGTCTATAAATTTTAGGTTAATATCTTATATGAGGAGTAAGGATGGAAGTTCAGTGCTTGGCAGATTATAGAATTAGGAAAGGTACGGGGGAATACTGGCGGGCTATTATTGCCTTGTTTTGTGGCAGCTTGGTTACCTTTGGGGCGGAATACTGTGTTCAGCCCATTATTCCCGTATTTACAGAGACTTTTTCCCTGGAGCCGGCCACAGCAAGCTTGGCGGTTTCCTTTGGTACAGGCGGCATGGCTATAGCCATGCTTTTTATTGCCGAATTTGCCAAAAGACTGCCACGAAAAATGGTAATGTCCATTGCTCTCATTGTGTCGGCAATTTTGGCTGTGGTAATGGCCTTAAGCGATTATTTTGGGCTTATTCTGGTTTTGCGTCTTTGTCAGGGCATTTTATTGGCGGGATTTCCTGCCATGGCTACTGCGTATATCAGCGAGGAATTTGACAGCGCCATAGTGGGGGCTGTAATGGGAATATATGTTAGTGGTACCTCCATTGGCGGCTTGGCCGGCCGTATGCTGCTGAGCTTTTTTACAGATTTGTATTCCTGGCGTACGGCCCTGGCTATTTTGGGGATAGCCTATGCCATTATTGGTGTGGCATTTATGATGGTGCTGCCCAAGGCCCATCATTCCATTGATACAAGAGCTCCTATTTCCGGTTTAGGTGAATTCAAAAAACTTTTTTCAAATAAAAGATTAATAGCCATTTACGCCCTGGCATTTATGCTTATGGGGCCCTTTGTATGTGCCTATAACTACATTAGCTATGTATTGTTGGCGGAGCCATATTGTCTGAATCAGACAACTATCGGCCTTTTTTATATGCTGTATTTTGTGGGAACGATTTCCTCCACATTAATGGGTGCCCTTTCGGATCGTATTGGAAATGGGCGGACAGTTCTTATTTCCATTGCCGGTATGTTGGGGGGCATATTGCTGTCACTTTATCCGTCCCTTTTGGGAATAATTGTGGGGATGGGAATTTTCACATTTGGATTTTTTGGGGCCCATGCATCTGCCCTCAGTTGGTCCTGTAAAGTAGATAGTAGCGATAAGGCCCGTATTACGGCACTGTATATGTTCTCCTACTATATGGGTTCAAGCCTTATTGGCTCAGGGGGCGGCTATTTCCTTAGCCTATGGTGGTGGACGGGAATAGTATTCTTTTTGGTTGCCATATTGTCTGTGGCTCTGTTGGTGAGTCTGCTGATGTTAAAAAATGAGGATAAAATATGAAGATAATGCATTTAGGGGATTTGCATCTGGGCAAATCCTTGTTGGATTTTGATCTGGTTAAGGACCAGGAATTTATTTTAAATCAGGTTATTGAGATTATTGAAAGAGAAGCTGTTGGTGCGGTGCTGATTGCTGGTGATGTTTACGACAAATCCGTTCCCAGTGAGGCGGCTACCAGACTGCTGGATTACTTCCTTGGGGAGCTGGCTGCCCGAAAGGTAACAACCATTATGATAAGTGGTAACCATGATTCTGATGACAGACTGAATTTTGGTAGCTCTCTTTTTAAGCACAGCCACGTTTTTATTTCAGCCAAGTACAGCGGACAGCTGGACAGATGGGTGGTTGATGACGGGAAAACCAAGGTAAATGTGTACGCCCTGCCATTTGTAAAGGCCTCTCAGGTAAAACACTACTTCCCTGATGCTGGTATAGAAAATTACGAAGATGCAGTACGGACCATTTTGGAAAATACAGAAATTGATGATACACAGACAAATATTTTGGTGGCTCACCAGTTTGTGGCAGGAAAGAGCGGAGATCCTTCTCTGGGAGGCTCAGAGGGGGCAGGGACTCAAAGCGTTGGTCTGGTGGAAAAGATAGGCTGTGATCTCTTTGATAAGTTTGATTATGTAGCTCTGGGGCATATACACTCTCCGCAGAAAATCGGCAGGGAAACAGTACGTTATGCTGGTTCACCTCTGAAATATTCCTTAAGTGAAGTCAATAACAAGAAATCTGTTCCTATTATTTCCGTTAATGGGGTAAAGGATATTGACGTTCAGCTTTTTCCATTAACACCATTGCGGGAAATGAGACATATAAGGGGCAATATGGCGGAGCTGTTAAAGGCATCGGCTGATTTTTCCAAGGAAGATTTTGTATATGCTACCTTGACAGATGAGGACATAGTAAATGACGCCATGGGGATTTTTCAGCAGATTTATCCCAACACTGTAAAGATTGACTACGATAATTCACGGACGAGAGCTGTGGAGCAGGTGGATATTTCTCAAATTGCCCAGAACAAGTCCTTTGGTGAACTGATCAGCGAATTCTACAGGCTTATGTATAACTGCGAAATCAGTGATGAGGAAATGGATGTTATGCGAATGGCGGCCAGAGAGGCAGGTGTGCTGAATGAAACCAATTAAGTTAATAATAAGCGCATTTGGGCCATATGCAGACACTATGCCGGAAATAAATTTTGAGCAATTCGAGGATAAAGGCTTATTTCTGATTTCCGGAGATACTGGCGCCGGAAAAACCACTATTTTTGATGCCATCAGCTTTGCGTTGTACGGAACCACCAGCGGCATTTACCGTGATACCAAAAATCTTCGCAGTGAGTACGCCAAGGATAATGTGGAAAGCTATGTGGATTTTTATTTTTCCCATCAGGGGAGTAACTACCACATTAAGAGGAATCCTTCATATCAACGGAAAAAGCTGCGGGGAGAAGGCTCTGTTTCTGTGAAGGAGCAAGCCGCTTTATATAAGGACGGAGATCCTCTTGTGGAGGGACTTACCCAGGTTAATGGTGCGGTCAGAGAGCTGCTGAAAATTGATGAGAAGCAGTTTAAGCAGATAGCCATGATAGCCCAGGGGGAGTTTTGGGCCCTGCTTAATGCTAAAACAGACCAGCGCACAGAAATTCTTCGCACAATCTTTATGACCAATGGGTACAAAAATATTGAGTTTAAGCTAAAGGACAGGCTGGATTCCGGCAGAGCAAGTCTGACAGAAGCCCAAAGGAGTATTATTCAGCATTTTAATGATGTGTCTGCTTCTGAGGATGACGAGAATTTTATGGAATTGCAGGAGCTAAAGACAAGGGCACAAAAAGCTGACAGTGTCTGGAATCTGGATGAAATATTGCAGATAATGGACAGGGTGATAGACTCCGATAAGAATCAGCTGACAGCTGTAAACGAGCATCTTCAGAAGGCTGAGACTGAGCTGAATAAAAATAAGACAGCCTTGGCCACAGCAGAAACCAATAATCGCTTTATCGAGAGAGTTGGGCAGTTGGAGCAGGAAAAGGCCAATCTAAAGGAGCGGGAGCCCAAGATTAATGAGCTGAAGACCCTTCTGGACCGGCAAAAAGCGGCTACCCATGCGGTTTATCCTGCCTATGAAGCCTGGACGAAAAAGCATAAAGAGGTTACCTACACGGAAGAGCTGATTTCCAATAAAAAGACTGAACAGGAACAGGCGCAGAAGATAGCTGTTCAGGCGGGCAAAAAGCTGGCTGAGGCAGAAAAAAGCAAGCCGGAGCTGGAAAAGCTCACCATTACCGCCAACAGGCTGAAAGAGGATGAGCCAAAGTATAAGAAGCGGGATGAAGTGACCCAGGGAAGGTCAGCTCTTGAAAAGCAGCTGGAACAGCTTAATAAGGAAGAAACTGCCCTGAATGAGGACGATAATGCACTTAAGACAAAGATAAGTCAGCTGAAGGAAAGGGTGGCAGGCCTTAAGGATAGCCCAAGTGAGCTGCTGAAAATCCAGCAAAGGGGCAAGGAATTATATGATTTGGACAGTGCCATAAAGGATATTTTGGAGAATCAGGTTCCAGAAAGAGCCCGTCGTCAGCGGGATTTGGAGGCCAAGCAGAAGACCTATGCAAAGTCCTTTGAGGAATATGAAAAGGCCAATGCCGCCAGAATGGAGGCTGAAAGGATTCTTGATGACTGCAGGGCCGGGATTCTGGCAAAGGGGCTGGAAGAAGGAAAGAAGTGCCCTGTATGTGGTTCTACCCATCATCCGGAGCTGGCAGCTTTACCGAAGGAATCCATCAGTGAAGATGAATTTGAATCACTGAAAAAGCAGGAGGAGAAGCTCCAGTCCAAAAAATCCAAAGCCAGTACAGATGCTGAAACAGCCAAAATATCCCTTACAGAGTATGAAAACCAGATGAGAGGGGCACTCCTTACCTGTCTGGAGAATCAGGTGATGGGGGTAAAGCCTGAGGGCAAGGCACTGGATGAGCTGGTGAAGGACCTTCAGGACGGCTATAGCCGATTACGGACCGAAATTCAGACCAATAGTCAGCAGCAGACTGCCATGGGCGAAAACTGTAAGCTTTTAGCCCAGTCGGAAAAAGACGTGGAGAAGGCCACTGGTGAGGACAGCGAAGCACTGACAGCCAAGAGAGAAAAAATATCTTCCCAGAAGAAGGAAACTGAAACTTCATTGGCTGAAGCCAATGCAACATTGGCCAGCCTGGAGGAGCTGAGTTTTCCAGATTGGAAGCTGGCGTCAAGGGAGCTGGATAATACATTAAAGCGCATCGGGGAATTAAACGAAATGCTGGATGGTGCAGCCCGTGAAAAGGAAGCAGCCGATAAAAGGGCAACGACCATAGAGGCTGAATTGAAGACCCTTATTGAAGGTCTGCAGGGCCAGAAGGCAGCGGAAGGTTCCTTGAAGGAGGCACTGGATAAAAAGTTGGCGGAGAATAAATTTGAAAATATTTCTGCCATGAATGAACTGGTGGTATCAGAGGATGAACTCTCTCGTAGAGAAAGGGAAATCAATGGATACAAACAGGCAGTGGCTACCAATGAAACCCAGCTGACCCAGGCCAGGGCTGATGCCCAGGGGAAAGAGCTTGTTGATGTGGCGGCTCTGCAGGAAGTTTGCAGTCAACAGCAGACTAAGGTGGAGTCCATCAGAAAGCAGGAAAATACTGTGGCAAATCGTTTGGACATCAATTGTGACAAGCGGGAAAATATACTATCTAGACGGGATGAACTGGAACAGTCCCAAAAGAAGTACAGTATTTGTGACAGGCTGTACAAATTGGTGCGGGGTACCACCGGCAATGGGAAAATTACCCTGGAGCAGTATATTCAGGCAGCTGGATTTGATGGAATTATTGCGGCGGCCAATCGCCGTCTGATTCCGATGAGTGACGGCCAGTTTGAATTGTATCGTCAGGAGGATGCCCTGGGAAAGAAAAGCAATAATTTCCTTGATTTGGAGGTGCTGGATAACTCTACTGGACACCGGCGCCCTGTGGGAAATCTTTCCGGCGGTGAGAGCTTTAAGGCTTCCATGAGTCTGGCTCTGGGCCTTTCTGATACAGTTTCCTCTAATCTCGGTGGTATTCAGATGGATGCTTTGTTTATTGATGAAGGCTTTGGCACTTTGGACCGTAAATCCATAGAGAGCGCCATGGATATTTTGGTTAATCTATCCGGGACCAATAAGCTGGTAGGTGTTATCAGCCATCGGGAGGAGCTGGTGGAGAATATTCCTCAGCAAATTCATGTGGCAAAAACTAAAAAAGGCAGTGAAATCACCATAGACACAGGAATTTAACACAGGTATATAAACATTAAAAAAACGCTGGAACCAAAATGGATTCCAGCGTTTTAGTTTGCAGTTGTGTATGTTATGCAAATGTGATTTATTGCTTTTGGTTGATATCGGTAATATCTGCGATGTAAACAAAGTAAACCAGACGCTCGCCGTCAAATACCTTGTAGCCGATATCTGCCAGATGGCGAATGGTGCCGTCCTTTCTTATTACATCATAATCCACCAAATCAAGATTCAGTGAGGAAGACTCCTGCTGCTGGTTGATGGCCTTCTGCACCTGCTCAATATCATTGGCGTGAACCAGTGTTTTGAAGGTACCTCCCACCAGCTGCAGAAATTCTGCTTCATTGGCGCAGCCAAATATTTCTGCGGTTCCCTGATCTGCGTAGGTGATTTTCTCATCCCAGTCCACATGGTAAATGAAGAAGCCAACTTTGCAGCCCAGGTTGGTGTATTTCTTCCTGAAGGTTTCCAGCCCGTCTGTCTGAATATAATAATTCTTATGGGCAAGAACATTGAAAATGGTGGCATAGAGCTTATCCACATCAAATGGTTTCGCCACATGGGCATTCATGCCAACAAGGAGAGTATTACGCTTGTCTTCGTCGGAGGCATTGGCTGTCATGGCAATAATAGGGATAGTGCTGTGTACCGGGTTCCTCAGTTTGCGAATGATTTTGGTGGCCTGATGACCGTTCACATACGGCATTTCCACATCCATGAGGATAATGTCATAATAGCCTGGTTCAGAAGCCTGCATCATGTCTACACACTGCTTGCCGTCAGCTGCCCGTTCCACGGTAAAGCCTCTGTCCTCCAAAAGGGCAATGGCAATATCGGCGTTCAGCTCATTATCCTCTGCCAGGAGAATGCGCATATCATGGGTAATCTGAGTGTTTATGCGGTGAGGAATGGTGACGATGAAATCCGTTCCCTCTCCGTCACGACTTTTTACATCAATGCTGCCGTCCAGGATAGTTACCAGTTCCTTTACGATATGCATGCCCAGACCGGTGCTGAAGGTTCCTGCTTGTGGTGTTGAACCGTTGGTGGCGAAGGCATCAAAAATAAATGGCAGAATCTCCTGGGGAATGCCGTTACCCGTATCTGAAATGGTGGTCTGATACAGGGCATAATCTGGCTTGTCATAGTCCAGTTCTTTTATGGAGACCTTTATTTTCCCACCCTCAGGGGTATATTTGTGGGCGTTGCTGATAAGGTTCAGCAGGATTCCCTTGACCTTGGAAAAATCCACCATAATATCCGGGTGCTTTACATCAATTTCAGTAGAAAACTGGATGTTTTTTTTCTTCATCAGCCCCTGAAATTCCTTTGCCACGGATTTCATAAGTACATTAATATTGCCGTAGGCCTCTTCCACCGTGGCGATACCGCTTTCCAGACGGGCGGTTTCCAGAATGTTGTTGATGAGGGTCCGCATGAATTCATGGGAAGCCTTAATTTTTTTGATACAGTCCCGTGCCTGTTGTTCATCTTCCAGGTTGTTTTCCAGCATATTAGTGAACTCCGTCATGGCGTTCAGTGGAGTCAGCATTTTGTGGGCAATGTTGAAGATGAAGGAGGTGTTGGCACTATTCTTTTTCTTGCTCATAGTCTTTCTCCTGTGCTATGAAATTTTAGTCTTATTTAGTTATATTATATCAATAAAACATCCAAGCGCCAGTACTTTGGATATTGCTCATCATAACCTCTGTCAGTGCTGTCTGGAGCTGCTTGCTCAGGTCCTGGGCAAGCTGTGGATCCATGTTGTAGCTGTATAGCGGGTTGTTGAGCAGATTCAGCTTCAGTACGCCAGTGGTTATGGCCCCCATGGCTTCCTGGGTGTAGGCCCGCTGGTGGCGCTGAGTGTAGTTTCTCAGATACTTCATGGCATCGGCCTGGTCTGACCAGAAAGCGTCCTGCAAAGAGAGCTTGTACTGTGCTAAATCTACTTTATCCAAAATGTCCTGAAATTCCTGCTGCTCCTTTTGAATTTTACTCCAAATATCTGCAAAGGATTTGCTTTCTTCTGTTTCTTCCGTGGAGGTATTTTTTTTACTTTTGGTGATGCTGCCGACCTTGCTGTTGGCTATAAGACTATTTAGCTGCATCATTATGTCCATGCTGTTATCAATATAAGCCATAGTGCACCATCCTTTCCTACCTTATGTAATAATATCGTCAATAATTTCAGTTGACTTAATGGCTGTATATTATTACATTTAAAAGCCATTATAGTGATTTTTGTGGTATAATTAACAGAATATATTAATTATCATTTCCCAATGAGGATAGGTATATACAGGGGAGATTATTGTCAACGAGGAGTGTACTATGGTAATGATACCAGATAAATTATTTGATCTGGCTTTTGAGTTCAAGTCTGCAAAGCCGTGGAAGATGCTTCATCCTGCCCAGTTCTTTGCTGTTATTTTGTCCGACGGCAAGCCACGCTTTTGTCAGGTTTTTGGCGGATCTTCCGGAAAACCGGCATTGTGGATTCATAACAGTGAGCAGAGTGTGCAGGCATATTTGCGGATGGTACATTCAAAGCAAGTGAATTTTTACAGCAAGGTAGATTATCTGGTGGAGCAGGAGGCTTACATCCTTTCCTTTGAAAACAAGGCGGCTATGGCACCATCTGAGCTTGAGGCCATGCAGAAATATCTGAAAAAGAGGGAACTGAAGCCTAGTGGCAGCGGCTTTTATCCTGTGTTCCGCAACACCACGTGCCGCCACAGGACCTGGATGTATCGTGATAAGGCAGATGCAGATAACACTTTGGCCTGTCTTCAGGTGATTATGAAGCTGATGGAGCAGATAAAGTCCGGGGAAGAAATCGATAAGTATGTGCTGGATTTGCGCCTTCATTCCCATGATAAGCATTTATCCATTCCGGCCACGTCCTTCAATGGGCTGAAGGTTTCCAATGAAGTGGTGAATCTGACTGTTGGCAACAAGCCTAAGTACTATCAGCCAAAGTGGAATGATCTCCAGATTGCCCGCATGAAGAAGGCCAAGAAAACCGGTGCTATCTGGGTGGCTGATCAGGGTCCGTTGCCAGAGGCCCTTATTAATGAGGATGCTAAGATGAATGAGTACGGCGAGGCCATAAAAGCACCTTATTTCCCTGAGATGATGGCGGTGTTTGACGAGGCCAGCGGGGAGCTGCTCTTTATGGAAACCAGCACATCCGATAAGGATATTTACGGAAATATTACCAAATGCCTTATGAGTACCATTATGGAGATGGGCTGTCCTATGACCGTCCGAGTTCGTAACGATGCCACAGAGGCTATGTTTAAGGGCCTTTGCAGCAAGCTGCACATAAAGCTGGACCGTCGGGAGTCAATTCCGGAGCTGGATGATTTCCGCTGTGATATTCATGCCCAGTGGATGGAAGGCCAGGGCTTTACTGAGGAAGAGATAACCCAGGAACTGGGCAAGGTCTTTGATGATCCCGATTCTGTGCCTTCAAAGCGTAAAAGAGAGAATAACCGCACAGAAATGCTGGCTTCCATTGCGGACAGTCTGGTGGAGGACCAGGATGCTGCAGAGGAATTTATTAGATATGTTAGCAGCAAGGGCATTATGGATAAGGTGCCGGATATGGTTTTTGATAATCTGACGGATGCATTGCTGCTTTTTGATATTGATCCGGATCTGGAAAAGCTGGTGAAGGAAGAATTCAGACGCCGTTACTATGAGGACGATTTTGATGATGACTTCGACGATGGTGAAGACGAATACTGATAGAAAACGTAGGCTTCTGTCATGCATTTGGTTGCTGACTGTGCTTTTTTTGGTGATGGCACTCACCGGATGTAAGAGCAATCAGCCAAGAGATTTCAAGACTATAGCTGCTGACGGCAGTATTTCCCAGGCCCAAAAGGTGGAGGAAATACTAAAGGGCATGAGTCTTGAGGAAAAGGTGGGACAGATGATTTTGGCCGGAGTGGCCGGCAAGGAGCTGGATCCCACAGCCCAGGGCCTTTTTGACAGATATCACTTCGGGGGTGTGGTGGAGTTTGATTTCAATTTGGAAACGATTCCCCAGGTGCAGGCCCTTAATGAACAGCTTCAAAAGGTGGGGGGCGAGAAGATACCCCTTTTTATTGCCGTTGATGAAGAAGGTGGCCGGGTGGCCCGTATGCGTCATGCCTTGACGCCGCCGCCATCTCAGTTGTCCATTGCCCAGTCTGGAAAACCCGAGCTGGCCAAGGAATGGGCCATGAAGATTTCTCCAAAGCTAAAGGAGCTGGGCTTTAATACTAATTTTGCTCCTGTGGCTGATTTGGGTTCCTTCAAGGACCGCCATTACAGCACTAATCCTAAAATAGCTGCTGATTTTGTGGAACAGGCGGCTATGGGGTATGAGGAAAGTGGTATGCTGTATTCCCTAAAGCATTTTCCGGGAATAGGGCGGGGAAAAACTGATACCCATAATGACACCGTGGTGGTGGACGCCACTTTGGAGCAGCTGAATGATACGGATATTGCCCCATTTGTAAGGGTAATAAACAGAAATACCAACGATAAGCAGATGATCATGGTTTCCCATGTGATATATTCGAAGGTCAGTGGTCAGATTCCTGCAAGCTTGTCACCTGAAATTATGACAAAGCTGTTAAGGGAGAAGCTGGGCTATAAAGGAATTATTATCACGGATGACATGGGAATGGGAGCCGTTTCCAAGCACTATAAGCCGGGGGATGCGGCAGTGGCCTCTGTAATGGCCGGTGCGGACATTGTAATGTCCTGTCATATATATGAAAATCAGAAGGAGACGGCTGAAGCCTTGCTGTCTGCAGTCAGAAGCGGTAAAATATCAGAGGAGCGGATAAATGAGTCCCTCAGACGGATTATCCGTGCCAAGCTGAATTTGGCAGCCCCTAGAATGGGACTAATTATCAAGAGAAGTCTTGATGAATAAAGTGTATAATTAAAGAGTTATTTTGTAGTATGGAGATGATATTATGTCGAAATTTTGCCCAAATTGTGGAGAGAAAGTGGAGGATACAGCAGTGTTCTGTCCTGAATGTGGACAGAATTTAAATACTCAGAGCCAGCCTGCAGCTCAGCTACAGCCAGTGGTACAGCCTCAGCAGCCTTTCCAGGCTCAGCCACAACAGCCTATGCAGCAGAATCCATATCAGCCTGCCCAGCCACAGCAGCCAATGAACGGCTACAATCAGGGACAGCCTAATGGCTACAATCCTTATGGACAGCAGGGTGGATATCAGCAGCCAGGCTTCCAGCAGCCTCAGTATGGCGGCTATAATGCGGGTCCAAAGCCAGATAACATCATTCAGGCCTTTAAGTGGACCACCTATACTGGTCGTCTTAACAGACTGAGATATTTTCTGCGTGGTCTTGCATTTGGCCTTGCCGCTTTTGTTTTGGCAATGATAGGTGCTATGATCGCCCTTGCTATGGACTTTACTGAGTCTGCTTCAGAAGGATTCGGTTATATCCTTTGCATACCAGTATTTGTCCTTTCTTACATGAATGCCATGAAGCGTTGCCATGATCTGGATAAGCCGGGCTGGCTGGCAATTGGCACTTTGATTCCAGTTGTGAATTTGTTTTTAGGTATTTATCTGCTGTTCTTTAAGGGCACCGAGGGGCCTAACCAGTATGGTGACGATCCGCTCATGTTCCCTTGATGATATAAATGGAAATAATTGTTTATTTACGTTATGGAGGTAAAATATGTCAAGATTTTGTAAAAACTGTGGACAGACCGTGGACGATAACATTGCTTTTTGCCCAAATTGTGGTGCCAGTGTTCAGGACAATGTTCCATCTACTGATGTGAACAGCTCCAATGATTATCAGCAGAATAATCCTTATCAGCAGGGTGCTCAGTTTGATCAGGGAGGTTATCAGCCTATGGGTAATGCTGGTACCGCCTGGGGACTGGGTGACAACAAGAAGCTGGTAAACAAGGTTGCCTATGGTATTTTGGCAATTCTGTTGGGTGGAATTGGTATTCATAAGTTTTATGCAGGTAAAACCTTGTGGGGCATTATTTATATTCTGCTCTGCTGGACTGGTATTCCTTCCATTCTGGCATTGGTAGAGGGCATTATTGGCCTTACCACCAAGGATGACGGCCAGGGCAATATTTACGCCTGATATGGCTTGTCAGTACTTAGTCTGTAAGTTATGACAAAAAAACATTTTTCAGCCGGAATCAATAAAATGGTTCCGGCCTTTTTCTTTATTAATTGAATTTTCCATTGGTTTCCTATATAATGTTTGAGTATATTTTTAAAAGACGAGAATTTTATGACAGTGGAGGAATAGACTTTGTCACAGTTGACTGATGAAATAAAGAGACGGCGGACTTTCGCCATAATTTCCCATCCGGATGCGGGTAAAACTACCCTTACAGAGAAGCTGCTTTTATACGGAGGTGCCATTCATCTGGCGGGTTCCGTAAAGTCCAGAAAGACTGCCCATCATGCGGTTTCCGACTGGATGGAGATAGAGAAGCAGCGCGGTATTTCCGTTACTTCTTCTGTATTGCAGTTTAATTATGGCGATTATTGTATCAATATCCTTGATACCCCGGGCCATCAGGACTTCTCCGAGGATACATACCGTACCCTTATGGCCGTGGACAGCGCCGTAATGATTATCGATGTGGCAAAGGGCGTAGAGGCACAGACCAAGAAGCTCTTTAAGGTCTGCAAGCAGCGTGGTATTCCAATTTTTACCTTTGTAAACAAGCTGGACCGCTTCGGCAAGGCTCCTATTGATTTGATGGATGAGCTGGAGAATGTGCTGGGCATACGTTCCTATCCTATGAACTGGCCAATCGGCACTGATGGCAAGTATTTCGGCGTTTATGACCGCCAGAAGAAGCAGATTGAGCTTTTCGAGGACGATACTACCCACGGCCAGAATACCCGTGCATCCGTTACCGGTTCACTGGATGATCCTGAGTTTGCCAAGATGCTGGGGGCAGAAGCTCATCAGACTCTCATGGATGATATTGAGCTTTTGGATATGGCTGGTGAGGATTTCGATTTGGAGAAGGTGGCCCGTGGTGAGCTGACCCCTATGTTCTTCGGCTCTGCCATGACCAACTTTGGCGTGCAGAATTTCCTTGAGGAGTATTTAAAGCTGGCTCCTGAACCACAGGCAAGACAGTCCTCTGATGGTCTCATTTCCCCTGAGGATGATAAGTTCTCTGCCTTTGTGTTCAAGATTCAGGCCAATATGAATCCTGCCCATCGTGACCGTTTGGCCTTTATCCGCATTTGTTCCGGCAAATTTGAGCGCGGTATGAGCGTTTATCACAAGCGCAGTGGCAAGGCCATTAAATTGGCTCAGCCACAGCAGTTCATGGCTCAGGACCGTCAGATTGTGGAGGAGGCATATCCTGGGGATATTGTGGGCCTCTTTGATCCGGGGATTTTCGGTATTGGTGATACCCTCTGCGATAACTCCAAGAAGTTCGAGTATGAAGCATTCCCAGTGTTCCCACCGGAGAAGTTTGCCCGTGTAAGCGCCAAGGATACCATGAAGCGCAAGCAGTTTGTAAAGGGTATTGAACAGCTGACCCAGGAGGGGGCTATTCAGCTCTTCAGACAGGCCGGAGCTGGTATGGACTCCTTTATTGTAGGTACTGTAGGTACTTTGCAGTTTGAGGTGTTGGAATATCGCCTGAAGAACGAATACGGTGTTGACATTGAAATGAATATGCAGCCTTATGAGGTGGCTCGCTGGATGACCTACGAGGATGGCCGGGAGGTTACTCCTGCCAGCCTTCGCGGAGCAGATCGTGGCATGTTCGTATATGACCGCCGTGAAAATCCAGTGCTTCTGGTAAGCAATGAGTGGGCTTTGGGCTGGATTACCGATAACAATCCTGATTTGGAGCTTCATACTGTGCCTGTTGACAGAAAAGAAGTTTAATATAGGTAGGTAAGAACGTGGCAAATTTTTACATTGATTATGAAAATGTTCATAATGAAGGACTGAAGGGTGTGGAAAGACTCACCCCTGATGACACCATGTATCTGTTTTACAGCGACAAGGCAGATACCCTTAAAATTGATGTGGTGCAAAAACTGCTGGCTACCCAGGGCAATATTCGTTTTATGAGAATTGAGAACGGGGTGGAGAATGCTCTGGATTTCCAGCTTATTACTGCCCTTATGTGCGATTATTCCGCAGACAATAATTATTACATTATTTCCCGGGATAAGGGCTATGATGCGGCCATAAATATGGCTCAGCAGCGTGACCGTAAGGAAATTTTCCGCTGCAAGGATATTAATTGGGCCCTGAAGCATATGAACAACGAGGCCATTGATGAAAGCGATCCTGAGGTTATTACGGAAATCACTGATGAGATCGAGATTATCCAGACGGTGGAGGAGCTGCTTTCAGATAATGATTATGGCGAGAAGGTAAATGAGGTCCAGCCTGGAATTTCTGCGGAGGAAAAGGACAAGCGCTCCTATCAGTCCGTTTGCACCAAGATTTTAAATACCATCAAAATCAACCATAAGGTGCCCCTTAATTACCATCAGGCGGAGCAGGTCTATAAGGCCTTGCAGGAAACCTCCACCAAGATGGAGTTTTACAGAAGCCTTAACAGTATCATGGGCCGCAAGGAGGGCAGTGATCTTTATCAGAAGATAAAGGCCATTTACAAGACTCTCCGTGGCATATACAAGGCATCTGTGGCAGCAGCAGAAATGGCAGAGGCCACTCCTGAGGCCATGGCGGCAGCCATCGAGAAGGAGCCTGCTGTTCGGGAGATTAATCTTGAAGGCATTGATTCCCAGCAGACCATGATAGAAATCGTTATGGAGGCCCTGTCTGAGGAAGCCTTGGGCGGAGAGGATGTGGAGGCAGAGGCGGCGGCCATTGTGGCGGCTGTAATGCTGGCATCCAAGGGACAGCAGAGTCAAACAGAAGAACAGGGGATTGAAGCGGCAGATAAATTGGCTGAGCCTTCAGCCAAATCAAAACGGACATATCGTCGCCCACGTGCAACCAGAAATTCTGCGCCAAAGCGGGAAGTAAAGCATGCCAGCGATCAGACTGAGGCACATACAAAAAACGATGAGACAACAGTACGTCCTCGTCGCACTTATCAGCGCCGTGGTACCCGTCGTACAGGTACGACTACCCGCAGAAAATCTGCTCAGGGTACTGAAAAAGCCTCCTCATCCAAAGAGTGATATTATTTGCAGGTAATATTGTAAAAATACCAAAAAACAAAAAAATGGGGCCCGATGGAGGGAAATCTGTCGGGCTTTTCATTTTTTCTTAAAAAAATGCAGGAATAATAGGTCTTTATAGAGAATTCAGAATTGTATTTATTTTTTTGCAAGATGGGGGGACCTATATATGGAAATTAAGAAAATTGGCTTTATTGGTACCGGGGTAATGGGCAGTTCTATGGCCCGTCATCTGAAAAATGCCGGTTTTGATGTTTCGGTGTATAACAGAACCAAGGCAAAGGCCCAGCCTCTTATTGACGAAGGCATGAAATGGTGTGATACGCCTGCTGAGGCCGCAAAAAATGCCGATGTGGTGATTTCCATAGTGGGTTACCCAAAGGATGTGGAAGAAGTATTTCTCGGGGATGAGGGTATTCTTTCCACCAAGGAGGGGGGCATTGTCATTGATATGACTACCTCCAGTCCTGCATTAGCCAAGAAAATATACGAAGCCGCCAAGGCCAAGGGGGTAAGCTCCCTTGATGCACCTGTATCGGGGGGCGATTTGGGAGCCAAGAACGGTACCCTTGCCATTATGGTAGGTGGCGATGAGGGAGCATTTAATGATGCCAAGCCTGTTTTTGAGGCCATGGGCAAGACCATTAATTTCTTTGGGCCTGCCGGCTCCGGCCAGTATACCAAAATGGCCAATCAGATAGCCATTGCTTCTGGTATGTTGGGGGTGGCTGAGGCACTTTTCTATGCAAAGAAAATGGGCCTGGACCCTCAGAAGGTGTTGGAAACCATTGAAACAGGTGCTGCCGGCTCCTGGTCCTTGTCAAATCTTGGCCGTCGTATGCTGAAGGAGGATTACGCTCCCGGATTTTATATCAAGCATTTCCTTAAGGATATGCGTATTGCCATTGAGTCGGCTGAAGAAGCGGGCCTTGAGTTGCCTGGACTTTTGAAGACCAAGGAGCTTTATGACATTCTTTCCCAAAAGGGCATGGATGATAACGGAACTCAGGCGATTATCAAGTGGTACTTTAACCAATAACTAGGAAGGAACCTAAAAACATTGAATGTTGAAATTCAAATATGCAGTCTGATTGTAGTGATGTTGCTTTCGGCACTTTACTTCAAAAATAGACGGCTGAAACTGTATAAGGGACAGCTGTTTGTGGGTGTGTTATTAATATCCATTGTGAACCTGTCCCTGGATATAGTATCTCTGTTATGCATACATTACAGGGATTCTTTTGCTGTGTCTGTTACAGAACTGATTTGTAAGGTCTATCTTGTGGTGCTTATGCTGGAAACATGGATGGCCATGTGCTACACCACCTGTGATCTGATGCCGGAGAGGCGGCACAGGAGACTTTGTCGCCAGCTTTTTGCCACGACCTTTGTTTTTGGTGCAGTGGCCATGCTTCAGGATATTGGGATTTATGATGCAGGGGGCGTGGTATATACCTTTGGCCCCGCGGTGTATGTGACTTATTTTTACGCTCTCATTATGCTGCCGGCCATTTTACTCTGCACATTTATTTATAAAAAGAAGATGAACCGGCATCGTTGTACCGGATTGCGTTATTGGATCTCTGCCCTGGTGGTGGCGGCCCTTATTCAGTTTGTCTACAACGATTTACTGTTGGTGGGCTTTGCCACATCCGTGGGTATAATTGTACTGTTCGTGAGCCTGGAAAATCCGGAGCTGCAGCTGGACCGTCAGTATGGATGCTTTAATGGTACTGCTCTGTCTGAGTATCTGAACCAGATTTTGGAGCGGGGGGAGAAATTTGCCCTTTGTGATATTGCTCTGGACAATGTAAGTATCTTGAAAAACAAAAGTGCAGATATTGTAAAAATCCGCAAGCTGGCCAACAAGGTCATGGGAAAGAACCCTGATGTGCTGGTTTTTAATAATCTGGATATGAATATTATTCTTATTTCAAAAGATATTAGTGCAATAAGAAGGATTTTAAAGGATTATGTCAAATACTTCTCTGTGATGTCCCCGGTGGGTATGGAATCCATGATCAGCATTATGCCAAGGGGAGATCAGATTACTTCCGTGGATGACCTGCTGAAGCTCTTTAACTATTGCCGCAATCAGAAGAGTGCCTTTATCAGTAATAATGTGCTTTTTGTTACGGAAAAGGATGTAAATGAGTTCCACCTCATTGACGGAATGCGTTCCGAGATTACTGCGGCTCTGGCCGAGGACAGGGTGGAGATTTTCCTTCAGCCGATCTATAATATTAAGACCGGTAAATATGATGCTGCTGAGTCCCTGGTGCGCATCAGAAAGCATGATGGTGAATACCTTATGCCAAGTGTATTTATACCTGTGGCTGAGGCAAACGGTATGATTATTGATCTGGGTAAGCGGGTAGTGGATAAGACCTGTTCCTTCCTGGGAGACGGCAAGGCAGTGGATCTGGGGTTGAAAACCATTGAGATTAATCTTTCCATTTTGCAGTGTGAAAAGCCTGATTTACTGGAGGATGTGCTGGCGGTTATTGCCCGTCATGGTATTGAACCTAACTACCTCTGTATGGAGGTTACGGAAACGGCTTCCATTCACTCCAAGAAGCTGATTCTCAACAATATGGAGAGCTTTAAAAATATTGGTATCAGATTTGCACTGGATGATTTTGGCAGTGGTCAGTCCAACTTCACCTATTTGGCCGATATGCCATTTGATATTTTAAAGCTTGATATGAATCTTATTAAGTCATACCAGGTAAGTGAACGAGCCCGTCATGTTATACAGGCCGTGGAACGCATGGCCCACGAAATGGGACTCAGTGTGGTGGCAGAGGGCGTAGAAACTGAGGAAGAATTTGACAACATGCGTAGGTGTGGTGTAGACTCCATTCAGGGCTTTTATTTTTCCAAGCCTTTGCCTGTTTCTGAATTTATGGAGTTTATTCAGAAGCACAACAGGGGATAAACCCGTATCAGAAGTGGGATTACACTAGAAATAGACATATTTTCCCATTTTTTTGATAAATATTTAGTCTTAATTGGACAAAATACTTTCACTATGCTATTATACTAGCAGTGTAAGTAACTGAGAGGAGAAATGAACACTATGACAAAAGCAGAATTAGTTGCAAAGATTGCAGAAAAGGCAGAGTTAACTCAGAAGGATGCAGGTGCTGCATTAAAGGCTACCATGGAAGCTATTCAGGAAGCTCTCGTTGCTGGCGACGCTGTACAGATGGTAGGCTTTGGTACCTTCAAGGTAAATGAGCGTGCTGCTCGTACTGGCCGCAATCCTCAGACTGGTGAGGAGATCAAGATTGCTGCCGCTAAGGTTCCTGCTTTCAAGGCTGGTAAGGCTCTGAAGGACGCAGTTAACAAGTAATATTTTACTAAACTGTAAATTAGGCATTAGCCCTAAAACCCCTGATTTATATCAGGGGTTTTTGTTTTGCCATTTTTTGCAGGATTTTCCCGCCCATTGTCGAAGTAGAAATGGAAGGATAATGCTCTTTAAGGATGGTGGTTGCATTGCAGGAAACAGCTGTAAATAAACCCACTCTTTTGGTGGTGGAGGACAATATCGTAAATCGGGAGATCCTCTGTAATATTTTGGAGGAAAGCTTTAATATTATCACGGCATCTAATGGCCTGGATGGACTTAATTTCCTGAAGGAGCATTACAAGGAAATTTCCATAGTGATTTTGGACATTAATATGCCGGTTATGAACGGCTATGAGTTCATTGAGGCAGTGAAGGATGATATAAGGTTATCCAAGATACCTATTGTGGTAACCACGGTACACAGCTCCATTAACGAGGAAATCCATTGTCTTGATATGGGAGTATTTGATTTTATTGCCAAGCCCTATATTCCAAAGTTGATTCTTACCCGCATCAACAACATCATTCGCCTTTTGGAAAGCGAGAATTCCATAGTGGATTCTACCACGGATGTGCTTACGGGTGTGAAAAACCGCAAGGGATATTACGAAGACATTGAGCGATTTGCTGCCCTGCCGGATGCCTCCAACAGAACCATTGGCATTGTGTATATGGATATTAATGGGCTGAAGGCGGTTAATGACGAGGAGGACCACACAGCCGGAGATATTCTCATCAAGAATGTGGTGGAAACCACCAGACAGGTATTTTATGATGCGGAGATTTACCGCATGGGTGGGGATGAATTTATAATTCTCTCTTTTGATGAAAGTGAAAGCTCCCTTGGTAAAAAGGTGATGAAATTAAGGACCTGCTGGACAGAGAATGCTTCCGCATCTTTGGGTATGGTGCTGGTGCAGGGACTGGAAAATATTGAAGCCGGTGTGGCGGATGCAGACCGGAATATGTACGAGGAAAAGAGTAAATATTATGAAGATCGGGCAGACCACAATACCTTCTTCAGAAAAATCCTCAACAACGATATGCTACGGTTGGCAGGTGCCATGACGGAATTTTTGCCGGGAGGCTTTTTGGCATTTCGTCTGGATACCGGTGAATTGATACACTACAACAAGGATATAGTGGATATTCTGGGCTACAAGACTTCTAAGGAAATGCGTCAGATGGTGGACAACAATATTAAAAATGTGGTTCATCCTGATGATTACAATCTGCTTAGAGCCGGGGTCAATGTGGTAAAACACAGGGCCAACGGTATAAATAAGGTGGAGCTTAGGCTTACCATGAAGAATGGTAATCTAAGATTGGTAAAAATGGGTATAAGGGCTGTAAACACCATTACCTTTGGTGAAATGGCCTATGTTTTTCTTATTATGGACAGGTATTAAAGGAGGTATATTTTATGAAGCGTATTTGTTCACTTTTGACAGCAGCGTTATTTTTGACTGGCGGTGCTATGGCCTTTGCCCAGGGGCCTGTGACTTCTGGTGATCCAATTATTGAGCAGGCAGAGAGAATAGAGGCTGTTGCACCGGCGATAGAGGATGCTACTGATAGGAATTTAAAACGACTCCACGACTGCATTGGAGGCGAGTGGACCGATGCAAATGGACACAGACCTGTTGATATGCAGCTTAATACCATAAATGGTATCCGTATTTCCGATGTGGTTAATTTTACGGGAAATCCTTATAGTGGCAGTGCAACCATGATGATACTGGGCAACAGCGGTACCACCTATTCCAATGTTTATTGGGAAAATGTGGCAGGACAGCGTTCCATAACCCTGGGCAATCTTCATCTGGTGCCTAAATCTGTGGATTTGAGACCGGCAGAAACCGCTGGTGGTGTTTATTTGGATATGACCCTTTATGAATTGGAGGGCAAATATGGTGCTGGCCGTATACTGTCCGCAGCAGAAACCCAGGCTTTGTGCGGTCCTGCAGTGGAATCCAGATATTTTTCCAATGTAGGTATGGCAGTTACCTTTGATCCTCGTTCCTACACCGTGGACCGCATTATCCTCATAAAGGGTGGCTCTGCAGCCTTTGATATCAGCGTTCTCAATGCAGATTCCTCACTTTACAGATATGCAGAGGTTTATGGCTGGAACACTGAACCTCGTCAGGGGGATGTTCTTAATATTGGCACCGGTGAGGCCATGAATTTCAAGTATTATCCTCAGTCAGTGATTTTGCAGCTTAGCGACCTTAATTAAATCGGTTGTTATTGGGAACTAAATCCTATATAATGTTTGTACAAACAGATGATTGAATAATCAGAGGTATGAGCGGATAAGCGGAATGGAGGTGCTGAAGGTGGAAATCGGTGGAATTGGCGGATATATGTCTAACCCTTATGCTGCCCAGGGACCTCAGGTGACTGACGGCAAGGGCGTGGGCCCTGAGCATCAGATAAAGCCTGGTAAAAAGTCATCTCCGGCAGAGTGTCAGACCTGTAAAAACCGCAAATATACTGATGGCTCCGATGAAATGGTGTCCTTTAAGGCCCCTGGTCATATTGATCCAAACAATGCGGCGGCAGTGGTACTGGGCCACGAGCAGGAGCATGTTTCAAATGCCTATAATAAGGCCAGAAACAATAATGGTCATGTGGAACGGGCTACGGTTCGCCTGAAGACGGATATTTGTCCTGAGTGTGGACGCTCCTATATTTCCGGAGGGGAGACCAATACCCAGATCAAGTATTACAACGAGGACAATCCATATCAGAAGGATTTGAAGCAGACCGATGCTGTGAAGTATCGGGGAGCCAATGTGGATATTGCCGCATAAACTTAATCTTTTATGTACATATTAAAAGGACAGCAATCTCAAATTTGAGAGAGCTGTCCTTTTGTGTTATTAATCTAATCTACATGGAAAAATACAGAATCCAACAAAGCTACAGACAGCTTTGGAAGCAATAGGAAAATTGCCTTGCCGTTATCCTTTAGCCACTGGCGGTGCAATTTGTATTTAGGGTCGTATTGGGAAACCAGCTTCCAAAAGGCGGCGGAGTGGTTCATTTCTTTTAAATGTGCCAGCTCGTGGATAAGAAGATAATCTATAACCTCATCCGGTGCCATAATGATTCGCCAATTAAAATTAAGATTTTTAAGCGACGAACAGCTGCCCCAGCGGGAATCCTGATCCTTTATAAAAATCTTATTGAAAGATAACCCCATTTCCTCGGACCAGTATGCGGTACGGCTTATGATGTAGTGTTGGGCCCTGCGGCGGTACCATTTCACCAAAGGCACCTGCACAGGCACTTCGGGGTGGGCCTTGTAAAAGTTCACTGTAAGCTTGTCCCCATTTATTTTTACTTGGGGCTTATCCAGTGTTTTCCGTATTTCCAGGGAGTAGCTTTTTCCCCGATATGGCATGGGATGACCAGCAGTCAGATTGCGTATTGCTTTTCTCATTTTATGCTCCGAAACAAATAGATAATATCTATTTTAAGAGCAAAGCTGTATTTTGTAAAATGATGTTTTTATATATTCAATTGCCCTGGCAGTACCAGCTTTTCCTTCACAGGAAACTGTTTGTCAAATTTTTCAAAATCCTCCGGGTACTGATCAGCGACGAAATATGGTTCTGGTGTGGCATATTCCCCAGTGATACCATCAAAATATCCCGGCTGCAGCTCTTTGCAAAGGAAGAAGGAAGCGTCCATGCCTTTCGGCAGGCCGTGATAGCGGATTCCCTTGGTGGAAGCCACAACAAAGCCGCTTTTGCCGTAAAAATCAATGTTGCCTTCAAAGCATACAGCCTTGCATCCTATGTTTAGGGCCTGCTCCAGACCATATTCCAGAAGTATTTTGCCGTAGCCTATGCGCTGATATTTCCTGTCTATACAGATAGGCCCCATGGTCATAATAGGTAGCTTGGTACCATTATCTACACTTATTTCAGCCCACACGAAAACCATCTGGCCGATTATCTTTCCGTCAACTTCCAGCACAAAATCAAGCTGGGGTACAAAATCTGGGTGATTTCTCAGCTGGTGAAGCACATAATGCTCCAGACAGCCTGGCCTGTATACATTCCAAAAGCTCTCTCGTACCAGATTTTCTACCTGAAAGTAGTCGCTAGTTTTTTCATTGCGAATTATGTAATTATTCAATGTCTTTTCCTCCCAATATATACTGTAAACTATATTCATTAAGTTTCAGCAGGAGGATTACAGGTGCACTGTAAGCTCCTGCTTACAGTACAATAGGCTTGGAAGTTTTGTTTTTAAACAAAAAGCATTCTCCTATAAATTAAATATGATTAAAATTTTTAAACATAATATTATACTTGTGTTGGAAAGTCAAGAAGTCCTTGACAGAATGCAGACCCAGATCAAAATGCTGGCCAAGGGAGATCGCAGCAACTTTACTGAACAATTGCTAGGATTGTATTGCAGGAAACGGAAGCTTATCCAGGTGGTCATGGTCTCTAATTCTCCTTAAAACAAAAGACTCATTGTAAGTTATGTTATTACAATGAGTCTTTATTGTCAATTGAGCTTATTTTTCAATGGCAGCGTCATCAGCGGTATATTCCTCCAAGGAATTCTCCCTAACTTGAATGCAAACATAGCTGATACCTTCATCAGCAGCCGCAAAGAGCTGACGGCGGGCAGGGGGGGAAATACGGAGCCAGTCACCGGTTGTCAGTTCAACAGCTTCACCATCTATAACAGCCTTACCCTTGCCGTTGGTGATAAAGTAGATTTCTTCGTTCTTTTTGTGATAGTGAACAAATGGAACGCTGGCTCCAGCTGGAAGGTTATTTACGCTGATTTCAGCACCGGTAAGCTGTAAGGTATCGTGTAATTCGGTTCTTGCACTATTTGTTGCATTAATTTTGTTGAAATTTTTCATTTTGGTTTCCTCCTAAAATTCTTTTAATGTTGTAACTAACTTGATTACAATGAGATGATAACATTGATTTGTTGTAATGTCAATAGTTACAACAAAAAATTTAGGATTATTTTTTCAGTATAATGGTGTTGAATGTGTTAGTATAAGGATATCTATATGGGCAGAGAGGATAATAATTATAATGGTAGTTGAAGGAAAGCATATTTACATATATGGAGAAAAATCAGATTCAAAGACCTTGGTTATTATAAATACCTTTCAGGGGGACGGTAACGGAATTTATTCGGCCCTAAAAGGTATGACAGATAAGAAAATATGTCTGGGGGTTGTCAGTGATATAAATTGGGCTGATGAAATGTCTCCATGGGCCTGTCCGCCTGTTGGCAAGGGGGAAGCACCATGCACAGGTGGAGCAGATAAGTTTTTGACCCTACTGACCCAGAGCATCGTACCAGCTATAAAGTGTAAAATGTCCAGCGAACCTGAAGTGATAGTGATTGGGGGATATTCTTTGGCTGGGCTGTTTGCCGTTTATAGCTTATATAAGACTGGTATGTTTAGCGGAGCAATAAGTGCATCAGGCTCCATGTGGTTTCCTGGATTCAAGGAATATACAGCTGCACATGCGTTTTTCAAGAAACCTGATAGGGTGTATTTTTCCCTTGGAGACAAGGAGGCAAGAACAAGAAATACCATGTTAAGGACTGTCGAGGACAGGACATTGGAAATTGTGGAAAGCTACAGAAGTCTTGGGGTAGATACAGTGTTTGAAATGAATCCCGGAAATCATTTTAAAGATCCTGATATACGCCTTGCCAAGGGCATTTTGCGTTGTGTTACTTAATGTTTATTTAGAGGAGATATGATAATCGAGTTAATTTTTTATATACTAACAATATGAAGTGTAGTATAATTGTGTAAAATATTTTAACGATAAGTTTTTAATAGAATAATACATAAAATCAGGTGTCGTTAGACTTGATAGAGAAGCCGGAAAAAAGCCGGCGCGGTCCCGCCACTGTATTGGGGAGCTAATTTGCAATTATGTCACTGAAGGGGGAAAAGCCTCTTTGGGAAGGCGCAATGCAGCTATGAGCCAGAGCCAGGAGAACTGCCTGATTTATAATCACCGTTAGACCTACGAGAGATGGGGAGGGGGGTTAGCTTTGATAGGATAAGTCTGCGCTCCTGGTCTATATGGTCAGGAGCGTTTATTTTTTGCTGATGATGCCATGGAGGTGTACCTTGCGGAAATCTGTTTTTGGTATAGCTGTCATATTGCTGATTTTATTATGTATTGCTTTGCTGTTGGCCATGGGAGCCGGTTCTGTCATGATTCCGTCTGAGGTGGTCTGGCAGCATGTGGTAAACGGATTTGAAGGTGAGAATGCCCAGGTGTCGCGGATTTTATTTGATATCCGATTGCCCCGGAGTCTGTTTGCGGCTATGGCGGGGGCGGCACTGGGACTTACGGGATTATTGATGCAGACTATATCCCAAAATGATTTGGCAGATCCGTACATTTTGGGTGTGTCCTCCGGGGCCGGTGCGGGTGCTGTAATTTGCATAGTAACTGGCCTTTCAACAATGCTGTTGGGATATGGTGTTTATATTGGTGCCTTTGCGGGGGCTGCTTTGGCTACAGTTTCAGTGCTGTTGCTTTCGGGGAGAAATGATAATCCCCTGCGACTTGTACTCATGGGTATTGGTGTGTCAGCCATTTTTTCTGCGCTGACCATGTTTGCCATATATGCTGCCAAGGATGAAGCCCAGGTTCGCAGTGCCATGTTTTGGCTGTTGGGGAGTCTGACGGGGATTCAATGGAAGGTGGTTCCTGTAATGATGATTTCCCTGGCGGTTTTAATGCTTTTTTGCTGGCTTTACCGCCACGAGCTGGATATTATGCTTTTGGGCAGCGAGGAAGCCCGTTCTCTGGGGATGTCTTATAAGCGGTTGCAGCGTTTATCGGTGGTTATGGCTTCTGTATCTGCTGCTGTGGTGACATCTATTGCCGGCGTTATCGGATTTGTAGGCCTTATTGTTCCCCACATGGCCCGTCGTATTGGACGCCCGGACCATGCATCTATGCTTTGGATTACTGTGTTGCTGGGAGCTCTTGTAATGGTGGTGGCGGATGCCTTGGCGCGGAGCCTTTTCCGTCCTGAGGAATTGCCTATAGGAATTCTTACCTCCTTTTTGGGGGCACCGGTTTTCTTGTGGATTATATGGAGGCAGTATGCACGCTAAAGATATATTGCTGGAGACAAGGAATTTGTCACTTAATATTGGGGGCAAGGATGTATTACGTGAAGTGTCTGCCCGTTTTTCTGAAAACCAAATTACTGCCATTATAGGTCCAAATGGTTCTGGCAAGAGCACCTTGCTGTCCTTTTTAACCAGAAAACGGGTGGTGGGAGAGACTGGTGGTACCAGCGGGGAGGTGTTTTTCCGCGGGAATCCTTTGGCAGATGTAAGCTCCCAAAAGTTTGCCAGAGAGGCAGCGGTTCTGCCTCAGTTTCATCACACTATTTTGGATTTTTATGTTGAAGATATTGTATTGATGGGCCGCTTTCCCTTTAAGGAAAAATTTCAGGATTACACCAATGAAGACCGGGAAAAAACGCGTATGGCTATGGAAAAGGCGGGGGTATCCCACTTGGCCCTGCGGAAGGCGGGAGGACTATCGGGAGGTGAGCTGCAACGGGTCATGATTGCCAGAACCTTGGCCCAGGATACGGATTTGCTGTTCCTGGATGAACCTACAAATCACCTTGATGTAAAGCATAAACTGGCCTTGATGCATCTTTTACGGGGATGCGACAAGACAGTTGTAGCTGTGCTTCATGATTTATCATTGGTGGCACAGTATACAGATTATGTTGTCGCTATGAAAGAGGGTAAAGTCTTTGCCACAGGCAAAACAGAGGAGGTATTGAAGCCGGATATCTTGGAAGAAATTTTTGAAGTGCCGTTTTTGCGTTTTGAGCATGAAGGAAAAATTTATCTGAATTACTGAAAGGAGCGATTGATTTTGAAGATGAAACATTGGCTGAAAAAAGGTGCGGTTGCCGGTATGCTGATGGCTGCCTTATTGAGTGTGGCGGGATGTGGCAATCAAAAAAATGAACAGGCGGCATCCTCCTCAGGGTATCCTGTATCCTGGACGGAAACCTTGAACGGGCAGGAAACCAAGGCTTCTGTGGACAAAGCTCCAACCCGTGTTATTTCCATGTCCCAGGCCACTAGTGAAATGCTGCTGACTTTGGGGCTGGAGGATCGAATGGTTGGTACTGCCATGAAAGAGGAAGAAGTTTTTGGTCCTGTAGCAGATGCCTATGGTAAGGTTAAAGTTTTGTCGGAAAAATGGCCTTCATATGAGACCTTTATGGCTGAAAAGCCTGATTTTGCAACTGGTTGGGAGGTTGCCTTCACCAAACGGGGGATTCCGTCGGATTCCATAACTTCCCAGAGCGTGCCTATTTATATTCCTTCTTCCATGCAAAAAACCGATGCAGATTTGGAAACAGTTTTTGCCGACATGCTGAAGCTGGGCGATATCTTTGGAGTTCAGGATAAGGCTAGATCATGGGTTGATGCCCAAAAGAAGGAGCTGGAGCAGGTTCAGAAGGAGCTGGGTAAACAGCCAAAGAAAAAGGTCTTTGTTTATGATGCTTCCGACGGCAAGCCATTTACAGCCTATAAGGGCTACACCACCAATATTCTTAAACTGATTGGTGCAGAGAACATCATGGAGAATGCCGGTGTTGACAAGACCTGGGCCGCAGCCAGCTGGGAATCTGTTGTAGCCGGGGACCCTGAATATATTATTATTTGCGATTACAGTAACGGTGTCCGCAATGAGGATGATTTCAAGGAGAAAGTTGCAACAATCCGCAATAATCCACAGCTGAAGGATGTTAAGGCTGTTAAGGAAAATCATTTCATCAAGGTTCGTCTGTCCGAGATTACTCCGGGCGTTCGTACAGTGGATGCTTTGAAGCGTTTGGCTGCTGAAATGAACAAGTAAAATTAACTAGTATAAAAGGAAATAAAATCTCCCTGAAAGCAGTAAAATTAAGGCTTCCAGGGAGATTTTTTACTTCGCAGGATAATAGCGATAATTGACGAATATATATGGTAGGTTGAAAAGAGTTTCAAACTCTAATTCATATCAGAGCATGTAGGAGTGGGGAAGATGAAATTTGATTTTGATGAAATTGTGGATCGGCAGAATACAAATGCCCTAAATACTGATGGATTTCGGGGGTATATTTTCCATGCGGGGCCTGAGAAGGTTTTTCCCTATAAGGATGAAGAATTTGTGCGGATGTGGGTAGCAGATATGGAATTTGCCACGCCTCAGCCTATTATTGACGCTGTAAAGGCACGACTGGATCGCCGTATTATGGGATATACCATGATGTTTAAGGATGACTATTATAATTCCTTTTCCTCATGGTGTAAGAAGATGTATGACTGGAGCTTCCCAAAGGAAGAACTGACATTTTCAGCTGGGGTTATTCCTGCTTTGTATCAGCTTATAGAGCTGTTGGTGGAGAAGGACGAAAAGGTTATTATCCATACCCCGGCCTATGGATATTTTCAGCACGCCGCTGAATACAATGATGTGGAGTATGTTAAGGCACCACTTATTAAGGAGAAGGGTGAATTCAATATCGATTTTGATGACCTTGAGAGAATTGCCACTGATCCTAAGGTAAAAATGCTTATTTGGTGCAATCCTCATAATCCATCCGGTCGTGTATGGACTGAGGCTGAATTAAATCGGGTGGGGGAAATAGCGGAGAAAAATGATTTATGGATTATTTCCGATGAAATACATTGTGATTTGTTGCGAACCGGAGTTAAGCACATTCCAACGGCCAAGGTTATGCCAGATTATAAAAAGCTCATTACATGCATGTCTGCCAGCAAGACCTTTAATATGGCGGGGCTGATGTTTTCCAATATCATTATTCGTGATAAAAAGCTGTGCAATGCTTTTAAGGGGCGGGACAAAAATATCGGTATGTTGAATCCTCTCTCTATTGCGGCTCATCAGGGGGCCTATGACCATTGTGGGGAGTGGCTTACCCAGCTCAAGCTATATCTTGATGAAAACTTCCAATATGTAGATAAATTCTTAAAGGAGAAATTGCCTGAGGCGGTATTTAAAATTCCGAATGCCACCTATCTGGCTTGGGTAGATATGGGGAAATGTCTGCCAGGGGTGGAGAATCTGGCTGATTTCTTTGCCAATAAGGCAGGGGTGCTGCTGGAGGGCGGTGACGACCTCTTTGTGGGAAATGCCAAGGGCTTTGTACGCCTAAATCTGGCTATGCCTCGTTCAATAATTGCCAAAGGATTGGACAGAATGTATGAGGCAATTTGCGAGTATAGGAAAAGCTGAGATATTAGATATAAGCAAAATAAAGAGGACAGCCATCTCAAATCGAGACGGCTGTCATTTTGTTTATTTCACATCTATGGCCAATATTTCCTTAATGGCCCCTGGCTTTTCCTGGAAAAGTTCCAGCACCAGACCATCCGGGAGCTGAATCCATTTTTCTGGTTTAATCAATGCTCCAGTCAATATCTGCTACTGTTACAGCGGCATATTCCAGATAAGATTGCTTATTTTCCATGAGGTTATCCTTTATTTTACATAATGAACCCGATGTTCGTCGTGATTTAAAATTTAATTGTGTGCAATTTATTTTAAGAGTATTCATATTTTCGGTCATAAAGCAGGGCTGCCAGCAGTACCACAAAGCAGGAACCAGCATTATGGACGAGGGCTCCGGTAGTTGGATTTAATATACCAAGTACAGATAGTGTAACAGCAACGAAGTTTATGCACATGGAAAGGGTAATTGCGGTTTTTATAGTTTTGATGGTTGTATTGCTTAGCCACTTTAAATATGGCAGCTTGGAGGTGTTGTCATCCATTAGAGCCACATCGGCAGCATCTACGGCAATGTCACTGCCCATTGCTCCCATTGCAACACCCACATCGGCAGTTTTGAGAGCCGGAGCATCGTTTACGCCGTCTCCTATCATGCAAATTTTTCCATTGCCCTTGAGAAGTGTAATATTTTCCACTTTTTCCTCCGGGAGGAGATCTGCCCTTATTTCGGTAATGCCAACCTGTGAAGCTAGGTATTCAGCAGCCTTCTGATTATCTCCCGTAAGTAGAACGGCATTTGTATTCATATCGCGGAGTTGTTTAATCATTTCCGCTGCTTCGGGGCGAATTGTATCCGACAAGGTAATAATTCCTATCATTTTATTATCGTGGGCGGCAATAACGACAGCCTTTCCTTCACCTCTAAGCCTCTCTAAAATGTCCGCAGTGCTGCTATCAGCTTTTATACCAATTTCATTTATGTATTTTTCATTTCCAAAGAAATATTCCATACCGTCAATGCGGGCAGAGATACCTTTTCCAGGAAATATTTCGAAATTTTCACATTGTGCAAGGTGAATTTCGGCAGAGGATGCTTTTTCTGTAATCGCCCTTCCAAGAGGGTGTTCACTTCTGCTTTCGGCAGATGCCGTAAGGGTCAGCAGCTCCTTTTCGGATAATTCGGACAACGGAATGATGTCACTTACCTGCAGCTTGCCATAGGTAAGGGTACCCGTCTTATCAAAGGCAATGGTATCCACCTTTCCCATCTTTTCCAGAGCTTCGCCGGATTTGATAATAACACCATGCTTTGTGGCCTGTCCGATTGCTGCCATAATGGCCGTCGGCGTGGCAAGGACGAGAGCACAAGGGCAGAAAACAACCATCACTGTTACGGCTCTGATAATATCATTTGTAACGATATACGCAATGATGGCAATAAGCAGGGCAAAAGGAACCAGCCAGCTTGCCCACTTGTCTGCAATACGCTGGGTTGGTGCCTGATTTTTTTCCGCATCCTCTACTATACGTATCAACCTCTGTAGGGAACTGTCTTCTCCGACTTTTGTGGCTTCAATGTCAATAGAGCCGAATCGGTTAATTGTGCCGCTAAAGACTACATCTCCCACCGATTTGTCCACTGGCAGGCTTTCGCCGGTCATGGCAGACTGATCAATAGATGTTTCTCCGGAAAGAATCACACCGTCAACGGGAATGGTTTCTCCGGGAAGGATTCGAAGGACATCCTGTTTCTTGATTTCGGATACGGGAATAACAGCTTCCGCACTGTTTCTGATGATTCTTCCAGTATCAGGAGCAAGAGATATCAGCTTTTTAAGCCCCTGTTTTGCCCGGTTAGTGGTCATATCCTCAAGCAGGGCACCAATTTCCATAATGAATGCAACTTCGCCTGCTGCAAAGAGATCGCCAATGCAAATTGCGGCAATCATTGCCATTGAAATTAAAAGAGCGGAAGAAATCTTGCCTATGCCTTTGTTGTATATGATTCTCCAAATGGCCAGGTAAAGCAGTGGAATACCACAAATTATTACACAGACCCACGCCAGATTTTCTCCCCATGGCTGACCGTTTCTCGGCAGAATGAAGGATGCCAGCAGAAACACACCACCAACGATAGTCATAGGCCATCCGGCGAGAAAGTCATTGAATTTCTTAATCATAAAACGCCTCCTATTGATATGCACTTTTTAAAAGTGTATAATCTATATGATAATGAACAAAGTGTTCAGTTACGATTATACTGTTTTGTAATCCTAAGACAATAATCAGTTATGTTTAAATGTCCATTATCGAACAAGAAATTGTTGTTTGTTCAGGAGGCTTGACATGGATAGACGCCAGCAGAAAACAAGACAGGCTGTGTTTGATGCCTTTGCCAGATTACTTGAAAGAAAGAACTATACCAATATTACAGTGCAGGATATTATTGACGAGGCCAATATAGGTCGCAGCACATTTTATGCTCATTTTGAAACGAAGGACGAGCTGCTGAAGGCACTTTGCTCTGAAATATTTGACCACGTATTTGCGGAAGAACTATACAGGGAAAAAACACACGATTTTTCAAAAAATGGCCATAATATAAAGACTGAAATAACGCATATACTTTATCATCTTCAGGAAAGCAGCCGATATATAAAGCGGATTCTGTCCTGTGAAAGCGGCGAAATGTTTATGCGGTATTTCAAGGAACGCATGACGATGGTTTTTGATGGAGAATTGGAAAAGCAGAAATCGGACATTCCAAAGGAATACATGCTGAATCACATGGTATGTGATTTTGCTGAAACCGTACGTTGGTGGATGAAAAACGATCATTATTCACCTGAAGAAATCAGCAGATTCTTCTTCAGCACCACACCTTTTGCATAAATTAAAAGGACAGCAATCTCAAAATTGAGACGGCTGTCCTTGCTTTATATGCTTCAAATGTTCATTTGGAAATGGAGGAAAATTATTTCACTTCAATAGACAATACTTCCTTAATGGCCCCTGGCTTTTCCTGGAAAAGTTCCAGCACCAGACCATCCGGGAGCTGAATCCATTTTTCTGGTTTTCCTTCTATATGGGTAACTCCTTCATAGGTGAGCATTTCCTGAATAGTAGCTTTGAAATCCTGCACAACAATGCCAAGATGGTGCCCCTGACCAGCTTTAGGATTATCAGGGGAAGCCACCAGCTGCAAGCCACCTTTAAGCCATATCTGCTGTAGCTTGCCATCCTTTTCCTTCCGTCGGGTTTCCGTCATTCCCAGTACATTTTTGAAAAAATCAATGCTCCAGTCAATATCTGCCACTGTTACAGCGGCATGTTCCAGATAAGATTGCTTATTTTCCATGAGGTTCTCCTTTATTTTACATAATGAACCCGATGTTCGTCGTAGCGGTCCTGTTGCGGATTTTTCTTGGCAGGATAGCCAAATGGCACCACGGTAAATGCCTCCAGATTTTCCGGTAAGTCAATGATTCTGGCCACTCGTTCCATTCTGTCAGCCATAGGCGCAATGCCCAGCATAACGCCACCCAGCCCCTGGGTTTCGATTTCCAGCAATATATTTTCCGTAGCCAATGACAGATCCACCTGCATTAAGTCCGGAACAGGCAAATTCTCTTTTCGGCCGCAAACCACAATTGCCACAGGAGCACCGGCCACCATGCCGGCATATGGGCTGGCTTGGGACAATTCCTGCAATACATTTTTGTCAGTTACTACATAAAATTCCCAAGGCTGTTGATTCATGGCAGAAGGAGCCGCCATGGCTGCCCGCAAAATCTTTTCGATTTTTTCTGCCTCCACTGGTTTTTCCTCATAGCTTCTGACGCTGGTCCGGGTAAAAATTGCATTCATAATCTTGCCTCGCTTTCTTATTTGATAGAAGTATCCATAAATTTATGGAGTAGTTTGTGGAGTGTCTTTAAATCCTCCAAATCCATGTCAATACACTTGCCCATGGCCTCCGGAATGGAGGCAGCCCTGTCCTGCAAGTCTTTTCCCTCAGAGGTGAGGGAAATTAACAGACTGCGTTCATCATCCTTGGAGCGCTGGCGCTCTACGAAGCCCTTTTTTTCAAGAGTCTTCAGTACTGGGGTCAAGGTGCCGGAATCCAGATAGAGGATGGTGCCCAGTTCCTTGGCTGAAAGCTGCTCATGCTCCCACATGGCCATCATGGTAATGTATTGGGTGTAGGTAAGGTCCAGTTCATCCAAAAGGGGCTTGTACTTGCGTACCACCTCTTTGGAACACACATATAATGGGAAGCAAAGCTGATTGCGTAATCTTAGCTGTTCGTAGTTTGCCACGATATTATCTCCTTGGAATTAGTATTATTTGCAAAGCTCCGGAGCATGCTCTGCCAAAAGCTCTGCCAAAATTTTGCCATGATTCATTTCCTGGGCCATGAAGATATCCAGCTCATCAGCTGCCTCATGAACGCCCAGCTTGCGGAGGCCCTCAATCATTTCCGGCATTTTTTCATCAGCAGAGGCTTCCAGCTTCTGGATTTCAGCCACCAATGGCCAGAAATTCTGGTCATACTTTCCGTTTAATGCAGAGAAGAAACCGGAATGGATGGACTCCTGCATAGCAATATTGTAAAACTTCTTGGCTACATCAGGCAAGCCCTGTTCTTTGGCCATACGGGCGAGGAACTGATACATCATTGCACCGTCGCTCTCAGCCTTTGCCATATATTCAATAACCTGCTCCATTTCAGTACCCTTAGTTTTTCCGAAAATACTCATAATATACATCTCCTTGATTTAAATTTAATTGTGTACAATTGATTTGATGTGCTTATGATAATCCAATTTGGGAATAATGTCAAGTATAAAATTTAATTTTACGCAATCTATTTTTAAAAAATATTTGTGGCCGTCACTGAGATTATCCTTCTGGCAAATATATTGAATAGGAGAAATACTGCCTTTAAAAGGTTTCTTAATTATCGAAGTATATTAATAATATTTTATAGTGTAAAAATAATATTTAATGCATATTGTGAAAAATGAAATTTCCCATAAATATTTAACATATTCTGGAATATAAAAGAGGAATTTTAGATAAGTTCGTAGAAGTTACACCATTATCAGAATTGAGTGCAGATATTTGTGACATGGGGTGCGTGTTCCTATGGAAGTTTGGGAGGGAAGTACTATGAAAATGTCACTAAAAAACAAGGTGATTTTCATCGTAGTAGGCATATCGCTGCTGACTACACTGTGTATTGGCATGATGATGGTCTACAGTATGGTGGATGAGTCAAAGAGACAGGTGGAAAACTATAGAGAGACCCTGACTCAGGATATTGAAAAGCAGCTTAAGGATCAAACAGAAAGTGCAGTTTCTGTTATTAATTATGTATATGGCCTTCAGCAGAGTGGTACTCTTACTGAGGAACAGGCCAGAAAAGAAGCGGCTGACCGTGTAAGGGCCATGCGTTATGATAATGGTGCGGGATATTTTTGGATTGATACCTATGATGGTACCAATGTGGTTCTTTTGGGACGCCCTACAGAAGGCAAGAACCGCATGAACTCTGTGGATCCAAATGGTACCCATTTTATTGAGGAAATGATTAAAAATGGCCGCAAGGAGGGTGGCGGCTTTACTGATTTGATGTTTGCCAAGCCAGGTGAGGATACTCCTCTTCCAAAGCGCAATTATACAGTAGCCTTTGAACCTTATCAGTGGGTTTTGGGTACTGGAGTATGGATCGATTATATTGATACCATGGTGGCCCAGCAGCAGGAACAAGCCAGTGCCGCATTGTGGTCTGGTCTTCTTAAGATGGGCGTCTTCGTGCTTATATTGCAGGTGCTGTTCATTCTTATCGGTTATGTATTTGCAAATAAAATTACTCAGCCTATCATCAGTGTTACTGATCGTCTGAAGGTGTTTGCCACTGGTGATTTCCGCACGGACAGAAGTGATGATGCACGGTTTGATTCCAATGATGAAATTGGTGAAATGCGCCAAGCAATGCGTACTCTCCAGTCAAATATCAGCAATATGATGAAAAAGGTCATGAGTACAGCCCAGCAGGTTACTTATTCTGCGGGGCAGCTTAATACCAATGCCAGCCAGTCCACAGAGGTGTCCAATTCTGTGGCCAATTCCATGGTGAATGTGGCAGGTAACTGTTCTGAGCAGTTTACAGAAATTGAAACTGCCAACGGCCAGGTGGAAACCTTGGGACGGCACATGACCAACTTTGTAAACACTATTCAACATTCCAGTGAGGTAGTAAAGGTTACTCAGGATAAGGCAGTTGCCGAGGCCAAGACTGTTGACGGGGCCGTGGAGCAGATGAAGCTGATTCAGACCTCTGTAATGCAGTCTGCAGGTGTAATTACGGAATTGGGTGAAGAATCTGATCGCATAGGCAAGATAGTTGATACCATTTCTTCCATTGCTGCCCAGACCAATCTGTTGGCACTTAATGCAGCCATTGAGGCAGCCCGGGCAGGAGAACATGGCCGTGGATTTGCTGTAGTAGCTGATGAAGTAAGAAAGCTGGCAGAGCAGTCCAGTGAGTCCGCTGGTGAAATTGCCGGCCTGATTACCTCTATCCAGGAAAAAAGCCAAAAGGCCGTGGCTGTAATGCAGGAGGGTGTAGACCGGGTTGAGTCGGGCACCAAGGTGGTACAGGAGTCCGGTGCCAGCTTCAATGAGATTGCAGAAATGGTTCGCAAGGTAGTGGAAGAATCTCAGGAAATGAATAATATTGTAAATGCTCTGAACGCTAACACCAAGTCCATTGAGGAAGCTATCCAGTCCGTGTCTGTAAAGAGCTCCTCTGTTTCCTCCGAGGCAGAGAGTGTATCTGCAGCCAGTGAGGAGCTGACTGCAACCATGAGCGAAATTGAAAGCTCCAGTGGCGTTTTGGCAGACATGGCCAAGGATATGCTTAAATCTGTTGAGAATTTCAAGATGGATTAATAGTTATAGGGGGTTACGATGAAAAGTAAAATTGCTGAAGCTATTAAGCTGAAAAATTATCCTGTGGCGGTGATTCGTACTGATGAAAAGCCAGATGAGGCCTTAATGTTCAAGGAAGGCAAATGGGGCTGTGTGGTGGCCATGATTAATGCCGCTTCCAAGGGAAAGACTGTGGCCCTTAGCGATGCAACCGTTGTGTGCCAGGGAGGACACGCTGGCTGCGGATTTGGACCCTATGAGGAAGGCTTCGTGGACAAGTTTTTGGCGGACGGCGACGGCTTAAAGGTGGAAGGGGAGCGTTATAAAGCCTCCCAGGAGCTGGCCTTAAAATTCATGCGTTGGCAGGTGGTGCCGGCGGGGCAGAAGAAATTTGTGGTAATGAAGCCTCTTTCTGAGGTGACAGAAGCTGATAATCCTGAAGCTGTAATCTTCCTGGTAAATGCTGATAGACTGTCGGGACTGGCTACTCTGGCCAATTTTGATACGGAAAATCAGGACAATGTAAAGCATTATTTTGGCGCTGGGTGTGGGCAGTCCATAGGCAATGTGCTGGATGCTTCTGTGCGTGGCAGCAAGGAATGCTTTATCGGAATGACGGATCCGTCAGCCAGAAAGGTGCTGCCAGCTGATGTTATGTCCTTTAGCATCCCATTTAACCGTTTTTTGGAAATGGAGGAGAATGCGGATAAGAGCTTCTTCCATACCCAGACATGGGAAACCATCTGCAAGCGGCTGGCTTGAATAGAATAAAATAAAAAAGAGGACAGCAATCTCAAATTTGAGACTGTAGAGCCCCCCATAAGTTAGACCAAGTAATCTAACTTATGGGGGGCTTTTTATGGCAAAATACAGTGCTGAATTCAAATTGAAGATGGTTCAGGAATATTTGACAGGGGATATTGGATACG
>Ga0129306_1000308_pt1 | contig 83288 bp, 63 predicted proteins | sample P827metagenome_FD_94438 | JGI IMG/M metagenome (GOLD analysis project Ga0129306, IMG submission 94438) | Capybara group fecal microbial communities from Wisconsin, USA - P827 metagenome | ecosystem: Host-associated > Mammals > Digestive system > Large intestine > Fecal | place: USA: Wisconsin...
CATCGTACCGAACTTGTAGTCGATGGTCTCGTTGAGACGGGCTTCGACTTCGGCTTTGATCTTCTCGCAGATGGCTTTCTGGAAGCGGAGCTCGCGCTCGGAGATCGTGACCGGAATCATGATCTCGGGCATCGGGTTGTAGCCTTCCTTCTTCAGCTCGATGGCTGCGGTGAAGATGGCGCGGAACTGGGTCTCAGAAATCATCGGATAGGTGATGTGGAGACGGACGCCGCGGTGGCCCATCATCGGGTTGACCTCGTGGAGGCTCTCGCCGCGTTTCTCGATGTCGAGGGTCGAAATGTGGAGTTCTTCCGCCAGCTCGGCCTTCTTGTCTTCGGTCTGCGGCACGAATTCATGCAACGGCGGGTCGAGGAGACGGAAGGTCACGGGCTTGCCGTCCATGACTTTCATCGTGCCCTTGACGGAGGCCTTGATGTACGGCTCGAGTTCCTTGAGAGCGGCGACACGCTCTTCGTCGGTCTTGGAGAGGATCATCTTGCGGAGCTTGCCCAGCGGGGTCTCGGAGTTCTTGCCATAGAACATGTGCTCGATGCGGAACAGGCCGATGCCTTCTGCGCCGAAGCTCAGGGCACGCTCGGTGTCCTCCGGGTTGTCGGCGTTGGTGCGGACACCCAGCTTGCGGAACTTGTCGGCGATGGCCATGAACTTCACGAAACGCGGGTTGTCGGAAGCATCCATGGTCTCGATCTTCTCGGCATAGACAGCACCCTTGGCACCGTTGAGCGAGAAGTATTCACCTTCGTGATAGACCTTGTTGGAGCCGGCGAAGCTCACTTCTTTCTTCTCGAGGTTGATCTTCATGTCTTCGCAACCCACGATGCAGCACTTGCCCCAGCCGCGGGCCACGAGGGCGGCGTGCGAAGTCATACCGCCTTTCTGCGTGAGGATACCCACGGCGGCGCGCATGCCTTCCACATCCTCCGGAGAGGTCTCTTCGCGAACCAGGATCACCTTGCGCTTCTCGGCGGCAGCCTTCACGGCGTCGGCGTTGGAGAAGACGATGGTACCGACGGCACCACCCGGGGAAGCCGGAAGGCCGTGGGCCACAACCGTGGCTTTCTTCTCGGAAGCCGGGTCGAGGATCGGGTGCAGGATCTCGTCGAGCTGGGCCGGCGACACGCGCGTGACGGCGACTTTCTCGTTGATCATGCCCTCTTCGAGCATATCCATGGCCATGTTCAGGGCCGCCAGGCCGGTGCGCTTGCCGATACGGCACTGCAGCATCCAGAGCTTGCCTTCCTGGATCGTGAATTCGATGTCCTGCATGTCGTTGAAGTGTTTCTCAAGCAGCATGCGGATGTCGTCGAGCTCCTTGTACACGTCGGGCATGGCGTCCTCGAGGGACTTCAGGTGCGCGTTCTGCGGGCTCTTGGTCGCATTGTTGAGCGGGTTCGGGGTACGGATACCGGCCACGACATCCTCGCCCTGGGCGTTGATGAGCCACTCACCGTAGAATTTGTTGTCGCCGTTGGCCGGGTTGCGGGAGAAGGCCACGCCGGTAGCGGAGGTCTCACCCATGTTGCCGAAGACCATGGACTGGACGTTCACGGCCGTGCCCCAGTCATCGGGAATGCCTTCGATCTGGCGGTACTTGATGGCGCGCTTGCCGTTCCAGGATTTGAACACGCCGCCGATGGAGCCCCAGAGCTGGGCTTCCGCGGTGTCGGGGAATTCAACGCCGAGAACTTCCTTGATGCGGACTTTGAAGCGCTCGGCCAGGTCCTTGAGTTCCTCTGCGGTGATCTCGGTGTCGGACTTGTAGCCTTTGGCTTCCTTGAGGTCTTCCATCATCTTGTCGAGCTGCTGGCGGATGGCCTTGCCGTCTTCCGGCTCGATGCCTTCGGCTTTCTCCATCACGACGTCGGAATACATCATGATGAGGCGGCGGTAGGCGTCATACACGAAGCGCGGGTTCTGGGTCTTTTCGATCATGCCGGGGATCGTGGCGGAGCAGAGGCCGATGTTCAGGATGGTATCCATCATGCCGGGCATGGAACTGCGGGCGCCGGAACGGCAGCTGACGAGCAGCGGGTTCTTCGGATCGCCGAATTTCTTGCCCATGATGGCTTCCGTCGCCTTCAGGGCCTCGGCCACATCGTGTTTGAGCTCAGCGGTATAACCGCCGCCCAGTGCATAATATTCCGTGCAGCACTCGGTCGTGATGGTGAAACCGGCCGGGACGGGAATACCCAGCGTACACATTTCAGCGAGATTGGCACCCTTGCCTCCGAGGAGATTGCGCATCTGGCCATTGCCTTCCGCTTCCTTTCCTCCGAATCGATAAACTCTTTTCATATAAACGTATTGCTTTGATTGATTAAATATTCATTTCATCTTACAAATATATATAAAATCTCCCGAATTTCCTAACTTTGTAGCATGAAACTCACAATTATGATGATTCTTGTTGCGAAAGTGGCCTTTGCCTCCCCGGAGCCCTCGATCGAAGAAATCCAGGCGAAATTCGACGAGTCGGCCATTGCCTGGCACCGTATCGACCAGGTCAACTGGCCCGATTTCCCCTATCATCCCCTGGCGGAATTCCGCATCATGCACTCCGAAACGGAGATCTATCTGCAGTTTCACGTACGCGAGCAGGGCGCGCGCGCCACGTACGATTATGATGCAGGTTCCTCGCCCTACAAAGATGACTGCGTCGAGTTTTTCATGATCCCGTCGGACCGGGACCCGAGCTATTTCAATCTTGAGATGAACTGCATCGGGCACGGGACCTTCCACTACGGCCCCAACCGCCAGGAGAGGAACCGCTGCGGCGATGAGATCGTCCATCAGATCCGCCGCCATTCGACCCTCGGCAGCGAAGCGTTCGGCACCCGCGAGGGCGAGCAGGAATGGACGCTGACCATCGCCATCCCCAAGCGCCTCTACGCCCAGGCCGACCTCGACCTGACACAGTTCAGCGGCCGGACCGTCCGCGCCAATTTCTACAAATGCGGCGACGAGACGGCAGTCCCCCACTACCTCAGCTGGGCCCCCATCGACGTCCCGAAGCCCAATTTCCACCTGCCCGAATACTTCGGAGAAATCCATTTCGAGTAATTTTTTGCAAAAAAAGTTGCACGTACCAAAATAATTTGTACTTTTGCAGTCCCGAAAATGAAGCAACCTCTTGCGAAAGAGATCAGAAACAATCCAGCAACGTTGCACTGAAGATTTTTCGGCAATTAAAAAGTTAAGAAAATGGATTTGATGAAAGTTGCCTGCGAGGCAATGGCACAAGAAAAAAAGAACTTCCCCGACTTCAAGGCCGGTGACACCATCACCGTTACCTACAAGATCAAAGAGGAAAACAAGGAGCGTCTTCAGAAATTCCGCGGCATCGTGCTCCAGAAACGCGGCGCCGGTATTTCCAAGACCTTCACGGTACGCAAGATGTCGAGTGGTATCGGCGTGGAACGTATTTTCCCGTTCGACTCCCCCTTCATCGACTCGATTGAACTCAACAAGGTCGGCAAGGTGCGTCGCGCACGTATCTTCTACCTCAGAGGCCTGACCGGCAAGAAAGCCCGGATCAAGGAGAAAAAGAGAGCTGCCGTCACTGCTCCCGCAGCCGAGTAAGCAGCACTCAACCTGGCTCCTTAGCTCAACTGAATAGAGCATCTGACTACGGATCAGAAGGTTGTGGGTTTGAATCCCGCAGGAGTCACGATTTTATAAACGCAACTCACTACAAATCAGCGAGTTGCGTTTTTCTTTATAGGAATTGTACCACGAACTCCGGATCACCGTGTCTCTCGGCGCTCCAGCGCAGGGCTGACAGCAAGGAAAACCATTTTTCGTGTATATCGCCCACCCGGTTTTTCCGCTGAGACGAAATAGTGATTGATGTCCATGCCGATAGATGGGAATTTACTTGTTAGTTGTCATTCTGAGCGTTAGCGAAGAATCTATTTTCAATCAGTTGTTTATAGATCCTTCACTTCGTTCAGGATGACATTTCAAACATTCCATTTCATGGCGTTCGTCTATTTATACAAAAATAAAGAATTGTCCGTATCAATATACCGATCCGAAGAAATACAAAACCGGAAAAAGACAAGACTTTTTATTCATTCCTCTCCGGCAGGATTTTCAAATCTTGATTATTGCAGAATAGTTCCTAACTTTATCGTTATGATAAACAGAAGAAATTTCATAAAGATTGCTGGTGCCGGAGTTCTTGCACTGGCTGTGAATCCTTTGGACATACTGGCCTCTTCCTGTAAAAATCGTGTAGAAAGGGAGAGAACCCGGGCTCTGATGGCCTCCGCCCAAAAAGTGTTTGCCAATTTGAAAGACAATTCGGTTCTTCTTCCTGGCGAACAGGTCGTCGTCCCTGTTCTGGATGCACCCCTGATCGGTTTCGCCAGCGCCGACAACCCCCTGTTTGAAACGTTCCGGCGCGATGAGATCATCGGACCGCAATGGTGGGCGCCGAAGGAATGGATGCCGGAGGCCAAGTCCGTCGTCGTATTCTTCTTCCCCGTCTCTTCGGCCATCCGGACCCGACACCGCGCTGCCAAAACGCCCACCAACGAGGCCTGGAACTACGGCTACGGCAAACACGGACAGATCCTGAATGCCTTCATCGAAGGTCTGACCGCCGAATTGGAAAGCCTGGGCATCCATTATCATATCCCCACCAAAGACCCGGCCTTCAAAATTGAACAGCACCCCGTCATGAGCGGCGGCAAGGAAGACGTCCACTACTCCACTTCCTGGTCGAACCGCCACGTCGCTTTCGCCGCCGGCCTCGGGACCTTCGGCGTCCATCGACACCTGATCACCAAATCAGGCTGCAGCGGCGTCCTCGCCTCGATGATCCTCGACTGCGAAATGGAACCCACCGCTTCCGAATACAAGGATCCCTACGAGAACTGCATCCACTGCGGTGCCTGCGTCAATCGCTGCCCCGCCGGTGCCATCTCACTGGAGAATCTGCGCAACCTCAAGGAATGCTCGACTTACGCCGCGAACCTGAGGACTGAGAGCGATCCGGGGTATTGCGGGAAATGTCTGGTCGGCATTCCATGTGAATCCGTCTCCCCCGCCGAACTTGCATAACTTCCAATTTATCGGACTGCCGTCGACCATGATGAAATTCTTCCTGATTACTCTATTTTTCTCAAGCTGTTTTCAATGGTCAATCTGACAAGGGTATCGACCAGTGCCTTCCGGTTCTTGTAGCGTTCCGGTATCGCCACGACGTTATACCAGGCGCCGGGATAATCCCAAACCTGCTGAAAGTATTCTTCCACGGGATGCGGATCAACTACGTCATCGATTTCAGGATACTTTTCCTGAACCTTCTTCAGCACCTCTTCGTGCACCCACTCCCGGAATTCCGCGGCATATTGCAGATCCTGTTCGCTAAACGGTTCCATACTGACTGGATTAACTGGTCGTTTGCAAATTTTCTCCGGTCATGCCGGGGGGTTCAAATAATGTTGGCAGCGGTCAGTACCTCTTCGAGAAACTCGGCGGCATCCGCAACACAGTCAGGACATTCCCGAAGGACGTGTCCTGTGTCGGCACCCTTGAGCTGACGGCACTGTGTCGCGCCATTGCGCGCCTTGAATTTTTCCATGATGGTCTTCATGCGCTTGCGTGCAAGGTCGCGGTCTTTCGTCACCAGGCCCAGAACCATCCCGGCACCGACAAGCGAGCCGCAAGTGCCTTCCATGTTGCCCATTCCAAGTCCGAATGACCCGGCGATCTCTTCCGCCACCTTGGAATCCAGACCGCAAAGGTCACAGTATGTACAGGCCACAGCCTGTGCACAGTTATGCGTTTTTTGCCGATTCTTTTCAGCAGCGATATGTTTCCTTGTTTCCATTCTTAAACTGGTGATTCGACAAAAATACCAAAAATAAACTAAATTTGCTCTGCAAAACTTATACTTTCCATGAAAAAGAGCAGCTCCTTACTTTTGCTGGCAGCCGTTATCGCCACCACTGTGTTCACGGCCTGTGAAAAGGCATCATTTCCCATAGCTGGTTCCCGCCTCTATTTCGGGTCTTATCCCACGAACGAAGTGGTGGACGGCACCGACGGCACCTTCATGGCCGTGGACGGATATGCCCTGAACGACGGGGACGTCATCGCCGACCCTGCGTTGTATGCGAAACTGGAGCACGCTCTATGGGACGAGAATGACGACACGACAATAGACGGCAAGCGCTATCACCGGCTGCGCGGCGACGGTGCCGTCACCGCCACGGGCAACCGTGCGCAGCACTACCGCTGGGAGCATCCGGAAGCCTGGCATTACTTTGCCTACGCTCCCATCAAGTGGCGGGTGCTGAGCGTCTCGGGAGGGAAAGCGCTGCTGCTGGCCGACCGGATGCTGGACAGCCACCCCTTCCACGACAGTACCGGAGACGTTTCATGGAGCGGATCCCGGCTCCGGCAGTGGCTCAACACGGCCTTCCTGCAGCGTGCCTTTACGCCCGCCGAGCAGGAGTCCATCGTGGAGACGGCTGTCGAAAACGCCCCGAATCACTATTTCGGCACTTCCTGCGGTCCGGACACAAAAGACCGCGTTTTCCTCCTATCCGAAGCAGATGTGTTCTCCTCGAACAAGGCCGTTGCCTACGGCTTTGATCCCAGCGACGGCAAGACCGATCCGGCCCGGCGTTTCCATGCCACGTTGTATGCGAAGTGCCGTGGGGCCTGGTGGTCGCCCAAGGATTCGTCGCGCGGCGGTTCGTTCTGGTTTCTGCGCACCAGTGGCTATACTGCGGAGAATGCCGTCTACGTCGGGGCAGAAGGTGATATTTACAATCGCGGGCAGGTCAACACCTGCGAAGATGCCGCCGTGCTGCCCGCTGTCGTGATCGATTTGAGCCGCGCGCCCATCAGCCCTGTCATAGAAGCGGCGCCCGCCGGAAGCAAGTATTCCATCCCTACGGAGCGCTATACCGGAGACAGTTACGGCGGATTGAACAGCCCCTGGGTGAGAGAGGAGCACAAGTTCTCGCACGAAACCCGCTGGTCGTGCCTTTACTTCGGGGCCTATCCTGCTAACGAGATTGTCGGCGATACATTCAACGCCGTGGACGATTACGCGCTGGCCGATGGTGATGTCATCCTGGATGCGTCGCTCTACGCCCGGCTGGAAAAGGCCACGTGGGACGATGCCGATGACACGATGCTGGACGGCGTGCGCTATCATCGCATTCGCAGCGAAGGAGCCGTCACCGCCGCCACAGACCGCGAGCAGCACTATCGCTGGCGCGACCTGACGGCATGGCATTATTTCGCCTACGCCCCCATCAAGTGGCGGGTGCTGAAAATCACCGGTTCAAAAGCGCTCCTGCTCGCCGACCGGATGCCCGACACCCATCCTTTCCACGGTCAGGAGATGGATATAGACTGGGGTCGCAGCGACCTGCGCCGGTGGCTGAACGATGCATTCCTGAAGCGTGCCTTCAGCAGGCAAGAAAGCGCCGCCTTGCTCGAGAACCGTATTGAAAACGCTCCCAACGCTTATTTTGGCACACCCAGCGGCCCTGAAACGAATGACAAGGTATTCATCCTTTCCGGCGATGAGGTATTCAATTCCCCGCTGGCAGCCGACTATGGTTTCTATCCCGGGAACGGGCTCGATGACCCCGCCCGGCGTTTCCGCTCCACGCTGTATGCCAAATGTAGGGGCGCCTGGTGGTCGCCCGTCGAGGCCTATCGCGGCAATTCTTTCTGGCTCATGCGCACCAGCGGATATACGCCCGGCAACATCACCTACATCTGCGATTTCGGCTACATCTACAATCAAGGCACACTGGTCACGTGTGACGATGCGGCCCTTCTGCCCGCCATCACCATCGACCTCAGTTCCGCGGGCTACACGATCGCACCGGAGGTCAGCTCCAAAGATATCATCCGTTGAGCCGTTCATGAAAATACGTCTGGGACGATTGAGGCGCGTTCCTTTTACAAGTTCAAGAGCCGCCGGGTTTCCGCCCATATCCTTTCATCCATAGACGGGTCGATATACCGGGCCGGAATGTCACGGCTTTTTCCTCCCACATAGTAGCGCGTGCGTGTGCCTTCCGCAAGGGCGCGCAGCGCCGGACGGACGCCGGCCTGCGGTGACTTACACCATGGCTTGAACAATACGTCGGCCAGCGGATCGTACCAGTGACCCAGGTCAATCATGTCGGAAGCGACGATGCCCGGGTCGGCCAGGTTGACATGCAAGTCCGGATGACGCCGCGCCAGCTCGAGAGAGAACGACAGCAGCGCGCGTTTGGCCCGGGCATACGTACCGAGCTGGCTGAATTCTTTCTCGCCCGGCTGCAGGATGGCCTCGTCCAGCGACACAAAACGGCAGGTCAGCGACACCATATTCACGACATGCGCATCCTGCGGCAGTTTCGGCAGCAGGAGCTGGGTCAGGAGCCAGGGTCCGAAGTAATTGACAGAGAAGGTGTTTTCAAATCCGTCTTCCGTCAGGCAGAAGCCTTTCGATATGACACCGGCGTTGTTGAAGAGCGCCACGGCCGAGCCGGGTTCAACGCTTTCCGCGAAAGAACGCACGGAAGCCATGGAAGCCAGGTTCAGGGGCCGGACCTCGATGTCAGCGCCGGGAACGCGAAGAAGAATGTCTGCACGCACCGCCGCGGCTTTCTCCAGATTACGGCAGGCCATCAGCACAGGAATCCCCCGGCATGCCAGGGAAGTTGCCGCCGCGGCCCCCATACTGCCCGTAGCGCCGGTCACGATGATTCTTCCGCTCATTTCCATCTTTTCTCAGCCTCTTCCACCTCCCGGCGCAGCCGTTCCGGCAGGTCGGCCACGCAGCGGTTGCATTTCATCTCCAGGGTATACATCCGTCCGATACAGTAATTCGAATGGCCGCACGGGCTCCGGTCGATGGCTCCGCTATGGAGTTTGTTGACGAATTCGGTGTCCCGGATCAGCGCCCGGGCCATCTGCAGACCCGCAAAACCCGCCGCGAGCACTTCTTCCATCTTCTGCCGGGAAACCATGCCGCCCACGTAGATCAGCGGCAACTTGACCGCGGCACGGAACTTCAGCGCATCTTCCAGGAAATAAGCTTCTTTGTAAGGGACGGTCGGAATCATCTTCTTTCCGGCCAGCAAAAGCAAGGGTTTGAACCACAAGTATTGGAGACGGGGAACATAATGAGCCATCGTACGAAGCGGCATGTCGCCGCGCATCACTTCCATGGGAGCCTTGCTCACGAATCCCGCCGAAAGGACGAGCGCATGCACGCCCAGCCGCTCCAGTTCGCGGGCTACTTCAAGGCATTCATCCTCCTGCATGCCGCCGCGGAAGCCGTCGTGCATATTCATCTTTACCACCACGCCCATATCCTCGCCCGCCGCCTCCATGACGCGCCGGATGACGCGCTGCATCAGCCGCATCCGGTTTTGCAGCGAACCGCCGTACTCATCGCGGCGGTGGTTGGTATAAGGAGACAGGAACTGGCTGATGAGGTAACCGTGCCCGGCGTGGATCTCCACGCAATCGAATCCGGCTTCCCGCGCCAGGTCTACGGCATGTCCGAAATCTTCCACCAGTGCATCGATCTCGGGAACCTTGAGGCCCCGCACGAAGGTGGGCGAGTACAGGTTGAAGCCGCCCGAGGCACCGACGGGCATACAGCCGCAGGTGGAGCGGTGTGTCATGTTGCCACAGTGTCCCAGCTGGATGGAACACTTCGCACCGGCGGCATGCACCGCATCCGTAATCCGTTTCAGTCCGGGAACGATGGCCTCGCGCAACCAGAGCTGTCCCTTGAACGACAAACCGCTCCGGCTCACGGACGCGTAGGCCAGCGTGGTCATCCCTACTCCGCCCCGGGCCACGGCCACATGGTAGTCGTACAGGTCCTGCGACGGGCTGTTTCCATACGCCATGTTCTCGAAAGCCGCCGAGCGGATGATACGGTTCCGCAGGATCACGGGGCCGATGTTGAATGGCGTGAAGATCGGAGAGTCAATCATATCAGTAAATAAAGGGAATTATGCGTTTGGTGCGCGCCGTATCGAGTTCCCCGGGGTATTCGTGATGGTAGAGTTCATGGATGCGCGCGGCTCGGGGCGCCAGATTGGCGAAGGTCCAGAGCGCGAAGACCGCACCCGCCCATGACCAGGTGAGGATGGCGAAGCCCACCCATTCCATGAACTCACCGAAGTAATTGGCGCTGGTCACGTAGCGGAACATCCCGCCGCGGGGCAGGTAATGTGCCGTATCGCCCGGTTGACGAAGACGCCGGATGATGCTGTCGGAATGAATGTTGATGAACATCCCTGCCAGAAAGACCGCCGTGCCGCACAGGAAGGGCGCGCTGGTCAGCCAGGACAAGGGATATCGTTCCGGCGGTGAAACATAGAAAATCCAGCCGCCCTGCATCAGGGCGTTCAGCGTATTGAACACCATGCCCATCAGCACGATGGACAGCGGCATCCGGCTGTGCCCGCGCAACTGCAGTGGGAAAATGAACGAGCGGTGAAAATAGTGGCTCTCGAACAGGACCAGGAAGACCAGCCGGACCACATCGTCGCGGCGGTCGGAGAACCACCAGAGCAGCAGCATCGCCACGAAGACCGGCGCCTCCATCAGGACCCATCCCAGATGGTTATCGCACGAAGGGCCCCATTTTTCCGTATAGAATTTCCCGTATCCGGCGTTCACGCGGTACAGTGCAAAGAACACCACCACGGCAATGGCAGCCATCACCGCCAGGAAGATATTGAATGTGTGCGGAGAGAACATCACTTGACTTTTTTCCAGAGAAAGGCGACCAGCGGGCCAGGCAGCAATGCGATCAAGGCCGGAAGCCATACGTTCATAAAACCGGGGCTGACAACACGGCGGCGACGGAACATGGCGCGCAGGGCTTGTTTCACAAGTCTTTGCGGGGTCATAATGATACCCAGGCGCACGCCCAGCCGCATTTTGTTTTCGTCCAGGCGATAGAGCGGCGTGGCGACAGCCGCCGGGCAAACGGTCGTGACGCCCACACCATAGGGTTTCAGTTCATACGAAAGCGAGCGCCCGAAACTTCTGAGATAGGCCTTTGTGGCGGAATAGATGGTGATGCCCGGCGCGGGAATCCGGGCGGCCATGGACGACACATTGAGCAGGTAGCCGCTTCCCCGCTGCTTCATGGCATGGCCGAACAGCACGCACGTCCGGGTCACCGTAGCCACATGCAGATTAACCATGGACTGAATCATGTCGAGGTCTTCAGGCTGGAGTTCCTTGAAAAAGAACATACCCGCATTGTTGATGAGGATGTCGGGCAGGAAAGCTGCTTCCCGGCACCATTCGAACAAGCGGTCTGCGGCGTCAGGAGTGGCCAGGTCCTGGAAACGGGCCCTGACTTCGACCGGAAAACACGCACGCAACATCTCCGCCGCCGCATCCAGTTCATGCTGCCGGTTGCTGACCAGAACCAGATCATATCCCTGGCCAGCCAGTTGCCGCGCATATTCCAGTCCCATGCCGGAACTACCTCCTGTAATCAGTGCCGTCATTGATTCGATCAATCAACTGCGAAGATACCGAAATAATCCTGCAAACATTATCACTAAACGGGACAATCCTTCCCCGGCCATGCCAGGGACTGTTACAGGCGGACCATCAGGCCGCCGTTGAGCCAAAGGCCGGGCATCGGGAGACCCCCGAAATCGAAGTACGGCGTGTTGAGTATGTTTTCTGCTTCGAGGTAGAGGCGGAAAGAACCGCGCTTGATCAGGCCCGTTTCGAAGCCCAGATTCCCATTGAGCAGGAAATAGGGCTTATACGACTGGGTGGTATGGTCTGCCGCCGCATAATTGCCTGCGCGATCGTAGAGCGTACCGGTGAGCTGCAAATCCAACCGGTCAGACCAGGGAGAAAGCATAACATTGATTGATAGCTTGTTGCGCATGTAGTCAAGCGCATACTCCGAGATCATTCCCCCACTCTCCTTGTCGGACCAGAGATGGCCGTAGAGGAGCGTTATGCTCCGCAGCCAGGTGCCGCTCCGGTACTCTGCCCGCAGATCCGCACCCCAGGTATCGAGGCGTGTCAATTGCATGCACTGCCAGTCTGCATCGGCCGACTCCCTCACCCAGTCGATGATGTTGAGACCTCGCCGGTAAAAGCCCGTCGCTCCCAGGATGACGGGGCCCAGCCTGTAAGCCGCACCTGTTTTGACAGTCAGTGCCTTTTCCGGCTGCAGGTCCGGATTACCTTTATGGCCGGGCGCGGTATAATACAGGTCGGTAAAGCTGGGCAGCCGCATCGACTGCGACACGCCCGCATCCAGGTGCCATCGCTGTGCCGGCCGCCAGTCCAGATGGGCATTCCAGAGCGGCGCCGTACCATAGGGGGAGATGGCGGCGCCCAGCGAAGCCTGCAGGCCGACTCGCCTGCCTTCCCAGGCATGCCGCAGGAAAAAGTCGCCGGTATGACGGACCTTCCACTTCGTGTAGGTCCGGTCATATCCGGGAACGGGCAGCCGCCATGCCGGCACAGCACCCGTCGGGATGTCATCGCCCAGCACCGTGCTCAGGATGTAATGGCAGGCATAGTCCGTCACCAGCGTGGTGGTACCGCCCCGCCAGTGGTAACCCGCCGAAGCATGCGCACCGAAATTGTCGGTCTGGTGGTGGTTGTAGGGTACTTTCGATGCATCGCCCCGGATCAACTGAAAACAGTCGTAGTTTTTGCGATACGATACCCAGGCGGCCAGCGAGAAAGAGCCTGCCGTCTTCATCCAGCGAAGCGAGGCCAGCGCCGTGGAGGTCTTTTCATACTGCTCCGGGTAAGCCAGTGAGTAAAAACCCGCGGCACCGAAATCGCGCTTCTGCCACCCCGCCTGTGCATCGAAAGTACCGGCCTGCCCGCTCTCAAACAGCACGCGGCCATAGGTATTCCAGTTTGTGAAGTCCGTGCAGGGCCTGTATCCGTCACTGCGCCGGAGTGAACCGGCGCCAAACAAGGTAAGGCGGTCGCCCGCCGTGCGCAGCGAGCCGCTCAGGTTGCCGTAGGCGTAGCCGTAACGGCCACCCGTCAGATTGGCGCGCAGGTAGCTTTCGCCGCTCATCCGTGTCCGCACGTTCACGGCGCCCGTGAGCCCCGTATTGCCGCCGATGCCTTCGATCAGGTCCATGCCGCCGATGATGTCGGAATCGACGGGAAGACTGTGGCTCTGGTGACCGGTTCTCGCGTCGGTGAAATCGACGCCGTTGAGCTGGACCATCGTCTGGTCAGGGCTGCCGCCCCGAATACCGATATCCGTCTGGATGCTCTTTCCGCCGCGCTCACGGACGTCAATCGACGGACAGAGCCGCAACAGTTGCTCCAATGTCTGCGCCTGCGAGACGGGAATATGGGAAACGGTTACCAACGGCTCCTGCGTGGTCAGGTTCTGGACAGAAGACCTGTTCTCTGAAGTGATCGTGACCAGATTCAGCGTATCCTGTGCCCGCAGGGTAAAAACAGCCAGCAAGCTGGCTGCAAGGACGATGAGATGTCGCATGACCGGCAGATAATCTTTGATGCCGCAATTTAGCAATTTTTGACGACACTATCTCAACCGAACCGACCGGATCAGGTACAGGATAGGAAATATTTCCAGGCGGCCGATGAGCATTTCCGCCATGGAAGTAAGTTTCAGAAAGTTCGAAAGGCCGGCGTAATTGGAAATAGAGCCCACTTCGCCGAATCCGGGGCCGACATTGCCGATGCAGGCAATGGAGGCCGTGACGCCTGTGGTAAAGTCAAGACCGCCGGTAATGTTGACTGCAGCGAAGAGGACGACAACCATCAAGTAACTGAAAATATAGATGAACGCGTCATTGACGTGTTCGTCCGGACGGACACGCCCGTCAACGCGGACCGGCCGTATCAAATTGGGAGACACCGTAAGCAGGACTTTACGGTGAACTTCTTTCACCGCCAAAAGAACCCTGTCCATCTTAATTCCCCCGGACGTAGATCCCGAGCATCCGCAGACAAGGGAACACAAGAGAAGGACAGCCATGCTGAGCGGTGGCCAGAGGGTGGTATCCTGTGTCGCGAAACCGGTCGTGGTCGATATGGAGGCTACTTGGAAAGAAGCGTCACGCAGGGCGGCGCCCAGTGACGGGCTGTGACCATGGGCCAGCAGATCGATGGTCACGATGACGATGGCCAGCATGACTGAACAAAGAAAGACTTTGATGGTCTCGGACTTCCATATGCGATCCGGCCGCCGATTGATAAAGGCGAGGAAAAGAACCCCGAAATTAATGCCGGAAGCGAGCATGGCAAGCGTGAGAATTATCTCAGCGGCCGGGTTGTCATAAAAGGCGATGCTGGTATCCCGGATGCAGAAGCCGCAGGTGCTGCAGGCTGACATGGCGTCCGTCACCGCATCAAACCAGTCCAGACCCGTAAGCATCAATGAGCAGAAGGTAACAAGGGTCAGCGTAATGTATGTGATCAGCATTCGTCTGGCAAAAGTGACGGTCCGCCCGCCGGAAAAGGCACTGCGGGCCACCAGGGAGATCTCGGCCCTGGAGAGCGTCATTTTGTCGTGGTCGCCGCTCATCATCATGGAAAACAGCGTGACAATGCCGATTCCGCCCACCCAGGCAGTTGAGATTCGCCAGAACTGCAAGCCCCGCGGAAGCGCCTCGATGTCGTTGAGAATGGAAGCACCCGTGGTCGTAAAGCCAGAAACACTTTCGAACAAAGCATTGACGGGGGTAAATTCCTTTCCATAGAACAAAAAAGGGAGCATCCCGAAAAAGCAGGCAGCCAGCCAGGCTAACACGACGATGGTGTTTCCTTCCCGGAAACTGAGCCGCTGCTGTCCTTTCCGGACAAATATCAGCGGGAAAAAGCCGACGCATCCGGTAAGAATGGCGGAAAACAAAAGAACGGCCCGGCTGTCGTCACCAGGGGTAAGACAGGCGATCAGGCCGGCAAGGGTCATCAGTGCCGCTACCAGAAGGAGGGAGATTCCCAGATGCCAGGTGATGATGTTCCAATTCATTCTTTCCCGCTTTTAGCTACAAAGTTATTTTCCGAAAGACCATTAATCAATACAATAATATTTATCTTTGTATTGAAATTTTCAATCAAATGCCATGACAATTCAACAACTCCGTTATATCATCGCAATCGATGAATACCGCCATTTTGGAAAAGCGGCGGAGGCCTGCCACCTGACACAGCCAACTTTAAGCCTGATGGTCAAGAAGTTGGAAGAAGAATTGGATGTCAGGATCTTTGATCGCGAGGCACATCCCATGACACCGACTGAAGTGGGCCGGAAGATCATTGACCAGGCGAAAGTGGTTTTGTACCATGTAAACCAGATTTCAGGAATCATCCTATCTGAAAAAGAACTCATCTCCGGACACCTCAGGATTGCGTTGATTTCAACCGTGTCTCCGGTCCTGGTGCCCGGCCTGTTCAAATATTTCAGCCGCCACTATCCGCTCATCTCCCTGCAGACAGAAGAGATGATCACAGATACCATTATAGACAAGCTTCGCAAGGCAGAGGTGGAAATGGGAATCGTCACCGGTCCTGTAAACGAACAGAACCTCTTGGAGATTCCGCTGTATCACGAAGGTTTCCTGGCATATGTTTCACCGGACAACCCACTCTATTCCGAGTCAGAGATCAGAAATGAACAGCTCTTTGGCCAACCCATCTGGATTATCCGGAACGGCCTGCGAAAAGAGGAATTGCCTGAGATGGAAAAGGCCGGTACCTTCACTTACGAACGCTTCTTCGAAGGCGGGCGTGTGGGCATGCTTGTACAGATAGTCAACGAGAACGGGGGTATCACCATCGTTCCCGAAACGCACAAAGACCTGATCCTTTTCAGCCACCAAACCGGACTGCGCCCCATCGTCCAGCCCAAAAGGACCCGTACCATTTCCCTGCTATTCCGGAATGACTATATTCACGAAACGCTGCTGAACGGGGTCGTGGCCGCCATCAAACATTGTGTCCCCCGTACGTTATGGGACAACGTCATCCGTCATCAGCCCCTGACGCTCTGATTATGGCAATACGCAAGCGTTTAAGATATTCCCTATGATTAAGAACATCCTCCTATGATTAAGAACATCATCTTCGATTTCGGCGCCGTACTGGTTGACTGGAACCCCCACTACCTGTTTGACGACTATTTCGGCTCAGCCGAAAAGGCCCAATGGTTTCTCGACCATATCTGTACCAACGACTGGAACCGGCAGTTCGATGGAGGAAAGCCCTTCGCTGAAGGGCTCGCCGAACTCACAGCGGAGCACCCCGAATGGGCGCGTGAAATCGCTGTATACTGGGATCAGTGGGAAAAGATGATGGGCGCCGCCATACCGGGCATGTACGAGCTGGTGGCGGACTACAAGGCTGCCGGATACGGCGTCTACGGCTTGACCAACTGGTCGTCCGAAACGTTCTACCGGATCGAGAAAAACTATCCGGTCTTCGCCCTGCTGGATGGAAAAATCGTCTCCGGCGATGTCCGGATGCTCAAACCGGACGCAGCGATCTTCCATTGCCTGCTCGACAGATACGGTCTCCGGGCCGAAGAATCGGTGTTCATCGACGACACCCTGGCCAATGTCGAAGGTGCGCGACGCGCCGGCCTGGAGGGCCTTCATTTTACCGATGCCCCGACGCTTCGAAAAGAACTTGACAGCCTGCTGAAAAAAACTATTTGATGTAAGAGAGAATCAACTCGACGGCCTCGTCTTCGGTCAGGCGGTCCATATTGATGACCAGATCATAGTTGCGGGCGTCGTAACGGCTCGTGCCGGTATAGCGCTTGATATAGGTTTCACGCGACTGGTCCACGCTGTCAATGACGGCGGCGGCCTGCTCCTCCGTCATGTGCTGCTTGCGCATGACGCGGGCAATGCGGTGCGGACGGGAGGCCGTAATGAAAATGTCGATCTTGTCGGGGTAATCCTTCAGCACAAAGAAACCCGAACGGCCGGCAATGACGCAGGGCCCCTCATCGGCAATGGCCCTGAGAATCTCCGACTCTGCCTTGAACACGTCATCCGTCGTGATTTCCGAACGGAATTCCCGGACAAAGCGGTTGTTCTCCCCCACCAGCATTTTCTGCTTGGGCATCGGAGCAACCCATTTGACGAAATCGGACATCCAGTTCTTTTTTTCGCCTTTGATCTCTTCGATGTTGCTGTACGTAAGGTTGAACTGGTCCCGGAGGGCTTTGATCAGGTCTTTGTCGCTATAGCGGACATCCAGTTTCTCGGCCAGTTTCCGGCCGACCGTGCGACCGCCGGAGCCCAATTCACGGCTGATGGTGACAATCAGATGGTGATTCATACGAGCGTGGTATTAGGGATTCAACTAATTTCTTTCAAATATAATCATTTTTTGGCGAATTCATGCAACAGCGGTTACTTCAGGCGCTACATGTCATGTTGTGCTTCTTTGAACATTTCGATGAGACCGGCTGCAGACCGGGCGATATCATAAGAGCGCATGGACTCGGCATAGCGACGGCCCTGTTCCCACCGTTCCACGGGGTGGGAAAGCCACCAGTCGATGCGGGCGGCGAGTTCCTGCGGATTCTTCTGCGGGAAGATGCTGCGCGCATCCAGGGCGAACTGTGCGGTTCCGGACAGCGGTCCCTCAGCAATGACGGGTACTGCCGCCTGTTGCATGGCTTCCATGATTGAAAGCCCCTCTACCTCTACAGTGGCGCAGTGGATACAGAGATCCGCCTCCGCGGCCAGGACGCGCAGCTCATCCCGGGTATCGAAAGAGAATTCAGGCTTGTACTTGACAACCCCGTCCTCATAGAGTTTCATCGCCATGCGCCGGTACTTCCGGTCCTTGGGCCCCAGACCGGCGAAATGCAGCTGGATGCGGTCGGCGAAAGCGGACTGGCGGATGGCCTTGATCAGTGTCGGCTGGTCCTTCTCCACCGAAAGACGTCCGATATAGACGACCTTGAGCGGACGGTCAGGATTCAGGTAATCGGCGGGCGGATCCACCGGCCGGATACAGGGATCCGGAATCAGGCCGTTGGACAAGACCCGCAGTTTCGTCTTGAAATGAAAGCGCTGAAGACGGTCATATACATTCTGGGTCGGACATTGCAGGCATGCGCAATGATTGAAGACCCAGTCCCGCCAGATGGCCAGCATCAGGTGGTTGATTCCTTTCCACCATCCCATGCCCAGCGTGCAGAAGATATTCTCCGGATGAAGATGATAGGTCCCCGTAATGGGCTTCCCCAGCCGTTTCGCAAGCTTGATGGTCTTGATCTGCAAGACGAACGGTTCTTCAAGGTGGATCACGTCCGCCCAGCGCACCGCCTCCTCAATGATGTGTTTCTCACCGGAGGCGAATTGATAGCCCTGCGCGTCAATAAGAGGCTGGACAATCGGAAAATGGTAATTGGGGAGTAGGAATTCGGGCTGCGGCCCAGTCCCGTTCAGGTTCGGCCCCGAGAGGACGCGGACGTCCTGTCCCGCATCTCTCAATGCCTGCACAGTGCGGCGTGCCGATGCGGAAAGACCGTTTCCATTTGTGTAAAAATTATTTAAGACAAACAGTATTTTCATAGTTTCTTGAAAAGAAATTACAAAAATACGGAATTCTTATGAATAATTTGCTGTTTTCCGATAATGACAGTTGATGACCTGGCCGCAGTCGCCATGCCAGTTGTGCATGCCGTTGCCCTGGCAGTCGCGCCAGACGGGGCAATCGGCACAGATGCCCCGGCGGGTCCAACGACGGTCGCGGAACGCCTCGAAACGCTGCTGCCATACCTCCCAGAGGCTGTCTTGATAGATATTGCCCTGCGAGAAAACATTCCGGTCTATGTTCGGGCAGCCGCAGATCCGTCCATCAATCAGGACGGAGGCAATGGTGACGCCAGCCCGGCAGAAGAAAGGATTCTGTCGCACTTTCCGTTCATACGGGCCCAGATAACCTTCGCAACTGAAGGTCACGTTCATGCGGTCGTCCTTCGCCCTGGCGGCGGCTTCGCGCCGGGCCTGGATGAAATCCATCAAGCGGACGAATTCCGCATCGGTCAAGTGCATGTCGGGATCGTCCTTGGCCCGGCCGATGGGGATGATGGTAAAGATGCGCCACTGCTTCACGCCCAAGGCCTGCAGCCTGTCGTGCAACGTGTCGAGTTCCCCGATGTTGCGGCGGTTGATGCAGCTCACCACGTCGAAATTGATGCGGGGCTCCTTCGCCGCAATGGTGATGGCCCGCTCCGCCCGTTCGAAACTGCCGCTGCGGCCGCGCATCCAGTCATGCCGCTCCCCCAGCCCGTCGAGGCTGATCGTCAGGGCGCCGAGGCCGGCACCCAGCAGTTTCCTGTGCATCGCTTCGTCGTAGAACCAGCCGTTGGAGACCATGCTCCAGCCGATTCCACGCCGCCGGATGGCCCGTCCCACTTCCACGATGTCGGGGCGCAGCAACGGTTCGCCGCCCGTCAGCACGACGGTAAACTCGGGAGGACGTTCTTTGGAAGGAATCGTGTCGAGCGCCTGCAGGAAATCGGCCAGCGGCATGTCGATGTCTTCGCTCGCGGCCATGCAATCGCTGCCGCAGTGGCGGCAGTGCAGGTTACAACGCGTGGTACATTCCCAGAACAGGTAGTTCAGTTCGTGTACCTTCGTCTCATTGGCCCGGAAGAGACGGAAGAGGACGTCTCGCAGCATTTATTCGGCTTTGGCCAGACGGATTTCGACGGTGCGGTACCTGGTGTCGACGAGGACGGTATCCTTGACCTTGTAGTCCGAATCCATCCTTTCGAAGCGGAATTGCGGATCCTGGCCTTCCTCCGTTCCGAAATAGACGTGTGCCTCGCCGTCTTCATTGGTCCTGCCGCAGGGAATCCAGTCCAGATTGTCGGCGGCCTGCACGCGGGAAGACACGTAGACATCTTTCAGCGGCTCGCCGGTATCGGCGGCCACCACTTTGAAATGGAGGTTGGCGTCATGCAACCATTCCGGCGTGCCGTAGCAGGCCTGGAAAATAAACAGGGCCGTAGTCAGGGAAAGACCCTTGAGAAGATTATGGAGCCATTTCATAGAAACTGAATTAAAAAGTACAATACAAAGATGCAAAATTATACCCAAAGGTTGCGTCAATCTTTCTATTTTTTATCCTTGCGCCTTCAAAACATCGTACCATTCATGAAAAGAATAACTATCCTGACCGTCCTGCTGTTCCTGCTGAGTCCCGTCGTGGCCCCGGGCCAGACCTACAGCGGCGAGCGCAACTTCAACGGCGTACACTACCTGACGCTCGACGCCATGTGTGAAAACAACAATCCGGATCCCGGTGACTACCTGATCCTCGTCCAGGTAGACGATGACGGCGGTCTCTACTACAAGAAGGTCCACATGGACTATGCCAAAAAGAAGTAATAAAAAAAATCAGGAGCGGTTCGAGCCGCTCCTGATTTTTTATTGGCAACCAGTTTCCCTATTTCACGAAGGACAACTCGTTGATGATGTTGGTCGCACCGCCGAACTTCTCCACCATCCAGAGGACGTAGCGGATGTCGACGCAGATGCAGCGCTGGAGTTCGGGCTCGAACATCACGTCGGAGCTCATGCTCTCCCAGTTGCCGTCGAAGGCCAGGCCGATCAGGTTGCCCCTGGCGTCGAGCACCGGTGAACCGGAATTGCCGCCCGTGATGTCATTGTTGGTCAGGAAGCAGGTGTGCAGCGTGCCGTCGGCGTCAGCCCAACGGCCATAGTCACCGGCCTCATAGAGTTCCTTGACCTTTGCCGGGACGATGAACTCGGGGTTCGCGGGATCCTCTTTCTCCATCACGCCCTTCAGCGTGGTGTAGTGCAGGTATTTCAAGCCGTCCTTGGGCGAATACGGCAGCACGTGTCCGTAGGTCAGGCGCATGGTCGAGTTGGCATCCGGATACATGGCCTGGTCCTTCTGCCATTCCATCAGGGCGGCGGCGAAGTTCTTGCGGGCCCTGTTGTACGCGGCTTCCTCATCGGAGACGGAAGGACGTCCGCCGGGACCGGGACGCATGGAACTGCCATAGAGGGCCATGTAATGCTTCATCAGTGGACCGGTGACGGCATTCATCAGGCCGGCGGCCGGATCAGCCTGAAGCTGCTCTTCCGTGGCGCCGGAGAGTTTCTCGTAGGAGGTGAACACGCTTTCGTCGAAAAGTTTGTTCACATACGCCGGAATGTCCATCGTAGCGAAGTCTTCACCCTGGATCTGCAGGTAGTCTTCGGGTTTGGCATGCTTGCGGTAGAACTCGAGCAGGGCAACAGCCTCCTTGCGGTCCAGTTCGGCCACATAGTCGCGGTAACGGGGCTGGAGACGGGGCACGACACTCGTCATCGTGACCGAATTGTCCTGCTGCTGCGCACGTCCGTAGGCATTGGCCAGAGCGGAGAACATGCCCAGCAGTTCGATCTGGCTGGGAGCCTCGGAAAGAAGGGTGACGGCGCGGTTGTCGGCTGCATTCTTCGCCACATAGGCGGCGATGTCTTCGATCGGCGTTCCGTAGCGTTCGGCGCGGGCCGGATCGGCGGCGATCCATGCTTTCAACGCGGCCTCCTTCTCTTCCTCACGGCCGATGATATTCAGGTTCTTGAACGCGAGTTCCTCGCCCTGCCACTTCTTCCAGCCATTGGCACTACCGGCATATTTGTTGGCATATTTCAGCTGGACCGAAGGATCGGCGCACATGGCTTCCCACATCAGGTCCTGACGCACGGTGCGGGCGTCGATGCGGATACGGTTGGTGGCGATCATCTGCTCGAGCTGCGCGGCGGTCTGGTAGCGCTGCGTACGGCCCGGGTAGCCCATGATCATCGCATAGTCGTTCTCCTGCGGGCCCTTGAGCGAAATCTTCAGGCTGTGGGCGGGACGATACGGCACGTTGTCGACATCGTAGTCGGCCGGCATGTTGTTCTTGTCGGCATAGACGCGGAACATCGAAAAGTCGCAGGTATGGCGGGGCCACATCCAGTTGTCGGTCTCGCCGCCGAACTTACCCATGGAGGCCGGCGGAGCACCCACGAAACGGACGTCGCGATAGGTGCGGTAGATGATCAGGTAATAGATGTTCTCATTGTAGAAACCGGTCACGACGGCACGGCACTGCGGATTCTTCTCCGTAGCGGCGGCGATGATCTCGCGGCGGGTTGCATCGGGATCTTCCGAAGCTTCCATCTGCCCGGTCACGTCTTCCATCGATACGAGGAAGGTCACGCTGAGGCCGGGAACCGGAATCTCCTCGGCACGTTCGTTGGCCCAGTAGCCGTTCATGAGGTAGTTGTGCTCATCGGTAGACAGGCCCTGGATGCTGCCGTAACCGCAGTGGTGGTTCGTCACCAGGAGGCCCTGGCTGGAAATCATCTCACCCGTGCAGCCACCGCCGAACTGGACGATGGCGTCCTTGAGCGACGACTTGTTGATGTTGTAGATTTCCTGCGGAGAGAGCTTGCAGCCGGCGGCTTTCAAGTCTTTCTTGTTCATTTGCTGGATGAGCGGCAACAGCCACATGCCCTCATCGGCGACTGCACTCAGCGAAAGGGTCAGTGCAGCGAAAAGGATCAGGATTCTTTTCATGGTTATGGATTGAATTTGATGGAACAAATATAGAAAAAAAGCCTAAAAAGCGGACAGGAAGGCGCTGCGTTCAGCGTCCCAGGCCGAAATCTCCCACATGGCGTGGCCGCAGGTCGGCACGCAGTAATAGCGTTTGTCTTTGGTTCCCAGGTTGTTGTAGATGGAGAAATTGGTATGGGGCGGGCAGGTCGGATCCTGCAGGCCGAAGGCCATGTAGACGGGGCACTGGATGCGCGGGGCGAAGTTCTTCACGTCAAAGTACGAGAGCATGGTGAAGAGGTCTTCGCGTGCAATGCCCTCCTGGTCGGCCTGTTCAAACACTTCATGCACCGGCCACCACACGATCTTCGCATAGTCGGGATAGTCGCCCAGGAAGGGCACCGCCGGTGCAATCGCCTTGATACGGCTGTCCATGGCGGCGGCGACACAGGTCAGGGCACCTCCCTGGCTCTCCCCCATCGCGATGATGCGCTCCGGATCAGCCTTGTCGAGCGAAGCGGCGAAGTCGACGGCACGCCGGGCGTCCGCAAACGCACCCCGGTAGTAGAAGCGCTCCTTGGCAGCCAGGCCGCGGTCGATCCAGCGTTCCTGATCGTCCTTGAAAATGCCCTGGTCGCGCACGCTCACCAGAAAGTCGATGCGGTCAGGCGCGGCATTGGGATCGAAATAAAAGACAGGAGCGCCATAGCCCATGTACTGCAGGTAGACCGGGTACTTGCCCTCCGCCACGGGGATAGACACGATGCCGCCCGAGATGCCGCCGCCGAACGAGGGATAACGCACTTCATAACAGGTCCGCACTTCGTTGGAATACGCCGGAACCTCGGTCCAGACTGCTTCCAACGGAATCTGGTCCAACTCCGCCAGGGTCTGCGTCCAGAACGCGTCGAAGTCAGGCTGTGCGTCCGGCGCGCTCACGACGGCGTCGGGGCGCACGCCGATGTTCCAGCGCACGGAGTCGCGCAGACGTACTTCATAAAAGCCGGGAGCCAGCTTGCCCAGCGGCACGGTCAGCATGCTGTCGAGCGTAATCGTCACTTCACGGGAAAGAACAATTTCCGGCGCGTCGGCCATCAGGGAGAGATCCGTCACCAGCTGGAACGTAGCCGGTCCCGGTGCAGCGTCCACATGGGTGCTGAGCGTATAGGGCGCTTTTCCGGTGAAAAGCCATCCCAGATCGGGAACGGAAGCGCCTGTCGGCGTTTCGATTTTCGGGGTGCACGCCGCCAGCCAGCAGCAGCCCGCCAGGGCGACGATCCATGCATGTTTCATATTCGTATCAATTAAAAACCTTCAATGGGAAACCAGACGGTGGGCAGGAGCAGCAGGAGCCCCAGCACCAGCAGCACCACGACACCCTTCCACACCCACTTCACCCATTTTTCATACGGGATGCGTGCCATGGCCAGGGCGGCGACCAGCACGCCGGAGGTCGGCGTGATCATGTTGGTGAAGCCGTCGCCGAACTGGAAAGCCAGCACCATGGCCTGGCGCGAGACGCCGACCAGATCGGAGAAAGGCGCCATGATGGGAATGGTGATGGCCGCTTTGGCCGTCGCACTGGGTATCAGGAAATTGATGAGGGCCTGGATGCCGTACATGGCCGACAGCGAAGCCACGGGGCCGGTCCCGTCCAGACCGCTTTGCAAGCCATGGAGGATGCTGTCGACAATGTGGCCGTCCTGCAGGATGACCACGATGCCGGAGGCGAAGCCCACCACCAGGGCGGCAGACAGGATGTCCCTGGCACCCGCCATCAGTTCATCGGCGATGCGGTTGGCCCCGAAGCCGGCGATGATGCCGCAGACGATGCCCATCAGCAGGAAGAGGCCGGTGATCTCAGGCATGTACCAGTCCCAGCAGGTCACGCCCACGATAAGCATGACCACCGTGGCCAGCAGCACGAGCAGGATGGCTTTCTGGCGGCCGGACAGCGCAGGAACCTCACCTGTCCCGACGGCAGCCGCAGCCGGCCGGGCGCGCCGCGTGCGACGGGCGTACACCATCACGAAGAGCACCATCAGCAGGGTCAGCAGGCCCCAGCAGAAGAGGCGGTAGTTCATGCCGGAGAACAGCGGCAGGCCGGCCATCCCCTGCGCGATTCCCACCGTGAAAGGATTGAGGAAAGCGCTGGAAAAGCCCACGTTCGCCGCCACATACACGATCAGCATGCCCATGAAGGCATCGTAGCCCATCGACACGACGAGCGGCACCACGATGCCGATAAAGGGGATGGTCTCTTCGCTCATGCCGAAAACGGCGCCCGCCAGCGAAAAGAGCAGGGTCAGCGCCACCAGCACCAGCTTGTCGTAGCGGCCTACGCGCCGGATGAAGCGGCTGATGCCGGCCGAAACAGCGCCTGTCGCGTTCAGGAGCCAAAACGCGCCGCCCACGACCAGGATGAAGATGATGATGCCGGCCTGTTTCACAAAACCGTGGTAGATGGCGGAAAACACCTGCCAAGTCTGGGGTACGGCATCAACCTGTTCGTAAACCAGGGTCCCGTCCTCCCCCGTCACGTAGCTGCCGCCTGGCACGAACCAGGTCGCTATCGCGCAAAGCGTGATGAGCATGGCGATGATGACGTAGGTATTCGGGACCCTGGCTTTCACAGGGCTTAAAGGTACGAATAATCCGGAAAAAAGCCAATTATTCCGTCACGTCCGGACGGTTATCTTTCCTTTAGAACTACAATAAAGATTAACAGACCCTTCGATTGTCTTGCCGTTCAGGGTATAGATGAAGCGGACGGTTCCGCTGCCGCTTTCGGTGAAATGGAACTGCCAGCCACTCCCCTCTTCGTACCGTTCCAGCACAATGTTCGAAGAGCAGAGACATTGGAGAGACGTCGTTTCCTTTCGATGGATCTGCTCGTCGGAAAAGGCTTTCGACAGCGTGACGGTCACGTCGCCCAGCACGAAATTGAGGTCCGGATCGTCCTGCGATTCGAGACGGCCGATGGTCAGGGATTCGGGACATTCCAGCGCCTGCGCCGTATAGCGCGCCGTCGCCGTCAGGCCGCCATATTCAGCCGTCAGCGTCAGCTGGCTGCAGGCTGCCGTCGCCGTCAACAGGCCGCCGGCGGGGTCGACCGACAGACATCCCTGGCCGGTGTAGCCGGCCGCAGCCGTCACGTCGGCCTGCGAGCCGTCGTTATAGTCGGCAGTCAGCGTAAAAGGCTGTGTATAGCACAAGCTGCCCGCCATGATGCTGACCAACTCATAGGAAGTCCTGTCAAAACGCAAGCCCGTCAACTCGCGCGGACGCGGATCCTGCCGCAGTTCGACCGTTACGTCGGATACGCCGTCGGCACCCAGCACCAGGAGTCCGGTCTTCGGCGCAGAAAAGCTTTCATTGGCGGCTTCCGGCCAGACCGTCACGGATGAAACTCCTTTCCCATGGATGAAGCCGTCCGGACACTGTTTCACCGACCAGTCGACATTGGCGCTGACCTGGATGGCCGCACCGCTTCCGGGACCGGCAGCGTCCCAGGTCCAGTTGAGCGATTGCGGGCTGGCCGTCAGATACCGGGTCTCCGGTTCCGGACCGGGTTCAGGGCCTGTCGACGGGATGACCGTCAGCGAAGCATCTTCCCATTCTTCGGGTGCATAGCCGTCAAAATAGCCCCGGATGCGGGCTGTTCCGACCGAAACGCCCGTTACTGTGCTGCCTGAAAGCGAGACGTGCGCACCTGACGCTTCATTGCTGAAGGAAGTCGCGTCCGTACGCAGCACGGCGTAGTGTTCGCCGCCGTCCGTACTGGCATAGAGCACCGCGGAAGCACTCGTCGTCCCGCCCACCGGAATGCTGGCTTCCGCCACGGAAGTCACGACCTTATAGCGGGTCACGGGCGGCATGGCGGCCTGCCCGTAGTGGATCAGCCGTACGGAGCGGCCCGAAACGTCCTTCCCCGTAATGGTCAGCCGGGTTTCCAGGTCTGTCGACACACTGTTGGCCGTGACCGGGTAGACCGTCACCTGGGCAAAGCCGCTTCCACGCGTTGGACTGACCTGCCAATGCTCGCCCATTCCTTCAATGACCCACTCGGAATTGCCGGTAATCCGGAAGTTGCGGCCGGCCGTCGGGCCGGCTTCTTCCGCCTGCCAGCTGAGTTCCGCAGGAGAAACCGAAAGGGTCGGCTGGTCCGGTTGTACCGGCTCCACCGGCGGATCCTGCTTACCCGATGAAGGCTGCACCACGTCAATCGTCACGCCGTTGCTGATCACGCCCCCGAAGGACGCGGTCACCACGGCGCTGCCCGCGCCGACGGCCCGGCTCGAGTTGCCCGAGGCCGCCACGACGGACGGATTGCTGCTCGTGAGCTCGAAACCATCAAACTTGAAAGAAATGTCGTTATTCTCGTAGATGACACGGATTCTCCAGCTCTGGCCGCTGCCTGTCACGACTTCTTTCCGATCCCACAGCCAGTCGTCTTCTTCACCCAGCACACAGAGCTCCACTTTCGTGATCGCCCGGTCCCGCAGCGTCAGGTTGGCGTCGGCCGTGACCGTAACACCGTTGTAGGTATAGGCAGCATGCACCTGGGTCGTACCGTTCGTTTCACCGGTAGTAAAACGGCCGTTGCCTTTGCTCGTCACCAGGCCGTCTGCGCTCCACTCCGCCTTGCTTGTCACGACTTCCTGCGTTCCGTCTTCCAGTGTACAGGTCGCCGTAAAGGTTGCCAGGAAACCGCCTGAGAAGGCTTCCTGTGTGCTGGGACTGATGCTCAGGCTCACCGGCAGCGCCGGGTTCTTGATGGTTGCCTTCACGCTGGCCGTCTTCGTCACCTTGCCTTCGGTATACGAAGCGGTAATGAAGGGCCTGGGGGCATTGCCCAGACGGGTGAGATTATAGAATTTGTAGCGGTAAGCATCGACCGGCGGCCCCAGATAGACATCGGTGGACTCCGAATTGGTATAGGCCCTATAGACCGACACCAGACCGTTGCACTGCGAAGAGGCATAGGCGTTGGCCGCATGACTGTAATTGTCACCGTTCACATAGAAAAGCATCGGCATATTGCCCGTCCAGGCGGACGCTTCGCTCACATCCATTTCGACCCCGTCATGATAGAGAGCGTAGACATGGATCTGGACGCTGGTAGAAGTCGAATAGTTCTTGGTATAGCGGCTGTCCGCGAAGTTTTCACTGCCGCAGCCGGGCAGATATATTTCCTCCGGTTCCACGCGGATACCCTGCAGGGTGGCATAGGTCGTGATGTTGCGGCTTGCCGTGACGGTCGTTCCGTTTTCAGTATAGGCGAGCTGCACGCTGGTCTGTCCCCGCTTGGTCCTGGTCCGCAGTTTTCCGTCGCCGATGTATTCCACGATATCCCCGTCGCCGATGGTCCATACCAGGTCGTCGGGATCCACATCGAACTGCCCGCTCAGGCCTGTATAGGTCACTTTCGCGGTATAGGTCACGATGCTCCCGCCCGTCAGCAAACGCTGATCCGAGCCGGGTGTCACGATCAGCGAAGCCGGAATGCGGCCGACGATGAGCGTCGCTTCCGCCGACCGCCTGCCGTCGAGGGTTTTCAGGCGGACAGGGCCGCTCAGCGGCGCTGTTCCGGCTGGCGCTGAAAGGCTCAGCTGGTCGCTGTCCATGACACTGCCCCAGGAAGCTCCCGAGAGGGTTACGCCGGCCTGGATCAGGGCAGGATCGGCATCTACCGTATATTTCAGGCCCGCCGGCGCGCGTACGACCGCTTCATCCACCGAAGATCCGGGCGGGAGCAGGATGGTCTCATGGGTAAAGGCCAGGGAACGGGTATCGGTGTAGGAACCCGTCTCCAGCTTCCAGTGATGGCTGTCACCCGACACCGAAGCGTCGCTCAACAGCAGCGTCACCGTATGCGTCTGGTTGCGGACCACGTCGAAATTATCGGCGGCATTCTCGCCCAGACAGAAGCGGCAGGTCAGTTCGCGCGTCAGTTCGCTGCCGTCCGTCATCCGGAGCGTGCCGCCGATCTCAATATAGCTGGGATAGGCATCCAAAGGGATGTTGGCCGGTATCTTGTCCCAGGGGCTGCCACCCGCCGGCAGCAGGTTGCCCAGGCAGTTTTCAACGGGATAATAGGAAGCTGCGCCTCCAGCGTTGAGCGCCGCCAGGTCTTCCGCCGTCGCCGCGTCGGTTACGGCCGAAGCCGCCGTTGCCCGGGACCGGCTGTCAAAGGGCGTTACGCTCGTCCCCCCGCAGAGAGACAGGCGGGTTACCGTAAAGTTCCAGGCGGAAAGGCCCGACGGATCGACCACGATATCGTAGCGCCCGACCAGACGGGTCAAGGGAATGGTGAGTTTCTGCCCGCCGGCGAGCTGCCGCCGGGAGAAGGCAATGGGATCGGGACTGTGCCAGGCCATGGGAAGCCCGCCGGCAATACCGGCGTCGATGCGCAGCGTCCGCATGTCGTCGACCGTGGTCGTTCCGACCGTGAAACGTCCGGTCAGGTCTCCCACATTGGCCAGGGCAAAATAGTCATACGGACGGTCGGTCATGATGTCCAGGCTGAGATCCCCGGCAGATTCCCGGTAGTATTTCGCCTGCAGGATCCCGCCTTCGAAGACCAGCAGGTTCCAGTTGTTGACCGCGTCGTCCGCGCCCGTGTAGCTGCTTTTGGTGGCACAGGGGTCGGACGGCGGGACGACCGACAGGGCCGCGGTGAGCGGCTGTGCGCGAAAAATGCTTCCCGGCTCCCACGTCAGCGGGGACTGACAGCCGGAAAGCGCAAGACAGAGCCATCCTGCCAGCAGAATGAACTTGTAGTAGGATCGTTTCATAGGGCGTCCTTTTTTAATCATAGAGGCTGTAGATGTATTCGTCCTTCCAGTCCGCGATGCGGAGATACAGAAGGGCGGCGCGGAAGTCGATCCGCAGGGAAAAGTCAGGCAGGTCGGCGGCGGCGGGATCGTAGCCCGCAGCAAAGAGATACAGCCCGACCGGACAGGAAAAAAGAAGGGTATGCCTGTCCTTCTCCCAGAACTCCAGCAGCAGGTCGTTGCGGAGTTGCCGGGGTATCCGGACACAGATGCGCCCCTGTCCGTCGTCTTCCTGTATGGTATAGAGATACTCCCCTTCCACGGCAGACAAGTCCGCCGCATCGAAACCACAGGTCGAGCCGCGAATCACCATGTTGTAGCGACGGCACAACGCACCGTCCGCCTCGTCGGTAAACTGGAGGGTCGAAAACTGCTTGTGGAGCTGCAGCACGCAGCAGGCTTCCTCATCGCTGCAATCCACCCACTGCGTGCCTGCGTAGATCGCATCCATTTCATTGCCGGGATCATAGGTCACGCGGGTGCCTTCGGCCAGAAAGTCCCGCCAGGGTTTGTCGTGAACCAGGGAGATCACTTGCAATTGGCTCTTTTCCACGGAGATCTCTTCCAGTTCGGGGCATTGTTCCAGGGGATGCTGTGTCATCCAACGGCTGTCTGCGTCCTGCAGGAGCAGGTCCACCCGGGCACTTGTTCCGACGGAAGGTTCCGCGGCGAGCAGCTCCCGGTAATCGATGTCCAGGTAGCAGGGACAGGGAAGCCTGTCCTCACGCACCGTGCAGCCGATGCAGGCACAAAGCAGCAAGCAGCCAAAGAGGGACTGGATGAAATGATATCTTAACATACGTACTTCATTTATAGTGGTTCAGAATAATCAGGGCCGTCCGACCAGCTGCTGCAGGAGATCTGAGCCGTCAGCCGGGCTGCCGTCACCGGCTCATTGGGGTCGGCCGATCCGCTGGCGCAGATGGTCAGGGCGACGTCGTAGGTCTTGTTGCGTTCCAACCCTTTTCCGTCATGGACCAGGGTCACCGGATACCACCAGTCAGCACCGTTGACACGGGCCAGCACCACCAGGCGTGTCGGAGCGCCCGTGCTCTCCGTCGCTTCCGGGCCCGGATGGTCCTGGATGACCGCGTTGGGAAAAGTGTACAGACACGATTCCGACGGCATATAGTCCTGGCCACGTGCCAGCGATACGGACAGGGTCCGGTAGAGGTGGGAACGGCAAACTTCCGGCACTTGTTCTGCGGAGCGGATGTAGTCCTGGCTGTTTGTGGAGGAAGCCCGTCCGGGCACCCGGCCGCCCAGATTCACCCAGCCGTGGGGCCCGGCAGCAGTCCCCAGGTTCCAGTCCTGCAGCGCATTGATCAGGAAGATACCCTTGAGTGTCATCGCGCCGCCGTCTGCATAAGCGGCGGGCAGGCGGTTGCGAATGACAGTTACCCGCACCCGCGCGGCATAGCGCTGCATGGGAATGGTGGCCTGACTGACCTCTCCGGGGTTGATCAGTACCGCTTTGCCTCCCATCATCACGAAGCCCTCTGTTTCACACAAGCTACAATCCGTCAAATGGACAGCCGTCTCCAGAAGGGCCGTCTCCGTGGTCACGGACTGCAGGTCCGGGCCGTTGGCCACAGCATATATCTGGTAGATACCGGCCGCCAGGGCCGGGTACTGCTTCGTATACGGGATGCTGACCGAAGCGGCGTCGAGCCGCAGATAGTCATAGCGCCGGCCGCCTTTGAAGAGCAGCAGCTGGACCTGGTTGACGGCCTCCTCGTAGGCATAGGCCGTGTTTTCGGAGAGCGTTTTGGTCGGCATGCCGGGGCCGGAAATGACCAGGGAGAGGCTTCCCTCCCCGGCCGCCGGCTGCCAGCGTGCGCAGGCTGCCGCCGTTGCGATCAGCAGCCAAGCCGCCAGCAGCATCCGGAACGTCAGGGCCGTTTTCATCAGAAATCCCCCTGGTAGCTGGTTCCGTTCCCCCAGCCCGTAATCGTCACTGCCACGTCGAGGTTGCCGTTCGAAACGCGCTGGTTGGGATCTTTCGTGCCCGGGCCGGAAATCACGAAGGACACGTCATAACTCGTATTGCGCGCCATGCCGGGCAGGGTTACCGGATAATACCAACTTTCCGCCGGCGTGCCGTAGGAGACCCGCAGGACCAGGCGGGCGCAGACAGCATCCGCGGTGGGCCCGGCGAAATGGTCGGCCGTCAAGGACAGCCGGTTGGGATAGCAGTAGAACGGCAGATTGAAACTCTCCGCCGCCGTCAGGCTGCGGGCGACCGCCTGCTGCGGCGCCTTGAAAGTCAGGGCAGCACACTCGGCATCGGCGGCAGCGACAATAAAGTCGCCCGCATCGGTCGAAGTATTGCGGCCCGCCTTGCGGCCTGCATAATTCACATACGTCGAAGGCTCGTCGGATGCCAGGAGCGTCCAACTGCCCAGGCCGTTCTCCAGAAAGACGCTTTCGACGGTCAAGGGGCCGCAATCCGCCGGCAACTTGTTCTGCACCGTAGTCAGCCGGACACGGCTGACATGGCGCTCGAGTGCAATGGAGACGTTTGACGGCGTATCGCTGTTGCTCAGGACCGTCACGGTATTGGCCGCTTCGCCATACATGACAAAGCCCGCCTCGGGGTTGTTGAGCGACAGCGCAACGGTCTGCTGCCGCAACTCGTTCCGGGTCTGGATCTCCGCCATAGCCGGTGCGTTCGCAACCGCCACAAGGTCATAGTAGCCAGCTTTCACGCCATCGAGAGAACGGGTCGCCGTGTTCTCGGGAAAAACCTCCCGCCGGTAAAGCGTTCCGTCGGTCTGGAAGATAAAAATCTGCACGTCTTTGAGATAGTCTTCTTTCCCGGTGGCATCCGTCACCGACTTGGTGCCGGGCGCGCCCGCAGGAACAAGAGAGATGCGCAGTGATCCGGTTCCCGTCCCAGTCTCCGGAGCCAGGTTCGTCTGACATGCCACTGCACTGAAACAGAGGCATGCGGCAAAGAGAATGATTCTTTTCATATGATTGTATGGTTTTGATGGTTAGTGTCAGAAGTTACCCTGCAGGCTGGCTCCGGATGTCCAGGGCACGACGTGCAGCCGGGCCTGGAATCCGCTGTAGTCCTGCGGCAGGTCTTCGGGATGATCCACCCCGAAATTGGCAATGGTCAAGTCGATGTGATAATGATAGTTGGCCCGCACGCGCGGGATCGTCACGGGATAATAGGTAGTGCGGCCCGCCAGCGTGGCCTTTACCACGAAACGGGTGCACCGGCTCCCCCACTGCGTCTTGTCATGGTTGTCGGGGGAGGCATTGGGATAGGCGTAGAATACGGGGCCGCCCTGCAGGAGGGCCAGCGGCGCATCGGCGCGGTCTTCCCGGTCCATCCGGTTGTACCACAGAGCCTGGGCTGCCGGCAGCGAGTCGGTCAGGGCCAGGTTGCTGCCGCCCACGACGTTCGTCAGGTAGACCTCGTCCACCTGAAAGGAAGCATCCGCCAGCGGGCCGGAGAAGGCCGTATGGATTTCGTAGGAAACCTTGGCGGCCAGGCGCTCCATTTCCACGGTGATCTTTTCATCCGCTTCGATGAGGTGGTTGTCGAGCCGGCCGACCATGACGAAGCCGCCGTCCCCGTTTTCCGCAAGCGTGGTCTCCGTCCGGAAAAGATCGGCTTTCCCGATTCCGGAAAGCGGCAGCGACGCCTTGTTGGCCACGGCCACGAAGTCGTAGGTCTCATCGGTCAGGAAAAAGTCGAAACGTCCGTCGGAGGACTGGTAGCAATTGACCAGGTGGCCGCTTCGGCTGAATACATAGAGCAGGCACTGCGACACCTGGCTTTCCAGGGTCTGGAGGGCATCGGAGCCCTTGGTTTCCGGCGCAAATCGAAGCAGGGTGAGTTGGAGGCGGCGCGGCACCGGTGGTTCCGTACAGGACACGCAGGAATCGCCCCTGTCGCAGCCGCAGGCCAGACAGAGCGCCGTCAGGAATAAAGTCAGGGTTTGTTTCATCGTAGCTCGTTTTATGTCAGGATTCTCGGTTCAGGTCGTATTTCCGGATCAGGGCGCTGATCTCCGGATCGAGGTTGCCACGGTGCACGAAGTTCCCGTTCTGCTCGCAGGCATGGAGGTAACATTCTACGGCACTGCGCTCATCGCCTTGTCGGGCATAGACCAGGGCCAGCATGTAATTGACCTCGGCGCTGCGGTCGAGCTGCTCGAGGATGGCACGCGCACTCGCATTGTAGTCGAGGCAGCAATAGGCAATGGCCGTATTGAAATCGGCATAGGGCCGCAGGAGCGTCAGCGCACGCTGGTAGTCGCGGTCGCGAATAGCCTGTACCCCAGCCATATAGGCGGTATCCAGCACGGTCGTATGGATCGTATCCTGAACCATGTCGCGCCGGTGCAGGCGGAAATCGAAAGCCACGACGCGCAGCCGCGGATACAGTTCATTTTTCAGGTAGGAATAGGAATCGTCCGCCTGCATGGACAGTTCGCGCCGGTCGGGATCGGATTCAGTGCGCCGGGCCCGGTATCGCTCTTTCTGCTCCGCGCTGAGCAGCGTGTCAGCGTCGACAAGACGGTCGAGCTGCTCCCAGTTCTCCGGCACGGCATGACTGCGGAAGCGGATGCCCGGGCGCGCAGGCGCCATCGCGTAGCTGCCGTCCAGGTCGAGCCGGATACCCGCCGCCCGGTCGGCGGAATCGGCATACTGCCGCATGAAGCGTTCGAAGTAGTGTCCTACGCTTTGGCTGCGACGCTGCGAAAGCGCGGCGTTGGCCTGCCAGCTGCCTTCGGGCGAAGCATGGGCCGTGACCACGATGCTGTCGAGGTCGTATTCCTGGTTTTCCAGCAGGGAGGCCAGCGTGGCGCGGATCTGCAGGATTTCCGTCAGATTGTCGCCCAGGTCTTCCCGCACGCCGTCATCCCCCAAGCCGAAGAGCAGCCGGGCCTCGGTCTGCACATCCACCCGGCGCGAAACCACCTGGTCGAGGAAGCGTTCACGCCCGTCGACAAATGCGCTCAGGGAACTGATGTAGAAGGTCAGCGGCTCGCTTTCCGGCACCCGGTACACGATTTTCTCCTGTTCGCAGACCTCCCCGGCCAGGCTGATATCCACCTTGCGCAGCCGGGGCCGCGTCTGCAGGGTCTGCACGTAGTTATATACGAACTCCCCCGCTTCGTTGACCAGCAGTGTGTCGAGCCGCAGGTGTTCCGTCTGCACCGGCACTTTTACGTAGCGCTGGAACATCTTGTCCTTGTCGCGGATGCGCCGTTCGTTGCGCCGCACCAGCCAGCCATAGGTATAGTAGTCCACAGCCTGCCGTTCCCTGACGCCGTAGATCGAGGCGAAGGCTTCATCGGAGACTTCCGTGCTGTCCTGCCGCAGGGCGTAGAGACGGGGAAGGTTGCGCCGGATCCAGATCTCGAGCTGGTGCCGGTCGATAAAGCGCGTGGAATCGGTGACGATGCTGCGCAGGAAGCGTTCATATTGCTGGTATCCGCGCAACTGTGCCTTGCGGTATTCCTTGCCCGTGATCAGGATGTCATCGAGCGCCACGTCTTCGTCGAGCAGCTTCATCCGGGGATGGAAACGGACTTGCCAACGGCTGTCCTGCATGGCGGCGGGCACGATGACCTGGAAGGCCAGCTCGATCCGGCCGTGGCGTTCGGCCACGTTACGGAAGCGGGCCGTCACCCGTGCGGCCTGGAGCGTCTCATGGGCCACCATCTCGCCGCTCGCCTCATCGCGCACGGCGTTCATGATGATGACCTCACGGCCCAGGAAATCATGGACCACGAGACTGTCTGCCTCGAAGTGCGGCAGTTCCTGTTCCGGAATCGCCTGCCGGTCTTCCGGCAGGATCAGGGATGCGGTCAGCTGGCTTTCCTGCAGTCGGCCGGCCTTCCGGGAAGTCCCGCAGGCAGCGGCAGCCAGGGCGCCGGCCAGCAGCGCAAAGAACAGCACAGGTCGGTTCATGGTCAGAAGATATAGCTGATGGATACTTGCAGTTCATTGGAAGGCAGAACGAACCAGCGCGTCGCATCGCGCACCGGGGTTCCGTCGTCCCGGCTCACGACCCGGCCGCAGCGCGGGCAGCGGTACTGCGTATACCAGGCCTTGCCGAACCAGCCGCCCAAGCCCAGGTCGAGGTTCCAGTGGCGGCTGAGCATGCGGCTGTAGCCGACGCCCAGGCCCACGCCCGCCGCCAGCCCCTCTTCGGTCAACGGACGCTTGAGCAGCCCGCCGCGGTTGTATTCCTCCACTTGTGCGCGGGCGCTCACCCACCAGGAGGAATAGACATTCCAGGGCCAGTAGCGAAGGCCCAGCGAAGCGGAGCGGGCGCGGTTCTGGAAGGCCGTTCCCTTTTCGGCAGAGCCGAAGTTCCAGTTGTTGTAGCGGGCGCCGGCATGCAGCGAAAGATGCTGGCTGAAAGCGAGACCTGCCTGCGCATTGATCGTCCCGAGGTTCGCCCAGTCCAGCACGTTGGTGGACAAGGAAAAAACCTGGGCCTGGAGCGGGCCGGCCAGCAGCAGGCAAAGGGCCGGCAGTAAAAATCGTTTCATAGGGCTTTGTGTGTTTGGGACGACAAAACTAGAGCGGCCCGCCGCGAAAAAAAAACTCGGAGCGCTTATCTGGTCAAAGTTTTCAGCATCTCGAAAAAGCGGGGGAAAATGCAGATTTGTCGGGCCGGAAAAGGCTTTCGGAGAGCCGTTTTACAAGAAACTGACAATTTGTCGCACCGGGGGCGCTGGTATCTTTTTTGATTTCTCACGTGCCAGAAACGAAAAATCTTAAAAAACGATAACCATGACGAAAGGAAAAATTGGCGTGACCACGGAAAATATCTTTCCGGTCATCAAAAAATTCTTGTATTCCGACCACGACATCTTCCTGCGTGAACTCGTGGCCAATGCCGTCGATGCGACCCAGAAGCTGAAAGCCCTCGCCGGAACCGGCGATTTCAAGGGCGAACTGGGCGACCTGACCATCCGCGTGGACGTGGACGACAAGGCCAAGACCATCACCATCACGGACCGCGGCATCGGCATGACCGAAGAAGAGGTCGACAAGTACATCAACCAGATCGCTTTCTCCTCGGCCGGCGAGTTCCTGGAGAAATACAAAGACAAGGCGGGCAGCATCATCGGCCATTTCGGCCTGGGCTTCTACTCCGCCTTCATGGTGTCGCAAAAGGTCCGCATCGAGACGCTTTCCTGGCAGGAAGGCGCCAAGGCCGTGAAATGGGAATGCGAAGGCGAGCCCGATTTCACCATGACGGCCGGCAAGAAGACGGAGCGCGGCACCACCATCACCCTCTTCCTGGATGCAGACAGCGAAGAATTCGCCGAAGAAGCGAAGGTGGGCGCCCTGCTCAACAAGTACTGCAAGTTCATGCCCGTTCCCATCTGCATGGGCAAGCAGAAAGAGTGGAAGGACGGCAAGTACGTGGACACCGACAAGGACAACATCATCAACGACACCGAACCCCTCTGGACCCGCAAGCCCAGCGAACTGAAGGACGAAGACTACCTGACCTTCTACAACAAGCTCTACCCGATGCAGGAGGATCCCCTCTTCCACATCCACCTCAACGTCGACTATCCGTTCAACCTGACCGGCATCCTCTATTTTCCGAAGATCAAGGACCGGCTCGAGGTCACGCGCAACAAGATCCAGCTCTACTGCAACCAGATGTTCGTGACTGACTCCGTCGAGAACATCGTGCCGGAGTTCCTGACCCTGCTGCACGGTGTCATCGATTCACCGGACATCCCGCTCAACGTGTCGCGCAGCTACCTGCAGGAAGATGCCAACGTGAAGAAGATCTCCACCTACATCACGAAAAAGGTGGCAGACCGGCTCGAGGAAATCGCCAGGAACAAGAAAGAGGAATTCGAGCAGAAATGGGACAATCTGAAGCTCTTCATCGAATACGGCATGCTTACCGACGAGAAGTTCTGCGAGCGCGCACTGAAGTTTGCCCTGCTCAAGAACACGGAAGGCGCTTTCTTCAACTATGAAGCCTACGGCGAGAAGATCAAGGAAGCCCAGACCAACAAAGACAAGAAGACGGTCTATCTCTACTGCACCGACCCGGTGGCCCAGTATCCCTATGTGGAGGCGGCCCGGGCGAAAGGCTACGACGTGCTGGTTTTCGACTGCCCGCTCGACGCGCACTTCGTGAACCTGCTGGAAACCAAGCTGAAAGATGCCAGTTTCAAACGGGTGGATGCGGATGCCATCGACCGTCTCGTCGAGAAGGACGAGCGCGCCGGGTTCGAGATTTCCGAAGAGGACGCCAAGTATGTGACCAGCGTTTTCGAGGAAATCCTGCCGAAGGAAAACAAATACGAAGTGAAGGTGGAGAACCTGGGCGAAGCTGCGGCTCCGATCCTGATCACCCAGAGCGAATTCATGCGCCGTTACCGCGACATGGCGGCCCTGGGCGGCGGCATGAACTTCTACGGCGAACTCCCCGACAGCTTCAACATCACGGTCAACGCCGAGAATCCGGTGATCCGCAAGATCATGGGTGAAACCGGTGTCAAGGCCCTGACGGCCGACAGCACGCTGCTCAGGCAGGCTACCGACCTGGCCCTGCTGTCGAACGGCATGCTGAAAGGAAAAGCCCTCGCCGACTTCATCAAGCGCAGCGAGGACCTTCTGAACGAATAGCATTAAAAACTACGCAGCTCTGGTGTTTGTCCCGCTCGCAGAAAAATGCTCGCGGCTCCAAACAGCACCCGCTGCTACGTTTTTATTCCCGATCGCCCTCTTCGAGCGCGCCGATTTCATCGACATCGAGGAGGGCTTTTTCTATCTGCTTGCCTTTGCGGGCGCCCATCTTGGCCAGCTTGATGGCCGTGGTGGTGATGCTCTGCCCATTCGGCGCGAGTTTGCGTCCGGCTTCCCCATAGGCTTTCATCGCGTTTTCCAGCGACTTGCCGACCGCTTCGTAGGAGGACAGGAACTTGTCCACGCGGTCCATCATCTCGCCGGCCAGGGCATACACTTTTTCGTGGTTTTCGGCCTGCTGCACCTGGGTCCAGGTAAGCTGCACGATGCGGATCGCACCGTAGAGCGACTGCTCGTCCGCGATATAGACATTCTGGTCGGCCGCCCAGCGCCAGAGTTCGGGTTCCTGGTTGAGCGCCGTCCAGAGCGCACCCATGTTGGGCACGAACATGATGACATAGCCCGCCGACATCTTCGGCGGCTGGATATAGGACGCGTAGTCTTTCCGGGCGAGTTCCTTCACGTGCTTGCGGATGCTGTCGATGTGGGCGCGAAGACAGCGGGCGCGGTCTTCTTCGTTCTCGGCGTTGACATAGTTCACATAGTCGGCCAGCGACGTCTTGGCATCGACGATCACCTCGCGCCGGCGGTCCAGGTGGATAATGACGTCGGGGCGCAGGGCGGAACCGTCTTCGGTGTGGACGGTCCGGCCTTCGGCATCCGTGATCGTGGGCTGGACGTCGAAGTGGACGCCCTTGGTCAGGCCCTGCGACGAGAGGATCTCCTCGAGGATGGTCTCTCCCCAGGTGCCCTGCAACTTGTTGCCGTATTTGAAAGCGGCGGCCAGCTGGTCGGTGCTGCGGGCCACGCGGCCCGTGTATTTCATCAGCGATTCGACATCGCTCTTGATGGCGCTCTGGGCCGTCTTGTGCACGTCGCTGTTGGCCAGCATTTCCTTGCGGAGCTCGTCCATCTTCTCTTTGACAGGAGTGAGGAGCGTGCCGAGCGCCTCGCTGCTGGAGGCCTTGAACTCCTGCTGCCGGGCCTTGAGCAGCTCGTCGGTCGCCAGCCGGGCCTGGTCCTTCATCTGGCCCATGGCCTCGTCGAACTGCTGCCGCATCACCTTCATCGCCTCTTCATGAGCCCGGTCACGGGCCTCGATGACCGCATCCTTGGCCTTCTCCGCATCCAGCACGTCTTTGCGTGCGTTTTCCAGATCAGACTCAAGGCGGGCCTGGGCAGCCAGCAGGGACGCCCGGGTCAAGGCGCGGGTGATGAAGACCGCCAGCAGCACGGCGACCACGGCGGAGATAAGCAGGATCAGGGTTGTCGTTGTCATAAGAGTTCGGTTCAAGCTTTGATTTTAACGCAGAGCATGGTCAGGTCGTCGCTGGCAGCGGCGTCGACATAGGGTTCTGTCCAGCCCGGGCGGTCATACTTCTTGGTTTGCGCGTACCAGGGCATCTGCTCCCATTCAATGATATTATCCTCGCTCCGGTAGGAGAAAATAGAATAAAACAGGCCTATGCTCCGGTAGAAATCGGGTTCGAACGCAATGGAACAGCTGCTCAGCACGGGATTGACCCAGAAGCTGATCTTGGAAGACAAGGTATCCTTGATGCTCGGAAACTTCATGGTTCAATGCATTACCTGACAATAAAAATATAGTGTCCGGAAGGAAGCAGGTAGCTGCCGCTCCCCTTCTCTCCCAGTTCCTGCGCAAAAGCGCCGCCATGCACCGCTTCACAGTATACGCCTTCCGAGACGGGAAGCTGCAGCCTGGCATGTGTATTGGCCGGGACGACAAATTCATATTCCAGGCCGTCACCGTCTTCCAGCCAGCGCCAGCCGCTCTCGATGCGTCCATAAACCGTGTCATAGGCCCCGTGGGCATGGCGGAATGTGCCGCCTGGACGCGGTGACAGGACAAAGCTGTGGTAACCGGGATCGCTCTCCACGGGCTGGATGCCCAGCATGTAGGAAAACATCCATTCTTCGATGGCGCCGAAGGAGTAGTGGTTGAACGAGTTCATATCGACCGGACCGAAGCCCCGCCGGATGGTATAGGAGTTCCAGCGTTCCCACATGGTCGTGGCGCCCTGAAGCACGGGATAGAGCCAGGAAGGATACGCCGTCTGCTCGAAAAGCTGGTACGCCACTTCGTCGAAGCCGTTCTGCGAGAGCACGAGATTGAGGTAAGGCGTCCCGATGAACCCGGTGGTCAGCTTGTAGCCATGCGCCGCCACATTGTCGACGAGGTTCTGAATGGCCAGCATCTTGTGGTCTTCATCGAAGAGACCGGCCTGGAGCGGTACCACATACGAGGTCTGGGTGTTGGCCGTGAATGAAGCGTCTGCGCCGCCGGCGATCCATTCCTGGTAGGGCGGCACGTTCTTCGACTCCTTCGTGACGCCGTCGGGGCCCACGAATTCCCGGTTGAAGGCCCGCTTGATCCGCTCATAAAGGGTATTGTAGCGCTCCGCATCGGCGTATTTGCCGATGGCCTCGGCCATCTTGCTCATCAGCAGCGCGTCATAAGCATAGTAAGCCGTATTGGTCAGCGGCGTGTTGGTATGCTCGACCGCCACCCAGTCGCCGTAGCCGCTGCCCGGCTGGATGTCTTTGACGGCCCTGTGCTGGAGATAATCCATGTACGCGACCATCGAAGGATAGTGTTCCCGGATGAACTGGCTGTCACCGTATTGCAGATACAGTTGCCAGGGGATGATGATGCCGGCTTCCATCCAGCCCATCGCTCCCCCGCCCTGGCCGGCGCCATGCGGCGGAATGCCGACGTAAGGCACGAAGTCGGGATAACTGCCGTCTTCGGCCTGGCTGTCGCGCAGCGAATGGAACCAGCGGGTGAAGAAGGGATCGACCTGCATGTTGTATGTAGCGGCCCGTGCGAACACCTGTGCATCGCCCATCCAGCCCAGGCGTTCGTCGCGCTGCGGGCAGTCGGTCGGAATCGACAGGAAGTTGCCGCGCTGGCCCCAGACGATATTCTCGTAGAGACGGTTCACGTCTGCGTTGGATGTCGTGAAACGGCTGGTCTGCCGCCCCACGGATTCGAGGACGAGGCCTTGCACATGATCGAGCGGAAGGGCTTTGGAAAGGCCGTGAATCTCGATGTAGCGGAATCCGTGGAAGGTAAAATGGGGCTGGAACACTTCCTGAAGGCTGCCGCGGCAGATATAATGGTCTGTCGACAGCGCGCCGCGATAGTTTTCATTGTACACCTGTCCCTTGCGTGCCTCATAGACCGCAGCGGTCAGCGGCGGCAGCGGATCTTCGGGGACCTGTTCCGGATAAATCATCTCACCATAACGGAAGGTGATTTCCTGGCCGCGTTCGCCGTGGATCCAGATCCGCGGCACGCCTACCATGTTCTGGCCCAGGTCATAGACGAAAACGCCCGGCTGGGGTTCCGTCACGGAAACAGCCTTCAGGACAAGGTGGTTGCGGATGGGAGAACCGATATAATACTGAATCTCGACACTGTCGGCCGGTGCGGCTACCAAGGTGGCCGGGGTCCAGGCTTCTGCGTTATAGCTGGCATGCGTCCAGCCGGCGCATTCACGGCGGGCATCGTAATCCTCCCCGTTCTGGAAGCTGTCGCTGGTGACGGGTCCGCCGTTGAAAACGCGCCAGTCGTCATCGCTCACGATGATCTCCCGGCTGCCGTCTTCATACGTCAGCACGATCTTCGCCAGCAGCGAAAGTTCGGTGCCGTACTGATCCTGCCAGGCCGTGGCAAAACCCGTAAAATCGCTGTACCAGCCTGCACCCAGCATGGCGCCGATCACATTGTGGCCCCGCTTGAGCAGCGGCGTGATGTCGTACGTGTTATAGAGCAGGCGGAAACGGTAGTCGGTCGAACCGGGATTGAACCAGTCGCCGCCCACGCGTTCACCGTTGATCTCGTATTCATAGATGCCCCGCGCCGTGGCATACAGGCGGGCCGAGGCTAGTTTTCTCTTGACATTAATCACCTTGCGGAACATCGGAGCCCCGCTTTCGTCCGCCGGGGAGATGATCTTCCGCTCACCGCCGGCAATGGCATAGGCCACTTCGCTCCGGTACAAGGTCGTACCCCAGGCCCGTTCCGACACGGTCAGGTTCGAGAAGGTGGCAGGGCTGCCCGCAGGCTGGTCGAAGCCCAGCTGGTTGAAGCGGCAGTAAGGCTGCCATTCCTGCCCCGGGAACAATTCCACGACTACGGGCTCCTTGACCAGAAGATGGCCATCCACGGAAGGCCAGATCTTGTAACCTTTGGCATAGTCCATCGCCACGACACGCAGTTGCACATGATGTCGCGCCTCAAGCCTGGCATCGGCAGGCGTCTCTTTCAAAAGCGTTTCAAAATCCACCGCTTCCTCTTCGGCACCGGGGTGACGGATGACAAAAGTAAAGTCTTTTCCACCCCGCAGCAGCTGCACCCGCACGTAATGGGCATCGTCGAGCCAGCCCATCAGCAGATCGGCTTCCGCACTGCCGGCAGGCAGCGTCACGTCGTAGTCCAGCACAAAGCTGGCGCGGTATTTCGAGAAATGAGGCTGGCCGCTCGAAATCCAGCGGGCGCCCGACCAGCCACTGTCCATCAGGCCGGTCTCAAACCAGGAAGACGCCGACTGCATCACCGCATCCGCGTTGGTCACCTCCACCGTCCAGTTGTATCGTGTGCAGGGCTGGAGGGGTTCTCCGCGATAGACAACACCCACCGAAACGTCCGACAGGCAGCTTTCGGAATCGTACACCAACCGGCCGCCGGCCGCCTCGCTCACCGTAATGCGGTACGTGTTCTGCCGCTGGTCAAAGTTGTCGCTCTGCATTTTCCAGCTGAAGCGTGGAGACGCGGCGTCGATGCCCAGCGGCGTGGTCATGTAATCGACCTGCAGGTCCGTCACACGGAAGGGAACCCGGCTCTCCTTCTCACAGGCGAACAAGACGAGGCCTGCTGCCAGCCATGCCAAGAATCGTTTCATGGACAATTGTTCTTATTCGGCCATCCGCTGGACCTGTTCCATCACCCGCAGGAAGTTGCCGCCGGCAATGTGACGGATCTCGTATTCGGAATAGCCGCGCTTGCGCATTTCAATGATGATTTTCTGCATACGGCTCACGTCTTCCAGACCGTCGGGCGTGGCTTCGATGCCGTCGAAGTCGCTGCCCAGGCCCACATGGCGGAAGCCCACCAGCTTCACCACATGGTCGATATGGTCCACGATCTTCTTGTAGGACGGACGCGGCACGGCCTGCAGGGCCTCAATGGCCTGGCGCATCCGCTCCTGGCGGGCCGGATCGGCAGGGTTCTCCAGCCAGGCGTCCTGAGCCTCTTCCTGCGCGTCAATCAGCGCTCCGGCCCTTTCCGAATAGCTTTTGTCGAGGAAAGAAGGGTAGAAATTGATTTGAATGACGCCGCCCTTCTCCGCCATGGCTACGATCATTTCGTCGGTCATATTGCGGGGATGGTCGCTCAGGGCGCGGCAGCAGGAATGCGTCGCCACCACCGGTGCCTGTGAGTACTTGATCACATCCCAGAACGAAGCGTCGGAGATGTGCGACACGTCGATGAGCATGCCGAGGCGGTTCATCTCGGCCACCACCTCCCGGCCGAACGGGCTCAGGCCGTTCCAGCGGGGTTCGGGCGACGTGCAGGAATCACAGATCTCATTGCTGCGCGCATGGGTCAGGGTCATGTAGGTGCAGCCCATGCGGTTGAACATGCGCAGCAGCGACAGGTCTTTCTGGATGGGCGCGCCGTTCTCCATGCCCATGAAGATGGAGATCAGTCCGTTCTTGGCATTGCGGCGGGCCTGGGCCGGGGTCTCGGCGAAGGCCACTTTGTCGGGGTTCCTTTCGACGGCGTCATAGACATACGACACCAGTTCGAGGGCCCGGCGGGTCGCCTGGTCGGGGGTCAGGAGATTGGACGTGTAGATGGCGAAGAAGGCGCCGTGGACGCCGCCTTTCTTCATACGGGGGAAATCGATCTGGGAGACCGGAAAACTGCCGGGCGCGCAGCCGATGTTGATGCGTTTACCGAAATCAGCGCCCTTGGCCAGCATCAGCGGGGCGTCACAGTGGGAATCGAGCAGGAACATAGCGGTCTGTTATTTATGACGTTTGAGGGTCGAGGCACCGCTGATCTTGTCACTCTTGATCCGCAGTTCCTCGGAATCACCATAGTATTCACATTTGGAGGCGCCGGCCAGGTCGACACTCAGTTCGAACACCGGAAGGACGCTCACTTTCGAGGCGCTGTTGGCCTTGACCTCGATGTTCTGGGCTTCGAAGGCCTCGGCATTGACTTTCGAAGCGCCGGTGGCCTTGACCGTAAAATCGGCGGTACGTCCGACGACATCGAGACGGGACGCCCCCGATATCTCTGCCTTCACATTGCTCGAACGGAAACTGACGACAGCCTTGGAGGCGCCGGAGATCTTGACGTCCACATCCGGAGCGTCGATATTGAGATTCGAGACCTCGCTGCCGCCGCTCAAGTCCATGGAGAACGAATGCATGGGGCTGGTGAACTGGTCGTTCGAACTGAGCTTCGAAGCGCCTGTCAGGCCCACGTAGTGCAGTTCGGGCAGCTTGATGACGGCTTTCGCCACTTTGTTGCGATTTTTCTGCTTGAGTTTCATCGGCAGCTTGGAGAAACTGAGTTCCACAATACCGGCGCGATTCTTCACCACCAGATACGGCACGAATTCGCTGGTCAATTCTATCTCAATCTTATAGCTGTCTGACTGTTCCACAATGATTTCAAAGGCATCATCCGCCTGGATACCGGAGAATCCATCCATCTTGAAGGATTTCTTCACGGTGTCCGCTTCTGCCACCGCGAAAGTAAGCAGGAGCGCTGCAAATGCTAGAACGATTTTTCTCATATTCTGTATATTGGCTTTAAAAACAAAATCTGGACTAAGGGTTGGTCCGCTGGCGGACGACTTCGAAGAGCAGCACGGCCGTGGCCACCGACACGTTGAGTGAACCGGTCTCCCCCACCATCGGGATGCGGGCGCCCACCGTGCAGAGGCTGAGCACAGGTTCGGAGATACCCGTCCCTTCGGAGCCCATGACCAGCACGGTGGCTTTCCGGAGGTTGACGTCATACATCGTATCTTCGGCCTTTTCACTGACCGCGACGATCTGGAACTCTGAATCACGGAAATAATACAAAGCCGTACGCAGGTTCGCCACGCGGGCGGTCGGGATGCGGAGCAAGGCGCCCGCCGAGGTCTTCACGGCATCGGCATTGATGGCGGCGCTGCCTCTCGCCGGAACCACGATGCCGTCGACACCGGCACATTCCGCACTGCGGGCAATGGCGCCCAGGTTGCGGACGTCGCTGATGCCGTCGAGCACCAGAAACACGGGGTGGGCCTTGCGCGAAAGGGCGGCCTCGACCATCTCTTCGAACGGGACGTATTCGATCTGGGCCAGATAGGCGATCACGCCCTGGTGCGCGCCCTTGACCAGCCGGTTCATCTTCTCGACGGGCACGAACTGGTACGGAATCCCGCGCTGCGTCACTTCCTCGAGCAGCACCCGGAACTGTTCGCCTTCCAGCCCCTTCTTGAAGAGGATTTTTTCGAATTTGCGGCCCTGCCGCACCGCATCCGTCACCGGATGCATTCCATAGAGATAGTATTGGTTGTTGGTTTCCATGGCCAGATGAATCTACAACCAACAAATATACGCAATTATTTGGGACGGCGCAAGAGCAAAACGGCAGTCATTCCAGCACCCAGCAGTACCGCGACGACCGACGCCTCCACACCGAACGCCCCGCCCGTGATCCAGTCGGAGCCGGAGAAGACGGGCGTCAGGATGGACATCGTCTCCGTGCCGGACACAGCCGCGCCGAAAACCGGGCCTTCCGCCAGGTTCCAGGCCCAGTGGATGCCGATGGGCAGCCAGAGGTTGCCGCTGACCTTATAGGCGGCGCCCAGAAGCAGGCCCGCTTCGATGGCGATGGCCACGGACGACCAGAGCGTCGCACCATCGTTCATGATATGCGTTCCGCCGAACAGCGCGGCAGAAACCACCAGGGCGGCCGTCAGATTGAAGCGCCGGTCGATCATCCGGAAAATAATTCCCCGGAAAACCAGCTCTTCGCCCACTGCAACCACCAGATACAAAAAAATGTTCAGGATAAACGGGAGGGCGACGAAATGGACCGACGCCACGCGGTAGCAGCCGCACAGCGCCAGGATGCCGACGGTCAGGGAGATGTAGAGCAGGCCCAGAAGAAAGCCGCGGCCCGTGTCGGGCACCACCCTGTCCATCGGGAGGTCCGTCACCGGCTGGCGCTCCACCTTCCGCACCCACAGGCTGTACAGCACGAGCAACAGCGCCGCCACCGCCACCAGCGCCGGCATCTGCAGCCACAAGACCGGCATGGCTTTCACCAGACCCGGCAGCAAAGCATACAGCAACAAAAAGACCAGCGTCCCGCCCACCAGCAGCAACGCCCATTTCCAAAGTTTCATTTCTTTCATAGCAAGCAGGGTTACAGGCTCGCCCACTCCTCCATTTTGGCGTCGAGCTCGCGTTTGCGTTCGAGGTAATCGCGGGTAAGATCCATGATATCGACGTCGGGGGTTGGCGCAGCGAGGATTTTTTCAATATCGGCCATCTGGGCCTCAAGTTCGGCAATCTGTTTCTCCAGAAGGTTCTGGCGGTTCCTGGCGCGTTTCTCTTCCTTGGACTGCTGCTTCTGCTGCTGATAGTCCGGCTTCGGCTGCGCCTTCTGGGAAGGCTGCGCGCGTTGGCCTGGTGGAGAAATCAGCGTTCCTCGTGACAGGACGCCCTCGCCGTCACGAGGGTTCTGATTTCGCCCCGGATCAGCAGCCTTCCCGGAAGGCGCAGCTTCGATGTCACGGAAAGATTCGGCTTTCTTGTGACGGAGGAAGTCGTCGACGCCGCCGAGATGCTCCTTGACACGGCCGTCGATGAACTCGTAGACTTTGTCGACCAAGCCGTTCAGAAAGTCGCGGTCGTGCGAGACCACGATAATCGTCCCGTCGTAGGCCTGCAGGGCCTGCTTCAGGATGTCCTTCGAACGGATGTCCATGTGGTTCGTCGGCTCGTCGAGCGCCAGGAGATTGTGCGCCTTCAGCATCAGCTTGGCCATCGCCAGCCGGGAGCGCTCGCCGCCGCTCAGCACCGCCACTTTCTTGTCTATATCTTCGCCCTTGAACAGGAAGGCAGCGAGAATATCCCGGAGTTTCGTCCGAATGTCCCCTACCGCAATCCGATCCAGCGTATCGTAGACCGTCGCCTTCTTGTCGAGAATATCTTCCTGATTCTGAGCATAGTATCCAATATCAACATTGTAGCCGACCTTCGCCTCGCCGGCAAACGGCTCCAGCTCGCCCATCAGCACCCGCATCATCGTCGTCTTGCCCTCACCGTTCCGCCCGACAAAAGCCACCTTCTCTCCCCGTTTCACGATGAGATTTGCTTTATCCAAAACGATCTTTGCAGCATCAGGGATATTGAGATTCCGGGTCGAACCCGGAATGACGGAAGGGAGCGCAGCGGCGGGCGATTCTCCGGCGAGCGAGCTTTTTTCAGCGAGAGAGACGGAAATCGGAGCCGCGGAGCGACCACCATCGGCCGGATAACCAATCACCGCATCCTTCACCTCGAAAGCCACATCGCCGCTGCGCGGCGCCGGCGGGAACTTCACATGGATTGCCGACAGATCCTCCTCGTCGATCTCGATCCGCTCGATCCGCTCCAGCTGCTTCACACGCGACTGCACCTGATTGCTCTTCGTCGGCTTGTAACGGAATTTCTCGATGAACTCCTCCGTTTTTTCAATCATCCGCTGCTGGTTCGCATAAGCAGCCTTCTGCTGGGCAATGTGCTCCTTCCGGAGCTCTACATATTGCGAATAAGGAACCTTATAGTCGTAGAGATGCCCCAGCATCACCTCCACCGTGCGCGTCGTGCAGTTGTCCAGAAAACGCCGGTCATGCGAGATGAGCACCAGCGAGCCCGTGTAAGTTCCTTTCAGATAATCTTCCAGCCACTGGATCGACTCGATGTCCAGATGGTTCGTCGGCTCGTCGAGCAGCAGCACGTCCGGACGGCGGAGCAGGATCTTCGCCAGCTCGATGCGCATGTTCCAGCCCTGCGAGAAAGTCTCGGTCCTGCGCCCGAACTCGGATTTTTTGAAACCCAGGCCCGTGAGCGTGCGCTCCACCGATTCTTCCGGCGCCTCGCTCTGTGCGAGCACCAGTGCGTCATTCACTTCGTTGAGTTCGACGATCAGCTTGTGGTAAGCGGCTGACTCATAATCCGTCCGCTCCGCCAGTTCCTGCGATATCTCATCCACGCGCCGGTTCAGCCGGTCGAGTTCGTCGAAGACCGTCATCACCTCCTCGATGACCGTACGGCCCCGGTGATGTTCCATGATCTGCGGCAGGTAGCCGATGCGCTGGCCCGCCGTGCGCGTGATCTTGCCCGAGCTGGGGCTCTGCAGCTCCATGATCAGCTTGAGCATCGTGCTCTTCCCCGCCCCGTTCTTGCCCACCAGGCCCAGGCGCTCGCGGTCGCCGATGTGCAGGCTCACACCGTCGAGCAGCGTGAATCCGCCGTAAGAAACCGTGATGTCATCCAGAGAAATCATGCTTTGACCTCCGCATTTCCGTTCGTTTCTTCCGCCTTTTCTTCCTCTTCCTCCTCCGGTTTCTCTTTCCGGCAGACCAGGATGCTGATGCCGTAGAGCAAGGCCAGCGGAATCGCGGCGATGAGCATGGAGAAGGGATCTGCCGGTGTGATGATGGCCGCCAGCACGGCGATGAGCAGCACGGCCCACTTCCAGCCGCCGATGAGCGTCTGGCGCGTGATCAGGCCGATCTGCGAAAGCGCGGCCAGCAGCGTGGGAATCTCGAATACGATGCCGAAAAGCAGCACCGTCGAATTGACGGTCGAGATATAGGAATTGAGTGAAATGGTATTGATCACCGACTCGCTCACCTTGTAACCGTCAAAGAAATTGATCATCAGCGGCAAGATGATGCAGTATCCCACCGCGATGCCCAGGTAGAACAGGAAGGAGGCGAAAAAGAACGCCCTGCGCGTGGCGCGCTTCTCCCGTTCATAGAGCGCCGGCGCAATGAAGCGCCAGATCTCAAAAAGAATATAAGGGCAGCACACGATGAGCGCGCACATCATCGTAACGCGCATGTGGACCATGAACTGCGTGGAAAGTTCGATGTTGACCAGTTGCAGCCCGGTTTCCATGCCGAACCAGCGGTAAAAGAAGAAATCCGGGCGGGTCGGCGCCAGAATCAGCTTGTCGAAGAGGAAATCCTTGAAGAAAAACAGCACGACAAAAGCCGCAACAAGGGCGATGACCATACGGAACAGCCCCTGTCGGAGTGCTTCCAGGTGATCCCAGAAGCTCATGTCCTTGGATTCGTCGAGCTTTTCTTCAGCCACGTTCAGCCGTTACGCCTCCTTCTTCTCTTCTTCCTTTTTTTCGGGCTTCTTCTCGTCGTCATCCTTGACGATCTCGGCCTTGATCTCCTGGATGTCCTTCTCGGCATCCTTCATCCCGGCCTTGAAACTCTTGACGCCCTTGCCCAGGCCGTGCATCAACTCCGGAATCTTCTTGCCGCCAAAGAGCAGGACAATCACCAGAGCGATGATGACCCACTGCCAGGGACCGATGACCCCAAGCGGAAGCATTACTATAAATAAACTTGCCATATCAGATGGTATTTAATGGTTTATTACTTCTTTAAATCAGCGAGACGAGCCTGCAGATTCTCAATCTTGGTGGTCGCGTCGGCCAGCTTCTTGCGTTCCGTCTCCACGACTTTTTCCGGCGCGTTTGCCACGAATTTCTCGTTCGAAAGCTTCGCGTTGACGCCGCGCAGGAAACCCTCGTAGCGCTGGATCTCGGCCTCGATTTTGGCGATCTCGCCTGCGATATCGATCATGCCGTCGAGCGGAACACAGAACTCCGTGGTACCCACCATGAAGACCTCGCCCGTTCCGGAGAAGGCGTCCACGGACGCGATGTCGCTGATGAACGCCATCTTCTCCACCACCGGCGCCATCCCCATCGGGAAAGCACCTTTCACCTGGAGTTTCAGCGGCTCCTTCGGGCCGATGTTCCGGGCCTGGCGAATCGCGCGCACGGCGACGACCACTTCACCGGCCGTGGCGAAGTCAGCGATCAGCTGTTCGTCGCAGGCGCCGCCGACCGGGATCGGCTGGAACATGATCGTTTCGCCTTCGGGCCTTTCCTCGAGCGCCTGCCAGAGTTCCTCCGTGATGAACGGCATCACCGGATGCAGCAGGCGCAGCAACGCGTCGAAGAATTCAAGCGTTGCGGCATACGTGGCACGGTCGAGCGGCTGCTGCGTACCGTTCACGAACGAGGGCTTGACAATCTCCAGGTACCAGGAGCAGAAGTCGTCCCAGAAGCACTTGTAGGTATGCATGACCGCATCGTTGATGCGGAAATTCTCGTAGTCACGGTGCGTCTCGGCGGCGGTCTGCGCGAGTTTTGCGCGGAACCAGTCCACCGCCACGCGGTTTACATCACTCTGCGGCACGTCGGCCACTGTCCAGCCCTTCACGAGCCGGAACGCGTTCCAGATCTTGTTGCTGAAGTTGCGGCCCTGCTCTACCTGGGTTTCATCGAAGAGGATGTCGTTGCCCGCAGAAGTGCAGAGCAGGATGCCCAGACGCACGCCGTCGGCGCCGTATTTCTCGATCAGGCCGATCGGATCGGGCGAATTGCCCAGCTGCTTGCTCATCTTGCGGCCTTGCTTGTCGCGCACGATGCCGGTGAAATAGACGTTGCGGAACGGCACGTCGTGCATGTATTCCTCGCCGGCCATGATCATGCGGGCCACCCAGAAGAAGATGATGTCGGGGGCCGTCACCAGATCGGAGGTCGGATAGTAGTAGTTGATTTCCGGGTTGCCGGGGTTGCGGATGCCGTCGAACAGCGAGATGGGCCAGAGCCAGCTGCTGAACCAGGTATCGAGTGCATCCTCGTCGTGGCGCAGTTCTTCGGCACTGATGTGCTCGTAGCCGGCGATCCGGCGCGCCTTTTCGAGCGCCTCCTCACGGCTGGCCGCCACCACGAAGCGTTCCTCCTCCCCTTCCGGGGTCGGGAGATAGTACGCCGGGATACGGTGTCCCCACCAGAGCTGGCGGCTGATGCACCAGTCGTCAATGTTCTCGAGCCACTGGCGGTAACTGCCGACGAATTTTTCGGGATAGAACTTGATTCCGCCGTCCAGCACGGGTTTCAGCGCGATCTCGGCCAGGTGCGGCATTTTCAGGTACCACTGCTTGCAGAGGCGCGGCTCCACGGCCGTGTCGGCGTTGCGCTCCGAGTACCCCACCTTGTTCACGTAATCCTCCACCTTCTCCATCAGGCCGGCAGCCTCCAGGTCCCTGGCGATCTGCTTGCGGACGACATTGCGGTCCAGGCCCACATAGAGCGGCGACTGGTCGCTGATGGTGCCGTCGGGATTGAAGATGTCGATGGTCTCGAGTTTGTGGGTCTTGCCGAGGTTGTAGTCGTTCACGTCATGGGCCGGGGTCACCTTCAGGCAGCCCGTACCGAACTCGATGTCCACATAACGGTCCTCGATCACCGGCACTTCGCGTCCCACGAGGGGCACGATGACGCGATGGCCGCGAAGCCACTGGTTCTTCGGGTCCTTGGGGTTGATGCACATGGCGGTATCGCCCATGATGGTTTCGGGACGCGTGGTGGCCACCACCGCGTAGTAGCGGCCTTCCTCATCCCGGTGAAGGACTTCGCCTTCTTCACCGGTCGGCTTGACGGCGGCCTGATCGGCCACGTAGTATTTCAGGTAATAGAGTTTCGAGTGTTCTTCTTTGTAGATCACCTCGATGTTCGACAGGGCCGTGCGGGCTTTCGGATCCCAGTTCACCATGCGAAGGCCTCTGTAGATCAGACCCTTGTCATACAGGTCGCAGAACACGCGGATCACGCTCTCGGAGCGCGGCCCGTCCATCGTGAAGGCGGTGCGGTCCCAGTCGCAGCTGGCACCCAGGCGACGCAGCTGTTTGAGGATGATGCCGCCGTGCTCGTTCGTCCAGTTCCAGGCATGCTCGAGAAACTGCTCGCGCGTGAGATCCTGCTTGCGGACACCCTGCTCGGCGAGACGGCCCACCACCTTCGCCTCCGTGGCGATGGACGCGTGGTCGGTACCCGGCACCCAGAGGGCGTTCTTGCCGAGCATGCGTGCACGGCGGACGAGCACATCCTGAAGGGTGTTGTTCATCATGTGGCCCATGTGGAGCACACCCGTCACGTTCGGCGGCGGAATCACGATGGTGTACGGTTCACGTCCGTCGGGCTCGGAATGGAAGAAATGATGGTCCAGCCAGTACTGGTACCATTTGTCCTCGGTCTGCGAGGGATCGTATTTAGCAGAAATATCCATTTGTGTCTACTGGGGCGCTGCCCCAAACCCTACCGCTGCGGCCTGCTGTCACACGAATCCGCGCGACGGCCTCCGCTAGCGGCTGATGCCGCTTTGACATCAATTGTTATAATTATTTTTTATCAACAATAATCCTGCAAATTTAATGATTTTATAATATCTTTGTAACTTATGAAGAATAAACTCCGTCTCGTCATTTTCTCGTCCGCCCTGCACGACAGCAACAGTGTCATGGGCTCCCGCCTGGAACTGCTCGAAGGGCTTCGCCGCTTCGCCGGGCTCGATATCCTCTACCCTTCCATGCTGGACGCCTCCGCCGCCCTCAACAGCCAGATCGACGGCGGCACCCGGACAGGCCTGATCCTGGAAGATTCGGCGCACGTAAAGACGCTCTGCTTCATTGCCACCGGCGGCACGGAAGAGTTTTTCCGCAACTATGCCGAGGTGCTCCCCCGCCCCGTCCTGCTTCTGAGCGATGGCCTGCACAATTCCTTCGCCGCCGCTTTCGAGATCAAGTCCTACCTGGCGCAGCGCGGCATTGCCAGCACCCTGTTCAACGCACCGCTCGACGAGAATCCGGATTTCTATACGGAATTGGAAGAAAGTCTATTCGGCACGGGCGCCGTGGCTGACACTCTGACGCCATCCGATCCGCTTCCCCGCTTTTCCAAGAGCGTGGTCAAGGCTTTCGAAAAGACGCGCATCGGGCTGATCGGCGGAGCGAGCGACTGGCTCATCGCTTCCGGCATCGACCGCGAAGCCGTCTCGAAAACCTACGGCGCCACCTTCCTCGACATCCCGCTCCGCGAACTGGAGGTGGAATTTGCCGCAACGACAGACGATACGCCGGAACTGCGTTCCGTCTTCGCCCGGACGGAGCGCTTCCTGACCGACGACCGGACGCCCGCGCAGCTGCGCGAAGCAGCCCGCATGTACCTGGCCCTGCGCAAACTCTGCACGAAATACAACCTCAACGCGCTCACGCTCAAATGCTTCGGATTGCTCAACAGCTGCCGCACCACGGCCTGCCTGGCGCTTGCCCTGCTCAACGACGAGGGCGTCGTTTCGGGCTGCGAGGGCGATATCCCTGCGCTCTGGACCATGTTGTACACGCGTTATGCGTTCGGCGAGCCGGCTTTCATGGCCAATCCTTCGTCATCGAACCGCCGGGAGTGGACCATCGATTTCGCGCACTGCACCATTCCGCTGAGCATGGTACACGGCTACCGGCTTCCCTCGCACTTCGAATCGCAGACAGGCATCGGCATCGCGGGCAGCGTGCCTAGCGGGCGCTATCGCATCCTCAAATTGTTTGGAGAGCGGCTCGACCAGTACTACGAAGCGACGGGCGACATCATCATGAACACCAACATTCCGCAGCGCTGCCGCACTCAGATCCGTTTCCGATTCAGTTCGGAGGCGGAATTCGACCGTTTCTTCCGGATCAGCAAAGGAAACCACATAATTCTGTGTAGAGCCGCTGGACCGGGAGCCCCATCACGTTAAAATAGGAGCCGCGGATCGCGGTGATGCCCACAAAGCCGATCCATTCCTGGATACCGTATGCGCCTGCTTTGTCGAACGGTTCATACGTATCGACGTAATAGGCTATCTCTTTATCTGTCAACGGCTTGAAATCAACTTCCGTCGTGACCGAAAAACTATGCATTTTTTCACGGGTCCGCAAGGCGACACCCGTTGTCACCGTATGCGTACGTCCCGACAGCGCCCGGAGCATGGCAACGGCTTCTGCCCGGTCGCGGGGCTTGCCGAGGATCTGTTCATCCAGGAACACCAGTGTATCGGCGGTGATCAGGACTTCTTTCGGGGCCAGTGCGCGGTGGAAGGTTTCGGATTTATGGCGGGCCAGAAAGGCCGGGATGGCGGCGTGGGGCTGGTCGGCGCTGTAGGCTTCTTTTTCGTCTTTTCCGGGTTCGACCGTGAATGCGATGTCGAGTCCCTTCAGCAGTTCCCTTCTGCGGGGGCTTGCCGATGCCAATGTAAATGTATATTCTTCAAACATAATCTATTCATTGCTTTTTCGCCTCGTGTGCTGGTTCGCAGGGTATGCCTTGCTCAACCACCCTCCCACTACGTGGGCCCCTCCCACTGGGGCGTGGGCGCCATGTTTCTCAAGGCATACCCTGTCTCACGGATCGCACACTTCGCTTTCGGATATGCAGGTATTTGCTTGCGCCATGCGCGGGTGGGTGCTTGCTCCAGAACCCATGCCACCCTCGGCACTGTAAGAGGGAGGGGCCCATGCGCAGCATGGGAGGGGTCGAGCGAAGCGAGACGGTTCTGGAGCAACACCCAGAGCGCACCAGCAAGCAAAAAATTATGGTGAATTTCTTCCGGTCAACTTCGCAAACTTCGTGATGGCCTCCGGATGCCCGCCTTTCCAGGGATCCTTCGGATCGAATTTCCACTGCCCCTGAGATTTCAGGACCCTTTCAACCAGGTCGCGGATGCAGCCGCGGCCGCCGTTGAAACCCGACACGAAATCCGCCGCCTCGCGGACTTCGGCCACCGCATCCGCCGGGCAGACACCGAGGCCGGCGAGACGGATGGCAGGAATGTCGGGAATGTCGTCGCCGACAAAAACCACCTGGGCCGGGTCGAGACCAACGCTCCGGCAGTAATGAAGGAAATCCTCCGCTTTGTCTTTCGAGAGCATGTACAAGTGCCGGTCCTCTACCCCAAGCGAGCGGGACCGGTGCAGCAGGCTCTGCGAAACGCCGCCGGTGATGATGGCGCAGGGATAGCCGTTGTTGACGGCGGTGCGCACCGAATAACAATCTTTCGAATTGAACTGCCGCAGCAGGTCGCCGTCAGGCATCGCCAGCACCAGTCCGTCGGTAAAGACCCCGTCCACATCGAACGCAAAGGCCTTGATATCTTCAAATCGCGTCATATGCCGCAAAGGTACGCATTTTATTGCATGAAGATAGCGAGCAGCACCGTCAGCGAACTGATGACCAGCAACACGGCAGCATACATCACGGCATACATGATGCCGGTGGAAATGGAGAGCCGCAGGCTCTTTTTCCAGCCCAGACCCAGCCATTGCCGATAATCCACCACCAGCAGAAGAAACATCAGAAGCGCATTGATGGACGTTTTCCTGCCCAAGGTGAGCAACACGACAAAAAGCATGTAAAAGCTGAACTGGCAGAGCACGTAGGCTGCAGCGGCCGCATGTGCGGACGGCCGCATCTTATAGCGCCGCAACACCACGCCCATAGCCAGCCAGAGAAAGAAGAAGTCCCCGATGAAAAGCGGGATGCCCTGGCTCCTGAGCGCCCCTTCCAGCGCCGCCAGCGAAGCTTCGCGCTGGGTATCCACTTCTTCCGGATACTGGTCCAGATGGAGCAGGATCCATCCGCGCCGCACGATGAGCAAGGTATTCTGTGCCAGCTTGGCCCCACGCGTATCGGGAAGCGTCTCCGACATCTCTTCATTGAAAGCAAAGGGTTTCTTCGGCACTTCCTTGACGGGTTGCAGCACCGACGAGATCAGGGCGAAAAAGGCATAGAAGACAATCAGGGAGGTCAGCGGCGCCAGGTAGATCTCATGTTTGCCCCGGATATAGTCGCGGATCATGTAGCCGGGCCGCAGAAGCAGATGCACAAAGGTCCGCTTCGCATCGTCGTTGAGGAACGGGATGGCGGTAAAAGCGCCTTTGTAGAAATCTCCGGATCCCGCTTTGCGCACTTTTTTCGGCCGGTGCCAGGGATTGAAACCCAGGTTCTGCCACATCCGGAATGCGCGCCAGCGGACATTCCATGCGTGCTGTTTCTTATGCTTCTTCTCCGCCATTCTCCGTCATTTCTTGTTCTTGTTCTGCTTTTTTCCGTTCATTACGCAGTTCCTCCATATAACTGGCGGTAATCACACCGGAAGGAAGGGCGATGATGGCAACGCCGAAAAGCGAGGAAACCATGCTGATGAAACGCCCGACGTTCGTCACGGGCGTCATGTCGCCATAGCCCACGGTCGTCAGGGTCACGGTTGCCCAGTACAGGGCGTCGAAGAAAGAACCGAAAGTCTCTTCCCCGTTTTCCGGATTGAAATGCGGCTCCACATTGAACATGACGAGTGCAGTCAGGAACACGTAGAAAATGGCAATGGCCAGCACGGAAAACAAGACTTTCCGCTCTTTCCGAATCACCCGGATCAGCACTTCGAAGCGGTCGGAATACCGGAAGAGCTTGAAAAGCCGGACCATGCGCAACGGGCGCGTCAGGCGCGTGAGTCGGAGAACCTTGAAAGAGTCCGAGAGGACGGTGAGCCCGGGAAGGATGGACAGCAGGTCGATGATGGCCCAGCCAGTAAACGGGTAGATCAGAAAGGACCATGCCCCTTTCCCAAGATGATAATCGGCTGTCATCCAACGCAAGAAATAGTCAACAATAAAGAGGCTGACCGTGACGAGTTCAATGTAGCGAAACACGGGATAATATCGCGCGAACATCAAGGGAACGATACTCGCGATAATGGCCAGGAGCATCAAGCTTTGGTAGGCAATGCTCAACGTATCCTTGTTCGTAGAACGATGGATGATGTGATAGATTTTCTTACGCATGTCAAAAAGCCTTGATCAGTTGATCAACAACAGTAAAATGTATGTCGCGGCCGGCATAGGACAAACCATAGCTCCGGCCGGGATCGTCGTGGTAGGCAGGACGCGGGTCCTGCGCGAGAATCTCGCAAAGGGTCGCGCGCTGATTGTCTGTCAGGCCGGCAGCCAGTTCGGGCGCCAGCTCGACGTCGAGCAGGCACTGGCGGTTGGCGCCGACAAAGCCGTCCGTCGCTTCAGGATGGGCGTCTACGCCCGGCAGATAGGGTTTTATGTCGTAAATGGGCGTTCCGTCCATCAAGTCGGCGCCCGAAACGAGGAGCACCCGGCCGTCGGCCCCGTCATCTTCGATGGACTCGAGACGGACGCAGGACAGGCCGATGGGATTCGGACGGAAGGGTGAGCGGGTGGCAAACACGCCCATCCGCACGTTTCCACCCAGGCGTGGGGGCCGCACCGTAGGGTTCCAGCCTTGCGATTCGGAGAATTCCCAGATCAGCCAGATATGGGAGAAGCCTTCGAGGCCGCGCAGCGCCTCGGCCACGCGGTAGGCCGGTTCAAACACGATCTTCGCACGCAGCGACGGCGCCAGCGACGCCTGCCGCGGCAGCCCGAACTTGGTCGGAAAATCGTTGTGTATCCGCGCAATGATCTCCATCCTGCTTATACCTCGAAGAACCGGAAGGAGTCAAGGACCTCGAATATCATGTCCACATAGGAACTCGAAGTCTCATCCCAACGGAAGCCGAGCCTGTGCAACACGTTCATCGTGTAGGTGTTGTCCGCCTGGTTCTCTACCATCGGCGTCTGTCCTTCAGCCTGGTTATAGGCGATGATGCTGGACAGGATCCGGGCCTTTTCGGGGTCGGTGCCCGCCTCCTCCATCCGGCGCGCAAACGCATCCACTTCCAGATGATCCAACGGACTTCCATCGTCTTTGTGCAGGCGGGACAACACGTCGTCCATCGGTAACAGGTGATTGTTGGAGACGTGGAAGACGCAGTTGGCCGCCGGGGTTCCTGCCAGCAACACCACAGCGCGCGCTGTCTCATCGATGGGAGAAAACTCCATCCGGCTCACCATCAGCGGGTAAGGGACGGCGCCCAGCATCCGGAACGCCTTCATGCGCCCCATCGAGGCATTGGAATTGAAATTAGCCTGGAATTCACCGTCCGCAGCACGCGGAGACAAGTTTCCCACGCGGACGATCTTCGCATTCAGCCGGCCTTCCGCCACCTTTTCCAGAATACAGCGTTCTGCCAGGAACTTGGACACGACATACTGGTTATCCGTATTCTGTCCGAAGAACAACATCTGTTCATCCATGATCTTCGGGACGAGGCCTTCGGCCATGCCGCCGACACTCTCGGTGGAAACCTGCATCAGCCGGGCACCGGAAGCCAGGCAGAAGTCCACCAGGTTCTGCACCCCGTAATAATTCACCTTGAGAATATCGTCCCCACGAGAGAAGTGCTTGACATTGGCCGCACAGTTCACGACCATGTCGAACGGGGTCCCCGAAGCAAGAATCGAGTCGAAGACTTCCTTGCTGGTGATATCGCCCTGGATCAGGCGGATGCGTCCGCCCACCAGCTGGCGGTAATTCTTTTCGAAATAATACACCAGCATCTCCTTCAGACGCTGCTCGGCGGTGACGGAGCCCTTGCCCCGGAGGAGACACCAGATGACTGTATCTTCTCCCGTTTGCTCGATCAGCTCCCGCAGGACATGGATGCCCAGGAAGCCCGTGGCGCCCGTCAGCAGAATGTTCTTGCCCAGTTGCTGGGGCTTCCCTTCCAGGAAAGCGTCGAGGGTATTGCCCGCCAGCAGAGCGTCAATGGCAGAATAATCGTAGGCGGAGACATCGTCCTTCCTGTCATCGAGTTTCGGGTTGCCGCCTTCCAGGGACGCGGCCAGGGCACGGGCTGTCGGGAAAACGAACACATCGGCGTAGGAGAACTTCAGGCCGCGTTGTTCCGCGCTGACCAGCACGCTCGTGACCATGAGAGAGGTCCCGCCCAGATCGAAGAAACTGTCGGTGGCACCCACGCGGTCCATTCCCAACACTTCGGCGAAAATTTCGCACAGGGCGGTCTCAATTTTCCCCTCGGGCGGCACATAATCCCCGTCGGAAGTCATCTCGGGAGCCGGAAGGGCCTTGCGGTCCACCTTCTGATTCACATTCAACGGAATCTTGTCGAGCTTCGCAAAAGCAGCCGGGACCATGTAGGGCGGTTTCCGCTGCAGGATAAAATCGGACAGCGCCTTCTTGTCCAATTCCCCGTCACATACGACGTAGGCCGCAATGAACTTGCCGCCGGAAGGATTGTCGAAAGGCTGGACTGTGACATCGGTCACGCCCGGGAACTCCCGGATCACGGCTTCCACTTCCTTGGTCTCGACACGGAAACCCCGGATCTTCACCTGGCCGTCGTTGCGGCCCACAAATTCGATGTTGCCGTCCATCCGGTAACGGACGATGTCGCCGGTCCGATACACGCGGTCATACGGATACGCCCCGGCGAACGGATTGGAGATAAATGTTTCAGCGGTCTTTTCCGGCCGGTTGAGGTACCCGCGGCTGACCTGGGGTCCGGAAACCCAGAGCTCGCCCACCGCGCCGGCGGGAAGCCGACGGCCCAGGCTGTCCACCACGTAGAGCCGGAAGTTGGACAGCGGATGGCCAATGGGGATGTTGGGTTCCTTCTTCTTCACTTCGAAGATCGTGGTGAAAATGGTGCACTCCGTCGGACCGTATCCGTTATGGAAGTGATAGGAAGGCGGATCCATCGAAATGAGTTTCTCGCCGCCCACCGACAGATGCTTCAAGGAAGGATTCCCGGGATAGTTCTTGGCGAACATGACGCCCACCTGGGTCGTCATGAAACTGTGGGTGACTTTGTTGTCGGTGATGAGACTGCTCAGCAGGGACATGTCGTGACGGGTTTCTTCCGGGACGATGCATACGCTGGCACCGGCCGTGAGGGCGGGATACATGTCCATCATGCAGGCATCGAAGCCATAGCTGGCGTACGCCGCGACACGGCTCTTTTCCGTAAGCTGGTAGTAGTCACGGTACCAGGCACAGAAATACGCGAGATTGCGGTGTTCCAGCATACAGCCCTTCGGAACGCCGGTGGAACCCGACGTATACAGGAGAATGAACAGGTCTTCCGGCGCAGGGCCCTTGGGAACGGAGCCTGCCGGCAACGAAGCAATGTCGGCCGTGTCCAGGACAGGGCCTTGATAGGAAGTGATCAGCTGCCGGTACTGCGCATCGAAAATGAGCAGGCTCGCAGCAGCGTCTTCGACCATGAAGTTCAGGCGTTCTTCCGGATAGGAAGGATCCAGGGGCTGATAGGCGCAGCCCGCTTTCAAGGCGCCGAGGGAGGCGACGGCCATCAACTCATTGCGGCCGATCAGGATGGAGACAACCTGTTCGCGCCCGAGTCCCAGCGAGGCGATATACGATGCAATCCGGTCGGAAATATCGTCCAACTCCTTATACGTCAATATCTTCGACTCAAAGAGCACAGCCGGCGCATCCGGGTGGGCGGCCGCCTGTGCGCGGAAGAGGGAAACGATGGTCTGCTTGTCGTCCACAGGAAGCGTATAGGCATTGAAACCGTCCAGCATCTTTTCCTGGGATTTCCCCACCAGCGCGAGTTTTCCGAGGGGCCCGTCGGAAAGCATTCCGTGCAGCAGCTGTGTCAGCGTATCGGCAAAGCTCCGCATCAGCTCCGGGCTGTAAAGCGTCTCGTCGTACTGGATCAGAATGTGCTCGGCCGCCTCGCCGCCGTTGACGAAGAGACTTACGGGGAACATCGGGGTCTGGGTCGCCAGATCCTCGTAGGAGATTTCCTTCCCGCCGATCCGGTAGGATTCCAGCAGGCCGACCTGGTAGGCCATCATCACCTGCGGCTGGAAACCGTAGTCGGAAGACACCTTGGCAAAAGGATAATATTCATGTGAACGGGACTCGGCGAACACGCGGTCCGTTTCCCGCAAATAGTCATCCACTTTGTCAGCCCCGGTATCGGCGGACAGCGCGAGCGTATTGACGAACATACCGATGGTATCGGATACCCGCAGGTCGGAGCGGCCGTTGCTCACAGTGCACATATAGACGTTCCGGCTGCCGGAGAAGACACCGACGGCCAGGTAGGCCGCACCGAGGAAATAGCTGGCCGGAGAAATGCCCAGCTGCTGGCAGCGGGCGGAGATGGCCGCATCCACGGGCAGTTCCAGGGAGGCCACGACACCGGATTCCTCACCCTTCTCCCGGTCGGGAAGAATGGCGCTGGCGCCTTCGCAGCCCGCCATCCGTTCCTGGAAGAAGGACGCCGCAGCGGTGAATTCCTCTCCGCCTTCCGAAGCCTTCTGGCCGGCGGCATAGTCAAAGTAGGTAAAATGCTCCGGAACAGGGTCCGTTCCGTCCATCGCCGCGCAGAACTCCGTCATGAAGATGTCCATCGAACGGCCGTCGAAGACCAGGTGATGGAAGTCAGTCAAGAGATACAGGCCCTTCCCCGCCGTGACGACGGTGGCCCGGAACAGCGGTCCCTCCGACAGGTTGAACGGCTCCAGGAAATGGGATTTGAAATCCGGGAGGTTCTCCGCCGGAAGGGTCACCAGGCTCACCTCGGGTTCCTGCTCACAAGGGGCCAGCACCACCTTGCCGTCCCGCATCTCGAAGCGGGAATTCAGTGCAGGGTGGCATTTCACCACCTTCAGGAAGGCGCTGCGGACAGCCTCGGGATCGAGGGAAGCCGGAAGGGTCCAGCAGAGCGGCAGGTTGTACACCGTCTCGCTGGGATTCTTCATGCACTCGAAGTAGAGGCCTTCCTGCTGGAAAGTCAGCGGCTGCGCCGATACCGTGCCCCGGGAAGTACCCGGCTGCAGCGGGGCCTGTCCGGAGAACATGGCGGAAAGCACCTCGTTCTCAATGCCCTGGAGCGTCGCCGTCTTGACAAAGGATTTCATATCCACCGTGATGCCGAAGCGCTTGTTCAATTCGACCGCAAGCCGGAGTGCAGCAAGGGAGGTAAGGCCCGAATAGATGAGCGGCTCCGTCAACGAGAAACCGTCGATATGGGTCGTCTCGCGGATCAGGTCGGCGAGTTTCTGCTCCAACAGGTTGAAGGGCGCATCTTCCGCCGGCTTGTCTTTCTTGCGCGCCTCAGGCTTCGGCAGGGCTTTCCGATCCACCTTCTGGTTTACATTCAAGGGTATGGAATCGATCTGCATGGTCACCGACGGCACCATGTAAGGCGGTTTCCGGTCCAGGATAAAAACATTCAGGGCGTCGATGTCCACCGGGGCGTCGCCGACGACATAGGCCGCCAGGAACTTGCCGCCCCCCTCACCTTCTTCGTCGAAGGCCTGGACGGTGACATCCGTGATGCCAGGGAATTCCCGGATAACGCTTTCCACCTCCTTGAGTTCGATGCGGAAACCGCGGATCTTCACCTGCATGTCCTTGCGGCCGATGAACTCGATATCGCCGTCGGCCCGGTAGCGGACGACATCGCCGGTCCGGTACATGTGCCTGTAGGCAGGGTCGTCGGTGAAAGGGTTGTCAATGAACACCTCGGCGGTCTTGTCGGGCCGCCCCAGGTAGCCCATGCCCACCTGCCAGCCCGAAATCACCAGTTCTCCGGCGGCGCCAACAGGCAGGCGCCCGCCGCTCTTGCCCAGGATATAGGCATTGACACCCGGCAAGGGACGGCCGATGGGGATATCCGGTTCCTGCACGGTCACATGCTTGCTGACCACATAGACCGTGGTCTCCGTGGGACCGTAGCAGTTGAACAACGCATATTCGGGCGGTGCCAGACTGACCATTTTCTCACCGCCGGTATACATGGCTTTCAGGGACTTGTTTTCCGGGAAATTGATGGCGAACTGCGTGGCAACCTGCGTCGTCATCAGGGTGTGGGTGATGCCGTTTTCCTCGAAGAAATCATTCAGGGCAAGCAGATCCAGGCGAATTTCCTCGGGAATGACATAGAGGGCCGCTCCCGCCATAAGGGCCGTTGCATAATCGCTCATGAAGGCATCGAAACCGAAGCTGGCGTACACGGCCATACGGGAGGTTTCCGTGACGCCGAGATTGGCCTGGTTGTTCCGCCCGTAGACAGAAATGTTCCGGTGGATCAGCTGGACGCCCTTGGGAACGCCGGTCGTTCCACTGGTATACAGCAGGATGAAGCGGTCATCCGGCTTCGGTGCCGGAACCTTTGCCTTTCCTTCGGGAAGGGAAGCGATGTCCCGGGTCAGGAAGACTTTCCCTTCATAACCGGCAACCAGTTCTTCCAGTCCGGGATCCGCAATGAGCAGGGAGGCGCCGGCGTCCTGCACCATGAAAGACAGGCGTTCGGCCGGATAGGAAGGGTCCAGCGGCTCATACGCACAAGCAGCCTTGATGGCGGCCAGGGGTGCAACCGCCATATACTGGTTCCGGTTCAGGATGATGGCGACCACACCGCCGGGCTTTACGACAGAAGCGATATATGCGGCCAGCTTGTCAGTCAGCCGGTCGAGCTGGGCATAGGTGAGCGTCGTGTTCTGATACACCACGGCCGGATGGTCCGGGAAATTTTTCACGTTTTCCCGGAAAGCGTCCAGGAAGGTCAGGTTGATGTCGCCGGAGAAGGGTTCCGGGTTGAAGGAATCCGTTTCCTTCAGCTGCGCGTCTGTTATAAAAGCGAGCTCTCCCACCGTTTCCGCTTTCCCCATCGACAGGAGACAAGCGGAGAAACTGTCCATGAACTGCCGGATTATCTGTTCAGAATACTGATCGGCCCGATAGCGGCATTCCATCTGGAAAGAGCCGTTCTTGCCTGCCGTCATGCGGAACGCCAGCGCATCGTCGCCGATGGCGGCTTCCGGATCTTCCGGTCCGTCGAAAAAGCTTGAAACGCCCGGTTCCATCTCACGGACGCAGTCCGCATAAGAATAGCCCTTGCCGCAGTGAACGAGTTCCTGCTGTTGCTGCCGTTTGGCCAGCAATTCCTTCAAAGGCATCTCCGGCGTCCATTCCACCAGCACCGGCCACTGGCCGCCGCCGGTCGGGAAAAAGGCCTTCGTATCGGCGCCCCAGACCGAAACGGTGACACCGAATACGCTGGTCAGCAGTACATCGGCCGGACAGCCGAAACGTTTCCGGAGGGATTCCAGGTCTTTCGGCCCGGCCAGCAGAGGAAAGGCCACTTTTTTCATGGCGGGCTTCCCGCCCTCACGGATATCGGGAATCAGCCGCGTCTCCAATCCGGCACAGGCGGAAAACTGTTCGACATAGGGGGAAGGAGTCTCTTTCTTGGCGGCCTTTTCAGGCGCATCACACCGCTTTTTCATAGAATCCAGAAAATAATATCCTCAAATTTACGAAAAAAACGTGAAAAGAAAAGTGGAAAATAGCACCAGCTTGCGCCGTCAGCTCCAGTGACGGGATCACAGGCTCAGTTCGAGCCAGCGGGTTTCTTTTTCGTCGAGCTCGGCCTTAAGGGCTTCATAGCGTCCGGACGCTTCGCGGATTTGTTCGTAGGTGGCGGTGCCGGCGGCGAGAAGTTCCTCGATCTGTGTTTTCTCGGCATTGAGTCGCTCGAGTTCGGTCTCAAGGGCGTCGAATTCGCGCTGTTCCTTATATGATAGCCGTTTACGGGCGGGCTTTTCCTGAGGCGATTTTGGTCTTGCGGTCTCGGAGGACCTCGACGCGCAAGACGCAAAATCTCCACCGGCCGACCCGCGCCCACCCTCAATTGTTTCTTTTGTTCAGCCTCGTAATCCTTTATGAATGAGCGATATTCGGTGTAGCCGCCGACGAAATCCTTGATCTGGCCGTCGCCGCAGAAGACCAGCAGGTGGTCGACGACACGGTCGAGGAAGTGGCGGTCATGGGAGACGACGATCAGGGAGCCTTTGAAGTCGAGCAGGTATTCTTCCAGGATGTTGAGGGTGACGATGTCGAGGTCGTTGGTGGGTTCGTCGAGAATCAGGAAGTTGGGCTGCTGCATGAGGATGGTCAGCAGGTAGAGCCGCCTTCTTTCGCCGCCGGAAAGTTTCGACACGGGGTTGCCGAGCATGTCGTGCGGGAAGAGGAACTGGTTGAGCAGGCCAAGGTTGCTGACGGTCTCGAGGACGGTCTGGTCTTCGTCGAACTGCATGCCGTCCTGGCGGTAGTAGCCGATCTTGAGAGACTCGCCGCGTTCGATGCGGCCTTCCGTCGGTTCGAGGGCACCGGTCAGCAGGTCGATGAACGTGCTTTTGCCCACGCCGTTCCGTCCCACGATGCCGATGCGGTCGTAGCGCTGAAACTTATAAGTGAAGTCTTTGATCAGCGACGCTGTGGGCGGCTGCGCACTGGCCTGGTGGAGCGTCGGGCGTTCCTCGTGGCGAGTGCCCGACAGCCACGAAAGTTCCCGACGCGCCTCAGAACGAGCCGTCCCACTGCGGAACCCTTCATAGCTGAACGATACATCATAACAGTCGATGATCTTCGTGCCCAGGCGGGTCGCGCCTTCCAGGGCTTCCATCGTGAGCTGGCGAACGGTGTGGGTCTGCTCGGCACGGCCTTTCAGTTCCCAGAAAGCCTGTTTCCGGTATTTGGCCTTGCCAGTACGGGCACAGGGGGTCGCATGCATCCACTCGAGTTCGCGGCGCAGGAGGTTGCGGACTTTGTCGGTTTCGGCATTGTAGTTGGCGATGCGCTCCGCGCGTTTTTCCAGATAATTCTCATAGTCACCCTTGTACACATAGATCTGGCCGTGATCGAGTTCCATGACGATGTTGCACACGCGGTCGAGGAAGTAGCGGTCATGGGTCACCATGAAGAGGGTGCAGCGGGAACGGCGGAGGTAGTTCTCCAGGTATTCGATGGCGTCGACGTCGAGATGGTTCGTCGGCTCGTCGAGGATCAGAAAATCAGCTTCGGAAGCGAGGACCTGCGTGATGGCCACGCGCTTGACCTCGCCGCCGGAGAGTTCGCGCATCCGCTGGTCGGGCCGAAGGCCGAATTCGGTGAGGATGCGGACGATGCGGTGCTCGTATTCGAAGCGACCCGCTTCGTCGAGCGGTTCCAGGAAACGCGCACTGCCGCTGAGGACCTGGCCGAGCAGGGTGGCCTCCGGATCGTAGTCGTAATCCTGTTCCAGAAAAGCGATGCGGATTTCCTGCAGGAAAGTGATCCGGCCGCCGGAGTCGGACTTGTCCTTGCCGGCCAGGATGCGCATGAGCGAGGTCTTGCCGGTGCCGTTGGGCGCAATCAGGGCGATCTTGTCGCCCTCATTCACATTGAAGCCGATGCGGTCGAAGAGGATCTTCGGCCCGTATGACTTGGAGATGTTCTCGATCTGCAGGTAAGACGCCATGGCATGGCAAAGGTAGGAAAAAAGGACGGATCATTTCACCGTCACATGCGGAATCTCGCCCCAGTGCGTGGTCCGGCGGGGTGACTGCTGCTGACGGGCGCTCTGCACCCTGCCGTCCCCCTGGATGCCGAACAGCACCGTGCCGGGGCCATAGGTGGCCGTAAGGGTATCGAGGGCCCGGGACAGGCGTGCATCCCGTGCATCGGCTTCAGGATCGCGGAAAAGCGAGCCTGTGTGCCCCTCCCTGGGGGCGATGCGCGTGAATACGACGCCGGCCTTCTTGTAGCCGTAGCGCGGATTGAAGAACGTGCGGACGGCGTCGGCGGCCGCCATGACCACGGCGGCATGGTCGTCGGTTCCGTCGGGGAAAACCACCACCTGGCTCGCAAAGGTCTGCGGATCGTCTTCGTGGAAGCGGTTGGTCAGGGCGAACACGGCCATTTCGAAGGCCAGCGAACCCTGCCGCCGCAGCTTCGTCACGGCAGACTCGGCGAACGTGGCCACCTGGCCGCACAACTCCCCCACCGCGCGGATCTCCTTGGCGAAACTGCGCGACACGCAGAGGCTCTGCCTGGGCTCGATGTAGTCTTCGAATTCCACGCAGGGCACCCCCTGCAATTCCTTCCAAGTGCGCCAGCCGGGCAGCGCGAACTGCCTGCGGACGTCATACTCCCTGAGTTGCACGTAATCCCAGGCCGTGTTCACGCCCAGCAGGGCGAGCTTCTTTACGGAGCGCCGGCCGATGCCCCACACGTCCGCCGCGGGGAAGCGGCGGAGCACCTTCTCGATATCCTGCGGGCGGTGCATGCAGCAGCCTCCCTGCAGTTTCGGATACTGCTTGCAGAGTTTCGACGCGATCTTGGCCAGGGTCTTGGTGGGGGCGGTGCCTTCGGACACGGGGATACCGGTCAGTTTGCGGCAGGTCCGCGAGATCTCACGCGCAAAAGCACCCATATCCGCTTTCTCCACGCCGCGCAGGTCGAGAAACGATTCATCGATGGAATACTGTTCGACCGAAGGGGCGAACGAACGCAGCACTTCCTGCACCCGGTGCGACATGTCGCCGTAGAGGGCGTAATTCGACGAGAACACTGTCACCTTGTTTTTCTCCACGATGTCGCGGATCTTGAAGAGCGGGGCGCCCATGGGAATGCCCAGCTCCTTGGCCTCGTTGCTCCGGGCCACGGCACAGCCGTCATTGTTGCTCAGCACAATCACGGGCTTCCCCTCCAGGTCGGGACGGAACACCCGCTCGCACGAAGCGAAGAAATTGTTGCAGTCGGCCAGGGCGAACATGTCTGCAGCTAGGCTTTCTTGATGATATAAGTCACGACGCCCCAGATGACAAAGTCATTGTCGGGACCGACCGGAATGGGCCTGAACTTCGTGTTGCGTTCGTTGCAGGGCAGCAGCACGACGCCGGCACGGCCGATGGACACACGCTTGACCGTGAATTCCCCGTCGATGAAGCAGACCGCCTTGCAGTCGTTGTACGGGTCCACGGCCCGGTCGACGATCAGGATGTCGCCTTCGTCCATGTCGGCATCGACCATCGACACGCCGTCCACCTGAAAGAAAAAGGTGGAAGCCGTGTGGCGTACCAGCAGCTTGACCAGGTCGAGCTTTTCGCGCAGATCCTCGGCCGGCGACGGGAAACCCGCCTTGACGGCGCCCACGAGGAGGCTCTCGAACGATTCGGAATCGGTGATCGGATGCGGTTGCATGGTTACTCGCGGATCCAGACGTGCTCAATTTCGCCTACGTATACAGAATGCACACCCAGATTGCGGGAGGCATAGAACTGGGCGGGAACATCTCCCATTCCTTCGGTGGAGAACGGAGCGCCATAGATCTTCCGCGCCTCGATCACCATCTGGGCCTCGGCGAAGGAAGGCTGGCCGCTGTCCAGGAACTCCAGCGTCAGCCCCGAGGCGGCAATCTTGTCGGAATCCCTGCCCGAATGCGTCCCCAGGTAGTTGAGTGCCTGGCGGTAACGCTCCGGGAAGAAAGCGACGGTGAAGCGCCCGTTGCGTTCCATAAATTCGTGGGTGTACCGTGAACTGGATACATAGACCGTAACGACGGGCTTGTTCCACAATTCGCCCAGCGAACCCCAGGAGATGGTCATCGTGTTGAGCTTGCCGGGGACACCTGCCGTCACCAGGGCCCAGGTTTCATCGAAAAGGCTAATGGGGTTCTCTTTGATCTCAGTGGGTTGAATTTCTCGCATAGTTCCACGGGGTGATTTTGATATTTTGTCTTTCAGTTCCTTGTCAAAAATCCGCCGGTCGACAATCCGGTAATGAGGGTGGTAGGTTTCGCTGAAGATCTCGCTGTGGTGGAGGATCAGCTGTCCGGAAGAGACCAGCGAGTCGATGACGGCCAGGTCGCCCGACGCCCCGGGTATCTCCGGAAAGTCTTCCCGGATCACGGCTTCCACCTCACTCCATTTCTGCTGCCAGGCATCCTGGCTGATCACTTTCCCTTCGTTGGCGCTCCGGACGAAGGCATCCAGCAGGGTTTCCGCGTCAACAAGCCCGTCCAGCACGACAGACAGGTCGACCCGGACGTAGTTGCCCTGGTCACCCACCGGCATATAGCGGAGCTGCGGCTTCCTGTACCTGCCACCGCCGAGGTCCTCGCGGTAGGCTTTCAGTTCCGACATCAGGTACGCCCTGGCCTGCACGGTGTCGGGAATGAGATGACCGGGGCCCAGGTTGTCCTGACAAAAACTCTTGTAAATATCCTGGACGCGGGAAGCTGGATACTGTTCCAGTTGGCGTGAGATGGCCTCCCGCGTGACATTACCCTGACAGGCAACGGTCAGCAGGCACAAAACCACACAGAAGGAAAGGAGACTACGTTTCATATCCGGTTAAGCTCACAGGACTTCTTGCAGCGCCCCGCTTGCGGAATCCATGATAAAGCCGCGGACACAAATGTCCGCAGGCACCAGCGGGTGGCGCACAATGGCAGCGACGGTCTTCCGCACAGAAGCTTCCGTGTCGTGAAAGCCCTCCAGCCAGGAGGCGATCCCCTTCCCTTCCCACTCCTCCAACACTTTTTCCGGAATGCCGCGCTCCAGCATATGCGGCCTGAACGCCGCATAGCTCATATGACAGGCACCACAGTCAGAATGATGCACCACCATCACTTCCTTCACACCCAACTCGTAGATAGCTACCAGCAGCGAGCGGATGGCCGAATCGGTCTCGGAGGGAACCAGTCCACCGGCATTCTTGATGATCTTTGCATCTCCGTTCCTGAGGCCGAGCGCCGCCTGCAGCAACACCGTCAAACGCGTATCCATGCAAGTGAGAACTGCCAGTTTCTTTTCGGGGTACTTGTCGGTCACAAAGGGCTCGTAGCCCTTCCTCGCCACGAATTCTTTGTTGAATTGAATAATTTCGTCTATCATATCTCACAAAGATATAAAAAATCGATTCAGCTCACAAGAACCATACACAAAATAATGACTATCTTTGCGAATTATGAAGAAACAGCCTACAGTAGCCCTGATATACGACTTCGACGGCACGCTCTCGCCGGGTAACATGCAGGAATTCGGCTTCATCCAGGCCATCGGACAGACACCCGCCGAATTCTGGAGCAAGAGCAACCAGGTGCCCGAAGGGCAGGAAGTCAGCAGTATCCTCTCGTACATGAAGCTCATGATCGATGAGGCCAGGAAGAAGGGCATCTCCCTGACCCGCGACTCCTTCGTATCCTTCGGCCGGCACATTGAGCTCTACGAAGGCGTCCACCATTGGTTCTCCCTGATCAACGAATACGGCCGCCGCCACGGCGTGGTGATCGAGCACTATATCAATTCTTCCGGCCAGACAGAACTCATCGAAGGCACGAGCATCGCCCATGAGTTCAAGAAAATCTTTGCCTGTTCCTTCTGGTACGACGAGAACGGCGTCGCCGTGTGGCCCGCCGTCGCCGTCGACTACACCGGCAAGACCCAGTTTCTCTTCAAGATTGCCAAAGGCATCCTGGACATCAGCGACAACACCAAGGTCAACGACAGCCAGAAAGAAGAAGAGAAACCCATACCATTCAGCCACATGATCTACTTCGGCGACGGCACCACCGACATCCCCTGCATGAAGATCGTCAAGATGTTCGGCGGCAACTCCATCGCCGTGTTTGATCCCCACAACCAGCATCAGATCGACACGGCCCGCACCCTGCTCAAGCAGGACCGTGTCAATTTCATCTGCGAAGCCGATTACCGCATCGGCAGCCAGATGTACGAAGTCGTGACCACCATCATCGACAAGATAAAAGCCGAGAACGACTTCCTGACCCTTCAACGCAAAAACCGCAGAAAATAATGAAATTCAATACCCGAATCATCTGGGCCCTCGTCTTTCTCCTCTACGTGGCGGCTGTCGCCTGGCTCTGCTTCGGCAACTTCAGCCCCAGCCCCGACATGCCCCGCGAACTTTTCGGCATCCCCATCGACAAGTGCGTGCACTTCCTGATGTTCTTCCCCTTCCCTGTCCTGGGTACGCTCGCCTTCCGCGAACACTCCTGGTGGCGGACCCTTTGCTGGATGACCCTGGCGGCCAATGTCATCGCCGCCCTGTTCGAGACCTTTCAGACCCGCATCAATCCGGAGCGGTTCACCGATCCGGCCGACCTGAACGCCAACCTGCTCGGCATCACCACGGGGCTGCTGCTCATGGCCGTCATCGGCCTGTTCTCCCAAAAGAAATAATCCGGTACGGAGCTGCCCGCCCAGGGCCGGACAAGCCTACAACTGAAAACTGCCCGACACCGGGAAAAGGCCGAAAAGACCGCCGGTGTGGATGAAGAGGATATTTTCGGAGGAGCGGAGGCGCCCGCCGGGCTTCAGCTCGTTGACCATGCCATACGTGGCCTTGCCCGTGTAGACCGGGTCGAAGACCGTGCCTTCCAGCCGGGCCATCCGTGCGATGTGCGCCAGCTCTTCCGGCCGGCTCAGCGCATAGCCGATGCCTACATACTCTTCGAACAGTTCGAAATCCATCGGTTCAAGGGCTTTCGCAACATGGTCGGCACGGTCTTGCGAAAGCTCGCCCTGCGCCACCAGATAAGGTAAAGCATCCCTTGAAATACGTGCTGCAATTGCCTGAAAATAAGCCGTATCGTCACAAACGCAGACGCCGATAATGCGTTTTCCATAGCCGTTCACCAGGTTGGAGAGCTGCAGGCCGGCAAGCGTTCCGCCGGAGCCGGTAGCCACGACAAGCGTGTCGAAGCTGATGCCCATTTCGCGCTCCTGCGCCACGATCTCCTTCATCGCGTGATAGTATCCCAGCGTTCCGACGCCGAAGGAGGCACCTTCCGGAATGATGTAGGGTTTGAAGCCCTGCGCCGCGTAAACGTCGGCCATCTCCTGCATGATCTCCGCCCGGTGGTCCCGGTATTCGTCACGCGTACAGAAGCGGACATCCGCCCCCATCAGCCGGTCGAGAAAATAATTGCCCGCCAGGGGCGGCTGTTCGCTGATGCGCAGCAGCACGGCTGAACGCAGGCCCAGGCGCGTGGCGACAGCCACGGTGGCGCGGCAATGGTTCGACTGGATGCCGCCGCAGGTAATCAGCAGGTTGCAACCCTGGTCGAGGGCTTCCTTCACGGCGAATTCCAGTTTCCGGATCTTGTTGCCGGACCATTCGCTGCCCGTCTGGTCATCGCGTTTGACGTAGATGTTCTTCCCGCATTCGGCCGACCAGCGGGACAGGTGCTGGATCTGCGTGGGGAGGTTGGCAAGGGATAATTTGTTCATATCTTACAGTTCAATGGAATGCACGTTCTCACAAATATACGTAAATTTGTCGGATAAAGCTTACTTCGAATGAAACGTATCTTCCCGCTCCTTCTGACAGTCCTCTGGCTCGCCGCTTCCGCCGCTCCGGCACAGGCAGCCCGCGACAAGGACCTTCAGCCCATGGCCGATTCTCTTACCAACTACCTGAAGGAAAAGACCACGGTCCGCAGCTTCGTCCAAGTGGAAAAGGCCACCATCCTGAACGACGGCACCCTCCGCCTGACCCTCAGCCGCGGCCTCGTGGACTTTCCCCTGCGCGAACAGGAGATCAAGGACATCTATGCGATCGCCCGGGCGACCCTTCCGAAAAAGTATGCCAAATATAAGAAGAAGCTCTCGCTCTACGCAGACAAAAAACCCGTGGAGTATTACAAGAGCCGCTACTTTACCGGCCAGCGCGACCGCGGCGCCGTGGAAGAGCACCGCCAGTACGCCGGACGCTTCCATGACCAGCTTGCCGCTCCGCTGCTGACCCGCAGCTCTTCGCCCAACCAGCCGACCCGGGGTCTCCAGAAGCGCCACATCGCCCTCTGGCAGAGCCACGGATGGTATTATGAACAGTCGTTGGCCCGCTGGGAATGGCAGCGCGCCCGCATCTTCGAAACCGTGGAAGACCTCTATACCCAGAGTTACGTGGTGCCCTTCCTGGTGCCCATGCTCGAGAATGCCGGCGCCGTGGTGCTGCTGCCGCGCGAGCGCGACTGGAATGTCCACGAAGTGATCGTCGACAACGACCTGGATGCAAAAGGATACCATGAAACCGGCCACTGGCAGGCCGCCCCTGATACGGGCTTCGCCCACAACCGCTCCGTCTATCTCTACAAGGAAAACCCCTTCAAGATGGGTACCGCCCGGATGACGACCACCGACGCCAAAGGCAGCAAAAGCATCCGCTGGATTCCCGACATCCCCGCAGACGGGGAATACGGCGTGTACGTGTCCTACCAGACCGTACCGGGCAGCACCACCGCCGCCCAGTACGAAGTACACCACAAAGGCGGCGTGACCCGCTACAGCGTCAACCAGCAAATGGGCGGCAGCACCTGGATCTATCTGGGCCGCTTCGGCTTCAGCAGAGGCAGCCATAAGCAGCAGGGCGTATTCCTCAGCAACCAGGGTGACGGCCGGAGCATCGTCACCGCCGATGCTGTCCGCTTCGGCGGCGGCATGGGCAACATGGCCCGCGAGCCGCTGGAAACCCAGGAGGGAGCATTCGACTTCGAGCCTGAAATCTCAGGCTATCCCCGTTTCACCGAAGGCTCGCGCTACTGGCTGCAATGGGCCGGCTTCAACGACACCATCTACTCGCACAACGCCGGTACCACCGACTACAACGATGACTACATGTCGCGCGGCCTCTGGGTCAACACGATGTCGGACGGTTCCTACCTGAAGCCCGACAGAAAAGGCTACAATGTGCCTTTCGACCTTTCATTCGCCTTCCACACGGATGCCGGCACCTACCTCAACGACTCGATCGTCGGCACGCTGGCCATCTACACCCGCCTGTCGAACGACGAAGAGAAATACCCCAACGGAGAAGACCGCTCCATCGGCCGGGACTATACCGACATCGTCCAGACCCAGATCGTGGAAGACATCCGCACGCTCTATGAGCCCATCTGGAACCGCCGCCAACTCTGGGACCGCTCCTATGCGGAAAGCCGCATGCCCGAAGTCCCCGGCATGCTCCTGGAACTCCTCTCCCACCAGAACCTCGCCGACATGCGTTACGGCCTCGATCCGGGTTTCCGCTTTACCGTATCGCGCGCCATCTACAAAGGCATGCTCAAGTTTCTGGCCTATGTCAACGACTTCGACTATACCGTGCAGCCGCTGCCCGTGGAGGGCTTTGAAGCCCACTTCAATCCCGAAGGAAGCGTCAGCCTGAGCTGGACGCCCGTGGACGATCCGCTGGAGCCCACGGCCGCTGCCACCGGCTACATCCTCTACACCCGTCTCGACGACGGGGGCTTCGACAACGGACGTCCGCTCGGCGAGACCCATGTCGAGCTGGATATCGAACCGGGGCACATCTACAGTTTCCGTGTCACGGCCACCAACGCCGGCGGCGAGAGTTTTCCGAGCGAAACCCTCTCGATCGGCCTGGTCTCGGAACAGGCACCTACCGTGATGATTGTCAACAATTTCGACCGCGTCAGCGCACCGGTAAGTTTTGCCAGCAGCGATTCGCTCTACGCCGGATTCATGAACCGGCTCGACAGCGGCGTTCCCTACGTGTACGACATCTCCTTCATTGGCAACCAGCACGAATACCGCCGCCACATTCCCTGGATGGACGATGACAGCGCGGGTTTCGGCGCCTCGGACAGCGATTATGAAACGAAGGTCATCGCCGGCAACACCTTCGATTACCCCTATGTGCACGGCATGGCCTGGATGAACGCCGGTTACAACTTCGTCTCCGCCAGCCGCAGCGCCGTGGAGCACCGCCGCATCGCGCTCAATGACTATCCCGTGGCCGACATCATCTGCGGCAAGCAGATCACCACGCAGATCGGCCGGGAAGGTGCCTCCGCCCTGCGCTACCACGTCTTCCCGCAAGGCCTGCGCGAACAGATCGCAGACCTTACCCGCGCGGGCGGCAGCGTACTCGTCTCCGGGGCATATGTCGGCTCCGACCTCTGGGAGCCGGTGTTCCGCTTCCCTGTCGACTCCACCCTGCAGGCTGACTATTTCACGCCGGGCAGGCAGTTCGCCGCCGAGGTACTTCATTACAAATGGATGACCAACAGCGCCGCCGTAACAGGGCAGGTGCGCGGGGAACAGAATCCCTGCGGCATCACCCGCAACAGTCGCTACTACTTCAACCAGCAGCTGGGCGAGCGGGTCTACTGCGTGGAATCGCCCGACGGCCTGACGCCGGTCGGCCCGGGTGCCTGCACCATCTACCGCTACGCAGAAAACAACATCTCGGCCGGTGTGGCATACCAGGGCGATTACAAAACCGTGGTCCTGGGCTTCCCGGTCGAGACGCTGGAAACGCAAGAGCAGATCGACTGCCTGATCGGCGAAATCGCCCGCTTCTTCCGAAAAGAGCGCTAGAAGGCGCTCATGTCGATGGCCGATACGCCGGCGACGCTCTCCATCGCAAAGGAAGTGCCGCCAGCGGATTCTATCACCACTTTGTGGGTGCCGGCGGCCGAATAATTCCATTTCAGGCCGGCGGCATAATTCTGCTTCTCCCCTTCCCCGAAGTCCACACGACCCGTCAGGCCGTTGCCGGTGAGGGTCGGCACCACGAACGTGGAAAGGTTGTGCGTGATGGTCAGTCGCTGGTTGAGCGGCTGTGCCTGGGTAACAGACACCGAACGCGTCAGATCCTGACAGACAAAGTTGATGGCTCCCTTCCGGATGGAAGAGCCCGTATTGGCGGCAATCGTCACCGAAACCGTGGTCGAGCCCTTGTCACCCGACGAAGGACGGATGGTAATCCACGGATCGGCCGTGGCTGTCCACTTGTAATTGGTGGTAACGCTGACGGACGCCGAACCGCCTTCTGCCAGTATCGAGATCTGGCCGGTGCTGAGCGTCATCTCAGGATCTTCTTTCTGGCAGGAGGCAAGTGCCAGCACACAAACGAATAACAGCGAGATATATCTTTTCATGGCGTATCAGAAAGTAAGGTTGAGGGAAAGTTGGTCATTGCCGCGCTTGAGCGTCAGGGTATAGGCGCCTTTCAGCTTCGAGGCGTCAATGTTCATCTGCACGCCAGCATAATTGACAGAGTCAGATGCGTCTGCGCCGGAAGAGGACTTGAACGTCCAGCTGACATGGTCCTTCGTATCGATCGTGACGATCTTGAGCGTCTTCGCATAGGAGAATGTGGTCGCCTCGGCAAGCGTCTGGTTGTCGTAGACCGGAATCTCCGCCACCGTCCCGTCGGTCGTGTCGTAGAGGAAAGGCATCCACTGGTTCTCGCCCCAGTTTTCGCCGCGGTAGAAGCCGCGGATCCGGTCGCCTTCGAGCGGGAAAGTATTGAGGATGCAGCTGACGCTGGGATAACCGCGCCAGCTGTGCGAGTTCGTCTGCTCATAGTACTGCGAGCCGCTTACGAAATCCTTGATGTTGCCTTCCGCATCGGTAAGTGCCAGGATGAAATAGCCCGCGAACGGTTGGTTGCTGCCGTTGCAAATGCCACCGACCTTCATGGTGAAATTCTGGCGGGGAACAATCTCACCGCTTGCCTCCAGGCCTTTGTACTCGGTGCCGCTGGACGCGGTTCCGGTCAGCAGGTAGAGGTATTCCACCGGCATGCCGCCCTTGTCGGGCGCAAGTCCGAAGATGGCGGAATGGTCCAAAACATACTGTCGCGTCGGTGTCGGCACGAAAGCCGAGAGTGCATAGTAGCCGTTGCTGGAGCCTTCCCAGCCCCAGTTGACGCTCAGGTTGCCTGCCTCGTCGTAGCCGTCCACCAGGAAGGCGTGTCCACCCCCCTCGCGGTGTGCCGCGTAAATCAGCGGATGGTCCTGCAGTTCCTTCTTGAGCATGTCGAGCCAGACTTCATCCGTATAGTAGGCACGGTAGTAGAATGTCGCGGATGCATCGTAGCCCAGGTGATCGACAGCCTTGCTGCACGCCCTGTAGGTATTGGCGCTGGTGGACGCGTTGTATTTGGCCTGTACCATCACGCCGCACTCGTAGACCAGCTGCGCTACGGCGTCAGCTTCCGCCTCGGTAAAGCCTTCGCTGTAATCCATCTTGATGTTCGCCCAGTCGTACGGCTGGCCCAGTTCCATACCCGGAATGGTGACGCTGGTCCCGTCGGCCGTGTAGGAGTAACTCGGCAGGGTCCCCTTGCCCGCAGCCGGATAGCCGAAGAAGCGTGCCAGCATGCCCATGGACAACGGAACGCAGCCGGCCACGGCCTGCTTGCCGCCCACTTCGGGTGCCAGCCTGTTGAAGGGAGCGCCCTGCCCCCAGAGCGGCGTGTCATACTTGACGGCCGGCTTGTAGGCAGTGCCTCCCTTCGTCCGCACGAAGACGGCATCCCACTTCCGCAGCGCCTTTGCCCGTTCGTCGGCGGTCGCTTCACGCGCCAGGGTCACCTGGTCGGCCAACTCGTCGAGCCAGGCCCGCAGGTTGTCCGGCATATCGGCGCCATGGCCGAAAGAATGGGTGAAAGAATAGCCCAGGATGGGGTTGCAGGCATCGTCGGCCGCCACGATCACGAAGCCGCCGCCGGCACGGTTGAAGATGTAAAAAGGAGGTTGCTTCTCTCCCGCCTTGGTCAAAGGAGCCGCGGCTCGTTCCACGGGCTGCAGCGGGGCCATCCGCAGGGCAACATTGCGGTCGTTCTGGAAGAAGGCGCGGGCCACCTCGGCGGCACGCCGCGCATCGACCGAATCCGCCCGCAGGGGCAGCACGGACAGCAGGATGAGTGAAATCAATAAAGAGAAGTATTTCATTGTCCAGATGGTTTAATTCGATGGATCCTGAAGTTGGTATAACCGAAGATGACGGCGATCACCGGCGTGATGAAGCAGAAGATCGCAAAGGGAAAATAAGCCAGGGTGGCGATGCCCAGCACGCTGGACTGCACCACGGCGCAGGTATTCCAGGGCACCAGCACGGAACTGACCGTGGCGGAATCTTCCAGGGTACGGCTCAGCACCTCGGGCGCCAGGCCGAAACGCCGGTAAGAATCTTTGAACATGTTGCCCGGCAGGAGAATGGCCATGAACTGGTCGGAGAGGGTCACGTTGCAGAAGATGCAGCTGACCACCGTCGCCAGGATCAGGCCGCCGGTGCCTTTGACAGAGCGGACAATGCGCTCCGTTATGGTTTCCACCATGCCGCAGGCCGAGAGGCAGCCGCCGAAGAGCATCACCGAGAGAATGATCCAGACGGTGTTGATCATCGCCTTCATGCCGCCGGTCGAAGCCAGGTGCGTGACCAGCGGGTCGGCCGTCTCAAGCGCGACATCGGCCGACATCATCTGGAAGATCGAGCCGAAGAAACGCCGGAAGGCCATCGCGTCGGGGCCGGCAATGTGGTCGATGATCTGCGGCTGGGCGAAGTAGGCCAGCAGGCCGCCTGCCAGGGCCGAGAGGAACAGTGTCACGATGGCGGGCACTTTCTTGTAGATCATGAAGATCGTCAGTCCCGGTACCAGCAGATACCAGGGCGAGATATTGAAAACCTCTTGCAAGACAGTCAGCTGGCCATCCATTTCAAGGCTCGATGTGACGGGCACGACCAGTCCGACCACCGTATAGAAGGCCAGGCAGATGATGAGAGCCGGTATGGTGGTCACAAAGGTATAGCGTACATGGGTATAGAGGTTCACGCCTGCGATCGACGCCGCCAGGTTGGTGGTGTCACTCAGCGGTGATACCTTGTCACCCAGGTAAGCGCCCGAAATGATGGCGCCGGCCAGCCAGCCCGCGGGCAGCCCGATGAAACTGCCGGCACCGAACATGGCCAGTCCCACGGTCGCCACCGTGGTCCAGGAACTGCCCGCCAGCATCGAAACCACGGCGCACAGCAGAAAGGACATCACGATGAAGATGCGCGGGTGGATGAGCTTCAGTCCGTAGACAATCATCGACGGCACGATGCCCGAAAGCATCCATGTAGCCGTCAACGCGCCAATGGACAGCAGAATGATGATGGCCGGAGCCGTATTCTTGTAATTCTCCCCTATTTTCTCCTCGAACTGATGCCAGGGCACCTTGAGGTAATACAGGCCGATGAGGGCTGCCACCACAGACGCGCCGAAGAGGGCCAGCTGCGACGGGCCGCCCGTCAGCTCATCGCCGAAAATCACGACGCCGACCACCAGCAGGGCAATCAGGGTCAGGACGGGCACCAGCGACAGGAAGAGACCGGGCTTCTTCATGGCCTACATCATTTTTTTCCGACGGAAGAACAGGAAGACCCCCACGACAATCAGCAGCATCGCGCCCAGCACGATAATCATGTCCCAGGCCCCGCCGACCAGCGGCAGCTGGATGTTCATGCCGTAGATGCTCGCGATCAGGGTCGGCGGCATGAGCAGCAGCGACACCATCGTGAAAATCTTCATGATTTTGTTCTGTTCCAGGTCAATAAGACCGAGCACCGTATTCTGCAGGTACTCCAGTCGTTCGAAGCTGAAATCCGTGTGGTTGATCAGGGACGTGATGTCTTTCAGCAGCACCCCCAGTTTTCCGTTGATCACGTCGGGCGTCTTGTCGGAGCGCAGGATGCTCGAAATCATGCGCTGCTTGTCGACGATGTTCTCGCGGACCAGCATGGTGTTCTCCTGCAGCTGGTTGATGTCGAGGAGGAACTCTTCGTTGACATCCTCGCCCAGGCTCACGCGCTTGCTGTACTGGCCGATCTCTTTCGACATGAGCTCAATCATGTCCGCGTCCAGGTCGATGCGGTTTTCCAGGATGCCCACCAGCACATGGAAGCCCGTGGGATAGAGTTTCGCATTGAAGAGGATGCGGCGCTGGATGTCGGTGAAGCTGCGCAGGGGCACCTGCCGGATGGAGGTGATGGTATGGCCGGTCAGCACGAAGGAGACCGACTCCATGGTGTAGTTTTCGGCGCTCGGAATCAGGAAGTTCGTGTTGGCGAAGATCGCATCGAGCGTCTCGGAGTAGCGCGATGAACTCTCGATCTCTTCTGCCTGCGCACGGCTCTGCAGGGTGGTGTGCAGGAAAAGTTCCACAGCCCGCTTCTCTTCTCCCGTAGGATTGAAGAGGTCGAGCCACAGGGCATCTTCCATCGTGATCTGATTCAGGATCGCAATCGATTCGGAGACTTCCGCCTGTCCATTAAGCGTATAAAAGATTTTGATCATGTTCCTCGAGTTTAAGTGTGTATGATTCCGTGAACCGGACCTCACGTCCGGGCATCAGCACACACATTCTCGAGGGGTCAGCTTCTCCAGGGCCACGCGACGGAACTCCGACAGTCCGGCGCGTTTCTCACTATCGAGCGTGAAGGAAATGTTGTCCCGCAGATATCTGTAGGCATACTCCCTGGGAAACTGATGATCGTATTTTTCTACGGCCTCGGGGATATGGCGGATGCCATATTCGAGGGCCTGGTTGAAGGATTCGATGAAAGAAGGTTCGAGGGGCCGCGAGGCGGTCCAGCACGCGAACACGAAAGGCAAATGTTTGAGGGCGATCCACTCGGAGGCCAGGTCATACACATGGCGGAACTCCCCGCCGTGCCGAAGGGCCTTGTCGCCGATGAGCAGGTAGCAGCGGGACGGATCGAGTGCCTCGCGCGAAAAATCGAAGGGTTTCAGGCGCGGAGCGATGTGCCACTTCTCGCGGCAGAGATACTGCGTCAGGAGCACAGAGGTACGGCTGTCCACATCGAGCAGGATCTCGTCGACGTCCTGGACAGGGCGACCGGAGACCACCAGCACACTGGCCACGGGGCCCGTAGCGCCGATGCAGAAGTCCGACACGATGGAGGGGTTTTTCAGGTCGCCCAGGGCACCCACGGGCATGATGCCGATGTCGGCCTTCCCCTCCCGCAGCAGGGCGGCGGAAACCGACGGGGTGCAGAACTGCATGACGATCTCGCCGGGGGCCATCCTGGTCTCCAGCCCGTACAGGAACGGAATCGTGTTCAAGTAGTTGATCGCAGCTATTCTCACCATATCTTGCAAAGGTAAGAATATTTTGTCATTCTAGCAATTTGGGGTATTACATTTTCTCACCTATCGCCTGCAGGCGATAGCGGAGGCCGTGAGGGAAGGACGTGGCATAGCAGGCCGTAGCGGCGGGGTTTGGGGCAGCGCCCCAGTAACACAGGCCACGGGCGGCTACGTTCCAAAATGCAATACCCCAAATTGCTGAAAACTACTTCTTCACGCGGAACAGCCACATGCCGAAGAATGTAAGCAGGCCGTTGACAATCAGCAAGGTGAAGCCCAGGTCAAAGCCCCAGTAATGCTTGCTCACCAGGTTGAAGACCAGGCAGAGCACAGGCGCCGCCACGGCGATCCATGGCGTAGCGCCGTCGCGCACCTTCACTTTCGTCAGGATGCCGAAGAAAAACATGCCCAGCAACGGTCCGTAGGTATACGAAGCCAGCTTGTAGACCAGGTTCACTACCGCATCGCTGCTGACCACGAAGAGCACGACGATGATCACGAGGAAGAGCAGGGCCACGCCGGCGTGCACGCGCTTGCGGATGCTTTCCTTGCGGGCATCGGTCAGTTCCTTGCGTCCGTTGAAATTCAGGTAGTCCACACAGAAGCTGGTGGTCAGCGAGGTCATGGCCGCACCGGCGCTCGGATACGAGGCCGAAATCAGGCCGATCAGGAAGAAGACGCCTGCCCAGACGCCGAAGTACTGGCTGGCGATGGTCGGGAAGAGTTCGTCGGTCTTGTCGATACCCAGGGCTTCGAAGCCGCCCAGGTGCTGGGCGTACACGCAGAGCAGCGCGCCCATCAGCAGGAAGAAGAAATTGGCCACCACGATGATGATGGAGGTCGTATACATATTCTTCTGGGCAGCTTTGATATCCTTGCAGGCCAGGTTTTTCTGCATCATGGCCTGGTCCAGGCCCGTCATGGCGATGGTCACGAAGATACCGGCGACGAACTGCTTGATGGCGTTGGTACCGTGGCTCCAGTCCCAGTCGAACCAGCTGGTGAAGCTGTGGCCATAGCCCACGGTGCCGGCGTTCTCATTGACCGTGGCACCCACGACCGAAAACATCTGCCCGAAGTTCCAGCCCATGTTCTTGCAGATGTAGAAGATCGTCATCCCCACGGCCAGCAGCATGAAAGTGGTCTGCAGCACGTCGGTCCAGATGATGGTCTTCACGCCGCCCTTGAAGGTGTAAAGGTAAAGCAGCAGCAGGAACACCGCCGTGATGAGCGTAAACAGGAGCACCGGCGACATGCGCTGCGACAGGCTGTGCGGCATGAAGGCGAAAAAGACCACGATGACCACGAACACGCGCACGGCCGCACCCAGGATACGCGACACCATGAACACCGTGGTGCCGGTCTTGTGCGACCTGGGCCCGAAACGCTCTCCCAGATAGGTATAGATCGAGGTCAGGTTCATCTTGTAGTAGAGCGGCAGCAGCACCTTGGCGATGATGATGTAGCCTCCCACGAAACCCAGCACCAGCGGCATATAGAAGAAATTCTGCACCCACACGTTACCGGGGACGGAGATAAAGGTGACGCCCGAAATGGACGCGCCGATCATGCCATAGGCCACCACGGGCCAGGGGGCCTTCTTGTCACCGGAGAAGAAGGAGCTCGATCCGGCTTTGCGCCCCGTGAGCCAGGAAATCAGGAACAAGAGCGCGGTATAGGCAGCAAAGGCCACGAGGAACCAGACAAAGGGAAATTCGTGTCGCATGGGTCAAGGTTTAAAGGGTTGTCGGTTGGTGATGGAGCGACCCAGGGTCAGCTCGTCGGTATATTCAAGGTCGTCGCCGAAACCCACGCCGCGCGCGATGGAGGTCACGGTCACGGGATACGGGGCGATCTGCTTGTACAAGTAATAGGCGGTGGTCTCCCCTTCCATGCTGGTGCTCAGGGCCAGCACGACCTCCTGTATGCCGCCCTTTGCGAGGCGTTCACCCAGTTCCCGGATGCGGAGATCGCCGGGGCCGACCCCGTCGATGGGAGAAATGATGCCGCCCAGGATGTGGTACAGACCGTTGTACTGACCGGTGTTCTCGATGCTGAGCACGTCGCGCAGGCTTTCCACCACACAGACTACCGTCGCGTCGCGACGCGTGTCGCCGCACAGAGGGCAGACGCCGTCGTCGGAAATCATACCGCAGACGGGGCAATGGCGGACATCCTGCCGCAGGCGCATCAGCGCGCCGGAGAACTGCTCCACGTTCTCGCGGGGCTGGTCCAGCAGGTGCAGCGCCAGGCGCAGGGCGGTCCGGCGACCGACCCCGGGCAGCGTGGCGAGCTGGTCCACGGCCTCTTCGAGCAATGCGGAGGAGTAATTCCGGCGG
>Ga0129306_1000309_pt1 | contig 83017 bp, 65 predicted proteins | sample P827metagenome_FD_94438 | JGI IMG/M metagenome (GOLD analysis project Ga0129306, IMG submission 94438) | Capybara group fecal microbial communities from Wisconsin, USA - P827 metagenome | ecosystem: Host-associated > Mammals > Digestive system > Large intestine > Fecal | place: USA: Wisconsin...
AGCCAGATTCACCGCATCCGTTGCGTTAGTTCCCGCCGTTACATTGGTGATGGCGTGGTTGCCCGCATCAATACCGGCGCTGTTAATGGTCACATCGCCCGCTTTGAAGGTGTCGTTGACCGTGACGTTATCTACGGCAATACTGCTATTCAAGGCGAACGCAATCGCATTATCACTCACTGTTGTGATAATGTTGCTGTCGCCGTTGTAGTTAACCGTCTCACCTAACTGAACGTTATCATCGTTACCATTATCCGCACCGATGTTAAAGCCTTGTTTTATCGCTGCCGTATTAGCCGCAATATTGTTTGCGTTGGTGGTGATATTTTGCGTGTTGTTCGCTATCGCTTTGGTGTTATTGCTGATGTTGTTCGCATTATTGGTAATATTCTGCGCATTATTCGCCACGTTCGTATTGGTCGCGTTTAACTGACTTAAATTCACCGCATCGCTGTCTTTTGTACCGTTCGCGACGTTGGTGATCTGATTACCGCCGTTATTCAAGCCGTCTTTGGTTAAACTTACCGCTTGATTATTGGTGGTACCGTTAGCGATGGTGATGCCGCCTTTATTTACCACGACATCTCCCATGGTCACCGAGCCGGCGTCCGTTAAGTTCAAGCTAGAATTTAACGCGAACGCAATCGCATTATCACTCACTGTCGTGATAATGTTGCTGTCGCCGTTGTAGTTAACCGTCTCACCTAACTGAACGTTATCATCCGTACCTTTATCCGCACCGATGTTAAAGCCTTGTTTTATCGCTGCTGTATTAGCCGCAATATTGTTTGCATTGGTGGTGATATTCTGCGTATTGTTCGCTATCGCTTTGGTGTTATTGCTGATGTTATTCGCATTATTGGTAATATTCTGCGCATTATTTGCCACGTTCGTATTGGTCGCGTTTAACTGGCTTAAATTCACCGCGTCACTATCTTGCGTACCGTTCGCGACGTTAGTCACCGTTTTGCCGCCCGCGTTGATGCCGTTATTGCTGATGCTGACATCGCCCGCGTTGAAGGTGCTGGCATTTACCGTATTAAACGTGACGTTCTCTGCCGTCGATACGCTAATATTGCCGCTTGCATCCGCGCTTACCACCGTGTTGGTGCCGTTTACGAAGTTCACCGTGTTGTTGGTTTGATTCACCACTTTCGCGTTCACGCCGTTTACTTGCGCCGTCCAGCTTTGTAACGCGCTGTCCGCTTTTGCTAACGAATCTTTAGCGGCTTGGGACAGATCAAGATCGTAATTAGTCACCGTGCCGCTTGTGGTTGCCGTCGCCGCGATCGTACCGTTGGTGCTGTTTACCGTAGTGGTTTTTTCAGAATCGTTAATGGCTTTTGCAACCTGTTCCGCCGTAGCAAATTTGTCGCCATTTTTGACCGCACTTACCGTTCCGTCTGAGGCGACATTCAAGCCTGTCATATCAACGGAATATTTCACGGTCGAGTTAGTGCTGTTGCCCGTTACTTGCGCAACCGTACCCGTACCGTTAACAAAATTAACCGTATCACCTGATTTGATTTCATCTTTTTGTACGCCGTTATTTTGCAGACTCCATGACGTACTTGATACCGCCGCTTTTAATTGAGCAACGTTCACCGCATCGGAATCTTCCGAACCCGCCGCCACATTAATAATTTGACGTTTAACGGTATCGGAACCGACACTCACCGCACCTGTTGTCGCTTTAGTCGCATTAATCGCATTAGATTGCAATGCATTCGCCGTTTCAGGAATATACGGCGTAGCCGCGCTGGCATCGCGAATCGATTGACTGTTCGCGCCTAATGCCACGCCACCGCCTACCGTTGAATTCGCATTCGCACCTAATGCAATTGCTTCCGTACCGGTCGTATTCGCTTTAGTACCAATAGCAACACCACTGCTTGACGAAACAGAAGAGGATCCTCCAATTGAGATCGAGTTTGTACCCGATGCATTAGCTGTCGAACCTACCGCTGTTGAGTAAGCCCCCTTCGCATTGGCGGAATAACCGACCGCCGTTGAACTTGTTCCTTCAGCTTTAGTTACATAACCTAATGCAGTGGATGAATAACCGCTCGCCGCGCCGCCAAGCGCAATAGCCGACGTATTTGTTGCGGTGGCTCCATTACCAATACCCACCGCATTAGTACCGCTCGCCTTAGCGTTTGTACCCACAGCCAAGGCGGAACCGCCGGTTCCTGTTGCTTTAGCACTATAACCGATAGCCATATCGTAAGATTCTTCGGCAATCGCGTTATTACCCACGGCAACCCCGCCTTCCCCCTTAACTTGAGCTCTATTACCCATCACAAAACCATCAGAAGCCGACACAGACGAATCATTACCAATAATACGAGATCCGCTAGCAGCACCGGTCAAGTCATTATTATTACCGAATACACCCGAATCATCCGCAGCAATAACACCATTATTGTTACCTATACTGTAAGTACCGGAACCAGTAATTGTTGTCGGATCACCAATTGCGCCGGAATTTTTGCCGGTCACGATGTTGCCGGTACCGATTGAAATCGCGTTTTCGGCCAAAGCCTGTGCGGCAGAACCGAGCGCAACAGTATTATTTGCACTCGCCGAAGCATTCAGACCTGCTGCAATCGCCTGTTTACCGTTTGCCACAGCATTCGTACCGATTGCAATGCCATCATCTGCTGCCGAAGCCACATTAGCATTAGTACCGATCGCTACCCCACGTACTTCAGCTGAAACAGACTGGTTACCGATAGCAACAGAGTCCCGGCTTTTTGCCTGCGTACCCGTACCGATTGCTAAAGCATTAACATTACTTGCATTAGCGTTCATACCGTATGCGGCAGAACCGGTCTCCGTGGCAATGGAATTTGTACCGACTGAAATTGCACTTACTCCGGTCGCATTTGCATAAGAACCAATAGCTACGCCATTATTTTCCCATGTGCTTGCTTTCATACCGATTGCTGTTGAATTATAACCCTGAGTATAAGCCCCACTACCAATCGCAGTAGTATTTTCAGTTACCGCCTTAGAATTTGTACCGATAGCAATTGCGTTACTAGCACTAGCTACGGAAAATGAGCCGACGACCGTCGCATTAACCGCCGAGGCGGTAGAATTAAAACCCACTATGGTTGAGGACTGACCGGAAGCATTAGAGCCTGAACCTAAAACTGTTGCACCGTCGGCGCTGGCAGTAGAGAGCGAACCCAAAATAGTGGATAATCTGCCGGAAGCGACAGAACGGGCTCCCAATACGATGGCACCTGCAGCCGCCGCATGCGTTGCGGTATAACCGGTAGGGACATAATATCCTGCAATTGTTCGACCTGCTATTTGGTCAAGATCATCCGAACCTATAGCAATAGAAGAATAACCTGTTGCGTGAACATCGGATCCGATAGAGATCGACTGATCACCGCTGGCTGTCGTGTTTGTTCCTATGGCTAATGATTGATATCCGCTGGAATTTGCTCTTCCTCCGATGGCAACGGATTCACCGCCCATTGCACTAGCCGTGTAATTAGCAGTTGTATTCGCCCCGATAGCAACAGAGTAATTTGCTGCCCTAGCATAACTGACATTATTAACGTATGCTTCGGCTTGGGAAGGCTTAAATATAGCGGCAGCACCGACTGTTAAAACGACAGGTGCGGAGCTTAAGACTGCAGAACCAAGAGTTAATGTTCCGACAGTCTTAGTGAATAATTCAATGGTTTCCTGAGTGATTTTTTTTGCTCTACGCTTAGAGGATTTGGTTTTACTCCGGCTGGCGGCTAATTCGGAAACAACAACTAAAGATTGGGTGGTTTTGTTCCAAATAACTTTATAAATGTGATTCATGAATGGACCCTTATAAAAATGTGAAATATTAATTCAGGCTAAAACCTGAAAAAGTAAAGTTTACAGCTAAACTACAAATCGGCGGCATTATCAGGTAAAACCTGCTTATATGCAAGGGCATTTGTCAAAATTCAGCAATTTTTGTTTAAATTTTCTCAATTTTGTTGAGCTAGAGTAAATAAATGTAAAAACACGGGCTTTATTGCCACCTATTTAGGGTTAAAAAACAATTTAATAAATAGAAGAATTCCGGCATCGCAATATAGAAGCAAATTATCGTCGTGCTTTCCTGCAGGCTCAAAAAACATGTCATTTTTTGACCGCACTTTAGGCTATTTTATGGGGAATAGTATAGAGCTGCAGAAATGTTAGAAAGTAATACGGAAGTGAATAGCATTCTCCTATAAAAAGATTCCCACTATTTGGCATGCTCATAAAAACAAAAACCCGATCCTAAGATCGGGTTTTTTTATGCGGTTAACTAATCCGAAGATTAGAAGAATACGCGTAAACCAACACCGTAAATGTTGTCTTTTTCTGTACCAGCGTCGTCTTTAATACGTTCTTGTTCATACATTGCGTATGTCACAACATTTTTGTGTAATTTGTAATCCACACCGACTTGGTAGCGGTTAGCAATTTCTGTTGTATTACCGGTTGCTTCAGAACGAGTATCTTTACGTTCCCATTGTGCAAATACAGCAGACGGTTCAGAGAATTGATAACGAGCGTCAACCATTGCGTAACGACCTTTAGTACCAGCTTCTACACGTTGACCAGTACGGAACTGAGTATAAGCATCACTCACTTCATTTTTATATTGACCGTAGTTCAATGCTAAATAAAGTGGGCCATATGTCCAGCTACCATGTACTAACCAAGCTTTGTTTTTGCCTACTGAATCATTTGAGTATGAAACATCATCGTAATTATCTTGCGTATAACCTGCCGCAAATTCTAATTTGTTATCTTCGGCAAAATCATAGTGGTAGAAAGCGGTTAAACCGTAACCGTTTTTATATTCTGTTGTGCCTGCTACATTAGGATCCACTTCGGTATTGCTATGACCGAATAAGTAGTCAGCACCGAAGCTGAAACCGTTCCATTCTGCAGATTTAAATTTCACGGATTTATCTGAACGGGTAGTTAAGATACCGTATTCACCTGAACGGTAGTATGTTGCATCTTGTAATACATCATCACCGGTGGTGTTTTGACGACCAAAACTTAACGCACCTACGTCCGCATGTTTCAGACCGGCATATAATTCGCGAGTTGTCGGATCACCGAAGTCACTGTCAGAACCTCTGTGTTTTGTTTTATACGCTTCTTCTTCGAAACGAATTTGATAACCGGCAAATGCGGATAAACCGTTACCTAAATCTTGACTTGCTTTCACGATAATACGTGAACCATCATTTTTTAAGTCACCGCGTCCATCACCGACTTTACCCAAGAAAGCACGGAATGAACCGCTTAATTCAACTTTTGCACCGTCTTGTTCATAAACAACTGCGGCGTTTGCTGTGCTTGCCACTGCGGCTGCAGCGACTGCTAATGCTACTAATGTCTTTTTCATAATTTAATTCCTTATCAGAATTTATTTTTAGTACAACTCATTTTGAACTTTCCCATACGGGAAAAGTCAAACACGCTTAATATTTAAGCAGCTCGGATATTGCCAAAGATCATATGCATATGTCAATCAAAAAAACACAAGTAATTTTTATTTTTCTGATCGAGATCACATTTTTTGCAAATTTTTGATTATTTTTTGCACAACTTTAGATCGAGTGGAACGATTCAGCAGGAAAGGAAAAATGAAAAATAATCAATATTTAACTGGTTATAAAAACAATAAAAGCTATTTCTTTGTATAGCTTTTTTATAAGGTTAGCGATTCGTATGGCAGACGGAGCTACATTAGCCGTCCACCGGTTTGTAAGCCTGGCGGGCCACTAAGTAGATCTTTACGTTTAATTTATCGTAAGGATGCAATAAAACTGCTTTTAAATGGTTGATTATTCTTCTACTCCATATCGCTCAAGGGCGAGGCTAGAAAACCTGAATTCAAGGAACGGTGGGCGCCGTTCCTTGTTTTTCATTATGCGATCCAATTTAAGATTTTAAACGTTCGAATCCCGCTTTTAAATCGGCAATTAATTCATCCGCATCTTCAAATCCGATATGCAGGCGAATTAAGGTTCCGGTTAAAGTGCGGTCAATATTCGGACGGATTTTTTTAATTTCTTCCGGTTGATTATATAAAATCAAACTTTCAAATCCGCCCCAGGAATACGCCATGGTGAACAGTTCGAAGTGATCCATGAATGCGGAAAGTTGCTCGCGGCTTAACTTTTCTGTTAACTCAAAAGAGAACAAACCGGCGGAACCGGTGAAATCCCGCACAAAAAACTCATGTCCCGGACAACTTGGCAAAGCGGGATGATAAACCGCTTTCACTTCTGGTTGTGCGGCCAGCCATTTTGCCACTTTAATGCCGCTTTCGGTATGTTGTTTGAAACGCACGGCAAGGGAACGAATGCCGCGCGCGGTGGTGTAAGCGGTGTCGGCGTCCACCATTTGTCCCATTAAATAGGAATTTTCCCGCAACTGATCCCAACAACGGGCGTTGGATACGGCGGTACCAATCATCACATCGGAATGGCCCACCAAATATTTGGTGCCCGCCTGAATGGAAATGTCGATATCGTGTTCCAGCGCTTTAAATAAAATACCGCCTGCCCAGGTGTTATCAATCATAATCACAATTTCCGGATTAATCTTACGCACCGCTTTGACGATATTCGGCACATCGGGCACCTCAAAAGTGAGCGAACTCGGGCTTTCCAAAAATAAAACTTTGGTATTCGGTCGCACCAATTCGGCGATTTTCACGCCGGCCATCGGATCATAATAAGTGGTGGTCACTCCCATTTTACTCAGAATTTTGTTACAAAAATCCTGCGTCGGCTCATAGGCGGCGCCCGTCATCAAAACGTTATCGCCGGATTGCACGAAAGCTAAAATCGCATTGCTGGCCGCCGCCGCGCCGCAAGGATAAAGATAACAACCCGCGCCGCCTTCCATTTCGCACATTAAATCCTGCAACGCAAAATGCGTTAAGGTGCCGCGACGCCCGTAAAACAACGCCTGTTTGGCGCGGTTAACGGTGGCTTCTTTCTTCTGCGCCAAATTTTCAAACACTAAAGACGAGGCCCGTTGCACCACGGGATTTACCGCGCCCCGGCAGACACGTTTATTACGACCGGCATGCACTAATGTAGTGGCTAATGACTGTTTTTCCGACATAATGACTTCCTGTTAGATATAATTGATTAATTTAATAGATAAAATCGACTGTAAAAGTGCGGGCGATTTTTTTACAATTTTTTTGTTATTTTGCAACAGATTTGAATTTTTGCAAAAGTTTTTCCCTCAATCCACTTTAGGAGATTAAACATGGTATTAGTAACTCGTCAAGCACCGGATTTTACCTCAGCCGCAGTTTTAGGCAACGGCGAAATCGTTGAAAACTTCAACTTCAAAAAACACATTGCCGGCAAGCCTGCGGTAATTTTCTTCTATCCGTTAGATTTTACTTTCGTTTGCCCATCCGAATTAATCGCATTCGATCACCGTTACGCAGAATTCCAAAAACGCGGCGTAGAAGTGGTGGGCGTGTCTATCGACTCACAATACAGCCACAACGCATGGCGTAACACACCAGTTGATCAAGGCGGTATCGGCCCGGTTAAATACGCATTAGCGGCGGACACCAAACACGAAATCGCCAAAGCGTACGGTATCGAACATCCGGAAGCCGGCGTGGCGTTACGCGCTTCATTCTTAATCGACGCCAACAGCGTAGTGCGTCACCAAGTGGTGAACGATCTGCCATTAGGCCGTAACATTGACGAAATGCTGCGTATGGTCGACGCGTTACAATTCCATGAAGAACACGGCGAAGTTTGCCCGGCTCAATGGGAAAAAGGCAAAGAAGGAATGAAAGACAATCCTGAAGGCGTAGCGAAATACTTGAAACAAAATGCCGACAAACTGTAATTGTCAGCAACGTTTAAGCCACACCGTCGTGTGGCTTTTTTTATTCGGTAAAATCCGCTAAGGCCTGTAATAACACGGGAATATGGCTGTGTTCCACATCTTTCACGGCGGTCAGCAGCGTCACTTGCGAACGGCTTTTTTCTAATTGTTTCAACGTCGCCAACGCCTGTTGTTGCGGGGCGTTGCCTAATTCCAACCGATAAAGCCGGACGAATTCCGGATAATTTGTCTGCGGATTTTCGTGATAGAACTTGCGCAATTCATGGCTCGGACAAACCTCTTTCAACCAACGGCAGCGCGCAAATTTTTCTTTTGTGACGCCGCGCGGATAAAGCCGATCCACAAATACGGCGCAATCCTGTTCCGTCGGATTGAAATCATAAATACGTTGAACTTTAAACATTGCGCTTCCTCCTAATTTCAAAAAACATGAAAAAATCCGACCGCACTTTTATCGCTGAGAAGGTTCCGAAACATAGCGGTTTTCCGCCGTTTCCGGTTCCAGATCCAATTTAGCCATTAGGATTTGGTCGAAATCCTCTTCCATATTGCCGGTGACCAATAATTTATCGCCGTAAAAAATGGAATTCGCACCCGCCATAAAACACATTGCCTGCATTTCTTCCGACATACCCTGACGACCAGCGGACAATCGCACATAGCTTTTCGGCATGGTAATTCGGGCTACGGCTATCGTGCGGACGAATTCCGTCCAGTCCAGCGCTTCCGCATCCGCTAAAGGCGTTCCCTCCACTTTCACCAATTGGTTAATCGGCACCGATTCCGGCTGCGGATCCAAATTGGCCAGGCTGGCGATAAAACCGGCCCGTTCTTTGCGGTTCTCGTTCATGCCGATAATTCCGCCGCAACAGACTTTTAATCCCGCTTTGCGTACTTTGCCCAAAGTACTCAAGCGATCATCGAAATCTCTCGTGCCAATCACTTTTTTATAATGTTCCGGCGCGGTATCGATATTGTGATTGTAATAATCCAAGCCCGCTTCTTTCAGATCTTCCGCCATGCCGTCTTCCAATAAGCCGAAAGTGCCGCAGGTTTCCAGCCCTAACTCTTTCACCGCTTTGATAATTTCCGTCATTTTGGCAATGTCTTTCGGCTTCGGCCCGCGCCATGCTGCGCCCATACAAAACCGATTGGCGCCGCGGGATTTAGCGATTTTGGCTTTTTCAACAATCTCTTCAACATTCAATAAAGCCTGCTTTTGCACGCCGGTGTGATAACGGGCGGATTGCGGGCAATAACCGCAATCTTCGGGGCATCCGCCGGTTTTAATGGACATTAAAGTCGAAAGCTGAATGGCTTGCGGATTAAAGTTTTCGCGATGCACCAAAGCCGCACGGTGAATTAACTCCAAAAACGGCGTTTCAAACAGCGCCTCCACTTTACAAACCGACCAATATTCCACCTGCGGATGAGGTGTGACCGAATAAAGCTGTAATGTTGTTTCCATTGTCGTTCCTTATCAATAAGTTATATTTTCCCGAATTAAAGTAGCCGCCCGAGTTCTACGGTTAAAATGCGGTCAATTCGCCCTTTTAATTCATTCGGTTGATGCGTGACCATCAACATGGTCAATTGTTTTTCCGTACAAAGTTTATCCAATAAATCCAGCATTTCCAACCGCAATTCGGGATCCAGCGACGAAAAAGGTTCGTCCAGCAGTAAAATCGGCTTGTCCCGCAACAGACAGCGCGCTAATGCCACCCGCTGTTTTTGCCCGCCGGAAAGTGCAGTAGGTTTGCGGCTTAAAAATGCGTCCAAGCCCACCGCACTTGCCGCCTGTTGAACAAGTCGCCGCTCCCGTTCATTCAGGTCGAATCCCGGTTTTAGGCCCAGCGCGATATTTTGTTCCACGGTTAAATGAGGAAACAGATTATTTTCCTGAAACAGCATGGAAACCGGGCGTTGATGAGGTTCCAGATAAGTTTGATTTTCGCCGTTCAACCAAATTTCACCGGATTCCGGCAATTCAAAGCCGGCGATCAGATTCAGCAAAGTGGATTTCCCCGCGCCGCTGGCGCCGACCACGGCAACTTTTTCCCGCGGGCGAACATGCAAATCAAATTGCATGGTCATGTCTTTATATCGAAAGATAACTTGTTTTAAATTAATCATGTTGCTTTTCTAGCGTCAAAAATAAACCGGCACACACCAATAACAGCAGGAAAGCCGTAACGGCGGCTTCCTCGCCGCGATAACTGCCGAGCTGCCGATACAGCAAATAAGGCAGCGACGTAAAATCCTGTCCGCCGAATAAGGCGATTGCGGTGAAATCGCCCAAAGATAACGCCGTTGCCAGCGCAAAAGCATATTTCACAGGGGCCGCAAGATGATGCCATTCAATCAAACGGAACCGCCGCCAGCCCCGAATATCCAGCGATTGGCACAGATTTTCATAATATTGCATGTTATTATTCATGGGCACGGATAAAATACGAATCACAAAAGGCAAAGCGGTTAAGGCGTTACAGATCACCACAATAACAAATAAATGCGCCGTGCCGAAATCCAGCGTTTGCAGCCGTAAAAACAAACCGACCGCCAGCACCAGCATCGGCACCGCCAGAATCAGCATGCCGACGTTCATAAAAATCCGGGCAAAAAACGGCAAATACAACCAGTTTAACTGCCGAGCAAACTGTAAAAGTGCGGTCGCCGCCAGCAATGAAATAAGGGCGGAAAGCGGCGCGATGGCAAAAGAATAACCCATGGCACGCCACAATTGAGGATTCTGCCAGGCGCTAAAAAACTGTTGGGAAAACAGCGCACCGGCTACGATATTGCCCAACGGCAAAGCAATAAACAAAGTCGCGACAATAATCACAAAAACTTGCCAAAATTTGACCGCACTTGATTGTCGCGCCAACCAGGTTTCGCGTTGGTGCAACTGTCCTTCCGGCATTTTCTCCGCCAGATTGCCGAAGGCGAACAGCAATAAACAAAACACAATCTGCAACGAAGCGTATAACGCCGCTTTAGCGAGATCAAAATCGAAAGTTATCGCCTGATAAATCGCGACTTCCAGGGTACTGTATTTCGGTCCGCCGCCGAGGGCAAGCACAATAGCAAAGCTGGTAAAGCACAGCATAAAAATCAGAACAAAAGCCGGAAAAATCTGTTGTCGCAAATACGGCAGTTCAATCAAACGAATAAACCGCCAGCCGCGAATGCCCAACTGCGCGGCAAGTTGTCGCTGCTGATTGGAAACGGCTTGATAGCTTTGCAAAAACAACCTCGCCGCCAAAGGCAGATTAAAAAACACATGCGCAAGTAAAATACCCGGCAAGCCGTAAATATCCGGTTGCCAATTTAACTGGAAAAAACGACAAACCTGCGCCAGCCAACCCGACGCACCGTACACGCCCAGCAAACCGAAAACCGCCGCCAGCGAAGGCAGCACAAATGTCAGCGAAAACAAACGCAGTAAAATCTTTTTGCCGCGAAAATGCTGATAAAAAACCGCCCGGGCGAAAAAGATCCCGAATATTACCGATAGCAGAGCGGACAAACCCGCCTGCATAAAACTGAACCACAGAACCCGTTTCAAATAGGCATTCTGCCACAAGTTTTGCCATAACTGCCGCAACGGCGTTTCTCCCGCCGAAAACACCGCATTCAGGCTGCCGCCGTAAAACGCCAGTAAAAACACCAATACGCAAACGCCGCCCGCATAATGACGCGGTCGCAAGCGGCGTAATTTCAGAAAAAAAGCGTTCATTAACGGCTCAGACTCGTTTGCCAGACTTCAATCCATTGCTTAACCGTCGCGTCTGTCGGCACGGATAACGTTTGCGCCGTCGGATTAGCCTTTAAAGTTTCCGCCTTCAATTGATCAAAATGCGGTTCGATTGGCGCGGAAACCGACGATAACATGACGTTTTTCGGAATGATGATTTTTTGCGCCTCGGCTGAAAGCAGAAAGCCAATAAAATCATCGGCACAGGCATGAGTTTTACCGGCAATCTTCGCCGCCGTATCGAACTGGTACAGGCCGTTGTCGCTAAATTGTGCGGCAACATACCGATCCTGCTTATCTTTCAGCAAGTGATAAATGGGCGAAGTATTATGGCTGAATACCACATCCGCTTCGCCTTTCAAAAAGGCGCCGTAAGTTTCCGTCCAGCCTTTGCCCACCGTCACCGTGTGTTTGGCAAGCCGCTGCCACGCGGCTTGGATTTGCTCCGGCGGATAAACGGCGTTCATCCAGACCACAAAACCGCGCCCCATGCTGCTGGTGCGCGGATCCTGATAAATCACGCGTAAATCCTGTCGTTCTACCAGCTCTTTCAGGCTTTGCGGGGGATTTTTCAGTTTGTTTTTATCGTAAATAAAGGCGAACCGCCCGAATTCATAAGGAATAAATCTTTGATTCGTCCAGCTGACCGGCAGAGAAAGTGCGGTCAAATTTATTGAAGTTTTTTCAAATAATCCCGTTTTTTCCGCCGCGTCGAACTGAAAATTATCCAATCCCACCACCACATCGGCTTTGGTCTTTTTGCCTTCCAAACGCAGGCGGTTCAGCATGGTGTTGCGTCCGTCAAAGACTTGATAATTCACTCGGCATTGAGGATAAGCCCGTTCAAAACTGGCTTTCACCTCGCCGCCCGGGCCCCAGTCCGCGCCGAAAAATTCTTCCGTATAAACCTGTAACGGCGCATTGGCGGCGGCATTCAACGCGGAAAATGCAAAAACGGAAAGCAGTGAAAAAATAATGAGCTTTTTAAGCATAAAAAAATCCTTTGGCAAGCATTTTGCAAACAACAAAGGAATTTAAGTGCGGTCAAATTTTAGACTGTTTTTCAACAAATTGACGTTTCTCAAATCCCTACGCAGATATTAATCAGTTCAGGTTCTACGGGTATTTTCTCAGCTTTTTCCGGCTGTCGCCGCGGCAAGCACCCCGATGAGAACATGCCGAGTGTAAATCTTCATTCGTCGATACGCAAGCAATAATCCGTTTGCAGCGACGGAATTTTGCTTCTAAAATCCCAACCGTAACAGGAGAAAAACATGCTAGCCACTTTACGTAAAATTTCAAACCGACTGTTTCGCCTTGCGATTAACAAAAAATTACAACGACGATTAACCAATCACCGCATGTCGGTGATTGCCAGTAATTGCAACGGCGCGCTGATTCTGCACGATTTAAAGGAAGCGTTCCGTTCGCCTTTTGTGAATTTATATCTGGAGCCGGCGGATTTTATCCGTTATTTGCAAAATCCCCGTCATTATCAGCAAACCGAACCGGTTTTCGAACAGACGGATAAGCCTTATCCCGTGGCCAAACTGGACGATATTCGACTTTACTTTGTGCATTATCATTCCGAACGGGAAGCGCGCGAAAAATGGCTGAGCCGTTCAGCCCGTATCGATTGGGACAATCTGTTTGTGATGATGACGGATCGCGACGGTTGCACGCAACAAAACATCGCGGATTTCGATGCGTTGCCTTATCCGAACAAGGTGATTTTCACGCATAAAGCTTATCCGCAATTCGCTTCCGCTTATTATATCCGCGGTTTTGAAAATCAGTCTGAAGTGGGCGATTTGTTTGAATTCTCCGGCTGGTTCGGCAAAAAATATTACGACCAATTCGATTATGTGGCCTGGTTTAACCGAAATCATGGTTAAACCAGCGACAAAATTACTGCAATTTTCATCAAAAACGCATAGAATAGCCCACAAGTTTGCACGACGGAAAATTTCTTGCTAAAGTGCGGTCCGATTATGTCAGGGTTGTTTATCTTTTATAAACGATTGCGTTATCGCCCGATAGCCTCAGGTTAGGCGGCGCCGTAAAAGGACAGCCTCTGTTAACAAGTTTTACAACGACGCATGCGGCTATTTTAGGCTCAACCCGAAAGTCGGGCTTATTTTGCCAAGCCTGCGTTGAAAATCGTTTGTTTAGAATGACGAAACGACGCGTTTTTCGCCTTAATCCGGCGGGAATAAAGTCCATCGCCACCGTTTACGAAAGATAAACAAACCCTAATTTTAGGAAACAAAAATGAGCCAAGAATACCTGGATTTTGAATTACCCATCGCCGAGTTAGAAGCGAAAATTGAATCCCTGCGCGCCGTTTCCGGTCAGGATGAAATTAATCTTGATGACGAGATCAAACGCCTGCAGAAAAAAAGCGAAGAACTAACCAAAAAAACCTTCGCTAATTTAGATGCATGGCAAATTTCCCGCATGGCCCGCCATCCAAACCGTCCTTATACTCTGGATTACATCCAACATATTTTCACTGAATTCGAAGAACTGGCGGGCGATCGCGCCTTTGCCGACGACAAAGCCATTGTAGGCGGGTTGGCTCGCTTAGACGGACGCCCGGTGATGGTAATCGGACATCAGAAAGGCCGCACGACCAAAGAAAAAGTACTGCGCAACTTCGGTATGCCGGCGCCGGAAGGTTATCGTAAAGCCCTGCGTTTAATGGAAATGGCGGAACGCTTCAAATTGCCGATTATCACGTTTATCGACACCCCGGGAGCCTATCCCGGCGTGGGCGCGGAAGAACGCGGACAGGCCGAAGCCATCGCCCGCAACCTGCGTGAAATGTCAACCTTAACCGTGCCGATCATCTGTACCGTAATCGGCGAAGGCGGTTCCGGCGGCGCACTGGCAATCGGCGTGGGCGACAAAGTCAATATGTTGCAATATTCCACTTACTCCGTGATTTCACCGGAAGGCTGCGCATCCATTTTATGGAAAAGCGCAGAAAAAGCTTCAACCGCGGCGGAAGTCATGGGCTTAACCGCCGAACGCCTGAAAGAACTGGATTTAATCGACAATATCGTGGCGGAACCTTTGGGCGGTGCGCACCGTAATTACGCGGAAATGGCACAAAATCTAAAAGCCCGCTTGCTGAGCGACTTAGACGATTTAGACGTGCTGGACAAAGATGATCTGCTCGATCGCCGTTACCAACGTTTGATGTCTTACGGTTATTGTTAATCGATCATTTTCCGAATTCCGGTGGAACGCAGGTTCCACCGTTTTTATCTGTATATAACGGGCTGATTAGCCTGCGCTATCTATTGAGGCAACTTGATGAAAAACGTTTTATCCATTCAATCTCACGTAGTATTCGGTTACGCCGGCAATAAATCGGCAACCTTCCCGATGCAGTTAAACGGTATTGACGTATGGGCATTAAATACCGTGCAATTTTCCAACCACACCCAATACGGAAAATGGACGGGAATGGTCATTCCCCATCAACAAATTGCTGAAATCGTCAACGGCATTGACGCCATCGGCGAACTCAAAAATTGCGATGCGGTGCTTTCCGGTTATATCGGTTCTGCCGATCAGGTGGCGGAAATCGTTAAAGTGTCTCATCAGGTTAAAGCCCGCAATGCCAATGCCGTTTATTTATGCGATCCGGTAATGGGCAGCGCGGAAAAAGGTTGCGTGGTAGCGGACGGCGTGCGCGAAGGCCTAATCGAGATTGCGTTGCCTCAGGCGGATATTATTACGCCGAATCTGTTGGAACTGCGCGAATTAAGCGGAATGCAAGTCAACAATTTCGAGCAAGCGGTTATCGCCGCGCAGCATCTGTTAACCAGAGGGCCGAAAACCGTTATTGTGAAACATTTGGGTTCCGCAGGTAAATATGCCGGTAAATTCGATATGTTAATGGCTAACTCACAGGGCGTTTGGTGTTTGTCCCGTCCGCTCTATCCTTTCGCCAAGGATCCGGTGGGTGTCGGCGATTTAATTGCCGGCTTATTCTTAGCCAACCTGCTGAACGGCAAATCCGAGCTGGAAGCTTTCGAATTAACCGGCAATGCGGTAAACGATGTCATGGAAATCACCCACAAGCTGAATTCGTACGAATTGCAATTAATCGAAGCCCGCCATGCCATTATGGCGCCGAAAATTCAGTATAAAGCGGAAAAAATCGCTTAATCGACGAAATAAAAGGCGGGCGATTAGCCCGTCGTTTTCCGCCGGTCCGTTCCAATCGCTCGCAGGTCAATGTTATGAGTTTAGTTTCCGAATTCCAAGCCCAACTGCAGCATTCCCGTTATTTGATTGCGTTCAGCGGCGGCGCCGATTCCACCGCCTTGCTGGCTTTATTTGCAAAATCCCGCCAAAATCGACCGCACTTACGGTTGCGCGCCGTTCATATTCATCACGGACTCCATGCCGCGGCGGACGCCTGGTCCGCACATTGCCGACGGATTTGTGAAAAACTGGATATTCCGTTGATTATCGAACGAGTGACGGTGGACGCGAAAAACGGCATTGAACAAGGGGCGCGAGAAGCCCGTTATGCGGCGATTCAACGCCTCCGGCACGATGATGAAATCGTTGCCACCGCGCACCATTTGCAGGATCAAACGGAAACCTTTTTCCTGGCTCTAAAACGCGGCAGCGGCATTAAAGGGCTGAGCGCCATGCAACGGGAAAGCCGTTTGTACGATATGCCGATTTTCCGCCCATTGCTTTCGTTCCGTAAAGCCGAACTGGAAGATTATTTGCGCGCGCAATCGCTGAACTGGATTGAAGACGATAGCAACCACGACAACCGCTACGATCGCAATTTTCTGCGCAATCGGATTCTACCGGAATTACGCCGGCGCTGGGAGGATTTCGATTCTGCGGTCAGCCGTTCCGCTCAGCATTGTTACGAACAGGACCAGCTGATTCGGGAATTGCTAACTCCGGAATTCGAAAAAAACTATCGTAAAATCGACCGCACTTTTGCGCTTTTCGGCTTTGCCGATTATCGTCCCAACAAACAAAACGCCTTATTGCGCATGTGGCTGACCGCATGCCGCGCGCCAATGCCGGAAAAAACGCAACTGACGCAACTGATTCGAGACGTGGTATTTGCCAAACCCGACGCCAATCCTCAGTTTGTGCTGGGCGAACGGGTGGTTCGGCGCTATCAGAATCGTTTGTATCTGACGCCCCATTATGCCGATGTGACGAATTTCCGGGCGACTCTTGCTCTCAATGAAACGGTGGATTTGCCCGATAATTTAGGGCAATTGCGGCTGACAAAAACAGCCCAAAATCTGACCGCACTTTGGCAAACCGACGAGCAGCGATATTACGCGGATTTGCCGCTCGGCGAACAGGAAATCCGCGTAGGATTCGGTTACGCCGGTAAAGTGAAATTGCATGGGCAGGACGTCCATCGGGATATTAAGAAAATCTGGCAGAAACACGGCGTGCCGCCTTGGCAGCGCACGCGTATTCCGTTGATTTTTATGGACGGAAAACTGAAAAGTGCGGTCGGTTTTTTTAACGTTTTTTAACCGCTGCGACAAATATCAGAGAAATTGCCGTCTGACCCGTTCTTCCCAATCTTTATGGCGATCGTACTGATGGATAACAGTGGCTTTCGAACCGTCCGTCAGCAACAACTCATGAGCCTCATTAAAGGTCAAATCCGTATAATTAAATAAGCCGACCGTGGAAATCACGGAACTCAGCGGCAAGCAACGGATTGCCCGGGCAAAGCGATTCGCATAAAGCAGACGATTATGAATGCCCTGATCGTAATTGGATTTCGCCATGACGGTATAAGGCAAATCCAGGAATTCGTTCAGCATGGTATGCAGATAATCCCGCACCGATTGATAATCGCCGAGCGTGACGCCGGCACAACAAATCGGGTTCGAACCGATCTCCGCCAGCACTTTTTCGCCGTAAACATCGCGGATCCAGCCGGCGCTGTAGCTGTCCTGCGCTAACCTGACCGCCGGATTTTCGATTCCCAAATACAACCCGTTTCGAATCTGCCGGAACGGATGTTGCTGAAAATACACGTCGCGCGTATCCGTCAGCATCACAAATTCCGTTTCGGCCAACTGTTCCAGACATTGCAGAAATTCAAAAAAACGAGAAACGTGCGGATAGGCAAATTTTTTCAACAATTCGGCCTTTTTGTGACGATTAGTGCGGTATAAGCGCTCAAACAGTCGATTGATTAACGGCTTAAAGGTTCGATACCAACGAACGCGGCGCGCCAATCCTATCCGACTAATCCGATAGATAAGTTCAAATCCGAACGCTGACGGCGGATAAAAGCGCTCGTATTCGGCAAGATCGGATTCATAAACCAGTAAAATGACTTTGCCTTTGAACTGCGCAAGGTTCAAACTTTTCAGGAAAATTTCCACCCGCTCAGGTTTATATCCCGTCGCACCGCCGATAATGACGCCGTTATTAATGTCCATTTTCAATCTTCTCCGTCGTCCTTGACCTTATCCCGGTTCACCATTCGGGCCGGACGGATCACATTGTCCTGATGAATTTCCGCCACGCCCAGAAATAAATTCTCGGCTGAAAAAAGCCGCACTTGCCCGTAAATTTTTTCCGCATTGTCAAACCGAACCCGTTGCCCGAAGCCCACGGCTTGCGTCTGTCGTTCCGTCAAAAACAGGGAAGGTAATTTGGATACGGCGCTGTCCGGCGGCAATAAAAGCGCGTCGAGCCGGCGCAAATCGCCCGCTTCCGCAAGCTGTTGAAGGGCCTCCAAGGTGAGCATTTTGTCGCTCGGATAATCGGAAACCGCGGTGCGCCGCAGCATGCTGACGTGAGCGCCGCAACCGAGCAGTTCGCCTAAATCGTCAATCAAAGTGCGAATATAAGTGCCTTTGGAACAATGCACTTCCAACGTTAAAAACGGGGCGTTGTACTCAATAAATTTCAGCTCAAAAATCGTTATCGGACGAGCCTGCCGTTCCACCGTCACGCCGGCGCGGGCATATTCGTAAAGCGGTTTGCCCTGATGTTTCAGCGCGGAAAACATGGTCGGCACTTGCATTAAATCGCCGCGAAAAGCAGAAAGTGCGGTCAAAATTTCCGCTGTTTTTAGGTTGACCGGTCGGCTTGCCACAATCCGCCCTTCCGCATCAGAGGTATCGGTGCGTTCGCCTAATTTTGCCGTCACCACATAGCGCTTATCCGCATCCAACAAGAACTGGGAAAATTTCGTCGCTTCGCCCAAACAAATCGGTAACATGCCGGTGGCAAGCGGATCCAAAGCGCCAGTATGGCCGGCTTTGTTCGCCTGAAAAAGACGTTTTACCTTCTGCATAACGTCATTGCTCGACATGCCTTGCGGCTTATCCAGCAAAAATACGCCGTGCACATCACGTCCTTTTTTCTTCGGTCGTCCGCCCATTATTCGCTATCTTCCGCCACGTGCTTCGCTTCGTCGTTTTTAATCACGCTTGACACCAGGTTCGACATCCGCATGCCTTCCACCAAAGATTCGTCGTAAACAAAACGCAGTTCCGGCACGATACGTAAACGCATGGCTTTGCCCAACAGACTACGAATATAAGGCGAAGCTTTTTCCAAGCCTTTCATGCCTTGCTTAATCGCTTCCGGATCGCTATCAAACAGGAACGTTACGAAAATTTTGGCATAGGCTAAATCTCTAGAAACCTCTACGTCGGATACCGTCACCATACCGATACGCGGATCTTTCACTTCGCGCTGTAAAATGATCGCCACCTCTTTTTGCAGTTCCTGCGCTACGCGGTCGGCTCTTGAAAATTCTCTACTCATCTTCTCTCCCAAAAAACAAAAGGCGAATTTCGCCTCAAAAATCGGCGTGATTATATCCTAATTAGCCTTAATATTCTAATCTTACCGCTAAGTTGACCACTCTCCTTTTGCGGGTTTCATCGAACATCCTATAACAATTAAGCAACGCATTTTGATAGGTTTTGAATAAAACGGCCGGACGCCGGAATAAAAAACTCCGCAAAATCCGACCGCACTTTTAACGCCAAAATATAAAGTGAATTTTATAAGAAAATACAATTTATATTCGGTTATCGCTAGCGTTTAGTCGCTCCATTTGACAAAGTGCGGTCAGATTTTTCGAAGTTTTTTTCATAAAAATCGAAAAATCTGGCCGCGACTTGTAAAGATTGGCGCGTTATAACAGGTAAAAACGTTTAATTAAATCGAACGTTTAACCTCCACCACTTCAAACACTTCGATTTGGTCGCCGACTTTCACGTCGTTGTAGTTTTTCACGCCGATACCGCATTCCATACCGTTACGCACTTCGTTTACGTCGTCTTTGAAGCGGCGCAGAGATTCCAATTCGCCTTCAAAAATCACCACGTTGTCGCGCAATACGCGGATTGGGTTGTTACGTTTCACCACGCCTTCCGTCACCATACAACCGGCAATCGCACCGAATTTCGGATGACGGAATACGTCGCGCACTTCGGCCAAACCGATAATTTCCTGTTTGAATTCAGGCTGCAACATACCGCTCATCGCCGCTTTAATTTCATTGAGCAGTTCGTAAATGATTGAATAATAACGTAAATCGATATTTTCATTTTCAATCACACGACGAGCCGAAGCGTCCGCACGAACGTTAAAGCCAACCATAATCGCATTTGAGGCGGCCGCTAAAGTGGCATCCGTTTCCGTGATACCGCCCACACCGGAACCGACCACTTTCACTTTCACTTCATCCGTTGAAAGTTCCTGTAACGCTTGGACGATAGCTTCCACCGAGCCTTGAACGTCGGCTTTTACAATCACGTTCAATTCCGCCACATCGCCTTCGTTCATATTGCTGAACATATTTTCCAGTTTCGCTTTTTGCTGACGGGCAAGTTTCACTTCGCGGAATTTACCCTGACGGTATAACGCCACTTCTCGGGCTTTTTTCTCGTCGCGTACGACGGTCGCTTCGTCACCCGCCGCCGGCACGCCGGAAAGACCCAGCACTTCCACAGGAATAGACGGACCCGCTTCATCGACATCTTTACCGTCTTCGTCGCGCATCGCACGAACGCGGCCGAATTCAAAACCGCAAAGTACGATATCGCCGCGTTTCAATGTGCCGGACTGAACCAAAATAGTCGCCACCGGGCCGCGGCCTTTATCCAGGTAGGATTCAATCACGACACCGCTTGCCATGCCGTCTTTCACGGCTGTCAATTCAAGCACTTCGGATTGCAACAGGATGGCGTCAAGCAAGTCGTCCACGCCGGTTCCTTTTTTGGCGGAAACATACACGAACTGTACGTCGCCGCCGAATTTTTCCGCTACTACGTCATATTGCAGCAATTCCTGTTCGACACGATCCGGATTGGCTTCCGGTTTATCGATTTTATTCACCGCAACAACAATCGGCACGCCCGCCGCTTTCGCATGTTGGATTGCTTCAATGGTTTGCGGCATCACACCGTCATCCGCCGCCACAACCAATACCACGATATCCGTCGCTTTCGCACCGCGTGCACGCATTGAAGTAAAGGCGGCGTGTCCCGGGGTGTCTAAGAAGGTAATCATTTTACCGTTGGTTTCAACGTGATATGCACCGATGTGTTGGGTAATTCCGCCGGCTTCGCCCGCCGCCACTTTCGCCTTACGGATATAGTCAAGCAACGAGGTTTTACCGTGGTCAACGTGTCCCATAATGGTCACTACCGGCGCACGTTGTACTTTTTCGGCATTTACGTCACGATCTTCCAATACCGCTTCTTCAAGTTCGTTTTCTTTGCGCAGGATCACTTTATGACCGAGCTCTTCCGCGACTAATTGGGCGGTTTCCTGATCAAGCACTTGGTTGATGGTCACCATTTCACCCATTTTCATCATGGTTTTAATGATTTCCGTCGCTTTTATCGCCATTTTATTCGCTAATTCCGCGACGGTAACGGTTTCACCAATCACCACATCGCTTTTCACGACCTGAGCCGGTTTGGTGAAAGCTTGTTGCAAAGCACTGCTTTTTTTGCCTTGTTTACCTTTGCCTCTCACGTCTTTTTGATTGCGACGATCCGCATTGCGCTCATCTTTCGACCCATTATCGTCACGACCGCCTTTTTTCGCTTTGGTCACTTTATTTTTACCGGTACGAGCATGGCTTTCACGACGGCGGTTGTCTTCGTCTTCCGCTTCGCGGGCATAGCTTGAAGTTAAATGGTAATCGGAAAAATCATCCGAATCATTATGATTGTCAACATTATCCGCAGCCGCTTCGGCATAGCGTTTTGCGTCTTCCGCCGCTTTACGGGCTTGTTCTTCCGCTTTTTGGCGGGCTAATTCTTCCGCTTTACGGCGAAGTTCCGCTTCTTCCGCTTTACGTTTTTCTTTTTCAGGATCTGCCGTTTTTACGACCGCACTTTTTTCCGGTTTCACTTCTTCTTTTGCCGGTTTAGCCGCTTTTTCCTGGGCTTTTTGTGCGGCGGCTTTTTCCGCTTTCGCTTGTTCCGCTTTTTCGGCTTCCGCCTTGGCTTTCGCTTCAGCTTCTTCCTGTGCTTTCAATTTTGCCGCTTCCGCTTCTCTGATTGCCGCTTCGGTATCGATTTTACGGGATTTGCGGACTTCGACTTGAACCGCTTTCGCTTTTCCGCCCGCGGTCGTTGCGCTGACCGTAGTTTTTTCACGCCGTTTTAAACTCAGTTTTTTTGGTGCGTTTTCCGCATTTTGTTCTTTTTCTGTCATATTCTGCTCCTATTACTCACCAAACCAACAGATATTACGAGCCGCCATAATTAAGTCTGCCGCTTTTTCCGGACTCAATTCTTCAATGTCCGCCAAATCGTCTACGCCTTGTTCGGCAAGCGCTTCCAGAGAGGTGATTTGTTTTTCCGCCAATTTAAATGCAATGTGGCGTTCCATTCCTTCCAGGTTCAGTAAGCGATCTTCAATCTGCGCATTTTCCAACGCCTTTTCTTCCGCCAGTGCGGCTGCCGTAATGGCGTCTTTTGCGCGGGTTTGCAGTTCTTCCACTAAATCTTCGTCTTCAAGACCGTCAATCGCCGTTAATTCGCTCACCGGCACGTAAGCCAGTTCTTCTAATTTAGTGAAACCTTCGTCCACCAGGATTTGTGCGAAATCTTCGTCGATTTCAAGTGCGGTCATAAACAGATTTAAAATTTTGTTATCTTCCGCCTGATGTTTTTGCGCTAATTCTTCGGTGGTCATCACATTCAACGTCCAGCCGGTTAATTGGGTGGCAAGACGAACATTTTGTCCGTTACGACCGATTGCCTGCGCCAAATTGCTCGCTTCCACCGCAATATCCATGGAATGATTGTCTTCATCCACTACGATGGAACTCACGTCCGCCGGCGCCATCGCGTTAATCACATATTGTGCCGGATTGTCGTCCCAAAGCACGATATCCACACGTTCACCGCCGAGCTCATTGGTAATGGACTGCACACGGGAACCGCGCATGCCTACGCAGGCGCCTACCGGATCAATGCGTTTATCGCTGGATTTCACCGCAATTTTTGCACGGGAACCCGCATCACGGGCGGAACCTTTAATTTCGATAATTTGCTCGCCGATTTCCGGAACTTCCAGGCGGAATAATTCTTCCAGCATAATCGGTTTAGCGCGGGTCACGAACAATTGTGCGCCTTTGCTTTCCGGGCTGACTTTGTAAAGCACGCCGCGTACGCGATCACCCGGGCGGAAGTTTTCACGCGGAATCATATCTTCGCGCAGGATCACCGCTTCGGCTTTTGCCGGATCTTCTTTGTTGCCAATCAACTCAAGAATGATGTTTTCGCGATTCACTTTTTTTACCGTGCCGATAACAATTTTGCCTTCTTCATTGATAAATTGTTCCACCACTTTGCTGCGTTCCGCATCACGGATTTTAGTGCTGATCACCTGACGGGCGGTTTGCATGGTAATACGATCGAACGCCACGGATTCGATTTGATCTTCAACAACATCGCCGAGTTGAATATTCGGATCATCCAAACGGGCCGCTTCCAAAGTAATTTCGCGCGTCGGATTCACCACTTCTTCCACAACGGTCCAGCGACGGAAAGTATCAAATTCGCCGGTTTTCGGATCAATCGCTACGCGAACGTCAATTTCAGAAGGTTTATCCACGCCCAAACGTTCCTGTTTTTGCGCGTGCTTTTTCTTGGTCGAAAGCGCAATCGCCGCTTCCAACGCTTCAAAAATTACTGCTTTCGGTAACGCTTTCTCGTTTGATACGGCTTCCGCCGCTAATAAAATTTCTTTGCTCATTTATTTAATTACCCAGTTAACAATGATTAAAATTTTGGAATGATATTGGCTTTTTGAATATTGCCGAAAACAAAAACCTGCGGTTGTCCGTCGACGATTAACGTCACCATATCGTTTTCAATTTTTTCCAATTTACCTTGCCATTTGCGACGATCTGACATCGGAATACGCAAATGAAGCGCAATGTCTTCACCGATAAAACGTTCGTATTGAGATAAAGTAAACAACGGACGATCCAATCCCGGCGAAGAAACTTCCAGATTGTATTTATCCGCGATCGGATCTTCCACATCCAGAATCGCACTCACCTGACGGCTGACGTCTGCGCAATCATCCACAGATACGCCGCCTTCTTTATCGATAAACAACCGTACCGTCATAAAACGGCCGGCACGCTGACATTCTATCCCCCAAAGTTCGAAGCCTAAGTCTTCCACCGAACCTTGTAGCATTTCTTGTAAATTTTGTTCTAATGTTGCCATTTATTCTCCGTAAGACGAACCTGCGGGTTCATCGCTTAACCATAAAAGTGCGGTCAATTTTTGTGATGTTTTTTTGTCGAGAAAATCCCACCGATAACGGTTTCATGCGGATTTCAGACATAAAAAAAGGGCGTAAAGCCCAGTGAAAATTTCCAAATTTTACGTACAAAAAAACCCAAATTTCAAATTTGGGTTTCACTGAACCTTTATTTCCTTCTCAATCCGATGAGAAGTGGTTGCGGGGGCCGGATTTGAACCAACGACCTTCGGGTTATGAGCCCGACGAGCTACCAAGCTGCTCCACCCCGCGTCCGAAATATGGGGCGTATTATACATAAAATTCAGGTCATAGCAAGTTTTTATTATTTTTTTGTTAAAAATTTATGCCCGTACCAATCCCGACGCCGGCCCCTCCGTTATTGGCGCCGAATCCGCCAGATACGGAACAACCGGACAAAAGTGCGGTCAAAAGAAACACCAAAATGACTTTTTTCATTGATTTATCCTAAAATTAATGACAGATTTTTTCACGAAGTTGAACTGCGGATTCATATGTTTTCACGCCGTCCGAAACGCTTCGCTACCATCAAACGAGACATATATATGAAAAAATTTATTCGCCTGTTTTTGCTCAGTTTATGCTGTTTTCCGTTATTTACCCAGGCTTTTTCCATCAGCGAAGAAGAAATCAACGCTTATCTGGCGAAAAAATCCGATATTAGCGATAAAGTAGGCTTTCCCGGATTGTTTTCCTTAGATTATAAGTTGCAGGATTTAACCACTAAAATCGGCCAAAATGATAAAGATCGCGTGGAAATCAGCGGCATTGTGGACGGTATTTTGGGTATTCAGCAAAAACAAATGGCCGGTAAACTGGCCATGACCATCGACACCATTCCTTACTACGATGCGGAAAAAGGATCCGTTTATCTGAAAGACATCCGTATTCTGAAATGGTCCGGCGAACCGGACAGCTATATGCAGCAATTACAGGGCGTCATGCCGTTTATCAGCCAAAGCGTGGCCGCGTTGATGAGCACTATTCCCATCTATACGCTGGATGACACCAAGCCCCGTGATGTACTGATTAAAACCTTTGCCAAAGGCATTCGAGTGGAAAAAGGACGGCTGGCGCTTGATGCCGGCGTTTTATAAAACGTCGTAGACTGCCAATACGGTCAACGTCAGATATTATTTAGCTAACAATGCCTGAATGTGGCGCAGTTGTTCGACGTTAGTGAGGAATTTTCCTACATCCTGGGTTTCCGGCTTATGAATGTAAGGAATGCATCCCAACAACGGCGCCGCAATTCTACTGCTGAGTAAATCAATAATCTCCGCATAATGACCTAACCCCGGATTAATCCGGTTTGCAATCCAGCCTAATACCGGTAATCCCATATTTTCGATAGATTGCACTGTCAATAAAGCATGATTGATACAGCCTTCTTTAATTCCTACCGCCACAATTACCGGCATTTTGTGCTTCGCCACCCAATCGCCAAAGGTAAACCGTTCATTCATCGGGCTTAACCAACCGAAAGATCCCTCCACCGCCACGGCGTCATAAGTTGCCGTTAAACGCGCCAAATCCTGATCAATTTTATCCAGTTTAATACGCCCCTTTTCCGCCGTAATCATCGGTACGGTTTGCAAAAAGGTATAACTGTTAATATCGCGATAAGACACGTTTTCTTTTGTGGAATTCTGCAGAACCAATACGTCGCGATTGTCCTCGTCGCCATAATCGTTTTTCGGATCGTCCAATGAATCCGCGTACACGGGTTCGTCCTGTCCGCAGGCGATAGGTTTAAAACCGACAATTTGCGTGCCCATTTCCTGCAGTACCTGAATAATGGCACGGCTACAAATGGTTTTGCCCACGCTTGTATCTGTTCCGGTAACAAAAAAAGTACGCATATTTCCCCCTAAATTTATAGGGGCTAATTCTACGTGAATTAATCGAGGAAAATATTGAGCTGACGCAAAGTTTGCGTGATTACCGTTAATTATTTTTCAATAACGGATAAGAAATGTTGCAACCCTTGGCCGTCTCCCTGTTTTACCATGGTTTGCATCACCCGGGTCGGCGAATGAAGCAATTTATTCATTAACTTGCTACTAAATTCTTCCAAAATTTTGTCCGCACTTTCGCCCTGAGACAGGGAAAGTTGCGCTTTTTCCAGCAATTCGCGGCGAATTTGATCCGCATTCTCACGATAAGCGCGAATAAGATTCGATGCCTGATGAACTTTTAACCACTCAAAAAATTCCCGGCATTCCTCGGCAATGATACTTTCCGCCTGCTCGGAAGCTTTTTCCCGTTCGGACAAATTGTGACTGATGATATTTTGCAAATCATCCACCGTGTAATGATACACGCTGTCCAGCTTGGCAACGTCTTCTTCTACATCGCGCGGCACCGCAATATCCACAATCAGAACGGGTCGATAACGACGCCGAATTTGTGACTGTTTCATCATTTCGTAAGAAATCAGCGCGGTCGGGCTGCCTGTTGAAGAAATAACGATATCCGCCTGATTTAAGCCCTGTTGCAATTCGGATAACGACAATACCTCAATAGACGCCGATTCCAGCTTTTCCACCAAGACTTCCGCCCGTGCCCGCGTACGATTGGCAATCACCAGTTTTTTCACACCGTGACGCAACAAATGACGCGCCACCAGCTCAATGGTTTCACCGGCACCGACCAACAGAATAGTCAACTCACGCAAACTTTCGAAAATCTGACGCGCCAGACTACAAGCGGCATAGGCGACAGACACCGCGCTTTCACCGATATTGGTTTCGGTGCGCACGCGTTTTGCGGTAGCAAAGGTTTTTTGGAATAAGCGAGAAAGTTCGCTGGAAATGCCCGCACTTTGTCCGTTCTGATGCTGCGCCTGATAATATGCTTCCGCAAGCTGATAAGCCTGTTTCACCTGACCCAGAATCTGCGGTTCGCCCAAAATCAGAGAATCTAAACCGCAGGCCACACGCATTAAATGCATCACCGCCTGTTGGTTCTGATAAAAATACAGGCAATCCTGCAAGTCGGTTAATTGAATTCGGTGAATTGCCGCAAACCACACTACGCATTCATCAATCCATGCGGCGGTCTGTTCGGGTTGGATAAATTTATTATGCAGATAAATTTCGGTGCGGTTACAGGTTGAGAGAATCACGGCGTTTTGTGCCAATTTCAGTTCTTCGATTTGGTTCAATGCCGATAGCCGTTTTTCTTCCGAAAACGCGACTTTTTCACGCAACGCAACCGTTGCGGTTTTATGATTGATACCAAGCACTAAAATTGTCATTTTGTTGAATCGCCGACAGGGCGCACTCCTCGAAATCGCTTACGCTGTAAAAATCCCGTTATTCTAATCAATTCGAATAACGGGAGCAAATTGCAGTCGGCAGATTACCTCTGATTAGGTAATTCCGTACGCCGGAAAAGATCTTTACTATACACCGTCGATGTCGGGTTATTCACATCAAATCCGCGAACGGAAGGATGGATATACACCGCCCGCTGAGCCTGACATAAAGGTAAAAAATAGCGTTCCTGCTTCACTAAATGTTGAATTTTCTGATAAAGTGCGGTCCGTTCCGCTTCAGTTTTTGTAGTAAGCGATTGTTCCAGCCATTGATTAATTTCCGCATTGTCAATGCCCGTTTTATTATCCGGATATTGCCCGTGCAACAAGTTAAAAAAAGCGGAAGGATCGTTATAATCCGCACACCAGCCCGAACGAATCACCTGAAACTCGCCTTTCGCCTGCTTCTCCAGCAAATCGGCGAAAGAAACCGGTTCCGGAGTGACATGAATCAATTCGGATTGAGACCAGGTACGGACTAAACGATTTGCAATATTTTCCTGCGGATAACCGCGATCATAGGTCAAGGTAATATGTAACGGGTTTTCCGCCGAAATGCCGGCTTGCTGCAATAACGCTTCCACAACGCTCGGCTGCCACTCCTGGTTTTGTTCCGTTTGCATATGACGCGGCAAAAAATCACTCAACGGCCAGGCGGGCAAATGTTCATTCTGCACGATATATTGTGATGAAATCATCGAAACCAGCGCCGTTCTGACCGCTCGTTGACTCAATTTAGCGTCCCGCAAATTAAACTGATAGAAATAAGTGCAAAGCGTCGGAAAATAGGTAGCCTGTGAGGTATTTTTCGGCGATTCAAGCCAATCAACCGAATCCGGCGATTGGTCGTCCGACATTTTTTCATAAACCACCGATTGAAAAGCCACATTGGCTTCGTTCCAATAAGCGGGATTTTTATTCAGGAAAATCCGATTGCCCTGCTTGCGAATAAATCTATAAGCGCCGTTACTCAAAAACTCCGTCGGCATATCGCCCCGCGTCGGTAAAAACGCCGCATGCGCCAGCATTTTCGGCAGATACGGCGTCGGTTTATCCAGCTCGATTTCTAAAACGTTCTCATTCACCGCCCGCACGCCAAGCTGCTCCGGCGATAATTGTCGCGCCATGACGGCTTGCGAATTCAACAGATTAATATAGGAAAGATAATTCTTTAACGGGCTATCGGACTGCGCCAGTTTCCGCCAATTGTCCACAAAATCCTGCGCCAGCACCGGTTCGCCGTTCGACCATTTTGCCTGCGGACGCAAGTGAAAGCGCCAAAGTTTATCATTTTGGCTTTCCCAACTTTCGGCCGCGCCCGGTAAAATATTGCCCTGCGCGTCTAAAATCACTAAACCTTCCAGTAAATCCCGCAAAAAATCCGCTTGTTCAACATTGTTCATGCTCAGCACATCCAAAGTCAGCTCGCCGTATACGCCGCGAATCAGCTGATCCTGCGTCCGTGCCGGCGACGGAAAAGCCGCTTGTGACATTTCGGCTTGGCGGTTGGCTTCTATGCCGGATAATTTTCGAGCGAATTGCGACAAAGGTTCACAGGCGGATAAAGCGCCAGCCGTAAAAAAAACTATCAAAAAACGTACCGCACTTTTCCATGAAAAAAGCCGTCGTGAAATAAAACACCAAATACGTTGCATAAAATTAATACCGGACAAGCGGACAATCCCCCAAGCAAGCTCCCAAAAGAAAAGGCTTTTGATAGCGTATCAAAAGCCTTTCAAATTGTCACGTCAGCAATTAAAGTGCGGAAACGTTAAGTTTGGAACCGCCGACAATACGCACGCGGGCACCCGGTTTTAAACTGGCGTCCGCTTTTTGTACCACCACGATTTCATTACCGTCGTCTTTTTTAATCACCAGTTCCAAAGCGTCAACCTGGCTGGCTTTTTCTTCCACTTTGCTACCGATAACGGCGCCTGCAACCGCACCGATTGCACTGGCAACGGCTCGACCGGAACCGCCGCCGACGGTTGAACCGGCGATACCGCCCAGTGCGCCGCCGCCCACCGTACCAATCACACCTTGGTTATCGGCCTGAACTTTTACCGCACGGGCGGATACAATCGTGCCATAACTGATTGAACGCGCTTCTTTCGCTTGATCGGCGGTATAAACGTCGCCGCTGAATATATCCGTATTGGCACAGCCTGTAACGCCTAAACCGACTAAAATCGCTAACGCTAATGTGATTTTCTTCATTTTATTGCTAACCTTAAATAAGTTAATTAGTACACAATGCTCGCTCTTGACAAGGTTGCATGAGACATTGAACGGGAAACGTTACGTACTTTGTTATCGTCGTAAACACGTACACAAGCTCCCACGACCAAATCGGAATCGTATTTTTGCGCAACCACCACATCTTCCGAAGCCGTTGCGCGTTGAGCCGCTTCACAATTATCTTTTCTAACGGTTAATTTTAACTCACCGCCTTCATTAGAAGAAAAAAGAACAGTGCCTTTATAACCGTTATCTTGTTGGCTTGAACAAGCCGTTAAACCTAATGTCGCCAGAACGACAAACGCTAAAGTCATTTTTTTCATTCGAAAACCCCGACAATTTTCTTAATAGAGTAAGGGTGAACTTTAATCGACGTATGATTTTGAAGGCTATCTTTCAAACTCACCGCAATAGAAGGATTGGGCAATAGCTCGCCTTCCGCCTTAGGTTCACTCACTTTGATAGTTAAACGGTCGAATTGGTTCCATAAAAATACCGATTGAACCCGCGTTATCCACTCGTTTGTCGATTCTTTCGCCAAAAACGGCAGCACAAACTCAATGTGTTCCCAGGTTTCATACCGATAAATTTTATCCTTAGGGAATGGCAATTCAATAACGTCGACAAATTGGTGCAAAAACGGCAGGGGTTCGTCTAATTGAATCAGGTAAATCACCCTTCCGTTAACCAAATTATCCGCTAAAATTGTACCGCACTTTAACAGCCGCACCAACCAGTTTTGCCCCATCTCCGATGAGTTTACCCGCAGCGCGAGGTGATCAATCGCATAATCCGTTAAATTTACCCGTATTTCAGTCGCTAACGCCTGAATTTTCCGTTCAAAATCCTGATATTCCCGATAAAGTGCGGGAGAATTTTGAAAGATTTTATGATTTGACGCATCCATCAGCTTTCATTCTCCGCTATTTCATCTAAAACATTCAACAATTCGCGGCCGAATTCGGCCCGCCAGCCCCGTAATAAATCCGGTAATTTATCCGGATTTTTGCCTTTAAGCCAAACCCATTTCATTAAACTTTCCAGACTTCGCTTGCCGGCAATAATTTCCGGCGCCAAATCCGTCGGCGCAACGGCTTTTAATTTTTGCTGTAACGCCTTTAAAGCGGATTTATAACGAGGATCTTCCGACAATCGTCGAATAGCGGCGGGATAAGCCTGCTCCGGTTGTTCCGCCGCTTGCGCCACTAAATTCAGCATTTTTTTACCGTGAATACGAATTTCGTGCGGATGAAGTCCCAACTCCGACAACGCCGACATATGCTGCGGCGCATTTTTTGCTACCGCCCATAAACTTTCGTTGCGCACCACAAAATTGAGGGCAAGATCGCGCTTCACCGCTTCTTCCTGGCGCCATTTCGCCAGTAATTTCAACCGCATTAAGGCTTGCGGTTCCAGTCGCCACGCGTTCGGCACATTTAAGTAAGCCGATTCCGCATCTTTTTCCCGTAATTGTTTTTCCAGCAATAAATGACAATCAAATTCGACCGCACTTTGCCAGCGGGTTTGCGCCAATTCCGCCGCCATTTTCCGATACAAAGGCAATAAATACCACACGTCCGCCGCCGCATAGCGTAATTGTTTTTCCGATAACGGACGGGCGAGCCAGTCAGTGCGCGTGGCGTTTTTGTCAATTTGCAAAGCGAAATAATGCCGAATCAGTGTGGACAATCCGGTGGAATTCGGAAAAGCTAAAAATCCCGCCATGATTTGCGTATCGACAATCGGTTGCGGCGATTGCTGAAAATAATAGGAAAATACTTCCAAATCTTCGTAGCAAGCGTGTAGCACTTTGATGACGTTTGTATCCGCCAGCAAAGCGATAAAAGGCGAAAAATCCGTAATGGTCGTGGGATCGATCAGGCTCACTTGGTCGCCGTCGTATAACTGAATCAGTCCTAATTTTGGATAATAACTTCTGACCCGAATAAATTCGGTGTCCAACGCGACCGCACTTTTCCGTTGCGCCCGTTCGCATGCGATTTTCAGCGCATCATCGCCGGTAATAAGATGAAAACTCGGTAAATTCTGGATTTCTTTAATCATTTATTATCTCAAGGTTTTTCGTTTTACAATCACTTAAATAACAATGCACGTTCGGAAACGTGCATGTTTGGTTAATTTTTCATTCGTTTATTGATTTCTTCATCGCGCAACACGCGTCGTAATATTTTGCCCACATTGGATTTCGGCAGTTCGTCGCGAAATTCAATTTCCTTCGGCACTTTATAACCGGTTAAATGCTGACGGCAATGGGCTTTCAATTCCTCTTTGGTCAAGCCCGGATCTTTTTTTACCACGAAAATTTTAATGGTTTCCCCCGAAACGGGATGAGGTATGCCCACTGCCACCACTTCCGCGACCTTATAATTCAGCATCACCACATCTTCAATTTCATTCGGATAAACATTAAAGCCGGAAACTAAAATCATGTCTTTTTTGCGATCCACAATGCGCATAATGCCTTTTTCATTCATGGTCACAATATCGCCGGTCGCCAGCCAACCGTCTTTTAGCACTTCGGCGGTGGCTTCGGGCCGCTGCCAATAACCTTTCATTACCTGTTCGCCTTTCACCCAAAGTTCGCCCGATTCCCCCAAAGACGCGTTTTCACCGGCTTCGGTAACAATGCGCACATCCGTATTCGGTACCGGCGAACCGATACTGCCGTCGTGCACCAGGCTGTTCACGTTCGATGCCGCCACCAATGGGGAACATTCGGTTAATCCGTAACCTTCGATAATATTACTACCGGTTAATTCATGCCAGCGGGTTGCAATGGCTTGCTGCACCGCCATGCCGCCGCCCACGCTTAATTTCAACGCGGAAAAATCCACTTCCTTGAAATTTTCGTTATTCAACAAGGCGTTAAACAAAGTATTCACACCGGTAAACGCAACAAAACGGTGTTTTTTCATTTCTTTTACCAAGCCGTCAATATCCCGCGGATTGGTAATTAACACCGCCGTCACGCCCAGCTCGATAAACAGCAGACAATTTACGCTGACAGCAAAAATATGATACAGCGGCAACGGCAGAATCGCTTTACGCTGACGCGAACGATCGCCGATAAAAGGAATGGCAATCCATGCACACTGCATCACACTGGCAATCAAATTACCGTGAGACAACATCGCACCTTTCGCCACGCCGGTGGTGCCGCCCGTATACTGGAGCATGGCTAAATCGTCACGTTCCAAATCGGGACGCACATATTGGCGTTGTTTGCCGATACTCAGCACTTCGCGAAACGTTACCGCATGAGGTAATTTATATTTCGGTACCAGTTTTTTCACGTATTTCACCACGAAATTCACCAGCGTACGCTTACCGAAAGAAAGCTGATCGCCCATTCGGGTTAGAATCACATGCTTAATTTCCGTATTAAACACGATTTTTTCCAGAGTCGAAGCGAAATTGGAAACCACTACGATGGCTTTTGCCCCGCTGTCCTGCAACTGATGTTCCAGTTCGCGCGGAGTATAGAGCGGGTTGACGTTCACCGCAATAAGCCCGGCGCGCAAAATCCCGAATAAAGAAATCGGATATTGCAGTAAATTGGGCATCATCAACGCCACGCGTTCACCGGCTTTCAGTTTTAATTCGTTCTGCAGATAAGCGGCAAAAGCGCGGCTGCGTTCTTCCAGTTTACGAAAGGTTAAAACCTGTCCCATATTAATATAAGCGGGGCGATCCGGATGCTCGCGTACCGCTTTATCAAACATATCCAACAGATTACGATATTTTTTTGTATCAATTTCCGTATCCGAACCTGCCGGATAATTCTGATACCACAATTTTTCCATAGATAACTCGACGTCCCTTTACTTTTACTTTTAATTTTGTTCTATTTATCGCAATATGGTGCGGACTCTCGGTTCCCGATGCCAGAAACCGCCGTAATATCCCCATCTCGGACCGAATCCGTAATAAAAATCGTCCCAATAAGGATCATAATAATATTCCTGCGTCAGTTGCCAGCGCTTAAACGCCGCCGCACTCACCACCGGAAAAGCATAATCCGCCTGATCGATTTTACCCTGTTCTTGGCCCGTTAACCGGCCTTTCACCGTAATGTATTGATTTTTCAGGCTTTCCGGATCCACAAAACCGGGCAGATAAGCAATAAAGCGCCCGTCCGTCGGCCCGTCCCACACCGGTTTGGCCGAAAAACCGCTTACCGGCAGGCTCATAACTTCCACTTTGGTTTGATTTTTTAACGCCTGAGCCGACAGAATTTTACCGCCCAAACGCACAATCCGACAGCGGCAAGTATAATCGTCCGCTTCAATTTTGTTGAGTTGCTGAATGGTAAATTCGTCTTTTTCCAATCCCTGCGGCGGTGAAACGCAGGCGGCCAGGAAAAGTGCGGTCAAAAAAAGCAACGTTTTTTTCGCACCCGCCACAGGGACAAAAAACCAAATCGTGCCGTTCGTTGCAGACCCAATATTCATACCGTTTTTCATACTTTCTCCTTATCTTACCGATAACGAAAAAAATCCATCCGCCGTTAACTCCGTCCCGGCAATTTTTTCCATGTCACTTCATTACGCAGGTAAACCGGTTCGATATCCGCCGCGTTCAGTAGCCGCTTTTGATGCCACATGGGGATCGCCAAGCTCAACATATATTGAGCGGAAGGCAAATCAATGCCCGATTGGCGGTTTAAGCCGGCTAATTGCGGATATGCCGCCCAGCCCGTGCCGACGGTTTGCCAATCGTCATCAAGCTTTGCAAGCTGTTCCGCCACCCGTTCCGGCGAGCAAACCCGTTCGCTGATGACGGGTTGCCATTGCAAAAACTCGCCGAATTTCTCCCGCACTTTTTCCGCTTTTAAGCAGGAAAAATACACTTCGTTCATCCGCGCATCAATGGCGGCAAGCACTTTCGTCGCCTGCAGTTTTTCGTAAGCCGCCTGCGCCATAGCGGTTAAATTCGACACCGCGATCACCGGCAAATCGGCTCCCAGCGCCAATCCCTGCGTGATGCCCGTGCCGACGCGAACGCCGGTAAAACTGCCCGGGCCGCGCCCGAAAACTAAGGCATCCACCTGATTTAAACGAATGCCCGAAGCGGCTAAAATTTCATCCACCATCGGCAAAATACGTTTGGTGTGGCTTCGTTGCGCCGTTTCGTCCAAATGCGTTTTTTCGCCTTGATGCAATAATGCGACCGAACAGGCTTCCGTTGACGTATCCAACGCCAACAAGGTTAAATTTTTCATCATATTGCTATTTTTGTAATTGTTGTAAGAATTCTATCACTTTCTTTAAATCGCGGGTACGCTTGGCGTTCGGCAGACTCTTTAAGAAGGTCTCGCCATAATTCCGATTGACCAAACGACTGTCACAAATAATCACCGCGCCTTTGTCCGTCACATCGCGGATAAGGCGCCCGACGCCCTGTTTCAGCGCGATAACCGCTTCAGGAATCTGGATATCGCTGAAAGGCTCGCCGCCCTGTAACTTACAGTCTTCAATGCGAGCTTTTAATAAAGGTTCGTCAGGCGAAGTAAAAGGCAGTTTATCGATAATGACCAACGATAACGCATCGCCGCGCACATCCACACCTTCCCAAAAGCTGGAGGTCGCCACCAGCACGCTGTGTTCTTCCTGAACAAATTGTTCCAGCAGTTTGCCTTTGCTGGTTTCGCCCTGTAACAAAACGGAAAGCCGGCTGTGTTCGCGGAAATATTCCGCTAATCCGCGCATCATAAAATATGAAGTGCAAAGGACAAAACAACGCCCTTTGTTGGCTTCAATCACCGGCAGCAACATTTCGCCCAACTGCACGAGGGTGTGTTCCTGATTGCTGCTTGGCAAATAGCGCGGCACGCATAATAACGCCTGTTCGGGATAATTAAACGGGCTTTGCAACACTTTTTGTTCCGCCTGCCGAATTCCTAATCGCCGGCAAAAATGGTCAAAGGTTCCGCCTACTTCCAAAGTGGCGGAAGTAAAGATCCAGGTGCGATCCCGTTCGCTAATTTTCTCGCCGAATTTATCCGATACCGTCAACGGCGTAATATGCAAACCGAATTGGCGGTTAAAGGTTTCATACCAGTAACAATACCCCGTCACCGAAAGATCCGACAGGCGGTGAAGCTGCAATTTGACGGCGGCAATGCGTTCGTAAATACTGTCCAGCGTTTGCGAACGCCCTAGCGCCAGTTTGATCACTTCCGCCGTAAAATCCAATTTTTCCGTTAAAAATTCGAAGCCTTTTTTGACCGCACTTTGGCTAAATAATTCGCGTAAATTGCCGCGCTGATTGCCTTCCCCCAACAGCAAGCGGAAATCCTGCACGATTTTCATCAAATGCTCCGCCGCCACGCCGAGTTGTTGCATATCCTTCACTTCGGTGCGATAGACAATTTGGATGTCTTTGCAAATATCGAACAGCTGGCGCGAAGTCAGCGATTGTCCGAAATACTGGCTGGCAATATCCGGCAATTGATGGGCTTCGTCAAAAATAATCACTTCCGCATGGGGAATTAATTCGCCGAATCCGCTTTCTTTCACCGCCATATCAGCACAAAACAAATGATGGTTCACCACCACTAAATCCGCCGCCAACGCCCGTTTTCTCGCTAACGCCACATAACAATCGTTATAATTCGGGCAATCGCTGCCGAGGCAACTTTCCGTCGTGCTGGTTAATTGCGGAAAAATCGGACTGTCTTCCGGCAAGGTAGTGCATTCGCTTAAATCGCCGGTTTGGGTGGAATTATTCCACGCTCTCACCTTAGACAAATCCGCCAGCACTGATTTATCGCCCAACACGCCTTGAGCAATCACCTGATCCAACCGTTCCAGACACAAATAATTCGCCCGACCTTTCAATAAGGCGATTTTGCCGGAATAACCCAACGCCGTTTTGATTGCCGGCAAATCGCGATTAAACAGTTGATCCTGTAAATTCTTCGAACCGGTAGAAATAATGGTTTTCTTTTTTGCCAATAACGCAGGAGCCAAATATGCAAACGTCTTACCGGTGCCGGTGCCGGCTTCCACCACCAAGGCGCCTTTAGATTCAATCGCATTTCCGACCGCAGTTGCCATTTCCAACTGTTCCCGCCGGGGACGAAAACCTTTTATATAGCGGCTTAATTCTCCGTTATCGGAAAAAACCTGAATTATTTGCTGTTGTTCTACCATTCTGTTCCGTTTCGGCATAATATTGGCGTAATATTTAGGGCGTGATTGTATCAGATTTTGCCCCGGAAAATAGAAGGACTAACGATGAAACGTAAATTTATTCGACACATTGATACCGGCATTTCCCTTTATCAATATAATGACATCCCCGTCATTGAAGCGGAACATGCCGTCGGCTCGGCCAAAATCGCCCTGCAAGGCGCACATTTATTGAGTTGGAAGCCGGCCGGCGCACAACATGACGTGCTGTGGCTGAGCGAAATCGAGCCGTTCAAAGCGGGCAGCGCCATTCGCGGCGGCATACCGGTTTGTTTTCCCTGGTTTAACAATGCGGGAACCCCGGCGCACGGTTACGCCCGAATCCCGCTGTGGGAATTAACGTCCCATCAAATCGCACCGGATTCATTTCAATTCACATTTACGCTGATTCATGAAAAACAAACCGTCGCCACACTCACCATGACCTTTGGCGCCGATTGTCAACTTGTCTTTACCAATCTGGCGGAACAGGAGGCGCAAATTGCCTTGCACAGTTATTTCAAGGTGGGCGATATTCATCGCACGGAACTGCTGAATCTGCCGAACTCCGCCTTTAATTCACTCACTCAACGGCAGGAAAACGTGCCCGTTCCGCGAATCATCCGGGAAAATGTGGATTGTATTTATCGCGCCGAAGCGGGCGCCACGATTATTGCGGATAAAGCGTATCAACGTCATATCGAGATAGAACACCAAAATGCCGGCGATATTGTGGTGTGGAATCCGTGGCATAAAGCCACCGGCAATATGAGTGAAAGCGGTTATCAAACCATGATTTGCGTGGAAACCGCAAGAATCCGCCGGCCGATTCATCAGGAATCGGTAGGGGTGATTATTCGCGTTAAATAAAAAACCCGGCTTTTTTATGCGTGACCGCCAGTGCGATTACTTATGGCTTCGCCACCGTTGGCAAAGGCAACGTTCAAAAAACGTTGCTTTTTTTGACCGCACTTTTATGCTTCGTTAAAGCCAGCCTAACTGAGAAAGAATAATCAAGCCTAAAGAAGAGGCGAATGCCGAACCGATAGTGGTGATGCCGATAATATTCGCCACCGTAACGCCGTTGCCGCCCATGCCGCGCACCATAGCGTAGGTGGCGGCCGCCAGCGGTGTGGTGGTCATCAGCAACACAATGCCCAATTCCATGCCGGATATGCCAAATAAACGAGATATGGCAATCATTACCGCCGGAGCGACAATCAGCCGCCCGATCACGCCCCAGGAAATGACGCGGGAGCCCCGTCCCATGGTTTTAAAATTAATGGTCGCGCCGGTACAGATTAAGGCTAACGGCAAAGTAATATTGGCTAAATGATGCCCGGTGGAAACCACGGCTTCCGGCAGCGGAACGGCAAAAAAATTCATCGCCAGTCCGGAAACAATCCCGATAATCAGCGGATTCTTCAAAATATTGAAAAACACGGCGGAAAACCGGACTTTTGTACTAGAAAGCGAACGGGTAATGGTAATCACGCCGTAAATGTTATACAGAAAAATCAGAACGGCGGAATAAATGGACGCCGGCGCAAACGCGGCGTTTCCATAGGCGTTAACACAAAACGCCAAACCTAAAATGCCGTTGTTTCCGCGAAAAACCGATTGAACGAAAGTGCAACGCTCGCGCTTTTCTGCAATAAATTTACCGGCGAAAATTTCGGCCGAAACAAACAAAAAGGTCGTGCCGAGAAAGGCCACTATAATCAATGGCAGCTGGTCGGCATAATCGATTTTTGAATCGTATACGTTGAAAAACAACAATAACGGCAAAGTAAGATTAAAGATCAAGCGGGTCGCTTTTTCACAAAAAGCATCATCCAGAAACTGGCGCCGCCGCAATACCATGCCGATGAGCAACAACAGCAAAGTCGGCAACGTGACATTCACGGAAAATATCAGAGAAGAAAGAAAATCACTATTCATAAGCTTTGCCGCTTGAAAGCACGGATAAAAAACAAAACCCCGGTTTGTTAACCAGGGCTTTTTCACACTAAAATTATCGACGGATGACGTCAACTCCGCCCATGTACGGACGTAACACTTCCGGCACCGTAATGGAACCGTCGGCATTCTGATAATTTTCCAGAACCGCGACTAAAGTGCGTCCTACAGCCAGTCCGGAACCGTTCAAGGTGTGCACTAAACGCGGTTTTTTATCGCCTTTGGCTCGATAACGCGCCTGCATGCGACGGGCCTGGAAATCCCACATATTGGAACAGGAGGAAATTTCACGGTAAGTATCCTGCGCCGGCAACCAGACTTCCAAATCATAAGTCTTGCAGGAACCGAAACCCATATCACCGGTACAAAGCAAAACTTTACGATACGGTAAATTCAGTAACTGCAACACTTCTTCCGCGTGACCGGTCAATTCTTCCAAGGCTTCCATGGATTTTTCCGGCTCCACAATTTGCACCATTTCCACTTTGTCGAACTGATGCATACGAATTAAACCGCGGGTATCGCGACCGTATGAACCCGCTTCGGAACGGAAACAAGGCGTATGTGCGGTCATTTTTAACGGTAAATCTTCCGCATTCAGAATTTCATCGCGCACTAAATTGGTCACCGGAACCTCGGCTGTCGGAATAAGCGCGTAAGGCTGCTCGCCTTCCAAAGCTTTGGTGTGAAACAAATCTTCGCCGAATTTCGGCAACTGACCGGTTCCGTACAACGTTGCGTGGTTCACCAAATAAGGAACGTAAGTTTCCAAATAACCGTGTTTTTCCGTGTGAAGATCCAGCATAAACTGCGCTAATGCGCGGTGTAATTTGGCAATTTGACCTTTCATCACGGCAAACCGCGCACCGCTTAATTTCACCCCGGCGGCAAAATCCAAACCGTCAATATTTTCACCCAGCGTCACATGATCTTTCACTTCAAAATCGAAGGTTCTCGGCGTTCCCCAACGGGAAACTTCCTGATTTTCCGTATCGTCTTTACCCAACGGTACCTCATCCGCCGGAATGTTCGGAATCGTCAGTAAAATGGTATTTAATTCGGCGGATACGTCGTCAAACAACGCTTTTGCCTGGGCCAATTCAATGCCTAAATGATCCACTTCGTCCAATAAAGATTCGATATCTTCGCCGCGCGCTTTGGCGGCGCCGATAGCTTTGGAACGCAAATTACGCTCCGCCTGCAAAGTTTCGGTTTTCACCTGCAATGCTTTGCGTTGTTCTTCCAGTTCCTTTAATTGTTCCACATCCAGAATAAAATGACGCTTCTCTTTTAATTTTTGTGCGGTTTCTTCCAGATTATTACGCAGTAAATTCGGATCGATCATGGCTACCTCAGTTCATTATTTGCAATAAAATATTTTTTTATTGTAACGGCATTCGGGCGAAAAATACAGGGTTCTTTGATAAATAGGCGGGAATAAAGTGCGGGCAAAAAACATCGCATTTTTTGCCCGCACTTTACGACTGACGGCGACGGAATTTATCGATATTTAAAAGGTGAATTTCAAGTACGGTGAAAATTCCGTCCATTTTCCGTTTACCGCACTGGCTAAAACGCGGAAATCATGGCTGAAAACCGTCAGATTGGCAATTTTACCCGATTCGACGGAACCCAGAAAATCCGCGACACCGACGGCTTCGGCCGGATACAGATTCGCCATGCGTAAGGCTTCGTCTAAAGGAATACCGACTTCTTTCACGAGATTGCCGACGCTTTCGATCATGGTTATCGCCGAACCGCCTAAGGTGCCGTTGCCGTCAAAACATTTGCCGTCGCGCACATAAACCGTGGTGCCGACAAAATCAAATCGGACGATATCCGACCCTGCCGCCGCCGTGGCGTCGGTGACCAGATACAATTTTTTGCCTTTACAGCGTTTGGCAATGCTGATGTTGCCGAATTCCACATGCAAACCGTCCGCAATAATGCCGGCGTAAACCTTGTCTTCCTCCAGCACCGCGCCGACGACGCCCATTTCCCGCCCGGATTTCACCGGCGACATGGCGTTATGTAAATGCGTAGCCAAGGTGGCGCCGAGGGCAAACGCCTGTTTAGTTTGTCGGTAAGATGCGTCGGAATGCCCCACCGCCACTCGAATGCCTTTTTTCACAAAATCGGCGATAAAACGAGCGGTGGCATTTTCCGGTGCAATGGTCATAATACGGATAACATCGGCATTTTCAGTTAAAAAATCATACATTTCCGGGGAAATTTCCCGCACGAATTCCGCTTGGTGGACGCCTTTTTTGGCTAAGCTGATATAAGGTCCTTCTAAATGCAGGCCCAGCGCCTGATTGCGGTATTGCGCCAAATATTCTCGCATAATTTTGACCGCACTTTTCATGCCTTCATCGGTTGCGGTAATAAAAGTCGGCAAATAACTGGTGGTGCCCGAACGCAGATTGGTTTGCTGCATAATTTCCAGCGTTTTTACCGAAATATCGCCGTTAAACATGACTCCGCCGCAGCCGTTCAGCTGCAAATCGATGAAGCCGGCGGTCAGATTATGCCCCTGCAAATCCACCGAAGATAGCCCGGCGGGCACATCTTCTTCACGTACAACGGCCACAATGCGATCGTTTTCCACAATCACCGCATGGCCGTAAAGCACTGCCGTGCCGGTATAAATTACGCCGTTGGTCAACGCATATTTCATTTTTCTCTCCAAAACCGAATAACGTTTATTTTTTCCAGCGAACATTTTCGCTCTGTCGATCCAATTCCCGCAACCAATCCAATTTTTCTTTAATCTTAATTTCCATGCCGCGCGAACTCGGGAAATAAAGTTGCGTATCTTTCAAGGCTTCGGGGAAATAATTTTCTCCCGCGGCATAAGCGTTCGGTTCATCGTGAGCATAACGATATTCCGCATGATTACCCAATTCTTTCATCAACTGCGTCGGCGCGTTGGTTAAATGGCGCGGCACGTCATAATCCGGCGATTGTTTCGCCAACGCTTTCGCCGCTTTGAAGGCGAGATAAACGGCGTTACTTTTCGGCGCCGCCGCAAGATACACAATGGCTTGGGCAATGGCGCGTTCGCCTTCCGCCGCGCCCACCCGGGTGAAGCAGTCCCAAGCGCTCAACGCCACCTGCATGGCGCGCGGATCCGCGTTGCCGATATCTTCGGAGGCGATGGCCAGCAAACGCCGCGCCACATACAGCGGATCGCCGCCGGCGGTGATAATGCGGGCATACCAATACAACGCCGCATCGGGCGCGGAACCGCGAATGGATTTATGCACGGCGGAAATCAAATCATAAAAACGATCGCCGCCCTTATCGAATCTGGCTTGCCGCTCGCCCAACACTTCCGTCAGTAAAGTGCGGTCGATTTTTTTACCGTTTTTGTCTTCTTCCGCCATATCCGCCATTAACTCCAGACAATTCAACGCCAGTCGGGCGTCGCCGTTGACGTATTCCGCCAGCAAACGCAGCAAATCCGCTTCCAGATTTAACCGCATTTTACCCAAACCGCGTTCTTCATCCGCCACCGCTTGCTGCAAAACCTGTTCCACGTCCGCCGTAGTCAGGGATTTCAGAACGTACACCCGCGCCCGCGACAATAAGGCGTTGTTCAATTCAAAAGAGGGATTTTCCGTGGTTGCGCCGATAAAAATAACGGTGCCGTCTTCAATGTGCGGCAAAAAGGCGTCCTGCTGACTTTTATTGAAACGATGGACCTCGTCCACAAACAAAATGGTTTGACGATCCGCCAAGCGGTTCCGTTTCGCCCGCTCAATGGCTTCGCGGATCTCTTTCACGCCGGAAGTGACGGCGGAAAGGCGTTCCACTTCCGCATTAATACGATGAGCGATAATTTCCGCCAAAGTGGTTTTACCGGTGCCCGGCGGCCCCCATAAAATCATGGAATGCGCGTGACCGGCCTCTATCGCCCGACGTAACGGCTTGCCCTTGCTGATCAAATGCTGCTGTCCGCAATATTCATCCAACGTACGCGGGCGCATGCGGGCGGCAAGAGGGCGAAAATCATTTTCGGCAAAATCGAAATTCAGGTTAGCCATAATGGAATCCCTTACGGAAGGTTGAAAAATGGAGATTTATACAAAGAAAGAGTGGGCGCGCCGCCCACTTTATGCCGTTATTTTTTCTTTTTGCGCTGATCGTCGAATTCCGCGCCTTTCGGCATGCTGAAGCTGAATACGCTGTCTGCAATATTGTTATTGTTAATATTGCGCAGCATATACAGATTGGATTGCCCGTCTTTTTCAATGGTGCTGAATCCTTTTAGAACGCCGTTACCGTCGATACGAATGTCAAACTGTTTGATATTGCTGTTTTTCGCTTTCGGTTTTAACACGAAAGTATCGGAATTCTGTTGAACGTTATATTGATTCCAGTGACTCGGATCATTGCTGGTCAGCAGCACAAACGGCGTATTGTTCACCGCGTCGCTCACCCAGTTTGCCGTCACCTGTTCGACAAACGGGTCATAAAACCAAAGGGTTTTGCCGTCTGCAATAATTTGCGTTTCCTGCGGTTTTTTATTATCCATGCGAAACAGATTCGGGCGCTTGATTTGAATTTTGCCGCTTCCCTGCTGCACCTGTTTACCGTTCACCGAACTCACGTTCTGAGTGAAATCCGCGCTGAACACGCTCACTTTCTGCAAACGCGTTTGCAACTCGTCTGCCGCATCCGCCAAAGCCAAAGGCGCCGCCAGCGCTAAGGTTAAAAGTGCGGTCACAGAAAGCAGCGCTTTTTGAACGTTGGCTTTGCCAACGGTGGCGAAGCCATAAGTAATCGCACCGGCAATTACGCATAAATTTTTCACTGTTTTTTTCATGTCGCTTTCCTTTTAAAAATTTAGCCGCTCGCTCACAATTAATAATCCGATGAGGTATTGCGCACCAATAATTCCCGTTTACCGTTGCGCATTTCGGACACAATGCCCTGTTGTTCCATTTGTTCCATAATATTTGCCGCGCGGTTGAAGCCCACTTTCAGCCGACGCTGAATAAATGAGGTGGAAGTCATCCCCGTGCTGCTAACCACTTCCACCGCTTTATCGAACAGCGGATCGAGCTCGTCGTCCGACGCGCCATAACCTTCTTCGTTATCCGCTTCATCCTCTTCCGAACTTTCCAGAATCGAAGAAATATAATTCGGTTTACCCCGCGCTCGCCAGTCGTCCGCCACGCGGTTCACTTCGTCATCGGTCATAAACGCGCCGTGTACCCGCATTAATTCCGTGGTTCCGTTCGCCAGATACAGCATATCGCCGCGCCCCAGCAGCGCTTCCGCGCCGTTTTGATCCAGAATCGTACGCGAGTCGTTGCGTTGCACTACGGTAAAAGCGATACGGCTTGGAATATTGGATTTAATCAATCCGGTAATCACATCAACGGACGGCCGCTGAGTCGCCAAAATCACATGAATGCCCACCGCGCGCGCCTTTTGGGTTAATCGGGCAATCAATTCTTCAATTTGTTTGCCCGCCACCATCATTAAATCGGCAAATTCATCCACGATTAATACGATGTAATTCAGGCGTTCCAGAATCGGCGGCGTAGTATCCATGCTGTCCGACGGTTTCCATAACGGATCCGGAATCACCACGCCTTCCGCGCGATAAGCGTCAATCCGTTCGTTGAAACCTTCGATATTGCGTACCCGCAATTTCGCCAGCAACTGATAACGGCGTTCCATTTCATCCACGCACCAACGTAAAGCGTTGGCTGCTTTTTTCATGTCCGTCACCACTTCCGTCAGCAAATGCGGAATACCGTTGTACACAGACAACTCCACCACTTTCGGGTCAATCATGATGAACTTCACTTCTTCCGGTTTCACCCGATAGAGCAAGCTCAGAATCATGGTGTTGATGCCGACGGATTTCCCCGAACCGGTGGAACCCGCCACCAACAGATGCGGGGTTCTCGCCAAATCGATGACCACCGGTTTGCCGCTGATATCTTTGCCTAACGCCATCGGTAAAAGTGCGGTAGAATTTCGGAACGTTTCACTGTCCAACACATCGCGCAAATAAACGTTCTGGCGTTTCGCATTCGGCGTTTCGATACCGATATACGGCTTGCCCGGAATGGTTTCCGCCACCCGAATCGCCTTAAACGTCAGCGCCCGCGCCAAATCGGTATCGATACTGGTGACTTTCGACGCTTTCACGCCGGGTTGCAACTCAAGTTCATAACGGGTCACCACCGGCCCGACCAATACGTCTTTCACCGTTGCTTTGACATTGAAATCGCGTAAACGTTGTTCAATTCGCTGCGAGGTGGCGCGCAATTCGCTTTCCGTCACATTGACGGTTTGACTGGAATGCTGATCCAACAAATCCAGACTCGGCATATCCGTGGTCGGTTTTTCCGGCGCTTTGTGATCGCCGAACAACGCAATCGCCTGATCGATGGAAATCGTGCGCAACCCCGGGAGCGCGTCGGATTCCGTCGGCGGCTCCGCCAAACTGATTCCCATTTCCTGCGCTTTAATCTGACGCGCCTGCTCACGCGCCGCTTCCTGTTGGGCAAACTGCGCCGCTAATTCGGCATCGTCATCTAATTCCTCTTCAATTTTCTCGAAAAGTGCGGTCGGTTTTTTATCGATTTTTCCCATCACTTCAACCGGCTCAACTACGCCGGCGGCGGAAAGCGGATTAGCCGTCGGTCGCGTATCGGTTGACGGCATTAATTTTACTTCTGGAATATGAACGGAATCCGAATCATCCGAAGCAAACATATCGGCCGTTTCCGCTGCATTTGACGCGCCGTTTTGGATAAAAGCCGGCCGCAGGCCCGATTGTTCCGTGGCATGCCGCATATCCTGAGCTTCATCGTCGTAAGAATAATCGTCGCCGGCAATACTCACATGAGGCAAATTCTGATCCGCGCCCAAATCATAAGCGTCGAATTTTTCCAGCATATCGGCGTTATCGACGCTGATCGGAGCGGTTTTATCCTCTTGCGCCGTCTCCAGGCCCGAAATATGAACGGACGAGGAATCGTTATATGCCGGCGCCGAAATAGCCGTTTCATTCTCAGCCCGTTCCGTTTCCGTCGAAGTCGTAAATTCCTCGCTATTCGGCTGCGCATTTTCAGGCGATGCCGGCCGTTCGTTCTGCATGGTAATCCAATTATAAAACGCCACCAGCAGACGAATTAATGAGGCGCCAGAACAAAACACGAAACCGAGAACGGTCAACGCCACGCCGAATAATAAAATGCCGAATTTCCCCATAACCGGAAACAAGTGTTTCACCAAACTGCCGCCAAGCACGCCGCCGGCTAAATGGTAAGGCGTATTATTCAGCAATAATGCGCAAAGTGCGGTGGCACCCAGCATAAATGTGACAAATCCGAACATGCGCAAACTGAAACGCGTCCAGGTCAGGCTGTCCACACGCTTGGTGCGAATAAAATAAATCGGGGTGATACAGATCAAAAACGGTAAAAGATGTCCGACGTCGCCAAAGAACGTAAAAAACAGATCCACTACCCAAGCACCCAGTTTACCAGCTTTATTAATGATTTCGGGTTGATAACCGGACACCGACCAAGCGCTGTCAAAAGGACTGTAACTGGACCAGGCAATAATCAGATAGAACCCGAAAACTGCGATCAATCCTAAAATCAATTCCACCAAATAATGTTTCGGCGAAAAACCTTCCGTTATTTTTCTAATCATGTTATTTCAACTGTAAAAAATTCGTCTGTTTCACTTCTTCCATAACCACATAAGTGCGGGTGTCATTCACGCCGGGCAAGCGCAGCAACGTCGTGCCCAGCAATTTGCGGTATGCCGCCATATCGGCAACCCGGGTTTTCAGTAAATAATCGAAATCGCCGGAAACCAAATGGCATTCCTGAATTTCATCCAGCGCCTGAACGGCGGCGTTAAATTCTTCAAATACGTCCGGTTTACCGCGAATCAAGGTGATTTCCACGATCACCAGCAACGGCGCATCCAGTAATTCCGGATTTAACAGCGCACGGTATCCCATAATCACGCCTTGCTTTTCCAGGCGTTTTACCCGTTCAAGACAAGGCGTCGGCGACAACCCCACTTTCTTGGATAAATCGATATTCGAGATTTTTCCGTTACGTTGGAGTTCATTTAAAATTTTGATATCAATAGCATCAAGAGCTTTAGGCAATTTTTTATCCACAAAATTCACCGATTAATAGAATAAAATCCTGTCAAGTGTACATGATTTTTCATCATGTATCAGCATATTAGTCAATAATATTTCCCTATTTTTATGTATTTTTAATTCCGTTTATCGGCGTATAGTTAATCGGTAAAAGTCAGAAGGAGCAAAAATGAACGATTCGAACAATCCGTTTCAGGCCAAATGGTCGATTATCGGAAATACTCTTTGTTTGGGACACTGGGACATTTCTTACCAAGGTCTGCCCGTCATTTTGCCGGAACATAAACGTAGCGAAGATATGGGCACGGACGGCATTTATAACTTTATCGATCCCGAAGACGAGTTATACCGCGAAGGGCTGGGCGAGGACGACTGGATTATCGAAAACGCCGACTGGCTGGCAGATGTGTTTATCGAGCACAATATTCCCATTGAAGAACAAACCATGCGTCATTTTTATCGCGCGGTAAACAAAGAAGACTGGCGTTGCGGCAGCTGCGGAGGATGTATTTAGGTTTTAAGTGCATGTTTTTCTGAAATCCTGTAAAATTCTCCGAATTAATTCAAGCATTAACTACTGAATTCTACTTTAAACGCACATGGAAAAATCTCGTCAAAAATATCTGTTTAAATGGCTGCGTTCGCAGCAAAAGCCCATCAAAAAAGAACTGAATCTGAATATCCTGCTGGCGACCCTTTCCTCATTGATTTTAGTGGCTCAAACCTGGTTATTGGCCTCGTTACTGCACGCTTTAATTATCGAACACAGCGCCCGTTCTGCGCTGATTCCGCAATTTATCGGTCTGTTTATCTGCTTTGCCTTGCGCGCCGGCATACTTTATATACGGGAAAAAATCGGCTTCAAGTGCGGTCAAAAATTACGCAATTTTATTCGGCGACAAATTCTGGAAAAAATTCATGCCGTCGGCCCTGCCGTCATCAACGGCAAATCGGCGGGCAGCTGGGCGACGCTGATGTTGGAACAAGTGGAAAATCTGCATAATTTTTATGCCCGTTACCTGCCGCAGCAAATGTTATCCGTCATCGTGCCGTGCGTTATTCTGATTGCGGTATTTCCGTTAAACTGGGCCGCCGGTTTAATCATGCTGCTCACCGCGCCGCTGGTTCCGGTATTTATGATTTTGGTCGGCATTGCCGCCGCCGATAGAAGCCAGCGGAATATGGACACGCTGGCAAAACTGAGCGCGCAATTTTTAGATCGTCTGCGCGGACTGGAAACCTTGCGTCTTTTTGACCGCACTTCGGAACAAACCCGGCATATCGAACAAGCCACGGAAGATTTCCGCAAAACCACCATGGACGTATTAAAAATGGCGTTTTTGTCTTCCGCCGTGTTGGAGTTTTTCACCTCAATTTCCATCGCCGTTATGGCGGTGTATTTCGGTTTCAGCTATTTGGGGCAAATCGAATTCGGCCAACTTTCCGCCGGCATGACCTTGTTCGTCGGCTTTTTCTGCTTAATTCTTGCGCCGGAATTTTATCAGCCGTTGCGGGATTTGGGCGCTTATTATCACGATCGTTCCGCCGCCATCGGCGCGGCGGACGCTATCGTGAACTTTTTAGACACGGAAACCGCGTCACAACGCCGGCAAAATATTCAAATTCCTCATAAAAGTGCGGTCGATATTTCGGCAGAAAATTTAGTGGCGCTTTCACCGCAAGGCAAGCCGTTAACTCAACCGCTCACCTTCCGTATTCCGGCCGGCAGTCATACGGCGCTGGTGGGGCAAAGCGGCGCGGGAAAAACTTCTCTGATGAACGTTTTACTGGGTTTTCTGAATTATGAAGGAAGCCTGAAAATTAACGGCGTAGAACTCAGCCAAGCGGATATCGCCGCCTGGCGCCGGCAAATTGCCTGGGTGGGACAAAATCCGTTGTTGTTGCACGGTTCTATTTTAGATAATTTGTTGCTCGGCGATATTCAGGCCACGCAAGCAGAAATCGACGCCGCACTGCAACAAGCGAATGCCAAAGAATTCACCGATAAATTAGGTTTAAACAGCGAAATTAAAGACGGCGGTTTAGGCGTTTCCGTCGGGCAAGCGCGACGTTTAGCCGTCGCCCGCGCATTGTTGCGCAAAGGCAGTTTGCTGTTATTGGACGAACCGACGGCAAGCCTGGACGCACAATCGGAAAATCAGGTGTTGCAGGCGCTGAACGCCATTGATTGCGCACACACTACGCTGATGATTACTCACCGCATTGAAGATTTAAAACACAGCGATCAAATTCTGGTGATGCGACAAGGACAAATCGTTCAGCAAGGACGTTTTGAGGAATTAAGCCGGCAAGGTTATTTTGCGGAACTGCTCAATCGGCGGAATCAGGATATTCAATAAAAAAACTGTGAAAAATTTATGCGTAATCGCCGGTGCGATTACTTATGGCTTCGCCACCGTTGGCAAAGCCAACGTTCAAAAAACGCTGCTTTTTGTGACCGCACTTTACCTATTTATAAGCGACAAAAAATAAAAGTACGATCGAAAAAAACATCATTTTGAGGAAAACGACCATAAAATGCGTGCATTACTTCCCTATTTAAAACTGTTTCGCCATGCCAAAGCCTCTTTAGCGCTCGGCGTGATATTGATGATAACCGGGCTTGCCGCCGGCATCGGTTTACTTTCGCTTTCCGGCTGGTTCCTTGCCGCCACCGCCATTGCCGGCGCAGGAACGCTGTTCAACTTTTTCTATCCCTCCGCCGGCGTACGCGGTTTAGCCATCGGACGCACCGCCGCCCGTTATTTCGAACGCTTAGTCACGCACGACGCCACCTTTCGTATTCTCGCCAAATTGCGAGTGCAGGTATTTGAAAAAATCATTCCGTTGTCGCCCGCGGTGCTAAACCGTTACCGCAACAGCGATTTGCTGAATCGTTTGGTCGCGGACGTAGACACTCTGGACAGCCTGTATTTACGCCTGATCGCACCTTTCATCAGCGCATCGGCGGTGATTATTTTTATGACGATCGGATTAAGCTTTTTCAGTTTACCGCTCGCCCTTTTTATCGGCGGCACATTGTTAATTCTGTTATTGGTGATGCCGCCGGTTTTTTACTGCCTCGGCACGCGATTCGGCGCGAAACTGACCCAATCCCGCGCCCGCTATCGCGAACAATTTGTGGAATTCATTCAGGCTCAGGCGGAACTGCTGCTGTTTAACGCTTCGTCCGCATTGCGTAACCAATTAAACCGAACCGAGCAAAACTGGCAGGCTTATCAACGGCGGGAAAGCAATTTGTCGGGATTATCCACCGCACTTTTCATGTTTTTCAACGGATTATTGGTGGTGCTCACCTTATGGCTGGCGGCCTCCACCGAATTCGGTTCGGAGCTTGAACAATTCGCCTTTATCGCCTTATTCACCATGTCCGCGCTGGCAGCATTTGAAATTTTAATTCCCCTTGGCGCGGCGTTTTTACATATCGGACAAGTGATCGCTTCCGCCGAACGGGTAAGCGATATTGCGCGGCAAAAGCCGCCGGTGGACTTTTCCGGCACACAAAGTGCGGTCAAAAATTCCAACGTTTTATTCGACGTAAAACAAGTGACGTTCCGTTATCCCGACCGTTCCCAGCTTGCCTTAAACCGGCTGGATTTGCAGATTCTGCGCGGAACAAAAGTCGCTCTATTAGGCAAAACGGGCAGCGGAAAATCCACGCTGTTGCAGTTATTGGTACGCAATTATGCGCCCGATAGCGGCGAAATTTTATTTGCCGAACAACCGATTTCCGCTTACAGTGAAAGCGCGTTACGCGCGCAAATGGCCGTTTTAACTCAACGCGTCCATATATTCAGCGACAGTTTGCGCAACAATTTGCAACTGGCAAGCCGTTCGATCTTGACCGAGCGGCAAATCAGCGATGTGTTAAATCGGGTCGGTCTGCAACATCTTGCGGAACAAGGTCCGGAACAATGGCTCGGCGACGGCGGACGCCCGCTTTCCGGCGGCGAACAGCGTCGCTTGGGGTTAGCCCGTATTTTATTAAGCGATGCGCCGATTTTATTATTGGACGAACCGACGGAAGGGCTGGATCGCGAAACGGAACGCCGTATGTTGCGGCTCATTTTTGAGCACGCAAAAGAGAAAACCTTAATTATGGTGACACACCGATTAACGGAAATTGAACGGTTCGATCAGATTTATGTCATCGATGACAGCCGTTTAATCGAAAACGGACGTTTCGATGAATTAATGGAACGGGAAAACGGTTTATTTAAGCGGTTAACGGAGAGAATTTAGCCGAAGCGTAAAGTCGCTTCCGCTGAGATTTTTATCCGCTGAATGGGCGGAAACCTCCCCAGTGATTCTCGGCACACAGAAATTCTGACTTTGGCTGCTTTCTTCCGAACCTGACCGGGTAAACCAGACACCGTTGCGAGAGACCGAGGAGGTTCCCATCGAACTCACCGATTTGCTTTCGCATACCGATTGAGTGGGCGTATTATGCGTGAATCGTCCCCAAAATGCAAACGAAAAAGGAAATATTATGTCAACCGCATTAAACAGATTAATTACATTACTGAAATTGGAAAAATTGGACGACGGGCTATTCCGCGGCAACTGCGAAGATCTGGGATTTCGCCAGGTATTCGGCGGACAAGTGGTGGCACAGGCGCTTTCCGCCGCTATGCAGGTGGCGTCGCCGAACCGCTTGTTACATTCCTGTCATGCTTATTTCTTAGCGCCCGGTGACAGCAGTTATCCGATTATTTACGACGTTGAAACCCTGCGCGAAGGGCACAACTTCACCGCTTTACGGGTGAAAGCCATTCAGCACAACCGACCGATTTGTCATGTCACCGCGTCTTTCCAGGTGGAAGAATACGGTTTCGAACACCAAAGCAAAATGCCGCAGGTAGAATCGCCGGAAGAATGGATTTCCGAGAGCTCGGCGCTTAAGCAGGCGGCACTCTTTATACCGGAAAACGTACGCGACAAATTTCTGGCGGAACGTCCGTTCGAGATTCGTTCCAAATACATTAACAATCCGTTCCGCGGTCAAAAACTGCCGCCGGAACAATTCGTTTGGGTTAGAACTAACGGCGAAGCGCCGCTTGATGCCAATATTCAGAAATGTCTGCTGGCTTACTTTTCCGATTTTCACTGTATTTTGACCGCACTTCATCCCCATGAAAAAGGATTTTTGCAGAAAGGCATGAAAGTCGCCACTATCGACCACAGCATTTGGTTCCACCGCAGTTTTGATTTAAACGATTGGCTGCTTTATGCCATTGAAAGCAACAACGCCTACGCCGCACGCGGTTTGTCGCGCGGACAGATTTTCGACAAATACGGACGCCTAATCGCAACAACCCAGCAGGAAGGTTTAATCCGTTTTACCGAAGAAGCAAAAACGCTTTAATAACCAGGGATAGTTCGGTATCATAGCGGATTATTTTGAATCCGATGAATTCCTCCGACACCTTCACCGGTCAGACGGAAATCAACAAGTAAAAAAATCAAATAGGTTAAACGTGAATATTCAACAACTTCTTTCAGAACAAATCGGACAAGCTATGATCGCGGCGGGTGCGCAACAGCCCGTGGAACCGGCGGTGCGTCAATCGGGTAAACCGCAATTCGGCGATTATCAGGCGAACGGCATTATGGGCGCCGCAAAGAAATTAGGCTTAAACCCGCGCGAATTTGCGCAAAAAGTGCTGGATAATTTAAAGCTCGACGGCATTGCGGAAAAATTGGAAATTGCCGGTCCGGGTTTCATCAATATTTTCTTAGCAAAAAACTGGCTGGCAAATAACGCGGACAAGATGTTAAGTGCGGTCAATTTTGGGATAAAAACGGAAAAACCGCAAACCATCGTGGTGGATTATTCCTCTCCTAACGTTGCAAAAGAAATGCACGTAGGACATTTGCGTTCGACCATTATCGGCGATGCCGTAGTACGCACTCTGGAATTTTTAGGCAATCACGTCATTCGCGCCAACCATGTAGGCGACTGGGGCACCCAATTCGGTATGCTGATTGCCTATCTGGAAAAAATGGAAAACGAAAACGCCACCGCCATGGAATTAAGCGATTTGGAAGCGTTCTATCGTGCGGCGAAAGAACATTATGACAGCGATGAAGCCTTTGCGGAAAAAGCCCGTAATTATGTGGTCAAACTGCAAAGCGGCGACGAATATTGCCGTATGATGTGGAAAAAACTGGTGGACATCACCATGCGCCACAATCAGGAAAACTACAACCGACTAAACGTGACTTTAACGGAAAAAGACGTAATGGGCGAAAGCCTGTATAACCCGATGTTGCCGGAAATCGTCGCGGATCTGAAAAAACAGGGCTTAGCGGTGGAAGATGACGGCGCTTTAGTGGTTTATCTGGAGGAATTCAAAAACAAAGACGGCGATCCCATGGGCGTTATCGTACAGAAAAAAGACGGCGGATTCCTTTACACCACAACCGACATTGCGGCGGCAAAATACCGCTGTCACCAATTACATGCGGATCGCGTATTAGTGTTTTCGGACAGCCGCCAAAGCCAACATATGCAACAAGCCTGGTTAATCACCCGGAAAGCGGGTTATGTGCCGGATTCCTTCAGCCTTGAACACCCTTTCTTCGGCATGATGCTGGGCAAAGACGGCAAACCGTTCAAAACCCGCACGGGCGGCACGGTAAAATTGAAAGATCTGTTGGATGAAGCGGTGGAACGGGCCGATAAACTGATTTCCGAGCGCAATCCGGATTTGACCCCCGAAGAAAAAGCCGCGGTGGTGGAAGCGGTTGCCATCGGTTCGGTAAAATATTCCGATTTATCTAAAAACCGTACCACGGACTACGTTTTCGATTGGGATAACATGTTGACCTTCGAAGGTAACACGGCGCCTTATATGCAATATGCCTATACGCGCATTCGTTCCATCTTTGCCCGCGCCGGTATCGAGCCAAGCCGTCTCAGCGACGAAATTGTGTTAACCGACGATAAGGAACGCGCGCTGGTCATCAAATTATTGCAATTCGAAGAAGCGCTCAATGGCGTGGCAAAAGACGGCATGCCGCATATTCTTTGCCAGTATTTATATGAACTGGCGGGCACCTTTTCCGGTTTTTACGAAGCCTGCCCGATTTTAAATGCGGAACAGCCAATCAAAAACAGCCGCTTGAAACTGGCGGCGTTAACCGCAAAAACCTTAAAACAAGGCTTGGATTTACTCGGCATTAAAACCGTCGAAAAAATGTAATTTTTCAATTATTCCCTCTTCAATATGAAGAGGGATTTTTCTAAGGGGTTAATATGAAAAAAACATTATCCGTCATTCTGGTATCGTCCGCTATTGCGCTTTCCGGCTGTTACGACAAAGAAACCCGGGAAAAACTGCAACAGGCGGAACAAACGGCCGCTCAGTTAAAAACGGATTTACAGCAGGCGCAGGACGAACTGGCAAAAGTGCGGTCGGAAATTCCCGCATTATTGGTAAAACCGGTGGAAATTTTTAATCAATCCGCTGAATTTAAACGCCAAAATCCCAAACCGCAGGATTTCATCACGGAAAGTACGGCTTCCGTGAAAGTATTTCTGGTGGACACCGGCATACAATGGTTAAACGAACTCCTCTATAACAAAATTGCGGCGGATTATCTCAACACCGACAATCACGCCGACAAGCAGGAAATCGAAGCCATTCTGGATCCGAAAGCCCGGCTGCAGGCGATTTTCAGCCGGCAATACGAATCCGCCCGGAAAAGCGCCGAAGCCTTTGAAAGCCGCGCTAACGACTATTCGCAAACCATGCGTTACATCGGACAACGGCAAAATGTCGTCACTTTCGAACAAGTGACTTTTATGGACGGCGGCGGCGCGCATCCGATGAGCTGGACCAACTACATCAACATCGATACGAATAAAAAAGCCGTCATCGACTTGGCCTCCGCCTTCGGCAACGACAATCTGGCCAAAGTCAAAGACGCCTTATGGGGCGCTTATAAACTTTATAACGCCCAAAACGGCATGCGCAGAGAAGCCGACTATTTTGTGTCAAAAAACGAATTTGACGTGTCACCGGATTTCTATTTCACCGCCGGCGGTGTGGCGTTCAATTATGCGCCCTACGCGATTGGTTCCTACGCCGAAGGAGAAATTCAACTGCTGTTGCCTTGGTCTGCCGCGCGTCAATGGCTAAAACCCGAATATCTGTGGTAAGAAGAAAAAACTTTCGATTTTTTGACCGCACTTTTCCCATTGGCTTTTCTTTCGACGCAAAATGCCCGATTATTTTTACGGCTTCCGTTTCCACGAGCCATAAAAAACGACCAAAATAAGATATGAACCGATAAAGTGCGGGCAAAAAAACGATCGTTTTTTCTCCCGCACTTTTCCCGAATGAAAGAAACTCACCGACACGCGCCCAACGGCGCATTCCGCTAGCCGTTATTAGCCCGATTTGATTACAAATTTGCAAGCGTTGTAAAATAGTGCAATTCAAGCGGAATCATCCGTTCAATAACGAAATGAAGCTGGAGGAATAACGATGCAAAATTTTAATTATTTCACGCCGACCCGAATCATTTTCGGGAAAGATACCGAACAGCAGACGGGCGAACTGATTAAAGCTCAAGGCTGCAAAAAAATCTTGATTCATTACGGCGGTCAAAGTGCGAAAAAATCCGGTTTGTTAGATCGTATTAAAGCCTCGCTCGATAACGCCGGCATCGCCTATACGGAGCTGGGCGGCGTGGTGCCGAATCCGTTGTTATCTCTGGTTTATCAAGGCATTGATTTGTGTAAAAAAGAAAAGGTAGATTTTATTCTTGCCGTGGGCGGCGGAAGCGTCATTGATTCCGCCAAGGCCATTGCCTACGGCGTTGCCGAACCCGATAAAGACGTCTGGGAACTTTACGATCGCAAACGCCAGGCCGCCGCTTGCTTGCCGGTCGCCACCGTGTTAACCATTGCCGCCGCCGGCAGCGAAATGAGCCCGAGTTCCGTCATCACCAAAGACGAAGGCGGCATCAAACGGGGTTATAGCAACGATTTATCGCGTCCGAAATTCTCTATTTTAAACCCCGAACTCACTATGACGTTGCCTGCATATCAAACCGCCAGTGGCAATGCGGATATTTTAATGCATACTATGGAACGTTATTTTACCCCACACAACACCATGGAAATCACCGATTCCATTGCCGAAGGCTTATTAAAAACCGTGATGAAAAATGCGCGGATTCTGGTAGAAGATCCGCAAAATTACGAAGCCCGCGCAGAAATTATGTGGAGCGGCAGTTTATCCCATAACGGTTTAACCGGTTGCGGCGGCGGACAAGGCGATTGGGCGACTCACATGTTAGAACACGAATTAAGCGGTTTGTTCGGTGTCACTCACGGCGCGGGTTTAGCGGCGATTTGGGGGCATTGGGCAAGATATGTTTATAAAGACTGCCTGCCGCGCTTCGAACGTTTCGCCGTGCAAGTGATGGGTGTTACAGCGGCTGAGAATGCGGAACAAACCGCCTTAAAAGGCATCGAAGCCATGGAAGACTTCTTTCGCAGCATCGGCATGCCGACCAATTTATCCGAATTGGGCGTAAACGCCGGCGCGGAGCAAATCGCCGAAATGGCAAGAAAATGCGCTATCGCCACCAACGGCTGCGCCGGTGCCGTCAAACCCTTATACGAACAGGATATGATAGCCATTTACACGGCGGCGCAAAACGCATAATGAGCGCGTTTTCATCACGTCAATAAAAACAAAACCGGACTGTTCGGCATGCCGAATTCGGATAGATTCGGCATTATAAATTTATCCGTTTCCCATGCGGCGACATTATTTTGCCTTTGCATGGGATTTTCCCGTAAAAATTTTAATTGTGCCCTTGAAATTCATCTCCGCTCCCCCATTTTCCAAAACAAGACGGATTTGCACCGCACTTTTGAAAAATTAAAAAAATTTTTAAAATTGCCTCTTGAAAAAGAAATTGCAATCCACATTTTAATATCACGTAAGAACGCGCAGGCGTTCGGTGAAACGAATTAAAACTAGGAGAAACAAAATGGGTAAAATTATTGGTATTGACTTAGGTACAACAAACTCTTGCGTTGCGGTAATGGACGGTGACAAACCGCGCGTTATTGAAAATGCAGAGGGCGATCGTACAACTCCGTCAATCATTGCATACACAAATGACAACGAAACATTAGTTGGTCAACCGGCAAAACGTCAAGCCGTGACCAATCCTAAAAATACTTTATTCGCGATTAAACGTTTAATCGGTCGTCGTTTTGAAGACAGCGAAGTGCAACGTGACGTTAGCATTATGCCGTTCCAAATCATCAAAGCGGATAACGGCGACGCATGGGTCGAAGTGAAAGGCGAAAAACTGGCACCGCCGCAAATCTCCGCCGAAGTATTGAAAAAAATGAAGAAAACCGCGGAAGATTTCCTGGGCGAACCGGTTACCGAAGCGGTAATTACCGTTCCTGCATACTTTAACGACGCACAACGTCAGGCAACAAAAGATGCCGGTCGTATCGCAGGTTTGGATGTTAAACGCATCATTAACGAACCGACTGCCGCAGCATTGGCTTACGGTTTGGATAAAGGCAAAGGTAACCAAACTATCGCGGTTTACGACTTAGGCGGCGGTACGTTCGACTTATCTATCATCGAAATTGATGAAGTGGGCGGCGAAAAAACCTTTGAAGTATTAGCGACCAACGGTGATACTCACTTAGGCGGTGAAGACTTCGATAACCGTGTCATCAACTACTTGGTTGACGAGTTCAAAAAAGAACAAGGCGTAGATTTGCGTAACGATCCGCTGGCCATGCAACGTTTGAAAGAAGCGGGTGAAAAAGCGAAAATCGAATTGTCTTCCGCACAACAAACCGATGTGAACTTACCTTACATCACCGCGGATGCCACAGGTCCTAAACACTTGAACATTAAATTAACCCGTGCGAAATTGGAAGCGTTAGTGGAAGATTTGGTGGCGCGTTCAATGGAACCTGTGAAAGTGGCGCTTAAAGATGCAGGTTTAAGCGTGTCCGAAATCGACGACGTGATTTTGGTGGGCGGTCAAACCCGTATGCCGTTAGTTCAACAGAAAGTAGCCGAATTCTTCGGCAAAGAACCGCGTAAAGACGTTAACCCGGATGAAGCGGTTGCAGTGGGTGCGGCGGTTCAGGGCGGCGTGTTGTCCGGTAACGTCACCGATGTATTGTTGTTAGACGTAACACCGTTATCATTGGGTATCGAAACCATGGGCGGCGTAATGACAACCCTGATTGAGAAAAATACTACGATTCCGACTAAGAAATCACAGGTGTTCTCAACGGCGGAAGACAACCAAAGTGCGGTAACCATTCACGTGCTTCAAGGTGAACGTAAACAAGCAAGCGCCAACAAATCTTTAGGTCAATTTAACCTTGAAGGCATTAATCCGGCTCCGCGCGGTATGCCTCAAATTGAAGTGACTTTCGATATCGACGCGGACGGTATCATCCATGTTTCCGCGAAAGATAAAGGTACCGGTAAAGAACAACAAATTACGATTAAAGCTTCTTCGGGTTTAAGCGACGAAGAAATTCAACAAATGGTTCGTGATGCGGAAGCAAACGCCGAAGCGGATCGTAAATTTGAAGAATTGGTACAAGCCCGTAACCAAGCGGATGCATTAGTCCACGCAACCCGTAAACAGTTGACGGAAGCCGGTGACAAATTATCTGCGGACGACAAAGCGCCGATTGAAAAAGCGGTAAGCGAATTGGAAGAAGCGGTGAAAGGCGATGATAAAAACGCAATTGAAGCGAAAACTCAAGCCTTAATCCAGGTTTCTGAAAAATTAATGCAGGCCGCTCAACAACAAGCGCAGGCAAATACGCAAGGTCAACAATCCCAAGGCGGAAACGACGACGGTGTAGTTGATGCGGAATTTGAAGAAGTGAAGGATAATAAATAATCCCCTTTGTAGGGGCGGGTTTTATACCCGCCCTTTTGCATTAAAATCAATCATTTCGGGCGGATATAAAATCCGCCCCTACGCATATAATACGTAAAATTATGGCAAAACAAGATTATTACGAAATCCTTGGTGTAGAACGCGGTGCGGACGAAAAGGCGATTAAAAAAGCCTATAAACGTCTCGCCATGAAATACCACCCTGACCGCACCAAAGGGGATAAAGCAAGCGAAGAGAAATTCAAAGAAATCAATGAAGCCTACGAAATTCTAAGCGATAAAGAAAAACGCGCGGCTTATGATCAATACGGTCATGCCGCCTTTGAACAAGGCGGTTTCGGTGGCGCGGGTGCCGGTGGATTCGGCGGCGGATTTGGCGGTTTCGGCGGATTCGAAGACATCTTCAGCGAAATGTTCGGCAGCGGTTCCAGTCGCCAACGTGTGGTACGCGGAGACGACTTGCGTTACGACATAGAAATCACGCTGGAAGAAGCGGTTCGCGGCGTCACCAAAGATATTCAGATTCAAACTCTGGCATCTTGTGATCATTGCGACGGCACCGGCGCGGAAAAAGGTTCAAAAGTGGAAACCTGTCCGACTTGTCACGGCCACGGACGGGTTCGCCGTCAGCAAGGTTTCTTTATGACGGAAACGACCTGTCCGCACTGTCACGGAACCGGTAAAAAAATCGAGAAACCTTGTAAAAAATGTCACGGCGACGGTCGCGTACACAAAACCGAAAGCCTGTCCGTTAAAATTCCTGCAGGAGTCGATAGCGGTAACCAATTACGGTTGGCGGGCAAAGGCGCAGCAGGTGAAAACGGTGCGCCGGCGGGCGATTTATACGTGGTCATCCATGTAAAAGATCATCACATTTTCGAACGTGACGGCAACAACCTTTACTGCGAAGTCCCAATCAGCTTCACTCAGGCGGCACTGGGCGGCGAAATTGAAGTACCGACCCTGGACGGCAGAGCGAAACTCAAAATCCCGGAAGGTACGCAAACCGGCACCATGTTCCGCATGCGCGGCAAAGGAATTACCGCTATGCGTTCCGGCTATGCGGGCGATTTAATCTGTAAAATTACGGTAGAAACGCCGGTGAAACTGACGGATGAACAAAAAGATCTGTTACACAAACTGGAAACCAGCCTGGAAGGTAAAACGACGCAGCGTCCGAAATCTTCCAGCTTCCTCGATAGCGTGAAGAAATTCTTTGATAATTTAGGAAAATAGTCGCAAGGGCCATCGCCCGCGATTCGTTAAAAGTGCGGTCAAAATTCCGAATGTTTTTTGGATTAAAAAACAAGCGAAAAATTGACCGCACTTTTTATTGGATGAAAATTAAATTGCCGTATTGAACAGCCAAGTATTGTACCCGATATAAGCCAGCAAGAAAATCAACCCTTTCAGACGGTTAATTTCCCCTTTCTTACCGAAACCGAAAATCAGCAATAACACCGTTAACGCGGACATCACCAACATATCGCGCGAGAACACTTCCTGCCCCACGTGCATTGGAGAAATTGCGCCGGCAATCCCCACCACGGCCAAGGTATTAAACAAGTTGGAACCGATAATATTGCCCACCGCAAGATCCACTTCACCCTTGCGGGCCGCCATTAAAGAAGACGCCAATTCGGGCAATGAGGTGCCGACGGCGACAATAGTCAGACCGATAACCAAATCACTGATGCCGAAATATTTCGCCATTTCCACCGCGCCCCACACCAGCAACTGGGAACTGCCGATTAGCAAGATTAACCCCACCAACACCCAAAGAATTGACACGATTAACGGCATATATTCGCGCGTACTCAAATGTTCCTGCAAATCACCGACCAAGGTATCGGATTTCTGAGTTAAACCGTGCCAAACGGTCCAGCTCATATATATGGCAAAAATCAGTAATAAAATCACCGCATCCGAACGGGAAACCTCGCCGTCATAAATCAGATAAGCGGAAATCGCGGTAATCAAAAGCAGTATCGGTAATTCCAGCTTTAACACCTGAGAATTCACGGCCAGCGGGGAAATTAACGCGGTGCAACCCAGAATCAACGCAATATTGGTAATATTCGAACCGTAAGCGTTCCCCAAGGCGATACCCGGATTATTGTTCACCGCAGAAATCGCCGACACAATCATTTCCGGCGCAGAGGTGCCGAAACCAATAATCACAATACCGATTAAAAGTTGCGGCATACCGAAATGACGCGCTACCGCGGCGGCGCCATCCACAAAACGATCGGCGGACCAAATTAATAATAACAATCCGGCGATAATGGCTAAGCTGGGAAAAATCATAGTGTTCTCCGAAGTTATGAATTAATGACAAGAAATAAATCAAAGTTATAAAGACGCAGAAAAAATAAAAGCCCGAAAATTCGGGCTAAAAGCTCTTGGTTGATTATAAATACTTATCAAAGGAGACAAATAAGTATTCACCAAAAGAAAAATGGCTCCTCCTGCGGGACTCGAACCTGCGACATATGGATTAACAGTCCACCGTTCTACCGACTGAACTAAGGAGGAATAAACTTTTGCATCGCTAACCTGATTCACCGTGATAACTATTGTTCTTTGCCATTTGCGTTTCCGGTTTCGAAGTAAGGCGATATTCAGCCCAATATTCAGCATAGTTAGCTTCGATAGGTCGCGAATAATAATGATCTTAAACTCGAATGTCAACTTAAAATTTAAACTTTTTGCTCGCCATGATCAATAAAATTACGTCGCGCTCAGCGCTCATGGGCAACGCCGGCGGTCAAAAAACTTCGTATTTTTTGACCGCACTTTTCTATCCACACAACCTGTGGATAACTCTGTGAATTATTTTTTAACAAACGGTCGCAAGCCTTATAAAATCTAGGGTTGTTTTCATTGCACTGAAAATTGGTTGTAAAATAACATTTCCTTATATTTCAATAAGTTAAAAAATTTCCATAAAATTTCAAATAAATTTTTATCAATTTTTTACCTTACACAGCTTGACTTTCCTAACCCTGTGTAAAACCTAGAATTTTCCCGTCTGAAATCCTGTAAAAAATATGATAAAATACACCCACTTTATAAGAGATCAGTATTCCAAATGGCACACAAAATTAATACCAAACCTTTTATTCTTCATTCTGAATTTAAACCTTCCGGTGATCAACCGTCCGCAATTGCAAAACTTGTCGAAAATCTAAACGACGGCCTAGCTCACCAGACATTACTTGGCGTGACCGGTTCGGGAAAAACCTTTACGATTGCAAACGTCATTGCCCAACTCAATCGCCCGGCAATGTTGCTGGCGCCCAATAAAACGCTGGCGGCTCAACTTTATGCGGAAATGAAGGCTTTCTTCCCGGAAAATGCGGTGGAATACTTCGTTTCTTATTATGATTATTACCAACCCGAAGCCTATGTTCCCAGCAGTGACACCTTTATTGAAAAAGACGCCTCGATTAACGATCAAATCGAGCAAATGCGACTGTCCGCCACTAAATCTTTCCTAGAACGGCGCGATACCATCGTAGTGGCTTCCGTTTCCGCCATTTATGGTTTGGGAGATCCGGACAGTTATCTGAAAATGATGTTGCACCTGCAAGCCGGCGCCATTATCGACCAGCGTCAAATTTTAAGCCGTTTGGCGGAATTACAGTACAGTCGTAATGATCAGGCGTTTCAACGCGGTACCTTTCGGGTGCGAGGCGAAATTATCGATATTTTTCCGGCCGAAAGTGACGATCAAGCAGTACGTATAGAACTTTTTGACAATGAAATCGAACGTTTGAGTTTGTTTGATCCGCTCACCGGCACCAGTTTCGGCGCCGTTCCGCGCTTTACGATTTATCCGAAAACTCACTATGTGACGCCGCGCGAACAGATTCTGGACGCCATAGAAAAAATTAAAGCGGAATTAGCGGAACGCCGGGAATATTTCATCAAAGAAAACAAATTGCTGGAAGAACAACGTATTACTCAACGTACGTTGTTTGATATCGAAATGATGAACGAACTGGGATATTGTTCCGGTATCGAAAACTACTCGCGTTATCTGTCCGGTCGTAATGAGGGCGAACCGCCGCCGACATTATTTGATTACGTTCCGTCGGACGGCTTATTAATTATTGACGAAAGTCATGTCACCGTGCCGCAAATCGGCGGGATGTACCGCGGCGACCGTTCCCGTAAAGAAACCTTGGTTGAATACGGTTTTCGCCTGCCTTCCGCATTGGATAATCGTCCGTTGCGGTTTGAAGAATTCGAACGATTGGCTCCGCAAACCATTTATGTTTCGGCAACGCCGGGACCTTATGAGTTAGAAAAATCCGGTTCGGAAATTATCGATCAGGTTGTACGCCCTACCGGATTGGTGGATCCTGAAATCGAGATTCGCCCGGTTGCCATTCAAGTGGATGATTTGCTTTCCGAAGCACGTCAAAGAGCGGAAAAAAATGAGCGGGTTTTAGTCACGACACTCACCAAGCGGATGGCGGAAGATCTGACCGATTACCTGGAAGAACACGGCGTACGGGTACGTTATCTGCATTCGGATATTGACACGGTAGAACGGGTGGAAATCATTCGAGATCTCCGCTTAGGCGAGTTTGACGTGCTGGTGGGCATCAACTTATTACGTGAAGGTTTGGATATTCCGGAAGTTTCATTAGTCGCAATTTTAGATGCCGATAAAGAAGGCTTCCTGCGCTCCGAACGTTCGCTTATCCAAACTATCGGACGAGCGGCCCGCAACCTGAAAGGGAAAGCGATTTTGTATGCGGATCGCATTACCCTTTCCATGGATAAAGCCATCACGGAGACCAACCGACGCCGTGAAAAACAGATAAAATACAATGAAGAACACGGCATTATTCCGCAGGGACTAAACAAAAAAGTGGGAGAACTGCTGGACATCGGACAGGGTTCCGGTCGCATCAAAGGAAAATCCCGTAATAACAAAGTTGAGGAATCTTCTGCAGGTTATAAAATACCGAAAACACCAAAAGAATTGCAGAAAGAAATCAAAAAACTCGAGCAACAAATGTACAAATACGCCCAAGATTTGGAATTTGAAAAAGCCGCCGCCGCACGCGATCAGCTACACCGATTACGGCAAGAATTTATGCTTGATGAACTCGAATAAAACAAAAAATCCCGGCTTCTCCGCCGGGATTTTTATTATGCCAACAAACCGGACTGGTTTAAAATAAATAAAATAGCGAACCCGCCGAGGAAGATCAAACCGGCAACGGAAAGCCAGAATAAGCCGCCCCGAACCTTATGTTCGCCTTGCAATACCAATGAAAAGTTCAGCCAAGCAAATAACGGTGCGGAAACAAAAGAAGCGATCATCGCGAATTTTAACATCGGGCCCACTGCGTTATTAAAGTAGAAAATTACAGCCAAACCGGAAAGTGCGGCCAAAATAATGGCAATATTTAAAATTCTAGGCGAACTTTCTTTACTGCCTAGAAGCAGTCGCAAACTTTCCACATTGGTTCTTGAATAACCGTCAATTACGGTGATAGTGGTACCAAACATACACATAAATGCGATGAAAGCGATTAAACCACGCGCCCATTCTCCGATAGTCGAAGCGTACATATTAATTAACTGAGCAATATACTTCCCCCCAATCATTTGCACTTGTTCGCCGGAACCGAACTGAACTAATGCGCCCAAAGCCAAAAAGACCAAAGCTAACACCGCCGTACCGATGAAACCTACATTAAAATCAAAAATTCCATCCTGATAAGAAACATTAGTCAGGCGGCGTTTTGCCACCACCCACATGGAATTAATTGCGGAAATCTCAATAGGAGCTGGCATCCATCCCATTAACGCGACAATAAAGCCTAATCCTAACGGACCGAGATTCCATGGAGTCGGTGCGATAAAATCAGGTTGCGCGACGCCTTGCATACCGTTGCGCCAAAATGCAATCAACACCGCCATCACCGTTGTCACCGTCAAAGCAATCATAATTAATTTCGACAGCCCGTCCAAAATACGGTATTTTCCCAGTAGCAAAATAAAAGTGCTCACGGCAATAACCACTAAACTTAAAACCGGAACAGGAACGGTAACGGGCAATACGAATGTTAAAATTGCCGCACAAAGTAAGCCTACTGCGGCCGTATTTATGATTGTTGCGAAAACATTGAGTAAAAAGAAAAGCCATAAATAGAATTTGCCTTTCTCCAAATAACCTTCTAATAAGGTCTTATTACTATCAAGCGTATATTGAGCGCCAAAGCGAAAAAACGGATATTTGAATAAATTCGCCAGAATAATAATTAACGCTAATTGCCAGCCGTACATAGCACCGGCTTGAGTTGACATAATAATATGCGAACCGCCCACCGCCGCAGATGCCATGAGAATCCCCGGACCTAATGCGGCTAATTTTGATCGCCAAGAAGATTTCTCGGTATTTTGTGTATTCATGATTTGTATATTCGTATAAAAAGTGAAAAGAGTGGGCAAATTCTACCTGTTTTTCAGTTTTTTACAATGATATTTATACAAATATGAACGGTTAAGTAATGAAAACGAAAGGTGGCTGGGGTACTAGGATTCGAACCTAGGAATGCTGGAATCAGAATCCAGTGCCTTACCGCTTGGCGATACCCCAATAGACGCTATCTTAAGATGAACAAAAATCGAATACGGCAATATGGCTGGGGTACTAGGATTCGAACCTAGGAATGCTGAGATCAAAACCCAGTGCCTTACCGCTTGGCGATACCCCAATAGACATTATCTTAAGATGAACAAGAATTAATACGACAGTATGGCTGGGGTACTAGGATTCGAACCTAGGAATGCTGAGATCAAAACCCAGTGCCTTACCGCTTGGCGATACCCCATCAACTAAAAGAATGCAAGCTAATGAAATGGTGCGGAAGGAGGGACTTGAACCCACACGCACAAGCGCCGGAACCTAAATCCGGTGCGTCTACCAATTTCGCCACTTCCGCCAATAAAAATTAAAAATATGGTGGCTACGACGGGATTCGAACCTGTGACCCCAACATTATGAGTGTTGTGCTCTAACCGACTGAGCTACGTAGCCATATTTTTAGATTTTATTGCGTTACCGTCATCGGCTTTGCGGAGCGTATTATGCTGATTTCAGCCTATGCCGTCAACTCTTTTTTGTAAAAAATCCGGAATATTGCGCCAATCGCCTAGAGATTAAACAATTCACCGCAAAGCCGACAGAAGTTATTCAAATTACGGAAAACGACAATAATACATAAAAGTGCGGTCAATTTTCGTCATGATTTTTAACCGATATTCGTTTGAATAGGATATTAAACCGTTTAGCATATTCGTTATCCATGAACATAAGGATTATGCATTTTTTCCTGTCCGATGGTGGTATAAGGACCATGCCCCGCAATCACAATAGTATCGTCAGGTAAAGTAAATAATTTATCTTTAATCGATCGCATTAAATCCTCATGATTCCCGCCGGGAAAATCCGTTCGGCCGATACTTTGGTTAAACAGCACATCGCCGATAAAGGCGATATGATGAACATGATCAATAAACCCGACATGGCCCGGCGTATGTCCCGGCAAATGTAACACTTCAAAACCCAACTCGCCTAATTGAATCACTTCGCCTTCCCGGTTTAACCAGCGATCGGGCAAAAACGCCTCCGCTTCAAACAAACCGAATTGACGGGATTGTTGAGGCAACATTTGAAACCAATATTCATCCGCTTGAGCTGGACCTAAAATTTCACAATTGAAATGTGTCTTTAACTTTATCGCCGCGCCTACATGATCCAAATGTCCGTGAGTCAACAAAATCATTTTCGGATTAAGGCCTAATTCTTCAATGCGCTTAATTAATTTCGGCGCCTCGCCGCCGGGATCGACGATTGCGGCGCTTTTGTCTTTTTCATCCCAAACAAGACTGCAATTTTGCTGAAAAGACGTCACCGGAATAATATCTAGCTTCATATCATTCTCTCTCTCAATAAAAAGGAAAACCGCACAAAGTGCGGTCAAAAAAATGGATGTTTTTAGCTACCGCGCCAGGTTCTGACCGGCCCGGTATCCACATGCACAAAATTACTGTACGGATAAAATCCTACTCCGCCGGACTGTAATCGTTGCGCCGCCAGCTGCACGCTATTTAATGGCACGCCATCGATACGGAAATCTATCGCCTGACCGCGAATATGGTAACTGTTGCTGGCTACCCCACGGCTTCGACGATGCATTGCCGCATTGCTTGCCGGCGAACGATAACCGCAAATGATCTGAATTTCCGCATTCCGCAAGCCTAAATTACTTTGAATACGGTACAATTTAGCAAACAGCTTTAGATCCATGCGATGTACTAAATTATTGCGTTTATCCCGCATAAACCAATCGAATTTCCTTTGCACACTCGTCGAAATGAATGAACCTTCCGAGAACTCCGTATTAAAAAATTCTCCCGTATTAATATTGCGCAAACGCAGAATTCTGGGTTTGGGGGTAGACACGCCCGCCAACACGAAATCAGGCAAAACCGCCGCGCCTAATGCAATTCCTCCGAGGGACAACCATTTACGTCTGCTTAAATTTATTTCAGCCATACTATTCTCTTTATGAAAAGTCATACCAAATTATGACAGAGTGAAATATTTGAAGTTCATCGTTAGAAAAATTTAACCGCACTTTTAACACAACGTAAAAGTGCGGTCAAAATTATAAGTATTTTTGAATCGTATTCCAATTCACATAATCCGGGTGTCCGACCCGATCGTAACCGTAAATATCCGGCAACGATTGCACTTTACCATTTTCGACCCAAGTGGTGACATAATAAAGATAAACCGGATTATCGGACTGAATCAATGCGGATGTGGTTTTTTTACTGTCCAGTACGCGTTGTTTTTTATCCGACGACCAACCGGCTTCACTCAACAAAATAGAAGCCAGCTGATCCGATTTGTCCACCCTTACGCAACCGGAACTCAACGCTCTATTTTTGCTATCAAATAATGCGTGATTCGGCGTATCGTGCAAATAAATGGCATCGGAACTCGGCATGTTAAATTTATAACGGCCGAGCGCGCTATTATCTCCCGCCGCCTGACGCAGACGATACGGGAATTTATTCCCGATCGCGGCCCAGTTGATGTCATAAGGGTTCACCGTATTACCTCTGCTGTCAATAATACTGTAACCGTGGCGCGCCAAATAACCGGGATCACGTTTTACTTTCGGGATAATGTCTTCATTAATCAAGCGGGTCGGCGCGTTCCAAGGCGGATTCACCACGACATTGCTTAATTTACTGTACATTACCGGCGTGCGACGCTCGTTTTTTCCTACAATCACCCGGGAATTTAAGGTTAACCGTCCATTACGATAATAATTTAATTGATAACTCGGAATATTAACGAAAATCCCGTTGTAGAAATCCGGAATAATGCGCAAACGTTGAGCATTAATCGCTAATTTATAATTATTATTTACAGATTCTTTTTTAACCGCATTTAAATTAGCGGCAATATGGTTAAGCGTCTGTTGATACAAACTGTTATTTGCATGCAACCCATTGATAAAGTTCAGATTTCCGTTATTTTTCACCGCTTCGAGCCACAATGCGATATCTTCATCCGTTGGCGCGCCGGCGCGATAGCCATTTACCGAATACAACCAACTTTGTGCGGACTGCGTGACATTCTTCGAATAATAAAGATAATCCAAAAATGCGTCGGTCAACAAAATATCGTAAATCTGTTTGTCCGTCTCGCCGGCAACTAAATCGAGCGAATGCGCGGAACGGGCGGAAATCCCGCTGGCAACCATGGCGGCATATTCGCGTAAGAATTGTTTTTCTGCGGCGGAATCCGTCCAAATCTGTTCATATTCGCGATCCGCATAAATTTTGGCTACCGCCGATTTAAATTGCAACGGACGATCGCCTACAATACTCACCAGCTTTTCTTCCGCCTGACGCTGTTTTTCCTGCGCCAGTCGTTCTTCTTCCGCTTTACGTGCGGCTTCCAAACGTTCGGCTTCTTCGCGTTTTTGCTGTTCAACCTGCTGGGTAGCCAAATCTACATCAATATTTTCGCGGTTAGAGGTATTCGGGAAATAATCGGATAACACACAACTCGTGCATAGCCCCGAAATTAAAACCACCAACGGAGCAAATTTAAATGAACGTTTAGATTGTGCCATACCTATTCCTTAAAAAAATAACGAAAAAATTGACCGCACTTTTGTCCCTTAATGCAGTAAAAAAATTATTTTTGTGTTGAGATTGTCTCGGCAGATTTTGTTGTTTCGGCTTGTGCCGAATCGTGCATATGAGCAATCTGATACTTAGCGAAATCCGCCGCGATGTGCTCGGCTTCCTTCAGGAAGAAATCCGGCGCTTCATAATCTTTCGGCAAATCATTAATATCTTTTAACGGCGCCTTACCTTCGCGTTTAAACCGATCATTCAGCGCTTTAAGGCGACGAACGTCATCTTTATCGTTTTCCGCTTTACGTTTTTCAAAATTCAACGATTCAAATTTACGTTCACGGCGTTCGTCACGAATTTTCAGCTCTTCATTTAACGCCACAAATTCCGGATCTTTTTCAATACGAGCCATGTGTTTTCGGGTCAATTCGTCCACTACCCGATTCGCTTCCCCGGCAACGGAATAAGTGGCCGCCGGAATTTTATCCCAAGGCAAGGCATTATCTTCTTTCTCTTCGCCGATTTCTTTCGCATCAATAATTTCAGGGAATTTGATATCTGCCGCCACCCCTTTCATTTGCGTGCTGCCGCCATTAATCCGATAGAATTTCTGAATGGTATATTGAATGAAACCCAACGGATCCTGATCCAAATCATACACGAAATTTAATGAACGACTTTGTTGTACGGTGCCTTTACCGAAGGTATTTTGTCCGATGATAACGCCGCGATTGTAATCCTGAATCGCTGCCGAGAAGATCTCCGAAGCGGAAGCGCTGTGTCGGTTAATCATTACTAATAACGGGCCGGAATATACTTGCGCGTTATCCGGATCTTCATGCACTTTAATACGGTTGTAAGCATCACGAACCTGCACGACCGGACCGTCGGAAATAAACAATCCGCTCAGTTCAACCGCTTCCGTCAGAGCGCCGCCGCCGTTTTCACGCAAATCCACAATTAAAGACGTCGCTTTTTTCTCTTTCATTTGATTGAGCAATTTACGGACATCGGCGGTTAAACCGATATAAAAGGTCGGGATTTTAATTACCGCGACCATTTCGCCGTCGACTTTTTCCACCGTAAGTTTCGCCGCGCTGTCTTCAATACGGACTTTATCTCGAACGACGGTGACGATACGGGTTTTTCCGCCCTTTTCAGATTCAAGTTCTAAACGGACTTTCGAGCCTTTTTTCCCTTTAATCTTGTCAACTACATCTTCCAAGCGCCAACCGACGACATCTTCAATTTCCCCTTTCGCTTGACCAACACCGATAATTTTATCGCCCGCTTTGATTTTTTTACTGCGTGCCGCCGGTGCGCCGGGAACTAAAGATTGAATAATGGTCATGTCATCTTCCTGGCGTAAGGTCGCGCCGATTCCTTCTAATGAAAGATTCATGCTCTCATTAAAACTTTTAGCGGTACGCGGCGCAAGATAACTGGTATGCGGATCAATTTCACGGGAGAATGCGTTTAAAAATAATTGAGTAATATCATCCGCTTTCGTTTGAGTTAAGCGACGAATGGCCAAATTATAACGTTTCGTTAACGTTTTCTTAATTTCCGGCCATTTTTTCTCTTTCAATTTGAGATCGATCACATCATTTTTAACGCGTTCTTCCCAAAGCTTATTCGCTTCTGCCGTATCTTTGGGCCAACCCGCTTTGCGACGATCAATTTCAATTTGATCGTCCGCCGTTAAATTAGGCTCTTTATTCAGAAGTGATAAAGCATATTCATAACGTTCGTAACGGCGTTTGCTCATTAATTCGTACATGGCAAAGGCAATATCCAATTTACCTTCATTTAACTCGTCATCAAGTTTATTGGCGTATTGAGCACGCAAATTGTCAATATCCGATTGCAAAAATGTATTATGGTTGTAGTCCAATCCGTCTAAGTAGCGATCGAAAACTTTTTGTGAAAAAGCATCATCTAATTGGAATTTGCGATAATGCGACTGCGTTAAACGAGTCGCCACACGTTTTGTTGCTAATGAATTTTCTTCCGTAACCTGTGGAATGGTGATTTCGTTCGCTTTGATACTTGGTTGAACCGCGGCCACTTGTCCATTAAACAATACACTTACTACAAAAGCAGCCAAAAAGCTTTTTGATTTATTTAATTTCATTGAGCATTCCTAAAGAATATCCCTAAATAAAGAAAAACACCGTTAGGATAATTCCTACCGATGCATACGATGCCGTTGTATTACAAACGACATACCAAAACACTAGGCAAATAAACGATCCGATGACACGTTTATGATTAATCCGTTTTCAAGCTGCACGCGGGCGGAATCTTTTGCGACTTCCAATACGGTGGCACTTTGTACCGCATTACCCGCTTTAATTTTCACCTGCTGACCGACTTGCAGCATAACAAGTTCGATTGACTTTAAGTCGATTTTCGGTTGACGCGGCGTTTTAGGCGCGGTCGGTTTATTACCTGATGTTCGAGGTTTACGCGATTGGCGTTTTTTCTGGTTGGCTTTTTCCGCCGCGCGTTTTTCAGCCAGTTTAGCTTTTGCTTCGGCTAATTGTTGTGCGGCGTGATCGGCATGTTCCTGTTCCAAAACACCGGCAGGATTACCTTGCAAATCCACGCGTTCCGCCCCTAAACGACAACCGTGTAAATAACGCCAATTGGACGTATATTGACGCAATGCATGACGTAATTGGGTTTTACTGATACGTTCATCGTCTTGCAATGCTTCGGCCAAATCCTGGAACAATCCGATTTTTAACGGTTTCGCTTCACCTTCTACTGAAAAACAAAGAGGAAATTTTTCCGCTAAATAAGCAATAATTTCTTTATTGCCTGATAATTTCTGCACTTCCGGCTGGTTTTGTGCTTCTGCGGCTTGTTCGCTTAATTGAACGTCAGTCATGTTAATTCCTGTCTGGTAAAAATATAGAAAATTGAGCGTATTTTATCGCACTTTTTTAAAAATTGGCAATGAATTAATCAATAAATGGATAAAATATCAGTTTTGTTTCATTTTCTGACCGCACTTTTGCCTTTTATTTTAAAAATCTCTAAAATACGGCATTATTTTACGGTACGGTAGCTTATGGCAAACTCAATTTCTCATTCCGCTTCATTCACTTCCATTGCTCGCTGCGGCGAATGCGATGCGGTCGTTGCCATCGCCGAATTGAAGAAAGGTCAACATGCGGAATGTCCTCGCTGCCATCACACGTTGCAATCAAAAGATCGCTGGTCATTACAACGTTGCGGGCTGATTGCCTTTTCCATTTTGATTTTAATGCCCTTCGCATTGACGTATCCGTTGCTCAGCGTAGATTTAATCGGCTTAAAAGTCGACGCTTCCATCTGGGGCGGCGTATGGAAAATGGCGACGGAAGGCTATCCTTACACGGCGTTTATGGTCTTTCTGACGGCGGTATTTGCGCCGATCTCATTTGCGTTATTAGTCATTTTGCTGCGTATCGTGCAAATTATAAAACGAACGCCGCGCAATTTGCTCATTGCCATTGATTATATAAAACCCTGGGTGATGTTCGACGTTTATCTCGTCGCCCTCGGCGTCAGCGCTTTTAAGGTGCGGGATTACGCTTCGCTCCACTTTGACATTTATCTCATTGCGTTTATCACCGTTGCGATCCTCATCACCCTGCTGTTCATCAAAATTAATCCGCGCGAACTATGGGCGGATTTTTATCCTCAGCATATGCGTTTATCACAAATATCGAACGAAAATCGCCCGCACTTTTGCTCCAGTTGCGACTATACCTTCGAACATCCGTTGCTTGACGAAAAACAATGCCCAATCTGTCCACGTTGTCACTCGGAATTGGATAAATCGGCGGCAATCAGCCTGCAGCAGACCTGGGCGCCGTTGATTGCGGGGATTATTATGCTGTTCCCCGCCAATCTTTACCCAATTTCCTATACCTTTATGAATAATATTCCGTCCGGCGACACCTTAATTTCAGGCGTCATTTCCTTTATCAATATGGGCAGTTATTTTGTCGCGTTTATTGTTTTTACCGCCAGTATTTTCGTGCCCATTAGCAAAGTATTGATTATGCTTTATTTACTCGGCAGTATTCACTTCAATTGGCGTCATTCCATAAAATGGCAAATGCGTTTATTTCATATTATTCATTTTGTCGGGCGCTGGTCTATGCTCGATTTATTCGTACTGGCGCTAATGATGTCCTTAGTGACCCGAGGACAAATTATCAGTTTTTCGGTGGGACCCGCCGCATTTTACTTTGGTGCTTCGGTTTTTTTAACCATGATTGCCACCACTAATTTCGATAGTCGTTTACTCTGGAAAATTTATGAAAAACAAGAATCCCATTAATTCGTCGCAAGAATCGGCCGGATCCGTCGAAACCGCGAATATTCGTCAATCCCGTCGAATTTCACCGTTTTGGCTGCTTCCGCTGATCGCATTATTTATTGGCGCGACCCTATTCTTTCAAATTATCAGAGAACAGGGCCACACGATTCATATTACTTTTGCCACGGGCGACGGTTTGGTTGCCGATAAAACTCAAATCCGTTATCAGGGTTTACAAATCGGGATTGTCAAAAAAGTCAGCTTTACCGACGATCTCAAAAAAGTCGAAGTGGAAGCGAATATTTATCCCGAAGCAAAAACCGTTTTGCGCGAAACAACCCGTTTCTGGCTGGTTCAACCTAATGCGTCGTTGGCCGGAATTTCCGGTTTGGATACCTTAATTTCCGGTAATTACATTACGCTTCAACCCGGCGAAGGCGACTATGAAGATAACTTTATCGCCGAAACCGAAGGCCCGGTGGCGCAAATCAAAGACGGCGATTTGCTGATTCGTCTTATCAGTGAAGATCTCGGTTCCATATCCACCGGGGCTTCCGTGTATTACAAAAAAATGCCGGTAGGAAAAGTGATGAATTACCGCTTCACCAAAGATCAGAAAAAAGTGGAAATAGACGTGGTCATTGAAAAAAGCTACGCCAATTTAGTGAAAAAAGATTCCCGTTTCTGGAACATCAGCGGAATTAAAGCCGATATCGGCATGAGCGGCATTCATGTGGATATGGACAGCCTGAACGCCATTGTCCAGGGTGCGATGACGTTCGATTCGCCGGAAAACAGTCAGAAAGCGGAACAAAACGAAAATTATACGCTGTATCCGAACATAAAATCCGCACAACGAGGCGTTGAAGTCAATGTCACGCTGCCTAATATGACCGGGTTAAAACCGGGTCAAACGGAAGTGTTCTATCAGCAGATTCCCGTCGGAATTTTATCGGAATTAACCCAAACGGAAGTTGCTCACAAAAATATTTCGGGGAAATTATTACTTAATCCGTCAAGTGAAGATTTGCTGAAAACCAACACGACTTTCGTTTTGCGTCGTTCAAAAGTCAATTTAGGCAATTTATCCGATCTATCGACCGCCTTTCGAGGCGAATACATCGAATTGATACCCGGCGACGGCGAACCGAAAAATCAATTCAACATCATTAAAGAAAACGAGTTATTGCTGCAACAAGCCGATACGCTGACGTTAACATTGACGGCGCCGGAAACTTACGGCATTACCGAAGGCCAAAAGCTTTACTATAACAACATTGATATCGGCGAAATCATCGCACAGGATATTCATACCGACGGCGTAAAATTCAACGTTGCCGTCGCCGGACAATATCGTCACTTGATCCATGCCGACACGCAATTTATTGCCGCATCCAATCTGGATGTTTCTCTCGGCGTAGACGGCGTCAAAGTCGAAGCCGCTTCACCGGATAAATGGCTGCAGGGCGGTATCCGAGTGGTGAATAACAACAATCAGGGCAAACCATTGGCAAGTTATCCGCTGTATCAAAATCAAAGTAATGCGGAAGCCGGTATTACCACTAATGTGTTAACGCCGACCCTGACTTTGACAACCACCAACCTACCAAGCATTAATAAAGGTTCGCTGGTGCTGTATCGCCAGTATGAAGTGGGTAAAATTCTCGATATCCGTCCGACTAAATCGCATTTTGAGGTCGATCTGTATATCTATCCGAAACACCGGAATTTGCTCACCGATAAAAGCCTGTTTTGGGTGGAAAGCGCCGCACAAATCGACATTACCCCAAAAGGCATTAGCATTCAGGCATCGCCTATCGCACGTTCGCTCAAAGGCGCAATCAGCTTTGATAATTCCGGTTCGGGCAATAATCGCACGCTTTATGCCAACGAACTGCGGGCAAAATCCGCCGGGCAAGTCATCACGCTAACGGCAAACGACGCCTCCAATTTGAGCAAAGGGATGGCGTTGCGTTACATGGGCTTGAACGTGGGAGAAATTGAAAGTCTGGCGCTGGACACTAAATCGCAGAAAGTGATCGCAAAAGCATTCATGAACCCGCAATATATGGGAATTGTCGCCAAATCAGGATCGAGCTTCCGCGTTATCTCGCCCCGAATTTCCGCGGGCGGAATCGAAAATTTAGATTCCCTGCTGGCGCCTTATATCGATATTGACGCGGGAACGGGCAAATACCAAACGCAATTCCAGCTTATCGATCAAAACAGCCCGCAAAACGCCAAGTTGAATTCGGGCTTCCCAATTATTTTGGAAGCCAATGACGCATCCAATCTCAGCATCGGCGCGCCGGTTATGTATCGCGGCGTGGATGTGGGCAAAATTGAGGATATGGAGCTAAATGGCCTCGGCGATCGCGTGTTAATCCATGTATTAATTGCCAACAAGCACGCGCATTTGGTCCGTCAGAATACGCAATTCTGGGTTTCTTCCGGTTATACGGCAGGTTTGGGCTGGAACGGCATCGAAGTAAATACCGGTTCCGTGCAGCAGTTAATGAAAGGCGGTATCGCGTTTTCAACGCCGTCCGGCACCATCGTGCAACCGCAAGCGAAAGCCAACCAACGTTTTCTGTTGCAGATTCGCCGTCCGGACGAATCCAAACAATGGAATTCCGGCGTCATCGCGCAATAAAAAACATGCAAAAAATCGCCCGCACTTTTGCCGATTCCCGGCTGGATTCCGTTAAAGTGCGGACGAAAAAACGCATGTTTTTTCAGATAAAATCTCGCCTTCAGCTAGAAATCATCAAGAATCGAAAGCGCCTCGGATAATTTCTTCACGGTGAACACCTGCATATCCGGCAATTTATTTTTCGGCCGGTTGCCGAACGGTACGATTGCCCGTTTAAAGCCATGTTTCGCCGCTTCGGAAATGCGTTCCTGTCCGCTTGGCACGGGGCGGATTTCGCCGCCCAATCCCACTTCACCGAAAACCACTAAATCCTGCGGCAACGGGCGATTCCGAAAACTGGAAATCAACGCAAGCAGCAGCGCCAAATCCGCGCTGGTTTCCGTCACTTTTACGCCGCCCACCACATTCACAAACACATCCTGATCGGACATTTGCAAACCGCCGTGGCGGTGCAATACGGCAAGCAACAGCGCCAAACGGTTTTGTTCCAGCCCTACGGCAACGCGGCGCGGATTCGCCAGCATGGAATGATCCACTAACGCCTGGATTTCCACCAGTAACGGGCGCGTGCCTTCCCATAATACCATCACGGAACTGCCCGATGTCTGTTCTTCGCCGCGACTGAGAAAAATCGCCGACGGATTTTTCACTTCGCGCAGACCTTGTTCCGTCATCGCAAAAACGCCCAGCTCATTCACCGCGCCAAAACGGTTTTTATGACTGCGCAAGGTGCGAAACCGGCTATCCGATTCGCCTTCCAGCAACAATGAACAATCGATGGCGTGTTCCAGCACTTTCGGTCCCGCCAACGTTCCGTCTTTCGTCACATGTCCCACCATAATAATCGCCACCTGGCGAGTTTTGGCGTAACGGGTTAAAAACGACGCACATTCTCGCACTTGCGCCACCGAACCGGGCGAGGACTGAATATCCGCCAAATGCATTACCTGAATAGAATCGATCACAATAATTTGCGGTTTAAGCTGATCCGCCAATTGACAAATCTGTTCGACACTGGTTTCGGAAAGCATATGCAAAGCGTCCGCCGGTAATCCCAAACGATTGGCGCGCATCGCCACCTGTTGCAGACTTTCTTCGCCGGTGACATAAAGTGCGGTCATTTTTTCCGCTAATCCGCACATCACCTGTAACAATAAGGTAGATTTCCCCGCACCGGGATGGCCGCCGATTAAAATTGCCGAACCAGGCACAACGCCACCGCCCAACACGCGATCTAATTCTTTAAAACCGCTGCTAAAGCGCGGCGTTTCCTGCAAACTGATTTCCGCTAAAGTTTGAATTTTTGCCTGAGTTTCGCCCGCATAACCGCTGAATCGATCATTTTTCAGCGCGGATTTTGCCGAAACCAACCGCACTTCGCTAATCGTATTCCAAGCCTTACAGGCGCTGCACTGCCCTTGCCAACGGGAAAATTCCGCCCCGCAATCGTTACATACGTAAGCCGTTTTTGGCGCTTTTGCCATATCAATCCACCGTTAATCGAATTAAGTTAATCATGCGTTTTACATATTGCCCTTGGTGCAACAGCTCGTCCAGTTTGTTCATTGCCAGGGCGTTATCCCGCGTCTCGCTGTGCAAGCGGATAATATCGCGGATGCTTCGGAATAAGATTTCATTGCTTTCAATCAATTCCGTTACAATTTGTTCGTCGGCACGCATCACTTCCGCCGCCGCATTCAGCAATTTCTTGTTTTCCGTATAAAAATTCATCAGATTAAAAAAGGAGCCGATGCGCTCGACGCTGCGCATAAAATCCTGTGCAAAATAAGACGGTGAGAAAAAAACCGTTTCTTCCGCCAGTTGCTGCTCATAAGCCAAAAGTGCGGTCAAAATTTCCTTAGAATTTTGCGCGGTTTGTTCGAATTGCAAAAACTCACGCCATTTCGCCAGGCAATCCATGGGCGTTGGCAACCTATCCGCCGCCAACAGATAACCGCGTTTCGCTTTGCTGGCGGAACTTAGCCGGACGCCGTCAATCAGCGGTAAATTCGCCACAAACGTCAGCAAATCCGACAACGTTCCCCGCTTTAATTCGAATTCAACTTCACAAATCGGTTGCGTTTTATCCTTCGCTTTAATTTCACCGCGATCCAACGCCACTTCGATTTCCGTATCATGCCCGCATTCAATCAGCCACAATTGGCGGGTAAAATCCGTGGCAAAAACCGGTTTCAGCGATAAATTTTCAGGAAAATCAAGAAGATGCTCCCGTAATAAAGTGAGATCGGGTTCGGCGGAAGGCAATGCGACATTATATTCGGGACGCACATGCAACCCGCCGGTAACTTGACCGTCGGTTTTTAAAGTCATAGTAAAACGTTCGTTTTCCGAGCGCACTCTCAGCCCCATTTTGCGCCGGGCAAAATCACGATCCGGCGTGTCGTAATAACAATTTCCGAGTTCAACGATTTGGGTCGATAAAATATGAAAATCCGTCATATTCTGCGCGAAATTATCCGCAAAATTCGGGCTGACCGCCAGTTTCAACTCCACTTCATTTGGCATAATAAATTCCTTAATTATCAAAAATTTGACCGCACTTTACAGCAAATTATACGAATTATTCTCGCTATTATACATTTAAACCGTGAATTTTTACTTTATATCGGGTAATATGCACCCAAAATTTGATTAACCAGGTTGAATTCAGGAGTACCTATGGCAATGAACAACATTTTAGGGTTGTTTGCTCATTCACCGTTAAAACCGTTACAAAGTCATTCGAACAAAGTCACGGAATGTTGCAGTATGCTTGTCGAGTTTGTAGAAGCGACATTCAAAGGCGATTGGGATATGGCGGAAACGCTTCGTGCAAAAATTTCGGAAGCGGAACGCCAAGCGGATTTGCTGAAACGGGAAATTCGTTTGAAATTACCTCGCGGCTTATTTTTGCCGATTGATCGTACCGATTTGTTAGAGTTAGTCACCCAACAGGATAAACTCGCCAACCTGGCAAAAGATATCGCCGGACGGATGGTCGGTCGCCAATTCTCGATCCCGGAGCCTTTGCAGGATGATTTTATGACCTTTATCTGTCGCGCATTAGACGCCACGGTACAGGCCAACCGAGTGATTGACGAAATGGATGAACTGCTGGAAACCGGCTTCCGCGGACGTGAATTGAACTTTGTTAATAAGATGATCAATGAACTGGATTCCATCGAAGACGATACGGATCAAATGCAGATTAAACTGCGTAAAATGCTACGTGATATTGAACAGAACTATAATCCTATTGATGTCATGTTTTTATACAAAATTTTTGAATGGGTGGGCGTGCTGGCAGATCAGGCTCAGCGTGTAGGCTCGCGTATCGAATTAATGTTAGCGCGTTCATAATGTTATAGGAAATTCATTATTATGGAAATACTACAAGAATACGGTTCCTTATTAATTCTGTTAACGGCTTTATTTGCTTTTTTTATGGCGTTCGGCGTGGGAGCGAACGACGTTTCCAATGCGATGGGAACCTCCGTCGGCTCCGGCACGATTACCGCCAAACAAGCGATTGCTATCGCATTAATCTTTGAATGTGCCGGTGCTTATTTAGCGGGCGGCGAAGTAACCGAAACCATTAAAAGCGGCATTATCAATCCGATGGATTTTGTTGAAAATCCCGAAGTATTAGTTCTTGGCATGATGTCCGCATTATTCGCCTCCGGCAGTTGGTTATTAATCGCTTCGCGCTGGGGCTGGCCGGTTTCAACCACTCATTCCATCATTGGCGCAATAATTGGTTTCGCCTGTATCACCGAAGGTGCAAACGCCGTAAGATGGGGCGCCATTACCGGTATCGTCGGCAGTTGGTTTATCACGCCGCTTATTGCGGGCGTACTGGCGTACGGCATTTTCTTTATCATTCAGAAATTAATTTTCGATACGGATCGCCCTCTGCGTAACGCACAAAAATTCGGTCCGTATTTTATGGCATTAACGGTATTTATTTTAGTCATCGTCACCGTTGCCAAAGGTTTGAAACATATCGGTCTGACCCTAGACACCGGTGATACCGTCTTAATTTCATTAACGTTAAGCCTAATGTCCCTGGTTATCAGCCTTTTCTATTTCCGTACTAAAAAATTCATAAGAAAAGCGCACAACAGCATCTTTGACGGAGTGGAGTTAGTCTTCAGTATTCTGATGTTAATGACAGCCTGTGCGATGGCGTTCGCGCACGGTTCGAACGATGTGGCCAACGCAATCGGCCCGCTGGCTGCCGTCGTAACTATCGTTGAAAGCGGCGGTAATATCACGGCATCCGCCCCGATAGCATGGTGGATTTTGCCGCTTGGTGCGCTTGGCATTGCCTGCGGTTTAATCATTATGGGCTATAAAGTAATGGCAACCATCGGAACGGGAATTACGGATTTAACGCCGAGTCGCGGATTTGCCGCACAATTTGCAACCGCCGCGACTGTTGTGGTAGCCTCTGGTACAGGCTTACCGATTTCGACGACCCAAACCTTAGTCGGTGCCGTATTAGGGATTGGTCTGGCGCGTGGTATCGCCGCGTTAAATATGAATGTTATTCGTAACATTATTATTTCTTGGGTAGTAACATTGCCGGCGGGAGCGTTATTCGCGATTATTATTTACTATATTCTTAATCTAATTTTTCGTTAATTTTTTTAAAGTGCGGTCAAATTTTACCGCATTTTTATTTTTTCAAGTTAAAGGGATAACATTATGCTAAAAATTATTAAGGTAACATTCTCTTCTCTGGTTATTTTCGGCAGTATTTCATTGGCGCATGCAGAAACGCAATATGTGACGGAAAATCTGAACACCTACCTGCGTAAGGGGGCAGGCGATAATTTTAAAATTGCAGGTGCTATCCAGGCCGGTGAACAAGTCACCGTGCTTAATCGTCAAGAAAGATACAGTTTAATTCGGGACAGTCGGAATCGTGAAGCCTGGATTTTAAACAGCGAATTGACTTCAACGCCAAGCAGTAAGAATGAAAACCCGAAACTCAAGGCGCAAGTACAAGAATTGACCATGAAACTCAACCGAATCGATTCGGATTGGCAACAGCGCACGGAAGAAATGAAACGCCGCAGCGACGACAGCAATCAAAAAAGCAGTCAATTGCTGGAGGAAAATTCACAACTTAAACGCGAGTTGGAAATTACCAAAAACAAGAACCGTGATTTAGAAGCCTTGCTTGATGCGGGAAAAAGAGAAATCGCGATTCAATGGTTTATTTACGGCGGCTCGGTTTTAGGCGTCGGTTTATTGCTCGGATTAATCATCCCGGTCATTATGCCAAAACGCCGTCGCAATGACGGATGGTCTTAAAATAAAACGGAAGTGGGCTTTGCCCACTCTTTTTTATTGGAGAGATGATATGGAAACCTATTTAGTCGGCGGCGCAGTACGAGATCAATTACTTCATCTACCGATCAAAGATCGCGACTGGCTCGTGGTGGGCGCAACGCCGGCTGAACTTCTTTCACGCGGCTATTTACAGGTCGGGAAAGATTTCCCCGTTTTTATTCATCCGGAAACGCAAGAAGAATATGCGTTAGCCCGTACCGAAAGAAAATCCGGTTCGGGTTATACCGGATTTATCTGCGATTTTTCGCCGGAAATCACCTTAGAAGAGGACTTAATTCGGCGCGATTTGACAATCAATGCCATCGCACAGGACAAAGACGGGAAATTACATGATCCTTATCATGGCATTGAGGACTTACATAATCGCATCTTGCGCCACATATCTCCCGCTTTTGAAGAAGATCCACTGCGAGTTTTACGAGTTGCGCGATTCGCCGCCAGATTCCATCATCTGGGATTTCATATTGCTCCGGAAACCCTTGATTTAATGAGAAAATTGTCTAATCAGGGCGAATTACGGTATTTAACGGCCGAACGTATTTGGCTGGAAACCGAAAAAGCGTTAATGACGCAAAATCCTGAAATCTATTTTCAAACATTGCTTCAAGTCAATGCTCTACCGATACTTATACCCGAACTTGCGGCTTTATCAAACAAAGACTTTGAATATGCCATGTGCGCATTACAACAATCTGTGACGTCCACGGCGCATATCGATTGCAATAAAAGTGCGGTACGTTTTGCGACGATTTTTACGGGGCTTAATCCAGACGATCTTTCTCATAAAACGCAATCAACTCCCGTTCAAACATTATCTGAAAGATTAAAAGTACCAAACTATCACAAAGAACTCGCATTACTGGCTAACCAATATCATCTACGTATTGATCGCGTTTTTGAGCTTACATCTCAGGCCATCATTACACTATTTAATCAATGGGATGTGTGGCGAAAACCGCAACGTTTCTTAGAATTACTCATCGTTTGCGCTGCAAATTACAACGCACGAGCCAATACACCGTCAACCTATCCGCCAAAAGATTATCTCTGGCTGCTATATGAAAAAACCAACGTTGTTGATGTCAAAAATATTGTTAACGCAGGCTTTAAAAAAGAAGAAATCCGCAACGAATTAACTCGGCAAAGAACGTTAATTATCGAAAACACAAAAACCCCGGCTCATTTCTGAACCGGGGTTTCCTTCGCTAAAATAATACCTGGCGGTGTCCTACTCTCACATGGGAAGCTCCCACACTACCAT
>Ga0129306_1000310_pt1 | contig 82743 bp, 43 predicted proteins | sample P827metagenome_FD_94438 | JGI IMG/M metagenome (GOLD analysis project Ga0129306, IMG submission 94438) | Capybara group fecal microbial communities from Wisconsin, USA - P827 metagenome | ecosystem: Host-associated > Mammals > Digestive system > Large intestine > Fecal | place: USA: Wisconsin...
CAAAATGTTTTGTTTTGTGTTCTAGTACTATTTGCATTTTTAATTCATTTGTGTATTTGGACATAAAAAATGCACCTCCTAAAGTGAACTTTATTTGTCCAACTTTTGGGGTGCACTTCAAATACTCGCGCCGTTTTTTTAAGAAAGTTTATTCTTTGGCAGCAGGAAGATTTACAATTCCACCGGCTGCAGTAAGTGGAACATATTCTGGAACCTGTCGACCGTCCCAGCGTTTTGCTCTTTCAAGCTGGATTTCAAGTTCTTTAAGACGAATTTCAACCTGATAGTTCTGTGCAACTTTTGCGTTGTAATATGCAAGGGCATCAGCTTCGACTCTTTTTGCTTCTGCAGCTTTCTGTGCTTTGATAAGTTCAGCTTCGGCTTCCTGTTCAGCAGCGGCTTTTTTTGCTTCGGCTTCTTTTACCTGTTTCTGTGCCTGCTGCTCTGCAAGCTTTAAGTCCTGTTCAGCTTTTTTTACTTCCTGAGCACGGTTTGCTGTTTCTTTAATCTGTTTGTCAAAGTCATCTGACCAGTCCCAGTTAGTAATTGTTGTCTGGCTTATATCAATCGGATAATCTGCCATACGTGTAAGCATTGCCTGAGCAACTTTTCCGGTTACTTCATTCTGCTTTTCAACAAGGTCATAAATTGAATACTGACCTACTGTTTCCTTTAGCGAAGCCTTTACGTTATCTCTCATCGCGCTCTGAATTACAGCGTCATTAAGATAGCGTGTAACAATATCCATTATGCGGTGTTCATCATATACATAGCGGACTGCAACTGTACTTCCAACAGTCTGCATGTCCTTTGTAATTGCGCCGTCACTTCCACATGAAAATGAAACTTCATATGTTTTTGGTTCAAGACGGAATTTGCGAATTCTCGTTATGAATGGCGCATGAAACTGCATGCCTGGCTGGAGAACATCTCCTTCTACCTGACCGAGTGTGACTTTTACACCACGTTCATTTGGAGAAATTACCGTGAATGAATTAAGGATGATTCCAAGAATAATCAATGAGACTACGCCCAGAACCGAAAATTTTCTGATTAACTGTTTGTCCATATTGAACCTCCTGTACTTTTGGTAACAGTATAAAAAGTACTGATAAATTTAATTTTTAGCAAGAAAAAAAGGGATTTTTATACGGTTGTTAATAATTTTAAAATGAGATAAAATGGAGTATTATAGCTTCGTTGAATACTTGGAATTGAAGCAGGAATAAATAAGAGAAAGGAGAAGTTGGGATGAGTAAGACAGTTTACCTTGGAATCACAGGAGATATCATTCACCCTGGAATCATTAATATCATTAATGAAGGTGCAAAACTCGGAGAACTTACAGTAGGTCTTTTAACAGACAGTGCCATTGTGTCGCACAAGCGTCTGCCTTACCTTACTTATGACCAGAGAAAGACAGTTGTAGAAAATATAAAGGGCGTTGCAAAGGTAATTCCTCAGGAAGACTGGAGCTATGTTCCTAATCTTAAAAAATTAAAACCGGATTATATTATTCACGGGGATGACTGGAAGACAAATTATCTTAATCACATCCGCGATGAAGTTTTTGAAGTAATGAAAGAGTGGGGTGGACAGGTTGTAGAAATTCCTTATACTCAGGGAATTAATTCTACTGCCCTTGCAGAAAATGCATCAAGCATCGGAACTACTCCGGATGTACGACGCGCAACTCTCCGCCGTCTTATTGCTGCAAAACCTATTGTTCGTATTATGGAAGCACACAGCGGTTTGAGCGGTCTTATCGTAGAAAATGCAGAAATCGAAAAAGAAGATGGAATCCACCGCTTTGACGGAATGTGGTCTTCTTCTTTGACAGATTCAACTTCAAAAGGAAAACCGGATATCGAAGCTGTTGACCTTACAACACGCATGCAGTCTCTTACAGATATTCTTGAATGTACAACAAAACCGATTATTTATGACGGTGACACAGGTGATATTCCAGAACACTTTGTATTTACTGTAAGAACTCTTGAACGCAACGGTGTAAGCGCAGTTATTATTGAAGACAAAAAAGGTCTTAAAAAGAATTCTCTTTTCGGAACAGAAGCAAAGCAGGTTCTTGCAACAGAAGAAGAGTTCTGCGAAAAAATTGCTGCCGGAAAAAAAGCACAGGTAACAAAAGACTTTATGATTATCGCCCGCATCGAAGAAATTATTGCAGGTTATACAGTTGATGAAGCAATTGCAAAGGCATTCGCTGCAGTTCGTGCAGGTGCAGACGGAGTTATGATTCATTCTAAAGATAAAAGCGGAATGGATATTAAAGAGTTCTGTCAGAAATTCCGTGCTGAATATAAAAATATTCCTATCGTTCTTGTTCCGACAACTTACAATCAGTTTACAGAAAAAGAACTCGCTGAATGGGGCGCTAACATAATCATTTATGCAAACCACATGCTTCGTGCAAGCTATCCAGCAATGAAAAAATGTGCAGAAGAAATCTTAAAGGCAGAACGTTCACTTGAAGTAAACGATATCTGTATGCCTATTAAAGAAATTTTGGAATTAATACCGGGGACTAAATAATGATTAGACCAAGTTACTTTTACGACTTATTGATCAAAAACGGAACAGATTTTTTTGCAGGTGTTCCGGATTCACTTTTAAAAAATCTTTGTGCATATATCACAGATAATGCTCCGTCAGAAAACCACATTATTTCTGCAAACGAAGGAAGTGCAACTGGTCTTGCAACAGGTTATCATCTTGCAACCGGAAAAATTCCTATGATTTACATGCAGAACTCAGGCGAGGGAAATATGATTAACCCTCTCATGTCAATTGCAGATCCTGATGTTTATTCAATTCCGATGCTTATCGTAATCGGATGGCGTGGAGAACCTGGAGTTCATGATGAACCTCAGCATGTTAAACAGGGAAAAGTAACATGTGAACTTTTAGATGCTATGAAAGTTCCTTATGAAGTTTTAAGTGATAACGAAGCAGATTTGCCGGCGCAGTTTGAAAAAGCGTACAAATATATAAAAGATAATAATGCACAGTATGCTTTTGTAATCAGAAAAGGAACCTTTGATGATTATACATTGCAGAATAATATTCCGGTTTCTGGAAACATGAGCAGAGAACAGGCAATCGAAAAAATCATGCTTGCTGCTGATGAAAAAACTGCTTTTGTATCTACAACAGGTATGATAAGCCGCGAGCTTTATGAGCTTCGTGACAAATACAATATGGGACATGACAGGGACTTTTTAACTGTAGGCGGAATGGGACATGCAAGTCAGATTGCGCTTTCAATTGCAATGCAGAAAAAAGACCGCGTAGTGTTCTGTGTGGACGGAGACGGTGCAAGCATAATGCAGATGGGCGGAATGGCAACTATAGGAGCTAGACGTCCTTCTAATTATGTTCACTTTGTATTAAATAACGGTGCTCATGACAGTGTAGGCGGACAGCCGACTGTTGGCCGCGAAATAAATCTCTGTAAAATTGCAGAAGGCTGCGGTTATGAAAACGTTGTAAAAGTTTCTACACTTGATGAACTTGAAAACGTCCTTAAAAGCCCTGATACAAAACAGAAGCTTACATTTATCGAAGTTCTTGTAACTAAAGGTGCAAGAAAAGATTTGGGCCGTCCAAAATCAACTCCGGTAGAAAATAAAAACGCTTTGATGAATTTCTTAAAATAAATTTTGTGAGGAAAACATGATTAAACAGGCAGTAATTGCGGCAGGTGGATTAGGCAGCCGTTTTGGTGACAGAACAAAAGAAATGCCGAAGGGTTTTATCGAAATTGAAGGCGTTGCAATGGTTGAACGTTCAATTAAAAAACTTATTGCAGCCGGAATTGAAGAAATTATAATCGGAACAGGTCACTGCTCACAATACTATGATGAACTTGCAGAAAAATATCATGTAATCAAAACAGTCAGAAACGATAATTACGCAAATACAAGCAGCATGGGAACACTTGCAGTCTGTGCACCGCTTGTAAAAGGAGATTTTATTCTTCTTGAAAGCGATTTAATTTATGATGCTGTAGGTCTTAAAGTTTTAATTAATGATGAAAGAAAGAATGTAATTCTTGCAAGCGGAAAGTCTAACAGTCATGATGAAGTTTATCTTGATGCAGATGACGACGGTGTTCTTTTTGAAGTAAGTAAAGACAAGAGTATCATTCCTGATCCTGCCGGTGAGCTTGTCGGAATTACAAAAATAAGTAAAGAATGTCTTGATAAGATGGTTTCTTATTACAACAGCGATTCATCTTTAATTAAACTTGATTATGAAAATGCCCTTAAGCATGTTTCTACAAAAATGGATGAGCCTGTTTATGTTCATAAAGTTGAATACTATGCATGGACAGAAATTGATGACGAAAGCATGCTTGAACGTGCAGAAAAAGAAATCTGGCCACGCATTAAAGAAAACGAATCACTTCTTGAAATACGCCGTGAAGTTCTTTTAAATCCGGGACCTTCTACAACAACTGACAGCGTTAAATATGCACAGGTAGTTGCAGATATCTGCCCTCGTGAACTTGAGTTTGGAAACCTTATGGAAGAAGTTGCAGAAGGACTTACAGAAGTATGCGCTAATCCAAAAGATTATATAACAGTAATGTTCGGATGCTCTGGAACTGGAGCAGATGAAGCAATGGTAAGCTCATGTGTTCCGCCGGATGGAAAGCTTCTGGTTGTTGATAACGGTTCATACGGTGCGCGTCTTGCAAAGATTGCAAGTGTTTATAACATCGATATGGACGTTTTTAAATCTTCAACTTATGAACCTATTGATATTGCAGCGCTCGAAAAGCAGATGCAGTCAAAAAAATATACTACATTTGCAATCGTATATCACGAAACTACAACAGGTCTTTTAAATGATCTTGCAACAATTTGTCCTATGGCAAAAAAATACGGCATGACGACAATATGTGATATCGTAAGTGCTTATGGCGGTATGCCGATTGACCTTGGTAAACTGAGCATCGATTTTGCAACAAGTACTTCAAATAAACATATCGGCGGTATGGCAGGTGTTGGTTTTGTAGTATGTAAGCGCGATGAACTTCTTAAACAGAAAGACTGGCCTATGAGAAATTACTACTTAAATCTTTATGACCAGTATAAATACTTCCTCGAAACAAAGCAGACGCGCTTTACACCACCGGTTCAGACTTTCTATGCATTGCGTCAGGCAATAATCGAAACTAAAGTAGAAACCATCGAAAAACGTTTTGAACGCTTTACTGCATGCTGGGAAATTCTTGTAAAAGCCCTTGATGAAATCGGTCTTAAAATGCTTGTTGACAGAAAGTATCAGAGCCATTTTATTACTGCAATTTTAATTCCTGAAACTCCAAAGTATAACTTTAATGAGCTTCATGATTATGCACGTTCATTTGGATTTACAATTTATCCTGGAAAACTTGGAAACATCGACACATTCCGAATTGCAAACATGGGAGACATAAAACCCGAAGAGATGACACATTTTACATGTGTTCTCCGTGATTATATGCACTCTATCGGAGTATGCTGATTAAACTTTTATCAGGATGTCTGCTCGAGCTGTGCGGGTATAATAGTCTTCGATGAGCGGCCTGCAGAGAAGGAAAAGTTTTCCTATTTCTGGATCAAAATGTTTGCCTAAATCATTTTTGATAATTTTAAAGGCGTCATCGAAGGACATAGCTTCTTTGTAGCACCGTGTTGTTACAAGCGCATCAAATACATCTGCTAATGCCATGATTCTTGCTTCGAGCGGGATATCTTTTCCTTTAAGTCTTGAAGGATATCCTGTTCCATCCCATTTTTCGTGATGATAATGAGCAACATTAACTGCAATTTGAACGAAGTCTTTATCTGTACTTTCACTTAAAACTTCACTTACAATGATAGAACCTTTTTCAGCATGGTCTTTCATCTTTTCATATTCATCAACATCAAACTTACCTGGTTTTCTCAAAATTGAATCATCTACGCCAATTTTTCCAAGGTCATGCATAGTGGCAGCTTTTACAAGCAGAGCACAGAATTCTTTTGTACATGATGGATATTTGTTATTGCGTAGTAATTCATCCGTAAAAATTTTGATACAGTCACTTGTTCTTAAAATATGACCACCTGTACTGTTATCACGGCTTTCAACCATGATAGCCATCCCCCTGATGATTGAATCCTGCATATCAGTTATCTGAACTACTTTTTCTTCAATCAGCTTTGAAAGTTCTCTGTTGAACGAATTTATTCCGTTGATATAATTCTGCTGTTCCGTATCGTCTCTAAGTTCAAATAGATAACCTTTTGATTTGTTATTTGTTGAGATATGATGAATTGTACAGATGACGGATGTTTCGTTATGTTCAATTTTAAAATCTATATTGCAGTTATAATCCCAGTTCCACTTATCATCTTTATAATGAAGTTTTGAAATGATATCTGTAAATTTAGAAGGGATTTTTGAATCAATTGGAATATGTTTTAAATCAGGGAAAAGTGTCAGAGCAAATTCATCACAACCTAAAAAACGCCGATTGTTGTCAAAAGCAATATAACCATAACCACCTCGTGATTTATATGCTTCCATTAAATTTTCTGCGATATTATATGTTTTTGCTCTGATGGAAATGAAAAGGAAAAATGTTTCAAGAAGAATATATGTATAAGGCATGAAATTTATTTTTATACCGAGCGAGAAAGGAACTATGTATGTCAGTGTTCCGAGAAAAAGCATAAAGAGAAGAATCCATGATGTTTTTTTAGAAACACGTTCTTTTTTTATGATTGCCCTTATAACAACAGCTATTGCATAAATGTTTATGAATGCAAGATATAGTATGTAATAAATCATTGCAGGCCCGTTTTTGGCTTCAATAACAGTCATACCATGTAATTTGGATATAGAGGCATTAATAAAAAACAGATTTGTAAAGTTTGTTGTACTTATTATTATGCATATTGCGATTGCGCTGAAAAGAAGTATTGTCTGCAATAACTTTGGAATTTGTGTATTACACATTTCAACAATAACAAGAAGCATAAAAAATATTGTAAAAATGCTTCCTATGTATGAAATAAGGTTTCCTGACATTGCGCCTTCGACAGAAACTGCATAAACAGACATTGCATATCCGAAGTTAGAGAAAAATGTTGTTATATATAACAGAAAGAAATTTTTATTCAGGAGTTTTTCAGATGTCCGGTAATAAAGAAACATCTCAACCATAGAGATGAAAATTGCTGCAAGATAAATGAATCTTAAATCCATAATTAAATTGTACCCCCTTTTTTTCAATAAGACCATTGTTTTTTTATTATTCTTGTGGTAAAGGTTTAATATGACGACTAAAGAAAAAGTATTTGATTTACTGAATTTAAATGCAGGAACCAGTGTTTCAGGCGAGAAACTTGCAGAAGTCTGCGGTATTTCAAGGGCTGCTGTCTGGAAGGCAGTCAAATCTCTTAGGGATGAAGGGTTTTTAATCGAGGGTGCTACAAACGGCGGTTATATTTTAAAAGGCAATACAGATGTATTGAATTCTTTATCCGTCAAAAATTTTCTTGTGCAAAAATATCCTGAGCATAAAAAAGCAAAGATTAAATGTTTTAAAACAATAGATTCTACAAATACTTATGCAAAAAAATTATTAAGCGAAAATGAAAAGCCTGCTCTTGATAAGACGGTCATTATAGCAGAGACACAGACAGCTGGAAGAGGAAGGTTGGGGCGCTCATTCTGTTCGCCGGAAAAAACAGGAATTTATCTTTCCGTAATCTATGTTCCGTCTGATAATAAAGTTGAACCTGCAAAGATTACGGCTTTTTCTGCTGTTGCAGTAAAGCGTGTTATTGAACGTTTTTTTGACGTAGATGCAAAAATTAAATGGATAAACGATATCTATGTGAATGGGAAAAAAGTTGTCGGAATCCTTACCGAAGGTTTTACTAATTTTGAAACCGGTGTAATCGAAGCGGCCGTTATCGGAATCGGAATTAACATAAATACAAAGCAGAGTCAGTTTTCAAAAGATGCAAGGAAAATAGCAGGTTCAATAACAAACAAAAAAGATTTCGGAATTTCCAGAAGTCAGATTGCAGCAGAAGTTGCAGGTGAAGTTTTAAGTATTTTTAATGAAAAGCCTCAGAAAGTAATCAGAGAGTATCAGGATTCCTCTTTCCTTATGGGTAAGACGGTAGAAGTTCATCCAATAATTGATGATGAAAACGGTGTTTATAAAGCAAAAGTTATTGCAATAAACGAAGAAGCAGAACTTGTTGTAAAATTAAAGAATGGAAGTATTAGAAAATTAAGTTCAGGCGAAGTAACGCTTCATCAGGAATAGAAATTATTCACGGATTAAAAGTGCTCGTGACATATTCCATGCTTTTTTTATTGAAACGGAAAATAAAACTGGAAGCAGTATAATGCACATTTTTATTCCAGATTTCCCACAGCGAGCTTTCCATGAAAGTTTTAACTGGTTGTAAGTTTTTGTTACCATTGGAATAAAATTTAAAAAAAGAAAAAGAATCTGGGTAAATGAATTCTGTTTTTTTCCACGATTAAATTTTGTTTCTATTTTTGAAATTGCATTTCTTATTTCAAGAGAAGTTGAAGTTCTGAAAAACAAAGAAGATGTTTGCATTACTGCAATAAGTTTAAGTAAAAAAAAGATCGTTTCTTTTTGATTATGCCATGAAAAAATTGTCAAAAGTTGTGTCAGGATATTTTTAAAATCAAGATAATTTACAGTAAAAAGGTCAAATAAAAAAAGTAAAAGTGCATAATAAAAAACAGGTTTTATATCCGTAACCAGTTCCCCAAAGCTTATCCTGGCTGTCATTGCGATGAGAAAAAGTATTCCTATAAAAACAGGAATTAAAACAAAAAACAATTCAGGAATAAGAAGAAGTGTGATGTTTATAATTGGAATAAAAATCAACTTAATCCATGCTGGACATTTATGAAGAAATGAATTTCCGAAATTATATGCAAACAAAGAATTTCTGTTTTGATTCATTTTTTTACCTTTGTATATTCCTGTGTAAAATCACCATATAAGATCATCAAGTTTTTTATAAGAATTAAGGGGGTTTCTTATATTCCACTTTTCAAGGTTTTCTTTAAGGGCATTTTCTGGTGAGTCATGATAAACAAGTTCACCACGAAACAAAACTATAAAATCGTCTGCAAGTGCAAGACATTTTTCAAGTTCATGAGTAAGGATTATAACTGTTTTATTTTCTGATTTTAATTTTTTTATCAGGGAGTTAACCTGTTTTACCCCGGTATAGTCGAGGTTTGCATATGGTTCATCCAGAATGATTATAGAAAAATCCATTGCAATCATACATGCTATTGCAAGACGCCTTTTTTCTCCACCAGATAAAAAGCGGGCAGGATAATCTTTTTTTTCTTTAAGCGAAGTCATTTCAAGCGCTTTGTTTACAGCTTCTTTAATTTCTATTTTTGAAAGACCGAGATTTGAAGGACCAAAGGTAATGTCTTCTTCAGGAGTTTCTCCGAGTATCTGTGTTTCTGCTTCCTGAAATACCAGGCCTGCTTTTCTGTCACATTCAACAGATCCACTGTCAGGAGTTTCTAATCCTGATATGACAGACATTAAAAGACTTTTGCCGGAACCGTTTTCACCTGCGATTACTGTACATGAACTGTCTTTTATTGTAAGTGAAATGTTTTTAAGGGCTTCAAATTTCCCTTCCTGAGTTAAAAAACTTTTAGATACATTATTGATTTTTATCATTGCCTGTATTTCCTGAATACAAATAAGAAGCAATCACGGGGCGTACCTTTAATGCAACACAGACTGCGATAAAACATTTTATGATATCACCTGGAATAAAAGGAAGGATGCATGCCCCAATTGCATATGAAAAAACAGTTTTTCCTTCTGGAACCTTAGAAAGACGCAAAGCCCATGAAGAAAAATGAATTATTCCAGGAATATACATTACGATAAGACCAAGAAACATTGCAAGTGAAAGTCTTATGATAAGTGAGGGTGTAACTTTTTTTTCTGTGATATCTGGTTTTCCTGCAATAAGACCTGTTGTAAAAGCTCCGAGCAGGTATCCGATTAAAAATCCGCCTGTAGGGCCTGCAAAGACTGCAAGGCCGCTTGTTCCACCAGAAAACACTGGAAGTCCGATAAGTCCCGCAATGAGAAATAAACTGACTGGACTTGCTGCAAGGATTCCGCCTGTAATACCGGCACACAGAAGGCAGACAGCATTCTGTAAAACTATCGGCATCGGACCAATTGGAATTTTTATAAAGCCGGATACAGAAATTATTGCGGCAAACATTGCGATTAAAGAAATTTTAAGAGACTGTTTGTTTGACATGCGATGAGTATATCTAATTGTAAACCTGTTTGTCAATACAAGGTTTACAATCCGAGAAGTTGTTTCGCAATTCCAAAGTAAACTAAAAGCGATACTGCGTCGACGATTGTCGTGATGAATGGACTTGCCATTACTGCAGGATCAAAGCCAAGTTTTTTTGCAATTAACGGAAGTGTACAGCCGATTATCTTTGCAACAAGAACAGTTACACACATTGTAAGACAGACAACAAGCGCAACAACAAGAGTTACTCCGTCATTACCTAAAAGCAGGCGGTCTACAAGCATGATTTTTGCAAAACATACAACAGAAAGACAGAGACCGCACAAAACTGCAGTACGGATTTCTTTCCAGATTACAGCACCAAGATCTCGGAATTCTACTTCGCCAAGTGAGAGCGAACGGATGATTGTAACAGAAGACTGCGATCCGGAATTTCCGCCGGTGTCCATGAGCATCGGAATGAATGCAGTTAAAACAACCTGAGCTGCAAGCGCATTTTCAAAACCGGTAATAATCATTCCGGTAAAAGTTGCACTGACCATCAAAAGCATGAGCCATCCGATACGATGTTTAAAAAGGTTAAACGGAGAAGCACGAAGATAAGTTTTATCACTCGGGGTCATACCGGCCATGATTTCGATATCTTCTGTTGTTTCGTCTTCGAGTACTTCGATAGCATCATCAAATGCGATGATACCGACCATTCTTTCTTCTTTATCTACAACCGGCAGTGCCATAAAGTTGTATTTAGAAAACATCTGTGCAACTTCTTCCTGGTCGGTGTGTGTATTAATTGATATGACATTTGTCTTCATCAAATCATCTATAAGCATTTCATCATCTTTTGCAAGAAGAAGATCTTTTACAGAAAGTCGACCGAGGAGTTTCCTGTTTTTCGTAACATAGCAGGTATAAAAAGATTTTTTATCTGTTCCGTTTTTGCGTATGAGATTAATTGCCTGGCCTACAGTTGTTCCGAGTCGTAACGAAACATATTCTGTAGTCATGATGGAACCGGCAGAGTTTTCAGGGTACTGGAGAATCTGATTAATTGCTTTTCTTGTTTCTGAGTCGACATGTGAAAGAATTCGCTCTACAACATTTGCAGGCATTTCTTCTACGATGTCTACTGCTTCGTTAACATAAAGCTCGTCAAGGATTTCTGTTAACTCTGTATCAGAAAAACCCTTAATCAGTTTTTCCTGGTAGTCACTTTCCATTTCTACAAAGGCATCTGATGCAATTTTTTTTGGAAGAAGACGAAAGATAAGAGGCCCTGCTTTTTCGGGCAGCTCCTGAATGATTGCGGCAACGTCTTCGCCTGCCATTGTAGAAAGAATGTCTTTTACAGTTGAATATTTTTTTTCTTCAAGTAATTTGTCGAGTGTTTTTTCGAATGTAGCGTTTAAATCTGTCATGTTTAAGTCCTCGTTCTGGTTTTAGAAAAATACAGACGGCCTTGATAAATTCCGCCTGAAAAAAAAGTCGGACTCGTATGGTCAAATAATCAGATATGAACTTGCGGAGAAAGTGTCATTATTATTTGCCCCGGATACGAGCCATTCGTACTGGCGTCAGGCATAACTTCCTCCTTATAAGATAAGATTGAACGGTTGAAAAAACCGCAGGATTTGTTTAGTAAAAAATAGTCGATTAGGGTGATTTTGTCAAGCAACGGCGTTTTAGCGTTTTTTTATTGTGTTTCCCTAAAATTCCTCCGTTAATCTGCGTAAAACTCAATTGTATTAAAGGGCTTTTTTCATTATACTACCCCTATGTTCCGTATATATGTAGAAAGACAGTCTGGTTTTCAGAACGAGGCTGCCCGTATTTTTTCAGAAATCAAAGGTTTTTTGGGCATTTCGGGTGTTACCGGGGTGCGTTATCTTAATCGCTACGATGTAGAAAATGTTTCAGAACCGGTATTTAAAGCAGCCGTTCAGCGCATTTTTTCTGAGCCGCAGAGTGACAGTGTTATTTATTCTGAACTTAATGTAAAGCCATCAGAAACTGCAATCATCTGGGAATATCTTCCAGGACAGTATGATCAGCGTTCTGATTCTGCTGAACAGTGTTTAAAGCTTTTGCGTGAAAGCCTTTCTAAGTCTGTTACAGTTGGAACTTTACCGCCACGCGTACGCTGTGCAAAAATGGTAATTCTTTCCGGTAAGGTTGCTGCTAAAGACGTTAAGAAAATTCAGGATTATCTTATTAACCCGGTTGATTCACGTCTTGCTTCTAAAGAAATTCCTGAAACTCTCGAATTAAAGACAGATGTTCCGGGTGATATTCCTACAGTTGATGGCTTTATAAAATTCAAGAAAACAGAACTTGAAGAATATCTTGTAAAAATGGGTCTTGCAATGGATTACGCAGACATTAAATTTCTTCAGGATTATTTTAAAGACGAAGGACGTGATCCTACAGAAACAGAAATTCGTGTACTAGATACTTACTGGTCTGATCATTGCCGTCACACAACTTTCTTAACAGAACTTAAAGATATTAAAATCGAAAAAGGTCCATATGAAAAATTATTCAAGAAATCTCTTGATAATTACAACTTTATGCGCACAGATTTGTATGCAGGAAGAAAAGATAAACCTGTTACATTGATGGACATGGCTGTAATCGGAATGAAATATTTAAAGAAGCATGGAAAGCTCGAAGACATGGAAGTGTCAGAAGAAAACAATGCTTGCTCCGTTTATATTGATGTTCATTACACAACAGATAAAAAAGGCCGTGCAATCCGTTCAAACGATAAGAATGCAACAGAACGCTGGCTTTTAATGTTTAAAAACGAAACTCATAACCATCCAACAGAAATTGAACCGTTTGGTGGAGCTGCAACATGTATCGGTGGTGCAATCCGCGATCCGCTTTCTGGACGTTCATGGGTTTATCAGTCAATGAGAATTACCGGAGCTGCAGATCCTACAGTTCCACTTTCAAAAACTATAAAGGGAAAACTTCCACAGTTAAAACTCGTGCGTGAATCTGCTCAGGGATTTTCTTCTTACGGAAATCAGATTGGTCTTACAACAGGACAGGTTGCAGAAATTTATCATCCGGGTTATGCAGCAAAGAGAATGGAGCTTGGTGCTGTAATTGCAGCTGCTCCTCTTGATACTGTAATGCGCGAACGCCCGGAACCTGGTGACATTGTAATTCTTCTCGGTGGTGGAACAGGCCGTGATGGAATTGGTGGAGCTACAGGTTCTTCAAAAGTTCACACAGAAAAATCTGTAACAACTGCTGCTGCAGAAGTTCAGAAAGGAAACGCTGTTGAAGAAAGAAAAATCCAGCGTCTTTTCCGCAATAAAGAAGTAAGTCTTATGATCCGCCGCTGCAATGACTTTGGTGCTGGTGGTGTATCAGTTGCTGTCGGAGAACTTGCTCCGGGGCTTGATATCAACCTTGATGCAGTTCCAAAAAAATATGAAGGTTTAAACGGAACAGAACTTGCAATTTCTGAAAGCCAGGAACGCATGGCAGTTGTTGTTCGTCCTAAGGATGTAAATAAATTTATCAAGGCTGCTGCAGAAGAAAACTTAAACGCAGTTGTTGTTGCAACTGTTACAGATACAAACCGTCTTGTAATGAAGTGGCGTGGAAATACAATCGTTGACATTAACCGTGACTTCCTCGACGCTGCAGGTGCTCATCACGAAGCAAAAGCAGTTATCGAAAGCCCGGCAGTGCCTTCAAGCTCTCCACTTGTAAAGCCGCTTGATAAAATTGCTAAAAAAATTACAAAGACTTCGACTGCAAAAGCAGTTCAGAACGCATGGCTTGAAAACATTTCTGACCTTGCATGCTGCTCACAGCGCGGTCTTGGCGAACGCTTTGACGGTTCGATTGGTGCTTCATCGGTTCTTTTCCCTTACGGTGGAAAATATCAGAATACTCCGGAAGCCGGAATGGCAGCAAAAATTCCTGTTATGTCTCCACGCGAAACATCAACTGTAAGTACAATGACTTATGGCTTTGATCCACGCGTAAGCCAGTGGTCGCCGTGGCACGGCGCCCAGGTGTCTGTTCTTTCTTCTTTAGCTAAGCTTACATGTTTAGGAACAGACCCTTCGACCGCGCGTCTTTCGTTCCAGGAATTCTTTGGCCGTGCAACAGATCCTAAAAAATGGGGATATCCTGCTGCGGCTTTACTTGGTTCAATTGATGCACAGGTTGCAATGGGAACAGCTTCGATTGGCGGTAAAGACAGTATGTCTGGAACTTTTGAAAAAATAAATGTTCCTCATACTCTCGTTTCATTTGCTGTCGGTCATGACGAAGTAGAAAATGTAAGAAGCGGTTCATTTAAAAAAGCCGGTTCAAATATTTATTTAATACAGACTCCATATTCAGAAGAGCTTGCTCCTGATTTTGAAACATTCACTAAAAACTCAAAGGCTTTAGTAGAACTTAACAGAGCAGGAAAAATCGAAAGTATGTATCCTGTATGTGCAGGCGGAATTGCAGAAGCAGTAACAAAAATGGCTATGGGAAATAAAATCGGCTGTGAAATTAATTTTATTCCGGCTTCTGTTACAGCACTCAGAATTAAAAAGACCGCTTCAAAAGCTTCAGCTAAATCAAAAGTAAAAGATGCGGAAAAAAATGGAACAGCATACGATTTGTTTACTCCATTGTATGGTTCAATTATTGTAGAAACAGATGCTGCTCTTGAAAATGATTCACGCTTTGCTTCAGGAACTGTTGCAAAAATCGGAACAACTGTAAAAGCTCAGACAATTACAGTTACAGGAAAAACAAAAGCTTCGACTGCAGTAATTAAAATTGATGATGCTGTTAATGCATGGGAAAAAACTTTAAAAGAAGTGTTCCCTCCTGTATCAAATGCAAAACCTCAGGATGCACTTCCTGGATTTGCAACAGAACTGCACAAGTCATTAACAGATATTCAGCGTAATCCAGTGTTTAATATTGCGCGTCATCATCCTCGTGTTCTTCTTCCTGTATTCCCTGGAACAAACTGTGAATACGATATGGCCCGTGCGTTTAATCTTGCAGGTGCAGATACGAAGATTTTGGTTTTCAGAAATAATACACCACAGGCTTTGAGTGATTCACTTGCTGAGCTTGAAAAACAGATTAAAAAAGCACAGATTCTTGCTCTCTCAGGAGGTTTCTCTGCCGGTGACGAACCTGACGGATCTGGAAAATTTATTGCAAACGTTCTTCGTGAAGGCCGCATTTCAGAACAGGTTATGCGTCTTCTTAAAAAGCGTAATGGACTTGTTCTTGGAATCTGTAACGGTTTCCAGGCTTTGATTAAAACAGGACTTGTTCCTTACGGTGAAATAAGAGAACCTTCTTCTGACATGCCTACTTTGACATTTAACCAGGTTGGACGTCATATAAGCCGCATTGCAAGAACAAGAATGGTAAGTGCAATGAGCCCTTGGGCACAGGATGCATCTGTCGTTGATTCAAGAATTCATCTTGTACCGATTTCTCATGGAGAAGGACGCATCATCATCAACCCTCGCCTTGCAAAAGAGCTTTTTGAAAAGGGACAGATTTTTACTCAATACGTTGACGAAAAAGGAAATCCTGCGGTTACAGAACCGGACAATCCAAATGGATCTATGTTTGCAATTGAAGGTATGACAAGCCCTGACGGTCATGTACTTGGAAAGATGGGGCACAATGAACGTACTCTCGGAAATGGAATGAACGGTTCATCTGCAGATTTGATTTCGAATGTTGCAGGTGATCCTCTTACAAATCCTAACGAAAGCTCTTGTCTCAATATTTTTGAAGCAGGTGTGCGTTATTTCAAATAAAGTAAATTAACTTGGAGAAAATTATGAAAAAGTTTCTTTTGGCATTAACAGTAATTATGACATTTGTGTCGTGTTCAAACTCAATTGAAGTAAAAAATGAACACGGATGGTGGACAGATTATGATGAATGCTTAAAATCTGCAAAAGCAAATAATAAAAGAATTATGATGGTTGTTTCATCTGATGAAATTGATAAGATGGGACTTGTATTAAAGCAGGATCTTTTTCACACAGAAGAATTTATCAGCAAATATGGTGATAAGTATGAATTCTGTGAGATAGATGTTTCTCCAAGTCTTTTTATAAATGCATTTCCTGAATCTAATATCCCGAAAGATATCAGGGATGATAAGAAAAAGTCAAAGGAATTTCTTAAAGAACGCAGAAGCGGTAAGAGTGCTGCAAAGAAAATTCTTGATAAAAGAATGAAGATTGTTGCTGTTTATGACATCCAGCACAGGCCAATGATGCTTGTAATGACAAAAGAAGGATATCCGGTTTTTGATGTTCCTTATTTTCAGTCGGCAGAAATGGAAATGTTTGGTGAAATGATGGCTTATTATGATCCGCTTATTCTCGGTTATGAAAAGTTTGTTGAAGATGTTAATAATGCAGAAGGACTTGATAGAGTAATTGCAATTGATGCTCTTTACAACAATACAAATAATGCTTATCGTTACAGCCTTACACCGCTTTTAAAAGAAGTTCCTAAACTTGATCAGGCAAATGAAACAAAACTTGTTGGAAAATATCTTCTTGCTATTGCTACTTCAGATACAATTGATGCAACAATTGCAAGAAAGCCGCAGAAGACAATCAGCATCTATGAAAAAGTTGCAAAGAATAAGTTCCTCACAAAACAGGAACAGCAGACTGCATATTTTGCAGAATTATATCTTATAGGAAAAAATACACCTACAGAAAAAGAAATAAAACAGATGACAGCACTTCTTGATAAGATTATTGCAATTGATTCTGAATCCGCAATCGGAAAGCAGGCAGCTTCGAAACTTGAACAGTTAAAGGAATTTGTTCAGCGCAAAGAAGAATACGAAAAAAAGATTAAAGAAGAATCAGAAGGTGCAGATAACTGACAGTTGAATATCAAAATAACGTGAACTGGAACCGGTTGTGGTTCCAGTTTTTTTAAATTCTGCGTTTGGATTGGAACTGTAATTTCTGCTGAAGTCCAATCCCTGAATTTCGCCTGTATAAAGGGCGTCGACTGAAAATTTAAAACTGAAATTATTATCTGCCCTGAAAATTACAAAAGATTCTCCCTTCCATGCATAAAAAATTGCAGCACCTATATCGTTAAATTCGACCTTACGATCGATATGGTCATCAATTGAATCTAAGTAAGTAAAAGGCGAACCGTAAACGCTTAAAGAAAAAATCCATCGCTCATCAAGTGTGTTAAATTTAAATTGAACTCCAAGCCATGTATAATAATCCTTCCGTTTTAAATCTATCATTTTTCCAGAAAGAGAAGCGACTGTATTGTGTCCAGTATCATTATACGCATGATAGTTACCCAAAAAACCCGCAGCCCCGGAAGGTGTGTTGTATTTATCATTTCCATAGTAAATCTTTCCGTTTGATGCAGATAAAGAAAAGTTCTCATAACTGAATCCAATTATCGGGAGGATTGAAAAAAAAGGCTGTATTTTAAATTCATATTTTGTCTCCAGATTAAAAATACTTCCTGTATTAACAGTACAGTCATGAAAAGAGAAATTTGTTTTTACTCCAGTGTTGCCGGTACCATAGTATTTATCCTGAAGCCAGTCAGAATCTTCAAGAATTCCCGAATTTGAATTTTTAAAAAAGCCTTTATACTGTCCACTGATTGAAAAATTTTTATACTGACATTTAACACCGAGCCCTGTGTAAAATGTGTTTTTAATGTCCCAGTCTAAAAGGCTTAAATAATACTGTTTTCCGTTAACGGAAGAATTTGCGTAAACATATTCAGAAAGAACTCCGTTTCTTACTCCAGATAAAAGTTCCACTTCAAGTATATAATTTTTTTCCTGAGTCTGCGCAGAAAGAGTTAAAGAAAAAAAGATGAATATTAGCACTGTAAAAAAATTTTTCAATTTAACTCCAGCGGATCTGCGCCATAAATTTTGGCAAGCTGCTTTCTTGTTGAGTCCATGTCCTTCTGGTAAGGCGCTGTAAAAGTCATGACTTCTCCGGTTACTGGATGCGTAATCGTGATGCTGTATGCGTGAAGTGCAAGTCTGTCTAAAAGAGGTCTTTCTTCAAACAGATCTCCGTTATAACGTTTTTTTAAATCGCTTAATCTGACTGGTTTCTGATTTCCGCTGTAAAGAGGATCACATACAATCGAAAAATGATTTTCTGCAAGATGAACACGGATCTGATGTGTGCGCCCTGTAAGCGGTCTGGCTTCAATCCATGTATAAGGTCCGCAGGCTGCAAGAACAGTAAAATCTGTCACAGATTTTTTTCCTGTCCTTCGGTTAACGACTGTTCTGTGTCTTGCATCTCCGTCCTGGAGCAGAGGCAGGTCTACATGAAGATCTTTCCAGAGCGGACGTCCGTTAATCAAACAGTGATATATTTTTTTTACTTCTCGGTTTTGAAACTGCATTGAAAGATTTTTGTGTGCTTCTGCATTTCTGGCATATATTATCAGTCCCGAAGTATCTTTATCAATTCTGTGAACTGCAAAGAGTTTTCCAAATTCTTTTTCTGCTTCTAAATCAAGTCTCGGTGAATCCGGGTTATATCGGTCTGCTGCTATCGAAAGCCCTGAGCGCTTATTAAGAACAATAATGTCATTATCTGAGTAAATGATTGAATACGGCGCTGTCTTTTTCATGTAGAACATTATAGTAGAATTTGACAAAGCGGTAAACTAATTATAAACTAACAACAGGTAGTTAGTTTTATGTCACGTCCTTTAATAACTCAGGAAAAAATTATAGAAGCCGCTTTATTCTGTGCATTTGACAAGGGAATGGGTGACACGTCTTTAAATGATATTTCAAACTATCTTTCAATCAAAAAAGCCAGCCTTTACAACCATTTTACCAGCAAAGAAGAGATGCTCAAGGCTATAAATCTGTACTGCTCTGATTTTTATCTTAAGGTGAATTTTGTTTCTGACGATGAACTTTCCAAAGCCGGAGCTTCTTCTTCGCAGGCGGAAAAAGTCTTTAAACAGTGTTCAGTTAATTATATAAAGAAGCATGAGGTAGATCCGCTTTTTCAAATCTATACTTTCGTTAATTCTGAAAAATATTTTAACAAAGAGGTTCTGGATATTTACAACAACCAGATTGCCAAAATCGAAAATCAGATTTATCTGTTTTACAAGCTTATAAGCAGTAATTCTGAAAATGCTGAGCTCAGGCGGGAATCAAAACTCTTCTGTAACGTCCTTATGAATGTTCTGGATACATATCTGGCTTCAAGAAAGGAAATTATCAGGCAGAATCCTGAAAGCGGCGTAGGAGCCCTTTTTGCCCTTCCCAGTGATGATAAATTTATGCAGGAATTTTCAAAAATTGCTGAAAATTCAATAAAACGCTTTTCTAAATAAAATTCAATTTTTTTACAAAAAGTTTAAAAAGACTATTGTTTAATATCTTTTTATGCTGTACTCTCTCAATTACAACTTTTTAAGTTGCCAAGACATAACGACATAATGAAGCACTTGCAGTTTGCAAGCGGTTCGGCTATTTGTTTAACCCACTTGTAATGGAGAAAGTAGATGGTTCAGAAAAACACTGAAATCACCAATCAGTATTACATTACCAGACAGGATTCCACTGAGTCTAATGCCCGTAGCTACCCTAGAAAATTTCCTTTTGCACTTGCAAAAGCACAGGGTTCTTGGATTGAGGATGTTGAAGGGAACAAATATCTGGATTTTTTGTGCGGAGCTGGGACTCTCGCACTTGGCCACAATGATCCTGAAGTTAATCAGGCCATGGTGGATATGCTTACCGGTAGTTTACCGCTTCACACGTTGGACCTTACAACGCCTGTAAAAGATGAATTTGTTCATACACTTTTAAATCTTTTACCGGGTGAGCTAAAAAATAACGCGAAAATTCAATTTTGCAGTCCATGTGGAACAGACGCAGTAGATGCCGCTTTAAAGCTTTGCAAAACTGCAACAGGCCGCAGAACAGTTATCGCTTTTTCTGGCGGCTATCACGGAATGGGACACGGCGCTCTTGCATGTACAGGAAATCTTCATGCAAAAGAAAAAGTTAATTCTTTAATGCCTGATGTAAATTTCTTTCCGTATCCATATTCTTACCGCTGTCCTTTCGGACTTGGTGGAGATGCAGGAGTGGATGCAGCATGTGCATATTTTGAACGCATGCTTAAAGATCCTGAATGCGGAGTTGCAAAACCTGCAGCTGTTATTCTCGAACCAATTCAGGGAGAAGGCGGCGTAATTCCTGCTCCTGTAAAATTTTTACAGACAGTAAGACGCGTTACAAAAGAACTTGATATTCCGATGATCTGTGACGAAATCCAGTGTGGTTTTGGCCGCTCAGGAAAATTCTTTGCGTTCGAATACGCAGATATCGTTCCGGATGTAATTCTTTCTTCTAAAGCAATCGGTGGATCTCAGCCGATGGCTGTTGTAATCTACAATAAAAAACTCGACGTTTGGGAACCGGGTGCACACGCAGGAACTTTCCGCGGAAACCAGCTTGCAATGCGCGCAGGTACTGTTGTAATGAACAGAGTTTCTAAGCCTGAATTCCTTGCAGAAGTTCAGGAAAAGGGAGAAATCTTTGCAAAGAAAATGGAAGAAATAAAAGCAAAGGTTTCTATCATCGGTGATCTTCGCGGTAAAGGTCTTATGCGCGGAATCGAATTTATTGACCCTAAAGCTCCTGCTGACAGTCTCGGTGCTAAACCTGCATGCGGTGAAATTGCTGCAAAAGTTCAGCGTAAATGCTTCGAGAACAAACTCGTAATGGAAAAAGGCGGAAGAAACGGTTCTGTAATGAGATGTCTTTGTGCATTAAACATCACAAAAGAAGATCTTAACAAGGCACTTGATATTATCGAAAAGGTAATCGTTGAGGTTGACCTTGAATACAAATAAAATTTTTATCACGGCACAAAAAGGTGCACTGGATGAATTTAAAAAAATAATTTTAGAAACATCCGGTGCAATTGCCGATGCTTTTGAAAACGACAAAGCATATACCGGCCCTGAACCTTTTGAGTTAAAAGAAAAAATCAAAACACAAATGCTTTCTCAAAACGGTCTGGGCTTTGATAAAACCCTTGAACTCGTAAAAGAAAAAATTCTTCCCAACTTTGTAAGAACAAGCTCTACAGATTACATGGCGCATTTACACAGCGCAACTCTTTTAGAAACTATCGCTGCGGAATTAATCATAGCAACTTTTAATCAGTCGATGGACAGCTGGGATCAGTCGCCTGTCGCAACAGAAATTGAAGTTGATGTTATAAGACAGCTGTGTGCTTTGTACGGTTACGATAAAAATGCAGACGGTGTTTTTACAAGCGGCGGAAGTCAGTCTAATACTACCGGTATTTTTTTAGCACGCGACTGGTTCTGTAAAACAAAACTTAATCACGATGTTAAAAAGCTCGGTCTTCCTGATAATTATAAAAAATTCCGCATGTATGCTTCTGAAATAAGCCACTTCTCAATGGAAAAAAGCACTCACATGCTCGGACTTGGCTATGATGCAGTTGTAAAGGTTCCGGTTGATGAACGCCAGAAAATGGATGTTGCAGCTCTTAAGAGCCTTATTGAACAGGACAAAAAAGCCGGCAATTTACCGTTCTGCGTTTCTGCAACTGTCGGAACAACCGATTACGGAAGCATTGATCCTATTAACGAAATTGCAGATATCTGTAAAGCCGAAGGAATATGGTTCCACTGTGACGCAGCGTACGGAAGCGGCGCTATTATGTCGGACAAATACCGTGAGCGCATCGCAGGCCTTAACCGCGCGGACTCCATAACCGTTGATTTTCATAAAATGTTCATGATGCCAATAAGCTGCAGCTGTTCTTTAATTAAGGATGCGCGCAATTTTGAACCTTTTGAGCTTCATGCCGACTATCTTAACCGTGAAGAAGACGAAGAAGACGGTTATACAAACCTTGTAAGTAAGTCAATGCAGACAACGCGCCGCTTTGACGCGTTAAAAGTCTGGATGAGCTTTCTCTGCCGTGGAAAAGACGGTTGGAACGAGCTTATCGACACATGTATAGAAAACGCAGCTTATGTTTACGAAAGCCTGGGTAAAAGAAGCGGTTTTGCACGGACATGCCGCCCTGAGTTAAGCTCAATCGTGTTCAGGCTGTATGACCAGTCGCTTTCTCCAGAAGAAAATGACGAGGTAAACAAGCGTGTCCGCCGCTCTCTCATTCACAAGGCGGGTGTCGTAATAGGCCAGACGGTTTATAAAGGCCGCGTTCACCTTAAATTTACGCTCATAAACCCGCTTACGACACATGAAAAGCTCGACGAATTACTGGACTTGATATATTCACTTAAATAGGAAAAGCGCTGTCAGTAAAAGCTTAAGGTAGCATAGAAAAAATTGATGGACAGGCATCATTCTGGCGCAGCCCAATGCCCTGTGCCAGCGGCACGTAGGAAGTGAAGTTTACAAAAGCGCCAGTCATGAGGCCTGGACATAATTTTTTCGAGAGCTGACATAGGTTTTTGCGGGAGCCCTTATTATAGTGTGCTGACACAGGTTTTTGCTGTAGCCTTTGTAATAGATGCCGGCACAGATTTCCGCCAGGCCGCTTTTTCTTACTATACTAATTTTGTGAGACATGTTATAATTAATTCTATGGCTAAAACGTTTGTCTTTGTTAATCAGAAGGGTGGTGTAGGAAAAACTACATCTGCCATTAATATCGGGGCTTATATTGCCCTTGCCGGAAAAAAAGTTCTCCTTGTTGATTTTGACTCACAGGGTAATATGTCCAGTGGTGTAGGTGTGTCAAAAGATAAACCTACTGTATATGAACTTTTAAGCGGTGAATCTGAACCGCAGGATACAATCAAGCACACAATGATAAAGACTCTTGATGCAATCAGTGCATCTATTGATCTTTCTGGTGCTGCTATTGAACTTGTAGATCAGGATAAGCGTGAATACTTTCTCCGCGATGCACTTGAGCCATTAAAAGACAAATATGATTACATTCTTATCGACTGCCCGCCATCTCTTGGTATTCTTACTTTAAATGGACTTGCAGCAGCAGATGCTGTTCTTGTTCCGATGCAGTGTGAATATTTTGCTCTCGAAGGAATTACACTTCTTCTTCAGACTGTTAAAAAAGTTCAGAAGAGCATAAATCCAAATCTTGTGATTGGTGGAATATTTTTTACAATGTATGATTCAAGAACAAGACTTGCACAGGATGTTGTTCTTCAGGTTAAGTCATATTTTAAAGATGTTGTTTTTAATACAATTATTCCGCGTAACGTTAGACTTTCTGAAGCACCATCTCATGGTCTTCCAATCTGTAAATATGATCCGGAATGTGCAGGAGCAAAAAGCTATGAAAAACTTGCTGGTGAGGTAATAAGTCGTGGCTAGTACAAAGAAGAGAGCTCTCGGACGCGGATTAAATGCTTTGATGTCCGGTTCAGATGAAGATACAGAAGTTGTCTCAAAAACAGAAAAAAAAGTTTCTGTACAGAAAGTAAAACCGTCTGCATCATTACCTGATGGGATAGAAGCAGACTCAAGCGGTACTTTATGGATTGATCCGAAAAAGTTAAAACCAAATCCACATCAGCCTCGTACAACTTTTTCAGAAGAGGCACTTAACGAACTTGCAGATTCAATCCGTGAACACGGAGTTTTACAGCCTATAACAATTGAAGATGCGGGGGACGGTTCTTTTTATATTATTGCCGGTGAACGCCGCACACGTGCTTCACTTATCGCAGGGATTGAAAAAGTTCCTGTCCAGCTTAAAAAATACAGTGACGAAAAGAAACTTGAAATCGCACTTATCGAAAACATTCAGAGAGCAGATTTAAATGCAATAGAAGAAGCTCAGGCTTATTATAAATTAATGGAACTTAGTGGACTTACTCAGGACGAAGTTGCAAAGAGAGTTGGAAAACAGCGTTCAACAGTTGCAAATGCACTTCGTCTTTTAAAGCTCCCGGAAGACATGCAGAATTCTCTTATGACAGGACAGATTAGTTCTGGACATGCGCGTGCAATTCTTTCTGTTGAAAACACTGCAAATCAGCGTACTCTTTTTGGAAGAATTGTTGGAGAAACACTCTCTGTTCGTAAAGCAGAAGAACTTGCAAAAAGCCTTAATGAAGGACGTTCATTAAAGAAAGATAAACCGAATGCAAAAAAAGATGACAGAGATCCTGATATCATCGCACTTGAACAGAAGTTCATAAATGCGCTCGGAACAAAAGTTTCGATGAAGGGTTCTTTGACACGAGGTTCTCTGATAGTTGACTTTTTCAGTCGTGAAGACTTGGATCGGATATACGATCTTTTGATTAAAGGATAATCTGGTTTTTACCTTTTTCTTTTCCTTTATAAAGATTTTCGTCAGCTAGAATAAACATGTCTTTAAAAGTCATTCCGGTTCTATAAACCGACAGGCCTATTGTTGCAGTAACTTTTATTTCTTCGTTATCAAAGTTAATTACTGTTTTTTCAATTGTCTTTCTTATTCTTTCTGATGAATTATATGCATAGTTTGCATTTGTGTTAAAGAGAATGAGAATTTCTTCTCCTCCCCATCTGAACGCATAGTCCATGCTGCTTATTGAGTGCATGATGATTTTTGCAACCTGTTTTAATACTTCATCACCACATGCATGACCATATGTATCGTTAATCTTTTTAAAGTCATCAAGGTCAAGCATCATAAGGCAGAAAGGAATGTTTAATTTATCAGCACGCTTCTGAACAGAATTAAAACATACATTCATTGTCTTTCTGTTCAGCAGGTGTGTCAGTCCATCGTAGTTTATGTATTCTCTGATTTTGTTGATTGTATAAACGAGACAAAGCAGCAGAACAAAAATAATCGTTACAATGAGAACTATAAACCATATATATGATTTGATAAAATCTTCTGTCGTAAACTGCATTTCCTTTACAGAGTATGATGTAGTTATCGTAGTTTTTTCCTGTTCTGATATTGATGAAAAACATTTGTTCAAGATGGAAAGAAAAATAAGGTTGTCACGTTTTATACCGAAAGAAATCTGGTTGTCGATTGGCAGCTTGAGAATTTTCAAGTTTCTGAAATTTCTGTTTTTGTAAAGTATACTCTGCGCTTTGTCGTACATGAGTAAAGCACCTTTTACAGCTCCCTGTTGAACAGCATAAAGACAGCCTTCCCTTCCTCTGTATCTTGTAAAGTTTGCATACGGATAATTTTTAGACATGTACATATATCCAAGAAAAGAATCTGTAACGGCAACGCTGTCTGTCCAGTCGTCACCCAGAATATTTTTATAAACTATGCACATTCCAATTTTTACGACAGGTTCCGTAGGAAAAAAATTCTTTTCTTCTGCTTCGTAGTAATCATGCGGTACAGGAAAAATCATATCAACATCATCATTATTCAGAGCTGTAATCATTTCATCATAATTAGAAAAACTGATATATTCCTGCTGCATGTCTTTTATATTGTATTTTTCAAAACTTAAGTTGATAAAATCTTTAAAAAATCCTTCAGGTTTTCCTGTTTCCTGGTTTTTTCCGCAGAAAGGGAAGTAATTAGTAAGATATCCTATTTTTATAGATTTATGAGAAGTAAGATAATCAGCTTCGTTTTCAGAAAGCTGTTTATTTGTCACAGTGTTTGGATTGAATTTTTTCCAGAGATTTTTCAGATATGACTGATCAAAATCTTTGATTTCTTTTACAGCTGTTTCAAGCTGGTTTAAAAGATCCGGTCTTTTGTTTGAAACTGCGAGGTATGAATCAAATGAAAGAACTTCAAAAACAGGTTCCCAGTCGTGCATGGCTCCCATATCAGAATCTATGATTGCAGAAATTTCATTATTGATGAATGCATTTCTCATTGTGTCACGGCGTTCAAATTCGACGATATACCCTTCCATTCCGTTCAATTGTAAAAATCTCTTATACTGCTGTTCCTGATAAGTATCTTTCTGAACACCGACTTTTTTAAAATTCAGCTGAGAATAATCTTTCCCGCTTAAAGAATTGTCGCTTGTTTTAACATAGAGATAATACCGTTCCGTTGCCATTTCGTCTTCGGGGAATAGAATTTTCCCCTCGATTTCCGGGTTGTATCCGACTGCAGGAAGAAGGTCAATTTCGTTGTTTAAAAGCATGTGATACAGCTCCGGGAACGAGCCGTAAACATATTCATATTCCCAGCCTGTATAAGACGCTATAAGCTGGATATATTCATATCCGAATCCGAATTTAGCCCCGTCAGAGGCTCCAAGGTTAAAAAATGGGTTTCCATCCAGGTAATATCCGATTTTTACGGGCTTTGAGTCCTGTGAAAATCCTGAAAATGATAAAAATGAGATAATTATAGCAAGTAAAACTGTCTTTTTCACAATATTCTATTTTACTACCCAAATATGAGTTTTGTACACAAAAAAAATAAAAGAATTTTTTTAAAATCTCTTTCTTTGTTTAAAAAGCAATAGTATAATAGTAGTGTTGGATTCTGAATAAATAAAAGGATTGTATTGGTTATGGAAGATACGGATCTTTTACAGCAGAAAATCTCTTATCAAAAAGACGCAGTAATAGCCAGTCTTACAAGTGAATATGAGTTTGTTGCCTACGTCGATGTTGAAACAAAGGATATAACTATATTCAGAGAAAGTAAAACGTTTGAGACGCTGTTCAACGAAATTGATAAGAGTATGCCTACTCATGAAAGACTGTATGCATTTTTTAAAATGCTGGTACTTCCAGAAGACTTTGAAGTCTTTTCATATGCGGCTTCTGAAGAAAGGGTAAAAAAGGAGCTTGAAAACTGTCCTTCTTATGAAGCCTTTTTCCGTGCCAGAATCGGCGATGAAGTTTTTTACTATAAAATACGATTTACAAGTGCAGCACCTGATAATAAAGCGATTGTCGTAGGTTTATGCAGCTTTGATGAACAGGCTCGCGCTCAAATCAGACACAGAGAAGATGCGGATGCCAGAAGTCTTGTTGAAAAGCAGTTTGAAGTTCTTATTACAGAAAGAACTTCAGAGATTCAGGCAAAGAATAAGGCTCTTAACCGTATCAATGAAGAAATCATCGAGCTTTTAGGTGATGTAACGGAAGCTCGTGATGCAGAAAGCGGTCAGCACATCAGAAGGGTAAAGGGATTTACACATATTCTGGCTGAACAGGTAATGCACGACTGGCCACAGTTTAAGCTTACCCAGAACAGAGTAGAAATTATTACTTCTGCCAGCGCCCTCCACGATATCGGTAAAATAACGATACCTGATGCGATTCTCTTAAAACCGGGCAGACTTACAGCTCATGAGTTTGAAATAATGAAAACTCACAGCATAAACGGATGCGATATTCTTGCCCGTGCTCCAAAAGACTGGAGTGAAGCATATCTTACTACAAGCTTAGAAATCTGCCGTTATCACCACGAAAAATGGGATGGAAACGGTTATCCTGATGGCTTAATAGGTGATCAGATTCCGATTTCGGCACAGATAGTCTCAGTTGCTGACTGTTATGATGCGCTGACGACAAAAAGGGTGTATAAAGACGCATACTCACCGGAAAAAGCATTTGATATGATTATGCAGGGTGAATGCGGTGCATTTTCTGATATGATTATGCAGTCATTCGGAAAGTGTAAGGAAAAATTTATAGAATATCTGACAAAGGGAAGCTATATTCAGCCTTCTTCATTGTCAGTAGGTATAAATGCCGAAAGGCTTAAGGGAATAAGAATTCTGCTTGTTGATGACAACGAAATGAGCAGAATGATTGCCCGAGAAATGCTTGAAGGAGAGGGGGCAACGGTAATTGAAGCTAAAAATGGAACTGAAGCCGTTGATATCTTTAATGCTCTGGTACCTGGTACGTTTAACGCCATCCTCATGGATGTTATCATGCCTGGAATGTCCGGGGCAGAAGTCACAAAGGCTATACGCAAGATTGACAATCCTCACGCCCGAGCTGTACCTATCCTAGCTTTAACATCTTCTACCGACGAAAAAGACATCAGAGATTGTTTTTTAAGCGGAATGAACTCTTACTTAACCAAGCCTGTAAAGATTTCTTCACTTATTGAGGCGCTTCTGGGTGTAATGAAATAGTACAAATTTCATATTTACATTCAACTTTTGGACAAATTCAGACGATACTAATAAATGAGGAATTATATTTAAATTCTAGGAATCCTGTGTTTCAGGGTTGTAGATTTTGGAGAAAATGGATAGATTAGACTTAGAGAGGGTCTAAAAAAATATAACGGACAGGACGAGTATTATGAAAAGTATTACTAAACCGGTTATGGCCAAAAAATTATTAATGATTCTCTTCATGGCAGTTTGCGTTTTCAGCATGTCTGCCAGAGATGTAACTGAGCTGAATGTTGAAAACATGAACAGCTGGCAGGAAAGTTTTGATATAAATGACAAGAAAGGTAAGTTTAATGTCATTGTAACTGCTACTGACATGGGTGGAAACAAAACGTTCGGAGGTCCTTTTAATATCTGGATTGATCCGAAATCAGATTTGCCGATCTGCCGGATTACAAACCCTGTAATGTCAATGCGTGTTCCTGGAAATCTTAACATTGTAGGTTCGTGTGTTGATGATGACGCTGTAGGTTATGTTGAACTTATTCTTGACGGAGATAAAGATAATCCTGTTCGTGCTTCCGGAAAAGAATTCTGGTCATATTTCCTTGATACAGAACCTCTTGAAGAAGGTGATCATACAATTGAAGTTTACGGTGTTGACGTAAACGGTCTTAAAGGTGAATCTGTAACAACTAAATGGGTTCTTGACCGTAATCAGCCTGTGACACAGGTAACAAATATTGGAATCGGTGCACTTGTTTCTGGAACAGTTAACTTCCAGGGAATCGTTTCTGACGGAAACGGAATTAAAACAATGTTCTATTCTCTTGATAACGGAGAACATTTTACAGAAGTAAAAGTAAGCAATAATAAAAAAACAAATTCTGCTGACTTTAAATTTTCTATCGATACAAAAAAAGAACTTGAAGAAGGTCCTGCAGTAATCTGGTTCAAGGCTGTAGACTTGCAGGGTTCAATCGGATATTACTCTTTCCTCTGCTTTATTGATAATACAAAACCGGAAGCAACAATAGTTTATCCTGCAGACAAGCAGGTAGAGAACGGTGTGTTCACTGCTGCCGGACTTGCAAAAGATAAAGTTGGACTTAAATCTCTTTCATGGGAATATAATGGTGAAAGCGGTGAGTTTGAAATTATTCCTGGTAACCAGTACTGGACAAAAGAATTTAATACAGAAAAAGGAAATAAAAGTGGAAAGCTTGTTATCACTGCAGTTGATACAGCTGGTAACGTAACAAAAACAGAACGCAGCATTACAATTAATCCTGAACTTGATAAGCCTGTTGTAAATATTCAGTGGCCTGTAAACGGCAGTTCTTTAAAAGAAGGCGAGTACTTTGTTCGCGGTATTGCAAAGGATGATGATTCAGTTCAGAGCGTAAAGGTAACTGTTGATGGTACAGAAGTTGAAACAATTGAGACACGCGGAATTTTCTCTGTAAATCTCAATGATGAAAAATTTATGTCATATGGAAAACATGTTGTAGTTGTAAGTGCAACTGATCGTTATGGCATTAAAGGAAATGATTATAAAGTTGAATATAATTCAAGCGGATTAAAACCAAAGTTTACTGAACCGGTTTTAAAAGGCGGAGTCGATGCAGGTTCTGCACCATTTGGAAAAATTGTAAATCCGGAAGGTGGATCTGTATTAGATATTGAAGCTTCTTCTCTCTGTGGAATTAAGGCTGCATCTTATACAATCGAATGGGCTGCTGACAGATTTGGTCAGCCAGCTGATGCCAGACGTGAAGAAAAGAATATTGAGATAAAAGGTTCGGTTCCAAAGGTTGGATTCTCAATTCCTGTAGAAACACTTCCATGGGGAATCGTTCACATATGTTATACGGTTGTAGATACTCTTGATCGTGTTTCAAATTATTCAACCTGTCTTTATGTAAAGAACTTTACAAAAGTAATTGATAAACCTGATGCAGAATTATCAGATTCAGTCAGTGATGAAAATGCTGCTATAGGAATAACAGATGTTGCAGGAAACGCTTATAAACGCGGAATGACTGTAGTTGTTCCTTCTAATTCAAAATCTGCAGCTGCAAGATGGAATAAGAATAAAAATCTTTCAGAGAAAAAACCTTCTGTAGGTCTTACTGTTGATATTACTTCTGAGTTAAAAGATCTTGCTATCGGATACAGAGTATTTGCAGGAACAAATACTGGTGCTAAGTCTCTTGTAGAAGGAAAGGCAATTGTTAACCGTCCGGATAAAAACTCTGGAAATGGGAATGCAGTTATTCCTCTTGATAATCTTCCTGCCGGACTTACAACAATTGAAATTACAGCAACAAGTAAAAATTATTCATCAAGATGTTATGCACAGGTTGGAATTATCCGTGAAATAGACAGTGAAGATATCAATGATCCGAGAATGGCTCAATGGCTTTCTTCGTATGACACAGTTTATTCAGCAGATAACCGTGCGTTTATTATGGGTTCTGATGCTAAGATTGCAGGTTTTGTAAATCTTGATGGTGATGAAATTACAGCAAATGTTCTTGGAAACTATCCTGGAATTGAAGTATCTGTAGTAGGAAAAGCAGTGATTTTAACTGCTGCAAACGGTGGAATTTTCCGTGACCTTGTTGTACGTGCTACAGATAATACTGGAGCTAGAATTGATTTTGCACCTGTGACAATCATAAATGATAATGAAGGTCCTGCATTTAATATTCAGAGACCTACAGTATATGAATGGGTAAGAGACAGACTTATCATTTCTGGAACTGCAACAGATTCTTCTGGAATTGCTTCGGTTGAATATTCAATCGATGGTGGTGAAAACTGGAAGAGTTTCGGGGCAACTGGAAAAAGAGCAAGCTTCCAGCTTTATGCAGAAGAAAGACTTGGAAGTGTTGAAGATGGAATTGTAACATTCGACATCAGGGCAACTGATCTTTCCGGACATGTTTCTTACTACCGCAACTGTATTCACAAGGATACTGCAGCACCTGTTGTTACAGTAATTGTTCCTGGTGTTGAAGAAGTTGTAAACGGAAAGAATGCAATCGGATTTATGGCAGCTGATGATGGATTCCTGAATAAAGTTGAATATGTAAATGTAAATACAGGACGTCGTACAGAAATTGAAAAGAATTCAATGGTAACAACATTTGTTGGTACTCCTGAATTGCCGATTAACAGATCGATGAGATTTGATTTCACAGATGCTGCAGGAAATGTTCAGACGTTAAACTCATGGGAATTTATCATTGATGCTCAGTCAGATCTTCCTGTTGCAACAATTCAGCTGCCGACAGACAATCAGGTTATTACAAAAGATTTTGTAATTTCCGGAGTTGTTCTTGATGATGATGGTCCAAGTAAAGTTTACTATAAAATTGATAACGGAAGGTTTAATGAAATCGAAGGAGAAGGATACAGTTTTAATGTTGATATTCCTTTAAGCTCGATGACAGATAATGAACATACAATTACTGCTTATGGTGTTGATATCAACGGTGTTAAGGGACCTGAGTTTGTGCGCAAGTTCAGAGTATCTTTAGCAGAACCTGTTGGAAGAATGGTTCTTCCAAAGATTGAAACAACACAGCATAAAATTGTTACATTAAGTGGTACTGCATTTGACCGAAACGGAATTGATAAAGTAGAAATCTCTGTTGATAACGGAAATAGTTTTAACCTTGCAACTGGAAAAGAAAACTGGTCATATCAGTTTGATACAAGAGTTGTTCCGGATGGAACTCACGTTGTATTCTTAAAGACGACTGATGGTTATGGAATTGAAAGCATTTACTCAAGTTTGATTAATGTTGACAATACAAAGCCTGAGCTTTCACTTACACTTCCACTTGATGATTCAAAGACAACAGGTCCTGTATTCTTCTCTGGTTATACAATTGATAATATTGGACTTACAGAACTGTATATTTCGATTTCAAGTCTTGATGGTAAATATGTAAGTTCAAGACTTTCAAAAACAGATTTGACACCTGATAGAATTATTACTACCAGTGTAGATATAAGCCCGCTTGAAAGTGGCCGTTATAATGTCCAGCTTACAGGAAAAGATGCTGCTGGAAATGAAACAAGTATCAGCCGCAATATTACTCTTGATAAGCGTGTCGCAGAAGCAGATGTAAATATTTATTATCCGCTTAACAGCGAAACAAAGAACGGTGACTTTAATATCTATGGTGAAGTAATTACTACACGTAAAGTAAATGAAGTAGTTCTTATTCTTGACGGAAAGGCATTTGAAACAGTAGAACTTTCTGATACAGGTTATTATAAGTTTGAAATGAATCCTGAAAAACTTACAGAAGGAGTTCATTCATACAGAGTAAGGGCAAATCTTGAAGGCGGAATGGTTGTTGAATCAATTCCACAGACTGTAAACTATAAGACACTTGGTCCATGGATTACAATTGATAACTTTAACTACGGTGACTTTGCTGTAGACAGACCATATATTAAAGGTCGTGCCGGATATTCAATCTCTCAGGAGGAAATTGATCAGGCAAAGGCTAAGGGAGCAACTAAAGAGCAGAAGGATGCTCTTGATGCAAAATCTCTTGATTACATCGAGTTAAGTCTTGATAATGGTAAAACATTCACTCGTCTTGGAAATAAAGACAAGTGGAAGTTCCGTGTAGAAAATGAAGACATACCGGAAGGATATCACTTCCTTTTGGTAAGAGCAGTAATGAAAAACGGTGAATCTGCAATTAACAGATGTATTGTTCAGAATGACAAGACTGCACCGTTTGTTAAAATTATTTCTCCGGGAATCGGTGGCCGCTATAACCAGGAACTTGAGTTCTCTGGACTTGCAAGCGATGCTGTAGGATTAAATTCTGTGACTCTTGCATTGAGAGCTGGTGATAAAGCCGGATATGAGATTCCGGGATTTATCCAGGGCTTGTATCTTGATTCATCGTTCTGGGGCGCAACATTGTTTAATATTGGTGCCGGACTTACATTCTTCGATGATAATGTTAAGCTTCAGGTTCAGTATGGACAGTTTACGCAGGCTCAGAGAAATATGTTCAGTAACACAGAACTTCGTTATGGTGGTGATGTATTCGGAATGAAGCTTCTTGCCAATATTGCATACATTCCATTCAGAAGTTTCTTAGGACCTGATTGGGACTGGTTAAGTATGGGATTTGCACTTGGTGCTAACTTCAGCTTGTTTACGGACACAGCTAGTGGAAAAGCACAGATGCTCTCTGCTTTACTTGCACAGATGGAATTCCCGAGATGTACGTTTAGAAAAGCTAAGTGCTTTAGAACAGTATCTCTCTATTCTGAGTTCCAGTTGTGGTTTATCCCGAGTGATGTTCAGAGTAATTCAATGGATATCAAGAACATGATATTCCAATTCTCTGAAGGTATCAGGGTCAATATTTTCTAAAAGTCAAATAATTTTATAACTATTTAATCGAAGTCTTATTAGCTGTAACCTCGTCATCACAGGACGAGGTTATTGTGTGTTTTATGTTGTTGGAGAGAGTATATGAAACGCGTAATTAGACATTTGTTATTGTGCATTCCTCTTGTTGCAGCCCTTTTTACAAACTGCGAGTTAGGGCTCGGGGAAGCGGTAGATACAACTGCTCCTACTGTTTCGATTAAATATCCGCCTGCATCAAGTACAATCAGGGGTTCTTTTATTCTTGCCGGTGAATGTGATGATGATAAGCATGTAACATCTGTAAAAGTAACTTTGCAGGATACAGGAACAGGAATTTCTTACGGTGCATTTGATGCGAATGTAGATAAAAAGAAATGGAATATAGAATTAAATGGACCTGGAACCTATAATGGCTGGCAATTTCCTGATGGTAAATACAGTGTTGAAGTAGTTGCAATTGACGGTGCAGGACGTAAATCTGGAATTTTTTCACGGGCATATGATATCGATAATACACCGCCGCTTTTTGTTTTAAGTAAGCCGGGTTCTGCAAAGATAAATGCTCCTTCTAAGTATGGTACAAGCTTAAAAGTTTCTGGAACTATTGCAGAAGATCATTCTGTTCGTAAAGTAAATTTAAAAGTATATGATGCAAATGAGTGTACTCAATCAGGTGGTTTTGTAACAGGTATTTCTGATGGAGCAATTCCCTTAAATGGAACAGATGGCTGGACGGAAACAAACGTTAATACTGCTGGTGGTACAGAAATTCTTTTTGCAAGAAAAAATAAAGATCCTTTGGCAGGTGATCCGCTGGATATCAGGTATCAGCAGGTTTATGGAAATTCAACAGGTGATAAGAGTTTTGTATGTAAATTTGAATTGTCTGACTCTGCAAAAGAATATAGAAATCCTTCTGAAACTTCAAACGATTCAGAAGGAAATACGACTTCAAAGTTTTTCCTTTATGATGAAGTTTATACAGACTGGTTAAGTGAAACAAGTAATCTTGATATAGGCACTGTTAAAAATATAATCAACGGAACTGTTGATAGTTCTGTAGTGTCTTCTGGAAAAATTGAACAGATTAAAGATCAGTATGAAGAAAATGCAAGAGAGAATGCAGTTTTTTCTCTTAATCCTGATGCAAATCCAAAATATCAGGTATTTGGTTTTGACTGTAATGATATTACACAGGTAAACAGCAAGGCTTCGGGAGAACAGCTTATTACTGTAAATGTAACAGCTGGCCTTAACGGAACATTAATTACACCGAACAGTATTGCTGTATATCAGTTCGGGCCATATACGAATGTATTGAACCAGGCAGAAATTGAAAAAATATATTCTTCATCTGATGAGATATTCAACAGTTATTATGAATCTCAAAGAGCCGGGAATAAAGCATGTCTTCTTGGATTTAACGGCAATAGAGAAGAAACAAATCCTAATAAACAGAAACAGGTAAAATACAGTCTCGAAGGTTATGCAGATCCTGAACGACATGATAACTGTACTGATGACAGTTCTGATTCTTCATATAACTACCAGGTTAAAGTTGCAAATTCAATTGAAGAAGATAAATACTATTATATATGCTGTAAAGCAATGGATGTTGATGATGAATATGCTGAACCTGTAAAAGCAGCGTATGCATTTAAAGGTTTTTCTACGAATTCTCCTCCAGAAATTTACTGGATGGATAAGGGAGAAACGGGCTATCCAAATGCTGCAAACGATCAGGGTATAGTTGAAAATACAATTAACACTGTAACAAATGAATTTATTACGACAGGATCACTTAAGTTCAGTGGAAAAGTTGTAAATAGAGATGGTCTTCCTAAAATTGTAAAGATTTCTTACAGCGGAAGCCGCATTGATGAAACAGGTGTTGAAGCTCCTGTTTCATACAGTGATGTTGATATAACAAGTTCATTCAGTACAAGTACCGGTTATTGGGAATTTGCTCTTCCAGAGATTGTTGAACAGGGTAAGCGTTATCTGTATGACATTACTGTAAATGTAAAGAATAGCTCAGATCTGACAGATTCACGTTCAAGAAAATTTTATGTAGATACAGAAAAACCGGTAGTTACAATTTCTTCTGTAACGCCTCATGTTGATTCAATTGTCGGTACAGAAACTCACAGATATCTTAACGGAACATTCTCTGTTACAGGTTCTATTGATGAAACAAGTCTTGAAGAAGTATGGTATGAAATATGGTCAAATGGAGATTCGACTCCAGCTTATTCAAAATCACTTGGTGCAAAATATACTGTTTCATCAAATGATATAAAGATTGATACAACTGATGAAATTACATTCAATCTTGGTGATGATGCAGATACAAAACCTGTAAATGTAATTCTCTATGCAAGAGATAAGGCTGGTAATATCGGTTCAGTTTCTACGACACAGTTTAACAATGCCCTTACGTATAACATTGATCAGTCAACTGATAAGCCTGTAATTACACCTAGTAACTTCTGTAATGTTGCGCTGGTAGAAAATCTTTCTTCTGAATCTGATTTTGATAATAATAAAGGAAATATTTTTGATAAGGTGACTAACCATAAACTTATCGGAATGGTAGAAGATGATGACGGAATAGATTCAATAGAGGTTTGGTATTATAACAGTGATGGAACTGCAGTTTTAAACAGAGATACTGTGGGAGGTTTTACAAGAGGTACAACGACTGCATCATTTACATACAATGGTCTGCCTAAAAATCCGGGTATCTATCGTATAGGAATAGTTGCAACTGATGTTACATATATAAGCGGAACTCCGGAAGGTATGTCGGCAGAAACTGTTGAAGCTATAAATGCAAACAGACAGACAGCATATGGACCGTTCCTTGTTGCTATAGATAATGAAAATCCAAAGCTTTCGGAAACTGAAGTAGGAACAGAAGACAGACAGTATGTGCGCGAAGATGTTGATTCAACTCCTGAAAACGAGGCTTCGATTACATTCAGTGGAAAAATCTCTGATGACTGGAAACTTTCTTCTCTTGAGGTGGCTGTTTCTGCTGCGGATACTTTGGAAGAAGAACAGACTCTTCGTGCAAATGTAAAAGTAGAACTTGATGAAAACGGTGTATGGAATCAGTTTGAGAAAAATGATGAAGGTGAATGGGTATCTTCTGACGGACACTCATTTGTAATAGATGATGAAGGTGTGTGGACTCATGTTCCGGATTTGAGAACATTCAATCAGGGATATATGACATTTGTGTTTACTGTAACTGACAGTGCAGGAAAGACAGGCGCTGTTACACGTTATGTTTGTAAAGATATGACACCTCCTGAGTTTGGAACAAGTTTAATCCGTGATCCTCAGAATGAAAATTATATTGCAGAAAATGTTGCACCATATATTACGACAGCACAGTCTGCGATAGGCTGGTTTAATACTTCTACACTGCATGTTTCTGGTGGAATTAAAGATGATGCAAGTGGAATCAGAAAAGTTGAATATACTCTTGATACTGGTGAAAATCCATCATGGACAGAGTTCTCGGGTACATCAACTTTTGGTGGAACAGTTGCAAATGTTTCTGATGGAAGTGTAATTATTCTCCGTGCAACTGATAATGCTGGTAATGTTTCATCAATTAATATAAGTGGAATTCATGTTGATATTGGAGTTCCGAGTATAGAAATTAAAAAGATTGATGGAGAAACAGATGGAATCGGTAACGTTCTTTCAAATGGTGTTGCAGATATCAATATTGAAGGAATTGCAGAAGATTCATTGAGTGGAATTTCTGAAATTTTAATTTCCATTGGAGATAAAGATTTTACTTCTGCTGGAAAACCTGATGTGACTGTATCTGAAAGTGATATAACTGTATCAGAAGAAAATGCGAAAAAATTTAATTGGAGAACGGTAATTCCTGCAGAAAAGATTACAAGAACGGGAACTGTATGGGCGCGCGTAAAAGACGGTGCTGGAAATATGGCAGAATTAAATCTCTTTTCTCTGCAGTATGATGATACGGCTCCAGATATTGATTTTACAGAATCAATTAAAGATGCTGTTGTTAATAAACTTATAAGTATTTCTGGGGTTGCAAATGATGATCAGAAACTTGAATCAATTAAACTGGAATATCAGTCTTCTGCAACAGAATGGAAAGAATTAACTGCAAATGGAACTGAATCTGGAACAAAAGTTTCCGGAACATATAACTGGAGGCTTGATAATCTTGATACTCAGACTGCATTTGGTGAAACAGTTTATGACTGCAACAGTTCAAAAGAAGGTGTTCAGGTTAAATTAAAAGCAACAGCTACTGACTCTGCAGGAAATGAAAATACTGCAGAAGCAGAAATTACCATCGATCAGAATACTGACCGTCCTTTAATTACATTTACAAATATTTCAGATCTTGAAGATATGGATGAAAATACATATCCATTCTTTAATAACTTAACCTTGATGGGAACCCTGACAGATGATGATGGAATTGATTCAAGAGTTCAGCTTAAGATAATTGCAAACCTGTGGGATACATCTTCTGCCGTGCCGACTGCACCGGAAGCTCCGACAGAATCTGATTGGGCTGCAGTTCTTCCTTTAAATCTTTCAAATGGTTCATGGATTTTTAAATCCAGCAACCAGGGTAAACAGGATATTTACTTCTATGTAAAAGATTCTAAAGGTGGAGAATTTATTTCAAAGACAAATGGCTATGAACCTTCTGACAGTTATAATGCTGTTTATATAAAAGATGATCATACAAAGTTTGGTGATGGGGCAGGAAGTTCAACTGTTCTTCGTATAAGAGTTGATACACAGGACCCGGAAGCAAAGGATCTTGAGTTTAATCTTTATTCAAAAAAAGCGGCAGAGTATTCATCTGACTGGATTGATTCTACAAACGGAAGATTATTTGGTGGAGATGTATCTAAGTTTAAAGTCAGAATTTATGCAGCGGATGCAAACGGAATAAATTCTGTAACCGCTACAATGGGAGAATCAGAAGGAACACAGGGTTATGCTCAGTATGAGTTTAACTATGTGGGCACTGATCCTGTAAACAAAAATGGAATTTGGGAATGTGAAGATATTCTTACAGGAGGAGAAACTCTTACAGGTAACTTAAAAGACGGAATAAATTATTTTACTGTCGAAGTTCGGGATAAAGCAGATCGTCCGCGTTCTTCTACTGTTCAGCTTACGGTGGATAATACAAAACCTGTAATCTCTATAAATCTTCCTAGACCTGATAACAACGCAACTGTAAGTGGTGAAGTAAATGTTTATGGTTCTTTGAGTGAAGTATGCGATGTTTATTATGCAATTTCTACATCTGGAGATGTGTCACCAGATGACGACACAACGCCTCTTACTTCATGGAAAAAACATGAAGACGGTTCAATTGTTACGATTGCAGATATAAAAGACAAGGTTGATTATTGTGATGAACCGATTAAAGGAACCACTACAGAATGGTATCTTTACTTTGATGGTGATATTGATGCCAGTCAGGCACTTACACATACAAAGCTTTTAAATGATTATCTTGTTGATTACGGAATTACAACAAGAGAAGCTCTTTCTTCTACACTTGAAGACAGGTTTGATACAGTTGTAGATCTCTGGCTCTGGGTAAAAGCAGTTGATACAGCAGGAAACGTTACTGAAAAAAGACAGGCTGCTTATCTTGATCCACAGGGAGACAGACCTACTGTTTCAATAAATTATCCTGAGACTGATGGTGATGTACTTGGTGGAAATATAAAACTCTATGGCGAAGCAATGGACAACAAGTTTGTTGATTCTGTTTGGGTTCAGTTGATTTCTCAGAAAGAACATCTTGATGCATACTGTAATCCTGTTAACTGGAACGAGAATAATGCGGACGATGTAGTTCGATATGTAGAAACATCTTCTACAGATGAAGCAGGACATACTGTTTATTCGTACACCAGTGTATTTACAAAGTTTGCTCCGACAAAAGATGATCTTGATGCTCTTGCAGAATACGGTTACAGCGTTTACAAAATGAGTTCTTATGATCCTGATACTTCGACACCGTGGATAAAAGGAACAAGTGTCCTTGGAGCAGGAGAGACAGCAGCAGATTATGCAATTCTTGCAAACTTTACAGGAAGTACGTGGAACATTAAATTAAATGAAAGCGGTGAGTTTAATCCAATCGTGGATGAAGAAAATGATATTTCTCAAAAAGAAAATATTGTTGCCGTAAGGTTGATTTCTAAAGACGGTGATAAAAAGACAAGTATTTATGCTGATCGACTTTTCAAGATTGATAATGACAAACCTGTTTTCGGTTCTACATAGCCATTGTATGTAGTAAAATCTGCATCGGTTGATTATGATGCAGAAGCAACAGCATCGCGTGAATATAATGATGACATGTTCGTAAAGGATACATGGTATCTTATCGGTAGTGTTGAAGATGATGTCGGAATTAAAACTCTGAATATCAAGGACAACAAGAGAAACAGAACAACGAAACTTGTTATAGACAAAGTTGGTCAGTCGGGCGGCACTGATTTTGATGTAAAGGTCGACGGAAAAGTAGTTTACTTTAAGTATAAACTTAAGACAGATACTGATGTCGGTGAACTTGATTATACATTTGAAGCAGAGGATATTGCAGAAGGATCATCTCACGGTCAGACAAAAGACATAAAGATAAACTATGATAATACTTCTCCTGTGCTTGCAGGTTTGATTGATGCAGGTTATGACATAAGCCCGAGTGTAAAACAGACTGGAAAATTCTATACGTTCGGTTCAACTGTAAAGGAAAATGCTGTTGGAAATGTAAATCAGTCTGGATTTGATTATGTTGCATTCTACTTTATGAGAAGAAGTGACAGATCAAAAGATTCAAAAAATTATCTGTATGATGTAATGCTTGAGAGAACAAAGACAGAAGGTGGTACGACAATCAATGATTACAACAAGATTAATCTTTCTGCAGGCAGTATTGTATTTGAAGACGGCATTTACTGGAATCAGAAAACAGTAACCCGTGATGCAGATAACCTTAATCTCATTAAAATGCCGGCACCAGATAAAAATGTTCATCCGGGTGGACTTGTTAAGATTGGTGGAACTATATATCTTGTGGATTCTGTTTCTGGTATAAATGTTACATTGAACGGAAATATTCCTGTAAATTATACTGATGCACTGTTCGGTTATGCGATGGTTGTAAACAACACTGTCACAGAAGCAGAATCAGGTGAACTTCAGGCTGACGGATACTTTATATCGCCTTCAAATGATGATGGTGACCGCATGATTGAAAGCGTTAAGAAAACAGGTTCGACATGGACATGGGAAGCAGATATCTGTTCTAAAAATATTCCTGACGGCTCAATTGAGCTTCATTATGTAGTATTTGATAAAGCCGGAAACTACAGTGTCGGAATTATGGGATATGTTCCTGCAACGCCGGAAGCTGGAATAACAGGATCGTATTCTGCATATACTACGCCTGATGTAAATACTCCTTATGCAGTTTATGCATACACAGAACCTGCGTTTGTCTGCAATAATCAGCCTCGAATTGCAGGTGTTATCTTTGGTACAGATGACAACGGTGATGACAAAGTAACTGATGGTTCACTTGATGAAAACGGAAAGCGGACTGCAAATGAAATGATAACGAATTACGGTGGCTGGTATAATGTTTCTTCTCCAGATAAAATTACTGGAGTTACCGTAAACGGAAAAGATGAAAGAGGTAATTTTGTAACTTCTTTTGAGATTCCGCGCGGACTTTCATCTTCTGAAATTACGATAAAGGGAAGAACTATATTAAAACCGGAAATAGTCGGTGGAAACAACGGACTTAAATATACATATTCAGTTGCAGCAGATATAGATACCGCAGCTTACTATAATTCAGGTGCTGTAAATCTTTCTGATGAAGATTCAGTAACAGATGATATCCGTCCTGATCTCGAAATTAATTTGAGCACACAGAATCTTCTTGCTGCAGATGCAAATGGAAGAACAATTGCAGATGGAACTAATCAGCTGTTTACGTTTAAGATCTGGGATGAAACAGAAGGAACGGAAGCAGGAAAAACAAGTCAGTATGCAACAATAAGTCTTGTTGCAAACGTTGTTCTTAAAGACAGCGAAAAAGCAAAAGTATGGTTTAAACCGTTCTGGTGGAAGTGGAATGATACCACAAGAGCAATTGATTCTTCTCTCTACTATGAACATGTTAACGGAAAAGATGTAGCACGCGGTCACATCGAGCTTGAGCGTGACTGGATGAAGTCTGCTTCTTATATAAATGCAAATCCGGAAGGTGGAACTCCTGTTACAAGCGGAATAAATGATAAGGATCCTAAGGTTTCTGGAAAGATTGCGCTGCGTGGCCGTGCAGAAGATAACGTACGCGTAAACGAAATTCATCTTAAAGTTCCGGGACTTACTGACGGATTTACTCAGGTAGCAGCTCGCGATACAGATACCGGTACATGGGAATCTCTTGGAACTCTCGATGATGACGGTTGGGAATTTGTACTTGATGGTGAAGAAATATTCTCGCAGACTGGAAATGTTGTAGACTTTATCATCTACTGGGATACTGCAAGAATTTCGACTGTTGTTAAACATGATGTTGCGGTTGAAGTTATGGTAAGGGATAAGGGAAAAGTTTCTCTTAATGCAGACGGAGTAAGTCTTGATTATGAAACGACAGGAAATTCTGCATCAAGTTCAACTCAGACAACTGATGATGAAAAGACACCGTACTACAAGGTAGACGTTGTTCCATATATTACAGAAGTAACAACATCACTTTCTTCTCTCAAGAGAGGAAACGCATCTGTTTATGCAAGAACTGCAAAAGGTCATTATCCTGTTCATGCTTCTGAAACTGTAACACTTTCAGGTTATAACCTTGCAGCAGACAGTGCAGATGTAGAAGTTGATGTTTCAACATTAACGGCATCGGGCAAATATGCTCACTCGATAGTTGTTGGAACAGATACAATAACTTCTATTAATAACCTTAACTACAACAACTCGTGTGGTACTTATGCTGATGCTGAATCAAATCCGGTAAGGGCATATGATGATAATGACTTTGCATACTGTTATAACCGCCAGCCTAATGGTGACAATAACAACCTTTTAACTGATGATGTCGAGTTTGATATCTGGCAGTTTAAGGACGCAGGTATTTCACAGACATCAGGATATATCACAGAACCGATTATGAAAGTAAATCCAAAGAACGGTATTTTGAACTTTGGATTTAACTCTGGTCCTGCAAACTACTGTATGGCTAACGGACAGAATACATCGTATACAACATGGGTTGCAAACTATGCACGATTCTCTACATGTGGATTTACCGTTGATGAAAACGGTATAACCCATGGTATTACTGTAGGTTTGGATACGAACCCGGGTTCTAATGCAAGTGCTGGCCGTATGCAGTATTTTACGAGTAAGTGGGGACAGTCTCGAATGGATACAAACGGTAACTATGAAGGAAAGAACTCGTCAAGATTTGAAAACATTGGAGCTCCTCCGGGAACATATAATGGTACTGTCTTTACTGATTATGCTTTCATAGAAGACAGATTTGCTTCTCCATCACTTGCAACTGCAGTACATGGAAATGATACTTATGTATTCCTTGCCTACTATGATGACTTGAACTGTGAAGTACGCTTCAGATGGGGAAACCTGTCGCAGACATATGTTGGTACAAACGCTAATACAAGTAATGCGGTTGGTCAGACCGGAATTACATTCGGTCAGTTTGCAGATCAGAGAAAGTATAAGCTTGCTGATGGCAGTGCTATAGCTAATAACACTCATACTGCATTTAATACAAATACTAAACCTGAGTATTTTAGTACCATTGCTTCGTCAAGTATGACGGCTAAAGCAGGTAACTATGTTTCAATAGATGTAATTAAGGGTGGCTCTGCTGCTGCTGATATAATTGTTGCAACATGGTATGACGCAAGTTCAAATAACTGGTATTACAGCTATAAAGAAAATCCATGTAACGACAATGATATGGCAGCCGCTCCTTCTGATACACCGGCAGCCGGCAACTGGAGAAAGCCGATTTTATTAAAGGCAAATGCCGGAGAAAACTGCCAGATTACAGTTGATAAAGCAGGTGGCATTCATATTGCATCTTATGATGGAGAAAATGCAGACTTAATTTATGCATATCTTTCAAGTTATGATGATGCAACAGCGCAGGTTGTAACTGTAGACTCTTATGCATTTACAGGAACTAATATCAGAATTGATACCGTTGTTTCGGATGATGGAAATTATATAATTCCATATATCGGTTACTATATGAGTTCAGTTCAGAAAACAAAGATGGCTTGTCTTAAAGATGTAATTTCTTCTTCTGGTACAAAAGCAACAAGAGAAGCAGTTACTGTACCATCAGGTGTTAACTTGTCTGATCAGTTTATGGGAATATGGGAAAGTACAATAATTCCTTCTACAAGCCGATATGCAGATAATTATGCATACAGTTATGTAAACATCGGTATGTGGAAAGATGGAACTACAGGTAAAGCAAAAGTTATGAGTGGAACTGATGTAGGTTATACAAACGAAAACGGACTTGGAAGTACAAACACTTCTTCGGTTTACGGTAACGGAACTGCAAATCCTGTTCTTGGTTATGCAACCCGTGTAGGAACACGCGGTCATCTTGAAACTGCGCAGATGAAGTAAGTTTATACTTTTAGTTTTCGATATAAGAGCGGAGAATGGATGCAAAATAGTGGACTCTGTCAGGATCTGTAAAGCATGCAGAGTCCATCGGCATTAAAGGACCTTCTGGTGACGCAGCAGCAAAAAAGCGCACGTCATCAGAGATGGAATCAAAACTTTCACCTTTAAGGGCAGAGGGTGCAAGATGTGTTTTTTTAGAAAGTTCGCTCTGATATTCGAATGATAAAAGTTTATTAACAAGTTCCTGCTGATTTAAATCATCTTTTAAAACTACAGCACATATTTCTGGGATTATAAGACCGAAATCTGCTTTTGCATTTTGAGGTGGGAAAGCATAAGATTCATAATATTTTACAAGTACGTGAGGAATAGTTCTTTGCGTACTTATGTATGAAGCAATTGCACCGATATTGTGTTCTTTCATAAGAAACATAGCATCGGTAATTGTAACTTTTGTCCATTCCGGATAAATAAGTTCATTACGTTTCATTTTTTTAATTTCATCAAGAACTGTTTTTAATTCATCAGGTAAATTAGATGTCGATAATTTTTGTGTGTTAGAAACTTTGTCACAGATTTTTTTATATTGTTCACCAGGAAAATAGCTTTGTGTCATCGCACTTACAAAACCTATAAGTTCTCTATCGTCACTTCCTATTACGACAAGTGGATACGAAGCTTTTTCTCTTATCTGTTTCAAGTATTGATTTAAATCTTTTATAGAATCAGGACGCTTTAAATTTAATTCAGTACGATAAGTCTTATATAAAGAAAGTCCGAAATGATCCAGCAGAACGGGCGCTGCATAAACTGTTTTGTCATTTGAGACAGAAGATAAAATTTTTACAGGAAGAAGAGAACTGGATTTTTCTGGGATATTCAAAGATTTTAAATTTAAAAGTGTTTTTGAATTATATGAAAAAATGATTGAACACTTTCTGCTGTTTATCGGGAACGGTTTGGTTTTGTCACTTATGTAGAATTTAATTTTAGTTTTATTTTGAGATGAATTATTCATGTTTAAAACAGCATTCTGTATTTTAATTCGTGTTGGTTCGGGAATCTGATAAAAACCGATTCTAACTGTATTTTTAGAGTTTCCCCGGATAATGAAAATTGATAAACCTGAGATTATAAGGCAAAAAAAGATTATCAATGGGATAAAAACTCTTTTATCTTTTATTTTTTCTTTTAATTCAGTCAGTTTATTTGAGTTCATGTAAATAATTATATTGTGGTTATTGTGTATGTGCAACATTAAGTAACTGGTAAACAAATGGCTTTTCTGTATGAGCGAAGTTGATATCGATTGAACAGTTGTTCAACTATTGACATATTTGGAATTGTCCGTTATTATAAAGTTGAACAATTGAATAGTCGTTCAAGTAATATTCAGGAGCTTAATATGGCAGCCAACATTGAACAGATCAGGAAAAAAATTCCTGACGACAAAACGATTTATAATCTTTCGGAACTGTTTAAGGTTTTTGGGGATGCAACGCGTACAAAAATCCTGAGCAGCTTAGAGGTAAGGGAGCTTTATGTAGGAGAGCTTGCCGAGATTTTAGGAATGAGTGTTTCGGCAGTTTCACACCAGCTTCGTGTTCTTAGAAATGCAAAGCTTGTACGCGGAACAAAAGAAGGAAAGGAAGTAAAGTATTCGCTTGATGATAATCATGTAGCTTTGATTCTCGAATGCGGACTTTCACATATAAACGAAGAAGATTAATTTTTTAATCTGCTGTTAAAGCAGAAAACAAAGGGGTGTAATTATGAAAAAAACATACAATATCGAAGTAGACTGTGCAAACTGCGCAAACAAAATGGAAGACGCAGCTAAAAAAACAGAAGGCGTTGTAAATGCAACTGTAAATTTCATGCTTTTAAAAATGACTGTTGAATTTGCAGATGATGCAGATACAAAAAAAATCATGAAAGAAGTTTTAAAGAACTGCAAAAAGGTAGAGTCTGACTGTGAAATCGAAATTGATGAATAAAAAGCAGAAAAAGAATTTTATAAGGATTATTGCAAGTTCAATTTTGATTGCGGTAATTCTTTTACTTCCTGTTTCTGAGAAAACAAAATTCTTTCTGTTTTTTATTCCGTATTTAGTAATCGGATATGATATTTTATTAAAGGCATTAAAGGGAATTATAAATTTAAAACCTTTTGATGAAAATTTTCTTATGGCAGTTGCAACTGTCGGAGCCATTGCCCTCGGTGAATATACAGAAGGCGTTGCAGTAATGCTTTTTTATCAGATTGGAGAATTGTTCCAGTCGATTGCGGTTGGGAAAAGCCGCAGAAACATTTCTGAGCTTATGGATATCCGTCCCGATTATGCAAATCTCGAAATTGATTTTGAAAAATCAGAAATTAAAACTGTAAGCCCTGATGAAGTAAAAGTCGGAAGCATAATAGTTGTAAAACCGGGAGAGAAAATCCCAATTGACGGTGTTATTGTCGAAGGGAAAACTACATTAAACACTTCTGCTTTAACGGGCGAGAGTATTCCGCGTGAAGTAAAGGAAGACGATGAAGTTCTTGGCGGATGCATAAACTGTTCTGGTGTTATCCGCGTGCGGACTGTAAAAGAGTTTGGTCAGTCGACTGCTTCTAAAATTCTGGAGCTTGTAGAAAGTGCAAGTTCTAAAAAATCAAAATCAGAATATTTTATTTCTAAGTTTGCACGCATTTATACACCGGTTGTCTGCGTTGCCGCTCTGACTCTGGTTTTAATTCCGCCTGTTGTAAGAATGTTTATTTTAAATACAGACGCTTTGTGGAATCTCTGGATTTACCGCGCGCTTACTTTTCTTGTAATAAGCTGCCCGTGTGCGCTTGTTATAAGTATTCCGCTTACATTTTTTGCAGGAATCGGAGGAGCTTCTTCTGCAGGAATTCTCATCAAGGGTTCTAATTACATGGAGTCTCTTTCTAAAGTTCGCTATCTTGTTTTTGATAAAACCGGAACAATGACAAAGGGTGTTTTTGAAGTTACAGGTGTCCATCACGGCATCATGGAAAATGAAAAGCTTCTTGAGCTTGCAGCCCTTGCAGAGTGTTATTCAAACCATCCGATAAGTAAAAGCCTGCAGCGTGCTTATGGAAAAGAAATTGATAAAACGCGCGTGCATGATGTAAAGGAAATAAGCGGTCACGGAATAAGTGCAGTCGTTGACGGTAAACAGATTCTTGCTGGAAACGCAAAGCTTATGATTTCTGAAAAAGTTGAATTTACTGAATGCCATTGTGCAGGTACTATAATTCACATTGCAATCGATAAAAAATATGCAGGTCACATTGTAATTTCTGACATTGTAAAACCGGATTCTGCACTTGCTGTAAAAAACTTAAAGGCTCTGGGTATTAAACAGACTGTAATGCTTACAGGAGATTCAAAGCGCACTGCAGAAAAGGTTGCAGAAGAAATTGCAATCGATAAAGTTTATTCAGAGCTTTTACCGCAGGATAAGGTTTCTAAAGTAGAAGAGCTTCTTAACCAGAAGGACCTGGGAGAAAACCTTGCTTTTGTCGGTGACGGAATAAATGATGCTCCTGTTTTGTCCCGTGCAGACATAGGAATTGCAATGGGCGCTCTTGGAAGCGATGCTGCAATCGAAGCAAGTGATGTTGTTTTAATGGACGACAATCCTTTAAAGATTTCTAAGGCAATCAGGATTTCTAAAAAATGCATGAGGATTGTTTATCAGAACATCGCGTTTGCGCTTGGTGTAAAATTTGCATGCCTTGTACTCGGCGCACTCGGAATAAGCAATATGTGGACTGCAATTTTTGCCGATGTCGGTGTTATGGTTTTATGTGTACTTAATGCAATCAGGGTTCTGTTTGGCAAAAAATCATAAATAGTGTATTATTTCTTTAAGGAAATAAGATGACACTTAAGGAATTAAAAAAAGGCGAGTGCGCCGTTGTAAAAACTGTAGGTGGAAAGGGAGCTTTAAGACAGCACTTTCTTGATATGGGCGTTATCCCCGGAGCATATTTAAAGCTTACAAAATTTGCTCCGATGGGAGATCCGATGGAGCTTGAAATTCACGGATACACTCTTACTCTGCGTCTGGCAGATGCCGCAAAAATTAAAGTCGAAAAATGTACGTCATTAGAGTTTGTTCAGAATCAAAAATACGAAGCAGAAAATGAAAAAGAAAAAATAGAACACCCGGGTCTTGGAGAAGACGGAAAGTATCACGTAAAGGAAGGAGAAAATCCTCTTCCAAAAGATACAGTAATTTCTTTTGCGCTTGCAGGAAACCAGAACTGCGGAAAGACAACTCTTTTTAACCAGTTAACAGGAAGCAACCAGCACGTAGGAAATTTTCCGGGAGTTACAGTAGATAAAAAAAGCGGTTCGATAATTGGACATCCGGAAACTCTTGTTACAGACCTCCCTGGAATTTATTCTTTAAGTCCGTATACGGCAGAAGAAATTGTCTCGCGCCAGTTTATTCTTGATGAACATCCTGCAGGAATTATAAACATTGTTGATGCAACAAACATCGAGCGCAATTTATATTTAACACTCCAGCTGATGGAGCTTGATGTTCCGATGGTGCTTGCACTTAACATGATGGACGAGGTAAAAGGAAACGGCGGTTCAATTGACATTAACAAAATGGAAGACATGCTCGGCATTCCTGTTGTTCCGATCAGTGCAAATAAAAACGAAGGTGTTCATGAGCTTATAGAACACGCACTGCATATTGCAAAATATCAGGAGCGTCCTGGCCGCACAGACTTCTGCGATAAAGAACATGATGCGCCGGTTCACCGTGCGATTCACTCGATGATGCACTTAATCGAAGATCATGCGCAGAAGGCAAACATACCTGTGCGTTTTGCAGCGACAAAAATTATCGAAGGCGATGAACTGATTTTAAAGAAGCTTGATTTTTCTAAAAACGAGCTTAAGATGATTGAGCATATAATAATTCAGCTTGAAGAAGAAAGATATCTTGACCACTCGGCTGCGATTGCAGACATGCGTTTTTCTTTTATAAAAAATCTCTGCCGCAAAACTGTTGTTAAGCCGCGCGAGAGTAAAGAATTAAAGCGAAGCCGTGCTATAGATAAAGTTTTAACAGGTAAATATACTGCCATTCCGCTTTTTGCACTTATCATGATGTGCGTTTTCTTTCTTACATTTAATGTCATCGGCGGAACACTGCAGCAGCTTATGGAAAGTGCAATTGATTTTCTTACCGGAAAACTAAACGATGCATTTATCGCGTGCAATTTAAACGAAGTGCTGCGTTCTCTTGTCATTGACGGAATCTGCGCCGGAGTTGGAAGTGTTCTTTCGTTTATGCCGATTATCGTAACACTCTTTCTGTTTCTTTCGATTATGGAAGATTCGGGTTATATAGCGCGAGTTGCGTTTTTTATGGATAAGCTTTTACGTAAAATTGGTCTTTCGGGAAGAAGTATCGTGCCGCTTTTAATTGGATTTGGATGTACTGTTCCTGCGGTAATGGCAACAAGAACCCTGCCGTCAAAGCGCGACAGAAACATGACGATTCTTCTTACGCCGTTTATGAGCTGTACTGCAAAGCTTCCTGTCTATGCTTTTTTTGTGAGCGCTTTTTTTCCTAAAGCCGGCGGATTTTTAATGACGGGTCTTTATATTTTTAGCATTGCAATAGGAATTCTCGTAGCCTTTTTATTTAAGGGAACACTGTTTAAAGGTGAGCCGGTTCCGTTTGTAATGGAGCTTCCTAATTACAGAATGCCGGGAGTAAAAACTACATGCCGGCTTTTGTGGGAAAAGGCAAAGGATTTTGCAACGCGCGCGTTTACGGTTATTTTTCTTGCAACAATCGCAATCTGGTTTTTGCGCAGTTTTGATACGCATCTTACACTCACTTCTGACATCGATAAAAGCATTCTTGCAAAAATTGCCGGAATCATTACTCCGGTTTTTAAACCGATTGGACTTGGTGACTGGCGTCTTGTTACATCAATCGTAACCGGTGTAATTGCAAAAGAAGGTGTAGTTTCTACTCTTGAAATTCTTTTTACAGCTGTTCCGATTTCGTCTGTGCTTTCGACAGCCTCGGCTTTAAGCATGCTTGTTTTCTGTCTGCTTTATGTTCCGTGTGTGGCAGCTATTGCAGCTATCAGGCGTGAACTGGGCAAAATTCCTGCAGTGCTTGTAGTGTTCTGGCAGTGCTTTGTTGCATGGGTATGCGCTCTTGGAGTTTACGGTCTGGCACTTTTGGCTGGAATGTAGATTTGTCTTTTTTTAAGCTGAATTTAATGTAGTAACTTTACGCGCCTTGTGTTATTTTTAAAATATAGCTTTAACATGAGGTGTGTAATGTCATTTAAAAGAAGTTTAGTTTTAGTATCGGCTCTTATAGTTTTTTGTGCCCTCCAGACAGGTTCTGCTCAGAAAAAAACGTCAAATTCTAAAAAAAATGATGATAAAATAAGCAGCGATTTTACTGTTTTAAGCTGGGGTCCTGAAAATGAAATTCCTGGATTAATGAAAAATCCGGTTTTCTTTGTTACATTCAGCGATCCTGTTAAAGAGCTTTCTGCATTGCCAAAAGAATATTCAGAAGCGGATTTTACAAAGTTTTTTACAGTTGAACCTCATGTAAAAGGGAAATACCGCTGGATGGGAAGCCGTTCACTTTATTTTTATGCCTCAGAAAATCTTGATCCCGGTGAAGTTTATACAGTTAAAGTAAATGAAAACTTAAAAAATCTTGATGGAATTAAATTAACCGGCCAGACTGTTTTTAAAACAAAGGCGCAGGATTTAAAGATAAATGAAATTTATCCGGGACGTACTCTCGAAAAATATTATGATTACAACAGTTCCGGCGGAATTGAACCTGATAAAGCCCGTGATGTTTTTGTAAGGACAAATTCATACATTACAAAAGAAAAATTTTATGAATGTATCACGGTGTTAAACGGAAAAGAAAAGCTTTCTTATTCTGTAATTCCGGTAGAAAAAGAAAATAAATCTGTAAAAGATACAAATATAAATTATAAAGAAACTCAAAAGTCCAATCTTTTTTATCTTAGAATAAACCGTGAGCTTGAAAAAAATCAGAAAATAGTTATTTCGTGCAGTTCCGGTGAAACAGTAACTTCAAAAGATTATATGACTTTAAAGCCTTTTGTTTTTGAGAAAAAATCATCCTATCAGTCAGAAAGTAGTGTATATTTACGTTTTAATCATGGTGCAAAGAAAGAAGATTTAAAAAAAAATATAAAGATTGTCCCGGAAATGAAAATTGAAGACAACAGTATAAGAATCGAATATAGTTCAATTATAATAGATAATCTTAATTTTGATTATAAAACAAAATATACAGTTCATATTTCTGGTGAGCTTGAAGATATTTATGGACAGAAACTTGGAAAAGATGAGCAGTACAGTTTTAAAACTGGGAACGCCAGAAGTCTTATAATGATTCCGGATGGCGGTGATGGAATTCTTGACAGACGCTTTACAGATGAGTTTTTTATTTTATGGCAGAACGTAAAGGATGGATATTATTTTGTAGAAAAAATTGATAACCCGTTTGAAAAAGATTTGGATTTTGATGAAGAATTCCAAAAAGCAAAAAAACAGAAATTAAAAACAGAAATTGACAATAAAGTTCATTCAGAGAAAATAAATCTTAAGCCGTATTTAAAAAATAATTATGGTTTTGTAAGAATCGGATATAAAGCAAAGATAACAGACAGCGATTATTCACTTTATTCTTATGATGACAAACGCATGGTAAAAGTTCAGGTAACAGACCTTGGAGTTACTTACCGTGCCGGTTATGATAAAGCCGCGGTTCTTGTAAAATCTCTTTCGACTGACGAGCCTGTTAAAAATGCGTCAGTTGTAATTTATTTAAATAATCCAGAATCAAGTCTTGAAGAATGCATTTCTGAAAATCTTATTGCAGAGGGTAAAACAGACGAAAATGGTTTTGCACTGTTTGATATAGAAGAAAGTGTAAAGCTTAAAAATGCTCTTTCTAATCGCGAAAAGCTTTGTCTTATGGTTCAGAATAAAGATGACAGAGTATGTGTTCGTGTGGAGAATACATATTCCTGGGGTAGTTATTATGACAGTGATGGAAATCACCAGAATTATACGAATTATGACATAGATACAGGATATAACTTAAATCTAAAACGCGTATTGATTTTTACCGACAGAGGAATCTACAGACCTGGAGAAACGGTAAGCTTTAGAGGAATTGCCAAGGTTTTAACACGAAACGGTTATGAATCTGTAAAAGGAAACTGCAGGATAGTATTTGAAAGACAATACGGAAAAAGTGATGAAAAATACGGAGAAATTACAGGACAGCTTTCTAAAAACGGCGGCATTGACGGAAGCTTTGTAATTCCGGAAGACATAAAACCCGGAACTTATTCTCTTGTAATGTACAGCGGTAAAGAAAAACTTGGAAGTGAAGATTTTACAGTATCTTATTTTGAAAAAGTAAAATTTTCTGCCGGTGTTAAAGCAGAAGATAAAGTATATTATGCAGGAGACGAAATAAAAACAGAGCTTACGGCTTCTTATCTTGCAGGTGGTTCTCTTGAAGGTTCAGCTTATGAGGCCATGTGGAGAAGAGATATGATAAGATTTTCTCCGCGCTCAAACGAAGCAAAAGATTATGTTTTTGGATTTATAGATTATGATTTTGCAACAGGTTATGACAGTTCATTAAAAGGAAGCCTTGATGGTTCTGGTAAGGCAGATTTGTCTTTAAAGACTCTTGAATCTGACGGTGCAGCTTATAAGTATGTTCTCGGAGCTAATGTAACAGATGTTTCAAATCAGAGAATTTTCTGCGGTACAGAAGTTACAGTACATCCGGGACTATTTTATATTGGTGCTCAAAAATATCTTGAAGGCGGTTTTCCTAAAAAAGGTACAAAAGTAGAAATACCTTTTGCAATGTTTAAGCCGGATGGAAGTCTGGCAGACATTAAAGACGGTTCTGGAGAAATAAAATACAGTATTGTCCGCGAATATTATGAATCAGTTTTATACGAAGAGCGCGGTTATTATGAATATTCAACCAAGACAGAAGAAGTAGAAAGCGGAAACGTAAAATTTTCTGTAAAAGGAAGCGTTTCTTTTGTTCCGGAAAAAGCAGGCTACTACAGAATAAGTTTTGAAGCAAAAGATAAATATGGTAATCCTGTAAGAACCGATAAATATTTTTATGTAACAGGGTCAGATTATAAATTTAAAGATCCGGGAAAAGAGATTGAATTAATTTCTGATAAATCTGAATATAAACCGGGAGAAAAAGCAAAGATTCTTGTTAAATCTCCGCTTGAAAAAGGTGATTATCTTGTAACTGTTGAACGTGATAAAATTTATTCTGCTCAGGTTTATCATATTGATGAGCCATGTTCTCAAATCGAAATAGAAGTAAAGAAAGAATATCTTCCGGTTGTGTATGTTTCTGTAAGTTCGTATAAAAGGGATAATGCAGAAAGTGATGATGAAGAATTTGTAAAGGCTCGAGGTTTATTTGGTGTATGCGCACTTAAGGTAAATCTTGATGCAGTTTCTTTTGATGTAGATGTTCTTGATATTAAAAACAGTTACAAACCTGGAGAAGATATTTCATTTACACTTAAAGCTTTACAGAACGGAAAGCCTCTAAAGGATGCTGAACTTTCTGTAATAATAACAGACAGGGCTGTAACAGATGTAATAGGTTATAAAATTGAAAATCCTAAATATTATTTTTATAACAGCAGTATCTTTTATAATTATGTAAGTGGAAGAGATTCAAGAGACTTTATTCTTAACTGTGGAGCCATTATTAATTCATTTGAAGAAAAGATGATGCTGGAAGAAGAAAATTCAATGCGTTTTGCGGTAGTGTCTAAAAATGCTGATGCTCAGGCGTTTGAAATGAAGGAAGGTCTTTGTGTAACTGCTTTTGACGAATCACAGAACGAGAGTGTACCAGAAAGAAAAAACTTTAATCCGACGGCGCTCTTTGTGCCTTTAATTCTTACAGATGAAAAAGGAGAAGTAAGGGTAAAATTTAAATTGCCTGATTCACTTACGACTTACAGAATTACAGTTGTCGGAGTTTCTGAAAATAATTTTGCTTTTGACGAATCAGAAATGTCTGTTAAAAATCCTGTAAATGTTCAGTCGTTTGAACCAAGGAGGTTAAGGACAGATGACAAGGCAGAAGCAGGTGTAATTCTTACAAACAACACAGAAAAAGATCAGACGGTAAAAGTAAGTATGACTGTAAGAAAGCCTTTAAAAGATTACGAAGAAGATGTTGCAAAGGGCTTAAAGACAGTCTCTGGAAATGCACACGTAGAAGGCGTTTCGTATAAAGAAACAGTCGTGCAGTCTGGAAAAACTGTTCCGGTTTATTTTAATGTATGCGCAGATTCTGAGGGCAATGTTGAATTTGTCTACGAAATTAAATCTGATGTGCTGAAAGAACGGCTTGTTTCAAAAATGCTTATTGAAAATTCTAAAGTATACGAAACGGCTGCTCTTTACGGTCAGGCAGGAAATAATCCTGATAAAAAAGAAAACATTAGTGAAAAAGAAAAGCTTATTGTTCCGCCTGGATGTGAAGGCCAGATAGAAATTACTCTTGATCCGACACAGCTTGGTCTTTTAGGTGAATCTGTAAATTATGTTTTCGATTATCCTTATGGATGTCTTGAGCAGCAGTCTTCAAGAATCATGCCGCTTGTAATTTTTGGAAAGTATCTTGATACATTTGGTCTTGAAAACAAAGTTTCCAACCCGGATTTATTTGTTAAGACATGGTTTGGCATGATAAGTAAGGAGCAGCATAATGACGGAAGCTTCCCTTACTGGCCTGGTGAAAAATATGACAGTCCTTTTGTATCGTTAAGGTTTGCTCATCTTTATCAGCTTGCAAAAAATCACGGATATACTGATAAAGAAATCGGATATAATCTTGAACGCCTCATGCAGTATCTTACAAAAGAGCTTTCTGACTATGATGCAGAAAGTACATTTATGGCTTATGCATGTTATATTTTCAGTACGTTAAAAAATAATTCGCTCGATTATAAGCTTGCAAAGCTTTACAACTACTGTCTCAAAGATGACAGTTACAGAAGTCTTACAATGCTCTGCTACACAGCCCTTGCTTATCAGAATAAGGGAGATGCTGCTTCGTTAAAAAAGGCGGCTAAAATCTGTTCAATAATAAAAAGATATGTAATCGAAAGCGGAAGAAGTATTTCTCTCGGAAATGTTTCGTGCGCAAACAGTTATTTATACGGAATGTGTGACACAAACGCAGAAGGTCTTGCAGGCCTGCTTGAGCTTTATGCAAAACGTGAACCGCAAAGTGCATTTACTGGAAAGATTTTACATACACTTTTACTTTCGCAAAAGCACGGTTACTGGCAGAGCACTGCAGCAACTGCACGAGTGTTTAATGCAATTGATGAACTTATAAAAGCAAGAAAGCTTGAAACCCTTGATTTTGTTTCTGGTGCTGTACTTACTCAGAATGGAACAAAAGTCAATTTAGTAAATTCAGCATTTAAAGGACTTGAGTCAAAGCCGGTAAAGAAAAATTTTGACTTTGATGGAGAAGAACTTTCTAAAGTTGAACGCAATAAAATTTCTGATCTTGAATTTACAAAAGACGGAAAGGGAACTTTGTATTATACGACTGTGATGCGTTATGCAGTTTCTCCTGAAAATGTTAAAAGCCGTGATGAAGGTCTTGAAGTAAATTTATTTATTGAAGACGAAGAGACAAAAGAGGAAGTTAATGTTTCGCCAGACGGAAAAATTTATCTTGAATCTGGAAAAGATTATACTGTAACTGTAAATGTCGTTTCGGTTCAGTCACGGCAGTTTGTTGCATTGAGGATTCCTGTAGCGTCAGGGGTTGAAATCGTAGATTCTTCTTTAATTACCGGAGGAAGCCGAGCCGGCAGTGACAAAACTTACAGGACAGGAACTTACGGTGGCTATGAATATTATTATGACAACGAAGTTCAGTATTTTAAAAACTACATGAGTGCAGGAACTTACACTTATACAATAAAGATAAGGGCTGTGCGGCGCGGCGAGTATAAAGTTCCGCCAGTTCATGCAGAATGCATGTACGAACCGGAAGTGTTTGGCCGCTCAAATGGTAGTATTTTCGTAATAAGATAGTAAATAAGTAATATACGCAAAAAAACTGATGTTTTGTGTGTATTGTGGTATTTTTTTTCGATATATGTTAAAATCGTCACAGAGGATTTTAACATGAAAATAAAGAAGTATTTTATCGTTTTACTTATACTCAGTATTGTATTTACCGGTTGTAAGGGTAAAAAATCGAAATCTAAAAAAACTGGTGGTTACAGCAGTTCTGGCGAAAGTCTTGTAGATTTTTCCAGACATGGTTCATCTTCGTTTTCATCAGAAGATGATTTCTTCCTTCCTGAAGAAGAGCCGGTTGTAGATTATGATGATAAAGGAGTTGCTTTTTATCAGCTTTCAAATCTTGGACATACGTATGGTTCGGTAAAGAATTCAGACGATTCATCTGAAAAAGAAGAACAGATGACAGATGATCAGATTATAAAGAGTCTTGATTCTTACCATATAAAATACAATACAGATTCAACAGATTTAACTAAAAAAGTTGAAGAACTTCATAATACTCTTGAACCTCAGAAAAAAGAAGTTCAGCCTGCAAAACCAAAAAAAACAAAAGAGCTTACAGTTGCTTCATGGGGACCGCAGGATAGTATTCCTTCTGGATTGGATAAACCTTCCTTTTATGTAATTTTCTCTGAACCTGTTCACCCGATTTCTGCGGTTGAACCTGAAATGGAAAAATGTGATGTATTTACAATTACTCCAAAAATCAGGGGTGTTTACAGATGGATGGGCTCAAGACAGTTGACTTTCTATCCTTCTGAAAAACTCAGTCCTTTTGTAAGTTATAAAATTTCTGTAAACGATACATTAAAGAGTCTTGACGGTTTAAAGATAACCGGAACAACTTCATTTTCAACAAAAACAGATTATATAAGAATTTATGATATCAGACCGGGATGTAATCTTGAAAAAACTTATTATTATAATTCTAATGCCGGTCTTCCTCTTGATAAAACAACAGATTGTTTTGTTCAGATAAACTTTAAAGTTACTGCAGATGTTTTCTCAAATAACGTTTCTGTTTTTCACAATACTTATACAAAAATCGGATACAAGGCAACTCCGATTGAATATGTATATGATAACGGAAAATATGTTTATAAAGAAACGAAGGAGTCAAATCTTTTCTATCTTAAATTTGACCGGCAGGCAGAAAAAGAAATGTCTGTAAGTGTTGTTGCATATCCTGAAATAAATGAATTGAAAAATTCAAAATCATTTACAGCATTAAAACGTCTCGTCCTTGAAAATTTGTATTTTGATGTTCATTCTATGAGACTTACTGCAAGATTTAATCAGCCGATTGATAAGTCATCTGTAAGTGGTCAGTTCTCTTTTTCACCTTCAATTAAAATTGATCCGAGTACTATCAGAGTAGAAGGAAGATATGTTTATATTGATAATGTTCCTGCTGAATTTAGAACAAACTATACATGTTATGTTAATAAACAGTTGAAAGATATTTTCGGACAGTATCTTTCAAGATCAGATGATTCTTCTTTTAGAGTTCCTGCTGCCGGCGGATTTATGAAGTTCCTTGATTCCGGAAATAAAATTCTTGAAGCACAGTATCCTCATAAATTTATTATTGAACATCAGAATCTTACAAGCGGAAGATACGAAGTTTCTGAAACAAAAGATCCTCTTGCTGACAGAAGATATGATATTTCATTAAACAGTTCAAACGCTAAGCAGTTTAATTTAAGTTATGCAGATAAACGTGTTCTGGATGTAATTGATCTTGATCCATATCTTAAAAGTGGTCTTGGATTTGTAACTGTTAAAGCTGAAGCTGAATACAGATGGTATAGTCCTTATTATGAGGAATATCGTAATTCATCTACAGAAAATCTTGTAAACATTCAGGTAACGGATCTTGGTGTAACTGCCAGAATGGGTTTGAATAAAGCTGTCGTAATGGTTAGAAAGCTTTCTGATAACTCTCCTGTTAAAGATGCGGAAGTAAGGATTGTAGATAATGACAATTATTATGATGACTGGGCAGAATATAATGGTGATTGTATTGGACCAGTGGCAAAAACTGATAAGAATGGTTTTGCCGAGATTAAGTTTCCGGAAGATTTTTCTGGTATAGATGATTATTGGGATCTTGCTGTATACGTTAAGAAAGGAAATGATAAAGTAATTACAAATATTTGTGATCATCGTGCAAGCCGCTTTGGTGTAAATACACGCAGTATGTATGATGTTGCTCATGAAAAAAATATTTTAAACTTTGTATTTACTGACAGAGGGCTTTACAAGCCTGGTGAAACAATCAGTTATAGAGGAATTGTCCGTTCTTTAACTAAAGATGGTCTTGAAAATTCTCTTGCCGGAAGATCATATACGGCAAAATTTGAAAAACGTTCGTGGTATGAATCTGAAACATTCGGCTATTCGAACGGGCATCTTTCAAGAGAAGGTGGTTACAGCGGAACCTTTGAAGTACCGGATGATATTAAACCGGGAACTTACTGGATTTCTGTAGAGTGTGATGGTGAAGAATTGGACAGGGCCGAGGTAACGGTTGCTTTCTTTGAAAGATTGAAATTCCAGGCATCTGCTGCATTCCCTGATGTATCTTACACATTGGGTGATACAATTAATGCTGAGCTGTCAGCATCTTATCTTGCAGGCGGCGCGTTGACTGGAGGAACTTATCATGCGACATGGTATAGACAGCAGACGGACTTTGTACCGCCTGTTCCAGAAGCGCAGAATTATGTTTTTGGTCTTAATAGAACAGAGTCTTCTCCAGAAGAAATTTCAGAAGAACGTGGCTCGATAAATGAAGACGGACCTACAAGAATTAAGTGTGATACGGAAAAGAAATATGAAGGGCAGCCTTATCTTTATAAATCAGAGATTTCTGTAACAGATGTTTCTGGTCAGACAATTTTTACAGGTGCTGCAAAGATAATTCACCCTGGTAATTTCTACATCGGTCTTGCAAAACGTCTTACTAACGGATTCCCTGAAAAGAATACAAAAGTTGATATTCCGTATGCATTATTTAAACCTAATGGGGCTTTAGCCGGAACAGCAAATGTTGATGGCGATATAAAATATTCGTTCTCGAGATCTTACTGGACTTTGTCAAATGAAGAATCCGTAGACGGAATATATTCCCGCTGGGTAAAAAAACAGGATGAAGTTTCTGCAGGAACGTTAAAGGTACAGACAAAAGGTGTTATATCATTTACGCCGAAAAATGCCGGTGAATATACGTTAACTGTGTCTGCTGTTGATAAAAAAGGAAATTCAATCAAAACACAGAAATCTTTCTATGTAACTGGAAATGACTACTGGTGGTTTGATAGTGACAACGCAGGCGCTCTTAATCTATCTCCGGACAGAAGTTCTTATAAACCTGGAGAAACAGCACAGATTCTTTTGGAAAGTCCTCTTGCTGCCGGTGATTACATGATTACAGTTGAACGAAATGATATTTACTATTCAGAAATAAAACATTTCGATTCACCTTGTTCAGTTATTGATATTCCGGTTAAAGAAGAATATCTGCCGATTGTATATGTTTCAATCTGTTCATATTCAACTCGTAAAGGACCTCCTGTTCATAAATATGGAGAACCTGATCTTGATAAACCGAAAGCTTATTATGGTGTAACTGCAATTAAAGTTGACCTGAACAGCGTTTCATTTAACGCAACTCTTCTTGCGACAAAAGGTGTGTGCCGTCCTGGTGAAGAAATTCAGCTTGAAGTAAAGGCAGAACGCGATGGAAAACCTCTCGCAAATGCAGAGTTCACTCTTATGGTGGTTGACCGTGGTGTTCTTGATCTGATTAACTATCATGTTGCAGATCCAATGCAGTATTTCTATAAAGATTCTAACTTCCCGCTTTCTGTAATTGGTGGAGACTCCCGTACACTTCTTATGGATCCTGTTACTTATAAAGTTAAAACACTTGTTGGTGGTGATGAAGAAGGTGGAGATGAACTTAAAGAGCAGATAAGAAAAGATTTTAGACCGACAGCATTCTTTGAACCGGCAATCAGGACAGACTCTAAGGGACGTGCAATTGTTAAAGTTAAAATGCCTGATTCTCTTACTACATATCGTGTAACGGCATTCGGTGTAAAAGGAAATGAATTTGCTCTTAAAGAAGCAGAGATTCAGGTTCAGAATCCGATTAACATACAGGCAGTTCAGCCTCGCAGAATGAGAATTCGTGATACAGCTGAATGTGGTGTAATTGCTACTAACCTTGATACAGTTGATCATGAAGTAACTGTAAAAATTGATGCAGCAGTTCCTTCTGCTGACAGTGAAGATGATTCTAAGTTCGGATTGAAAACTCTTCCAGGAAAAATATTCTTCCAGGGAGAAACTACCCGCACTGTAAAAGTTCCTGCTGGAAGGACAAAGCCTATTTACTTTAAGGTAGGTGCAGAGAACGAAGGTGGAGTTGAACTTATTTATCAGGTTTCATCTAAAGTTCTTAAAGAAAAACTTATTTCACCTATTACGATTGAAAAACCGTTTATATATGAAACATTTACATCTACCGGTGTTGTTCAGAGTGATTCATTCACAAGAAATGAAAAAATTAGTACAAAGGAGAAAGTTGTTATTCCTTCTTTAACAAAGGATGACAGAGGAAGCCTTAAGATTACACTTGATCCTACACAGCTTGGACTTTTGAGTTCATCTGTAAGTTACTGTTTCGATTATCCTTATGGATGTCTTGAACAGCAGTCGTCAAAAATCTGGCCGATTTTGAGTTTCCAGGATTACATTGATGTATTCGGATTAAAATCTAAAGTAGAAGATCCTCGTAAGACTGTAAAACTCTGGTTTGCAAGTGTTAAAGAAAATCAGCTTCCTGATGGTGGTATTCCATATTGGCCACATGGTGAACATTCGAGTGAATATGTTTCACTTAGATTTGCTCATATGTATAAACTTGCCATTGATCTTGGATATACTAAAAATGAAATCGGTTATAACATCGATTCACTTTTGAGTTATCTCAAGAATACATTAAGGTCATCAAGATATAACAATAACTGCAACTGCTATGCAGCTTACATGTGTTATGTATTCAACTTGAACAATAATACTGCACTTGATTATGTTCTCGATGAAATTTATAGAAATATGAAATCTGATAATGTAAGTCTTGAAACACTTGCGTATGCGGGTCTTGCTTATCAGTGTAAACAGGATGCAGCTTCAAAACAGAAGGCAAAAGAAATTGCTGATTTTATTAAGAAATTTATTGTGCCTACAACAAGAAGTATTAACTTCCAGCGGACTCTCGGTTCTTATTCATACTATTACGGAATGTATGAAAATGATTCAGAGGCACTTGCAACAATTATGCAGCTTTTTGCAGAGGTTGATCCGCATGATGAAATGGTAAATAAGATTCTCTTCAGACTTCTTCAGTCTCAGAAAAACGGATACTGGCAGAGTACAGCAACAACTGCAAGAGTATTTGAGGCTATCCGTGTACTTATAAAAGTACGAAAACTTGACAGTCTTGACTTTAAGGGTTCTGTTGCTGTCCGCTCTGGAAATAATCCAAAGGTTATTGGACAGGGTAACTTTAAAGGTGCAGGTGCGAAGCCTTCTGTAGTATCTGTTTCATTTGTTGATCCGATCCTTGAAGGAATAGGAAAAGGAAAACCGTTTGATCTTGAGTTTACTAAAGATGGAAAAGGTGCTTTGTATTATACAACAGAACTTCGTTATGCTATTCCGAACGAAATGTTTGAATCAAAGAATGAAGGTCTTGAAGTTAATACGCAGATTCTTGATGAAAACGGTAATGAAGTAAGACCGGTTTCAGAAAAGTCTAAAGTAATTATTCTTGAATCTGGAAAAACTTATAAGGTTAGAGCATCGGTAAGTGCTTCTTCGTATGCATACTATGTTGCTTTGCGTATCCCGATTCCTTCTGGAACAGAGATTGTTGACAAATCATTGAGTACTGGTGCAAGTAAAAATACCAGCGGTGATACTGTTCAGAATTCTCATGTATCAAGCATCTGGGATGATTACTGGTACGGATGGTGGGACTGGTGGTACTGGGACTGGGAACCAGAAACTTATGAATATTTCTACGATAACGAAGCGCAGTACTTTAATAACTACTTCCCTGGTGGAAACTGGAGTAAGACAGTTACAATCCGTGCTTCAAGAAAGGGTGTTTATCCTACACCTCCTGTTACTGCTGAATTGATGTATGAGCCTGAAGTATTTGGTCGTGGAAATGGATATCTGTTTATAGTTAAGTAATGAAACAGATTAAACTGCCGCCACTACTTAAAAGTAGTGGCGCTATCCGTTTGGCAAAAATCGTGGCGGCAGTTGCAGCTTTTGCAATTGCCGTTCACATTATTCTGTGTATTCTTCCTTACAGGCAACTCGATGCCTTTTTAACAAGAGAGTACAGTACACGCGTTTACGATAGAAAAAATCATTTAATTCAAGTAATTCCTCTTAATAACGGTTTACGTCGTGAATATGTTCCGATGACAGAAATTCCTCGCGATGTGCAGAAAATGTTCATTAAAGCAGAGGATAAAAGATTTTATTTTCATCCTGGAATAGATTTAATTGCGGTTATCCGTTCTGTATTTTTAAACATTCAGAATAAAAAAAATGTAAGCGGAGCATCAACGATTACAATGCAGCTTGCAAAAGTGATTAATCAAAATTACTTAAATCAAAATAATGAATATTTGATTTCGGTAGACAGAACGATGTTAAAGAAAGTTGATGAGGCGTTCTGTGCATTGATGCTTGAAGCAAAATTTTCTAAAAAACAGATTCTTGAACTTTATTTAAATTCAATCCCATTCGGAAATAATGCAGAAGGGGTTATGTCTGCGTCAAGACTTTATTTTGGAAGGGAAATTAAAGATCTTACTAAAGATGAAATTGAAATTCTGGCTAAAATTCCAAGAAGACCTTCTTTATATAGCCCGAGTAAAAAATATCAGTATCCTTTTTTTATGCCTCATCTTGTAAGGTATCTTAAAGAAAATAATTATTTTTTAGCTGAAAAGAAAAGTAAATCAAAAATTTATAAATCAAAAACTCCTTATAGAATTAATCTTTCAGTAGATTTTGATGTACAGGTTTATGCTCAGACTTGTGCTGATGATGCAATTAAAGAATCAGAATATTCCAGAATCGGAAATATTGCAGTTCTTGTCCTGGATGTTCAGACTGGAAAAGTTCTTGCATGGATTGGTAACCATGATTTTAATGATAAGGAACATCATGGAGAAATTGATGGCGTAAGATTTAAGAATCAGCCTGGTTCAAGTATAAAACCGTTTTTGTATGCACTTGCAATTGAAAAAGGAATTGTAAAACCGACGGATGTAATTGCTGATATTCCGACGGAGCTTGGTGAAAATAAAGCATATATTCCGTCTAATTTTAATAACAGATTTAACGGGCCTGTAAGATTGCGTGTTGCTCTTGCATCAAGTCTCAATATTCCTGCTGTAAAAATTCTTGATATGACTGGAATAGAAGTTTTTGCCGAGCACCTTGAGGAGCTTGGTTTTTCAGGAATAAAGGAAAATGCTAAGGAAACAGGATATGCGCTTGCACTTGGTGGTGGAGAGGTTTCTCTTTTTGAATTTGTTCCGGCTTTCAGTGTATTTGCCCGTGACGGGCAGTATATTCCGATCAGTTTTCTTTCTGGAAAAGATGCCGGAAAGGAAGTGAAAAGAGAATCAAAGATGATTTATGAATCTGATACAGCAAGAATAATCGATTCGTTTTTGTCAGATAAAAGTGCAAGGTCTCTTGGCTTTGGTTATTATCAGACTTTTGAAACAAAGTATCCTTCAATCTTTAAGACAGGAACTTCAAATCAGTTTCAGAATATTACAGCTCTCGGTGCAACTCCGAGATATGCAGTTGGTGTATGGATGGGAAATTTTTCCGGTGAAACTGTAATCGGGAAAACCGGGAGTTCTTTGCCAGCATATGTTGCAAGAAAAATTTTAGATTATCTTGAAAATTATGATGATATGGAAAGTCTTAAATTTCCTGAACCTGAAAACTATAAAAAAGTAAAAATCTGTCCTGTGTCTGGAAATGCTCCGACGGAAAACTGTAAAAATACTTTAACAGAATATCTTAAAAAAGGTGATTCTCTTAAAAAATGTACATGGCATGTAATGGATGGAAATAAAATTAAAACTGTTTATCCAGCTGCGTATCAGCAGTGGTATTTAATAAATGAAAAAATATATTCTGATAACCATGTGATGGATTATACGGATTCAACTTTAAAGATAGTAAGCCCAAGAGATAATTCACTTTATTATTACGATCCATATTCAAGATTTAATCAGGGGATTGAAATCGAAGTAATTGGTGGAGAGCATGATGTTGTTGAAATATTTATTGATGAACAGATATTTGAAGTTACTGGAAGACCATGTGTCGTAACTGCTCCGCTTGAACCTGGAATTCATTATATAAGGGCAGTTTGTGGCAGAGAGTCTGATTCTATAAGTTTTGAAGTAAGATAAATCGGGAGAAATGTATGGAACACAAGAACTTTTTATTTTTTGACTGTGAATGCGCCAACTGTTTTGACGGAGTTGGAAAAATATGTTCGCTTGGATATGTACTTACAGACGATGAGCTTAATGTTATCGAAAGCGAAGATGTTGTAATGAATCCCGAAACAGAATTTGACTGGTATTTATTCAGTCCTAAAAATAAATGTCAGCTTGCGTATTCTAAAGATTATTTCCGCTCAAAGCCTAATTTTGATGCGTTCTATAAAAAGTTAAAGCCGCTTTTTTCTAACGGAAATACTTATGTCGCAGGCTTTGCTGTTGCAAATGATGTAGGCTTTGTAAACAGTGCGTGCGAAAGATATAACAGGGATTATATAAATTTCAGGGCATTTGATGTTCAGAATCTGCTTGATAAAACCTTTAATGCAAAGAAAAAGCTTTTTGAATGGGCAGAATTTTTAGAATGTGACATGAGCGCTCTTGCTTCTCATAAAAGTGTAGACGATGCAATGGCAACGATGCTTGTTTTTAAAAAGGTCTGCGAAAAAGAAAACAAAACGCCCGAGCAGCTTATGAAGGACAACAAGGGCTTTTTTGTAACGACAGAACAGGTTGCCATTGCCGCAGAAGAAAGAAAGTATAAAAAAGAAATGACTGCAAAAATCAGGGAATATTACAACAGACGCTCTCCAAATCCGCTCCGTCATCTTTATGACGGCCAGAAATTTGAACTAAATAAAAAAGTTTTTTCTGATCTGGAGCGCGCACTTAATATTGCAAAACGAATTTATGAAGGTGGTGGTGTAATTTATGAACGCCTTAAAGGAAAGGGAAACATCGTTTTTCTTGATGATGACATCGAAAGTGAAAAAAAAGCTTCGATAGAAAACAAAGGCTATAAAATCATTTACGCTGCCGAAATCGAAAAGATTGTAAAATAAGCTATATAAGAAATTTCCGCTTAAATTAAGGATAAGTCTGTCGCTTTAGAAATGGCTTAAACGTCCTTTATTCCCCTAGAAAAAAATGCTCAAATGAAATATACTGTTCTATTATGAAATGCAGCTGGTTTTTGAGTAAATTCAGCGTATTTTTAGGAGCATAAAGTATGAAGTTTGAGACAAAATGTTTACATTCAGGATATAAACCGGAAAACGGCGGCCCTGGAACAATTCCTATCGTTCAGAGTACAACGTACAGATTTGACAGCTGTGACCACGTTGCGGCACTTTTTGACAAGCCTACAGAATATATGTATTCACGCTTTGCAAATCCGACATGTGATGCAGTAGAAAAAAAGATTGCAGACATGGAAGGCGGAGTCGGTGCAATGCTTACTTCCAGCGGACAGGCAGCAAGTCTCTGCTCTATATTGAATGTATGCTCTGCCGGTGACAGCTTTATTTCCAGCACATGCATTTATGGTGGTACTGTAAATTTATTCAGCGTAACATTAAAAAAACTTGGAATCGAATGTATATGGGTAAATGCAGAAGCATCTGATGAAGAAATTGCAGCAGCATTTAAACCTAATACAAAATGTGTTTTTGGTGAAACAATTGCAAACCCTGCCCTTACTGTATTTGATATCGAGCGCTGGGCAAAGGTTGCGCATTCTAAACATGTTCCGCTTATCGTAGACAACACATTTGCAACTCCATATCTCTGCCGTCCTTTTGAATGGGGAGCAGACATTGTAATTCACTCAACTACAAAATACATGGACGGACATGCGGTGCAGGGGGGCGGTGTAATCGTTGATTCTGGAAAATTTGACTGGGAAGAAGCACACAGGCACAACGGACATTTTGCCGACATGTTTGAACCTGACGAAAGCTATCACGGTCTTTCTTATAAAAAAGAATTTGGAAACGCAGCTTACATCATTAAAGCAAGAACACAGTTGATGAGAGACTTCGGATGTTATCCTGCAGCACAGAGTGCATTCTATCTTAATCTTGGTCTTGAAACTCTTGCAGTGCGTATGGACCGTTACTGCGAAAACGCAATTAAGGTTGCAGAATTTTTCAGTAAATCAGATAAGATTGCAAGCGTTACTTATCCATGTCTTAAAGGTGACAAAAGTTATGAGCTTGCAAAAAAATATTTACCTAAAGGGTGCTGCGGTGTAGTTTCTATAAGCATCAAGGGTGGAAGAGCTGCAGCAGTTCGTTTTATGGATGCTCTTGAACTTGCATGTGATGAAGTTCATGTTGCAGACATCAGAACTTGTGTTTTACATCCTGCAAGTGCAACTCACAGACAGCTTACAGATGAGCAGCTTGTAGCAGCAGGAATTGACGGTGGAATGGTCCGCTTTAGCTGTGGTCTTGAAAACATTGATGATATTATTGCTGATATAGAAAAGGGACTTGCTGCAATTTAGCACAGGAAGGCGGGAGAAATGGCACAGATTGGTTTTGATTCAAAAAAATATTTAAAGCTTCAGTCGGAGCATATTCAGGAGCGCATTGATGCTTTTGAAAAACTTTATCTTGAGTTTGGCGGAAAACTTTTTGACGACTATCATGCATCGCGTGTACTGCCGGGTTTTGCACCTGACAACAAATTAAAGATGCTCGAAAAGCTTAAGGACATTGCAGAAATTATTATTGTTGTAAATGCTGATGCAATTGAACAGAATAAAATCCGTGGTGACCTTGGTATTACTTATGATGAAGAAACCCTGCGTCTTAAAAAAGAATTTGAAAAGCGCGGATTCCTTGTAAGCGGAATTGTAATCACGCAATATACATGCCAGCCTGCTGCCGACAAATTCCGTGCAAAATGTACAAATCTTGGAATTAAAACTTACCTTCACTATGTCATTCAGGGTTATCCTGGAAACATTCCTTTAATTGTAAGCGATGACGGTTATGGCCGAAACGAATACATTGCAACAAAGAGAAAGCTCTGCGTTGTAACAGCTCCTGGTCCTGGTTCTGGAAAGATGGCTACATGTCTTTCCAACCTCTATCACGACCACAAGCACGGAATTAAAGCAGGATACGCAAAATTTGAAACATTCCCGATCTGGAATCTTCCTTTACAGCATCCGGTAAACCTTGCATACGAAAGTGCAACTGTTGACCTTGATGACGTAAACATGATTGACCCGTTCCACCTGGAAGCTTACGGTCAGACAACTGTAAACTATAACAGAGACGTAGAAACATTCCCTGTTCTTAAAGAAATATTCAAGCAGATTTTAGGCGAGAGCCCTTATCAGTCACCGACTGACATGGGTGTTAATATGGCCGGAAACGCAATCATTGACGATGAAGTGTGCCAGAGGGCTGCTAAAGACGAAATGCTCCGCCGCTATTATGCTACAGCCTGCGCTGTAAGAAAGGGAAATGCGCCGAGAAGCGAGCTTGATAAACAGGAATTCCTTTTAAAAAGGGCAGAATTAATGCCTGAAGACCGCGCTGTAGTTCCTGCAGCAGTAAAGAGACAGGAAGAAACCGGTCATCCATGCGCTGCAATTCAGCTTGAAGACGGAACTGTAATTGTCGGAAGAACCTCGCGCCTCCTCGGGGCTGCAACAAGCGTTATCCTTAAGGTTCTTAAAATCCTTGCAGGAATCCCGCACGAAGAAAAGCTTTTGACAGAAGAATATGTAAAGCCTATCCAGGAATTAAAGACTATAGACTTTAAGAGCAAAAACCCGCACCTGCATGTAGAAGAAGCCCTCGTGGCGCTTGCATGCTGTTCTTCGACTAACCCTCATGCAAAGACAGCCCTTGAGCAGATTCCAAAGCTTGACGGCCTTGAATTTCACTCGAGTGTCATTCTTTCGCCGGTTGACGAAGCTACAATCCGAAGACTTGGGCTTCATTTGACATGTTCACCTGAGTACGAGGTAAAATAGGGGATTTCCCCGATAAACCAGGCCTCTTAAAAGGCTAAATTTATTGATAAAAGATGCCGATATTAAAAGTATGAAAATTTTACTCGTACTTATGGCATCTTTTTTTATACCCTCACTGGCTTTTGCCAGGGAAGGTCAAAAAGAGTTAAAGCCTCTATATGCATTACCGAAAGTTGTTCCCGAAAAAAGTTCCAGTTCGTCACGCAATACAATTGGAAATGATTTAAATAAACCTCTTTTAGCTACAGAAAGTGGAATTTACCGCGTAATAAATACACGTACGATTTTACCTTTATGGACTGAAGGTAAGGCAAAACAGATTTTAAAAATTGAAAATACAGACAATTCCGGAAAGGGAAGTGATGAGTTCTTTTTCGTGACTTCAGAAGGAATTTTATTTTCGCGTGATTTAAATACATTTGAAAAAAGAAACGAAGGACTTCCTGTTCTTACAATTAAAAAATATGAAAATAAGGAAATCAGTTTTGTAAAACAGGTTGCAGACATAAAAGATATTTCATACAATCCTGAAAAACCAAATCAGATGGTTTGTGCGACAAAGGATAAAATTTATTTTTCCGAAGATTCTGGGCTTACATGGAAATATTATGATGCACCACGTATCGGTTCAAGTGGAATTAAAGCCGTTGCGGTTGCAACCCTCCGCGTTAAACGAAATGAAGAATATGTAAAGGAAGATTATATATTCTGTTCTCATGCAACGCTCGGATTATTTTATTCAAAAGTCGGAAGTAAAACTTTAAACACGATTACAGCAGGTCTTGCAGGTGCAGATCCTAATGTTGGTTCTGATGAAGTAAGTGATATTCTTCCTGTTCTATGCAAAACAGAAACGGGTGATGTTTATACTGAAGTATTTTTATCACAGACATTTATGCCTCGAATTTACAGGCTTGATTTTGATAAAAAGAAATCAATCTGTATTTATAAAGGAACAGAGCCGGCTGATACAATTGATGGACTTTATATTGCGGATTCTTCAATCATCTATATGAGCCCGAAAACAATTAATGCTTTTGAAATTAATCCTAAAAAAGAAAATTCAAAAACGGATAAAACTGTTGCAAAATTTAAAGACTGGAAAAATATCGTAAACTTAAGCCCGTCTCCTGTTTTTGCTGCATGGATTCCGCAGTCTGAAACTGGTTATAAATCAAGTGTAGTATTAAATGAACTCTGGCTTATCAATTCTGAACAGGTTTCATCTCCATATGCAAACCAGATTTGTGATCAGAAGAGTCTTTACATTCCGTGTTATCAGGCATATCTTCCGAATGGAATTGAAAAATTTAAGAAAATAATTCTTGATAATGATTTAAACAGTCTTGTAATTGATATGAAAGATGATTACGGGCTTTTAAGATATAATTCAAATGATCCGGAAATCCTTAAAAAAGGAAAAGTAAGCCAATACGCAGTAAATCTGGAAAAGTTTGTTTCTGAATTTAAGAAAGACAATATCTACATGATTGCTCGTATTGTAGTCTTTAAAGACAGAAATCTTTCTCTGTATGACAATGGAAAATATGCCGTATGGAACAAAGCTTCACAGAAGCAGTGGCTTGGAATAAGGGGATATGAAACTGATGCAGAAGGGAAAAGAGTTCCTCAGTATTATGATGAATATTGGGTAGATCCGTTCTGTCCTGAGGTATGGGAATATGATGTTGCAATAGCAAAGGAACTTATTGCCAGAGGCTTTGATGAAATTCAGTTTGATTACATAAGATTTCCGACGGATGGAATTAATATTAACAATGCAACTTTCAGATATCAGAGTAATGGTATGGATAGAGAAAGTGCATTGATAAGTTTTTTAGCATATGCGCGTAAAAATATAGATGCTCCGATAGGAATTGATATTTACGGAGCGAATGGCTGGTATAGAACCGGAGCAAGAACAGGACAGGATGTAGAAATGCTTGCTGAATATGTTGATGTAATTTGTCCGATGTTCTATCCGTCTCATTTTGAAAATCAGTTTTTAAATTATGAACCGTACGAAGAACGTCCGTACCGAATTTATTTTTATGGTACCTATCGAAATACGATTATTGCCAGAAATAAAATTGTAGTACGGCCGTGGGTTCAGACATTCTTTTTAAATGTTCCGTATGATCAAAAATATTATGATGCAGAATATGTAAGAAAAGAAATGTATGGTGTACGTGATTCTGTTAATAGAGGATATATGCACTGGAATAATGGTGGAAATTATTCAAAACTTTCACCTGACCCTGCAGACTCTCTCTACAAAGGAAAAGCATACGAAGCAGATCCAAAATACAGGAAGCCGGCAATAGGTAAAAAAGAAGAAAATCCTATCGATGAAGCAATTGTAACAGGCGGGAGATCCGACCAGGAAGCAATAGAAATCTGGGAAAATGTTTTGAATCAGGATAATTTGTAATTCTATTACAGCAGGAATAAACTATGAAAGACAAAATTAAGATTGAACTAAAAAAAGAAATGACATCAAGATCAAAAAAAATTATTTCAAGTTTTGGAATTACATTATTTTTTATTCTTGGAATTGCAATCCTTTTGAATCCGGTAAAGGTTTATTCAGCTACAAATTCATCGAGGGAAGAAATTGATTTAGAAGTAGTAAAAAAAGAAGATGAAATTATTCTTTTAAAAACAAATAACTACTATAACAAAGGAAATTACTTAAAAGCTGTTGAAGAAATTAATATTTCAATTGAACAGCATCAGAAGACAAATGATATTCCTGATAATATTAAGCTTATGGGTGAGGCTTCTTATTATGCATGGATTAATTCAGTTTATAAAAATTCGAAGGCAGTAAAATTAAAGGATTATAATAAAATAGTTCTTTATCTTACTCTCCATCCTGAAGTATCAAGCCCTAGGATTGTAAATTTTGTAGATGAGCTTTTTCATAACGAAAAGATTATTATGGAATCACAGAAAATTATTCAGATTGAAAAGAGCAATAATCGTGGTGTGGAAAAGATCAGAAAAATGATTTTTAAGCTTGAACAGAATAAAAAAGATCTGGACGATGTTTTAAATTCAAATAAAAAAGTTGATGATATAAAAATTGCAATGAAAATTGAAAGTGATTATCAGCGTTCGAGAACAATTAAGTATATGATGATGACTTTGTATGCAATGATTTTTCTTGCATTAATATGTCTTATTGTATTCATCCATAGAAATTATAAGAAGAAAATTCTTGCTCAGGAACAGTTTGAAACAACAATGAAAGTTGTTGCAATTTTAAAAACTGATGTCGGTGATATGGAAAGTCCTTATTCTCCGCTTACAATGACAGAACTTACAAAGGATAATTCAAGAGTTAAAGGACGCTCTGGAAAAAGATCAGGACTTTCAGATTTTGAATCTGAAAAGATTGCTGTTGAATATTTTGAATCGGAAGACGCAAAGAAGAAATTTCTTGAACTTCAGCATCAGTGTATAGAACTTGGTGACAGAATTGATCGCGCTACAGGAAGAAAAAGAAATTCGAAAAAAGTCAGCGAACTTGTATTTAAGCTGTGTAAAGCAGCTGGTGTAGATGATGAGCTTTCTTTGATTTATTATTGTGCCGGAATGGTTTATGATGCCGGATTCCTTTCTGTTCAAAGATCTATTTTGCAGGGCGAACATCTTACCATTAAAGAAAGATATGAAGTAAGAAGTCATGTTCAGAAAGCTGGAGAATATTTTTCATTCATTCCTGAAGGTGTAAGAAGAATCTTCCTTGATGCTGCTGAATTCCATCATGAAAATGTTGATGGGAAAGGTTATCTTGCCGGGATTCCTGGAACAAAAATTCCTCTTGTTGCACGATTTATTCGTGTGGCAGAAAGTTATATTTCTCTTGTTAATTCACGTTCATACAAAAAAATTATGGATGCAGATTCTGCTTTAAGAGAGCTGAGTAAAAAGAGTGGAATCTATGATTCTAAGATTCTTGCATTGCTTGAAAAAATAATCTAATATCCTTAAAATATTGCTTATGGATAATACCGGTTACACACCAGAAGAGCCTATAGCTGCCATTGCAACAGCATTATCTCCGAGTGCACTCGGCATAATAAGGATGTCGGGTAAAAATTCTATAGAACTTCTTTCAAAAGTTTTTTCTCGTCCAAAGGCTTTAACAGAGGCTAAAGGTAATACAATTGTCTATGGATGGATTAAAGATGGTGATAAAAAAATTGATGAAGTTTTAGTAAGTGCATTCCGTGCGCCAAAAAGTTTTACAGGTGAAGATATGGCAGAAATAAACTGTCATGGTGGTGTAGCTGTAGTAAAAGCAATATTTAATCTTCTGTTAAAAAACGGATTCAGACAGGCGCAGCGCGGTGAATATACATTCCGTGCTTATATAAATGGAAAAGCAGATTTAACGAAGGCAGAAGCAGTAAGGGAAATTATTGAAAGTCGTACTGATCTTTCGCGTGGAAGGGCAGCAGGAAGGCTGGCAGGTTCTCTTTATGAAGAAATTGCCGCAATTAAAAAACTTGTTGTCGATACACTTGCATCTATTGAAGTTGAAATTGAATATCCCGAAGATGAAGAGACAATTGCAGACGCTTTTAACAGAGATGGAATTGTAAAAGCAGTTGAGAGATTAAAATCGCTTCGTGATTCATGGAAAAGTGAAAAGCTGTATCAGGATGGAGTACGACTTGTATTATGCGGAAAAACAAATGCAGGTAAATCAAGTCTGTTTAATTCAATATTAAAAGAAGACCGTGCAATCGTAAGTGACATAGAAGGAACAACCCGAGACTGGATTGAAAGCTGGATATCCATTGATGGAATACCTGCGAGACTTTTTGATACTGCAGGTTTAAGAAAAACTGATGATGTTGTTGAACAGTCAGGTGTAGAAAGAACTCATGATCTTTCGGAAGATGCTGATGTGATTCTTTATCTTCAGGATGCTGGAAATAAAATTGATTCAGCAGATCTGTCATTTTTAAAAGGTTTTTCAAAACCTGTTCTTTTTGTCTGGAATAAAATTGATGTTCTTGAGAAAAATTCAGTATATCCGGAGCTTACGGATGAAGAGAAAAAAATGATTCCGTCTTTGAGAAATCAGATTTATCTTTCTGCAAAAAAATCTGATGGGATTGATACCCTTATAAAAGAAATAAAGATTCTTATAGAAAAGACAGGGGCTTCTGGCCGTGAACAGGCAGGTCTTGGAAGTGAAAGACAGAAAAATGCAGTTGAACAGGCGCTTGAATGTGTTGAACATGCACTTGTTGCTGCGGATGATAACTATACTCTTGATGCTGTTGTTCAGGATCTGGAAGACAGTCTGGATTTTTTAGGCGAAGTAACTGGAGAAGTAACTCCTGATGATGTTCTTGAAAGTATTTTTTCCAATTTCTGTGTAGGAAAATAATAGACAGAAAATAAGTTTATACTGTAAAATAGTTTTATGAAATTTTTTATATTTTTTTACCTTCTTCAACTTTTACTTCTTATTCATATTATTAAAACACGAAGAGACTTTACGTGGATTTATCTTCTTATATTTTTACCATATGTGTCAGCTCTTGCTTATATTATCCTCTGTATTATTCCGGATATCATGCATAGTAGGGTGCTTTATAAAGCCCAGGGAACGGTTGCAGATATTATAATTCCTAATAGAAAAATCAAAGAACTTGAAAAAGCAGTAAGGATTTCTGATACTCCTGCGAATATTTTAAATCTTGCCGATGCTTATGCGCAGTCGGGGCGTTTTTCAGAAGCAGTTGAACTTTATAAAAAAATAATGACAGGCGTTTATAAAAACGATCCGGAGATTGAATATAAACTTATGATTTCTCTTTATGAGCTTGGTGAATTTGCTGAAGCAAAGAAAATCTTAAAATCTTATAAAAAGCATGTTGAATTAACTACGAGACATCAGCAGCTTATGGAAATGCTTATCAATCAGGATTATCAGAAGTTGAGTGATAAATTCTTTTCTGATGTTGATTTTGAAATCGGTTACAACCTTGCACGCTGTTATGCGAAAGAAGGAAAGACTGAACAGGTAAAGACGATTCTTTCAGAAATGAAAGAAGCACGAAACAATTTTGTCAGCTATAGAAAAGGGACAAATAAAACGTTTTACAATCTTACGAAGAGATTGGTTTAAAATAGATGGGGCGCGAGCATGTTAAGGGCTGGTCTTTGAACCGTATTTAACTGCCGCGCGTTTTTTATTTCTGAAGTAATCTAAATACACCGTCTTCTGTATTAAAGGCAACTCCTTCGTTGTCTTTTTCTTCCGGGTATGCTCCTTTAAGGAAGTAGTCATCAAGAAGATGGTCGTAATATTTTGCAACACCGTCATCCGGATTTTTATTTAAGAGCCCCTTGAGGACAGTTTTTGAACCCTGGTAATTACGCAATGTAAAAAGTTTCATTGCATTTTCCCAGTCTGCAATATAGTTTATTAAGTCTTCTGATGCATTTACTTTTTCATCAAGAACTTCATAAAGCTGAATCGGTGTGTTGATGTTTACTACGCGCACTTTATCAAGCGAGCGAACGATAAATTGATCTCCTAAAAGATTTCTTGTTGCTTCGCTTATTAAAATTCCGTTTGTGTGATACTGCTTATTAACACCTTCAAGACGCGATGCAAGGTTTACGTTGTTTCCCATCATTGTATAATTCTTTTTTCTTTCTGAACCAAAGTATCCTGCAATCATTTCTCCAGAGTTAATGCCGATTCTTGTAAAAATTGTCTTGCCGTTTGCAACCATTGTCTTAAATGCATTATAAAGGTCATCTTCCATCCATGATGGTTTTGGATTTGAAGCATATTCAATGATTTCTTTATTCATCTGGACTTCGGCTTTTTTCATCTTTACTGCTGCTGCACATGCGTGTGCTGCGTGGTCTTCCATTTTTACAGGAGCTCCCACTAAGGCAACGATAGCATCACCTTCGTATTTATCTACAGTTCCTTTTTCATCGATGATGATGTCTGACATTCTTGTAAGATAAAAATTTAAAAGACAGCCAAGTTCTGCTGCGCTTAAAAGTTCACTGAATGACGAAAATTTCTGAATGTCTGTAAAAATTGCTGACATCTGAAATTTCTTTCCGCCTAATGTAAAAGAAGATGAATCATTTATAATCTGGTTAACAACATCTTTTGAAAGACACTGACTGAATGCAGCTTTGATAAATCTTTTTTGTTTTCCTTCAACAGAAAGGCTGAAAATAATGCTTGTAACGGCAGAGAGAATAAAGGCAAAAGCCGGTGCAATAAGATAGAGCCAGTATCCATTGTTGAATAAAATTACAGGTACAGAAAGTGAAATTGCAAAGCCTATTACAATTGCAACAGGAATTATTAAAGTTGAATGCTGTGCAAAAAAGCTCTCGCTTGCTGCGATGATTACGGCTGCAAAAAAACAGAGGAAGATAATCCAGATAATGTTTAATGCATCAGGAATTTTTTTCATAAAGTCACCGGTTAAGTAATTGTCAAGCGTCGTTATGTGAATTCCGACACCCGGATAAACTTTAGAAACCGGTGTTGAACATATATCAAAAAGTCCGGGTGCATAATATGCAGTATAGATATACAGGTCTTCAAAATCTTCGGGAACCAGAACTCCTTCTTCGCCGTTCTTCCAGCATTCATAACTTTCAAGGATATCTTTTGCGCTGTAAGGGAAGTAATCATCAATTGATTTTGCAAAACGAAGTAAAACTGAATTATCGTTTAAAACAGGAGTGGTTGAAAAATCCGGTTCGGAATCTTCAAGGTAAACAGGAGCAATTCCTAAAGATGGATAAGATGTTCCCTTGTATTCGTATGAAAGTCTTGCCCTTCTTATTGTGTCGTCTGAATCTTTTTTGCTTGTAATGTTTCCAAGAAGAGCAGCTTTTTCTTTAATTGGGGAAACAGGAAAAAGAGGCCTGTCATAATCTTCTTCTGAAATGAAAAATGTCTGGATTACTTTTTTGCTTCTTTCTTCTGAATCTGCAAGCGCCTGATCATCTTTTTCTCCATAAATAGACGGTTCTGAATATACGATATCAAACGCTATTGATTTAGGATTTCCTGCAGATACAAAATCGATTATTTTTGCATATGCTTCTCTAGGCCATGGCCACGACCATGAATAAGTTTCCTGTGCCCAGTCAATGCTTTCCTGATCTACGCAGATAAAACATATCTGATCACAGATTTGTTTATATTTTGCAGCGTTAGCCATACGAAGGTCGTAAGTTTTATTTTCAAATGGTGCAAAGAAATTTAAAAAATTCAGTATTAAAGTAACTGTTAGACTTACCGCCGCAATTATAAATGCCCTTATCCAAAGTCTGTGGTTTTGATTCATTTTACTATCCCGCTTAAGTTGGTTTTAAATCTTGCTTCTCTGGCAGATTTGTCAGTTCCACTCAACTTATTTTTTGAAACAGAAGCTTTTACCTTTTTGATTCTGTCAGTAGGTTTTGGATGAGTTTTTTTCCAACCTTTGTCATCGCCAGATTCTTTTGAATGCAATTCATTAAGAACATTAAGCATATCAATCATTGCATTAGGGTCATAACCTGTTCTTGCCATAATTGTCAGAGCAAGTTCATCTGCCTTGTATTCCTGTTCTTTCGGATAACCTGTTTCAAGAAGTTTATCAAGTGCTGCTTCATTGAGGTAAGTTAAGCTTGTAAATATTTCTTTGTCTTCTTTTGCAATGTCTGCATAATCATTTGTTAAATCTGCAGCTGTCTTTGTTGTTTGTGTAAGCGCTTCTGTTTTTCTGCTGGCTTTAATTGCGTTTACAGAATGTTCAAGCTGAATGTGTGCAAGCTCGTGTGCAATTACTGCTGCAACAGCATCTTCTGAATTACAGCATTTTAAAAGTCCGAGCGAAATAAAAATATGCCCGCCACTTGTAGAAAGGGCATTTATTTCTTCTGAGTTAAGAATTCCGACACAATAATCTTTATAAATTGAAGGTACATCGGAGTTTAATGCAAGCGCTTTGCAGATTTTGTTCAAGTATGCAGTTGCTTTTGGAGAATTATACAGAGGATAGATTTCCAGAACAGAAGCAGAAACTGTCCGTCCAATTTCGTAAGCATCTATAGGTGTTATAGGTTCTGCTGCTCTATTGATTGTAGAAACAGTATCTTTTACCTTTTCTACGTTTGATAATGTTTTCTGAAGATTATCCTGCTGAACTGCTTTTTGAAGGACATCACCGAATGACAGGGAGAACGAATCTGAGCAGATAACAAAAGCTGTCATTAAAAATAACGAAATAAATTTAGCTGACTTTTTCATTATTCTTCTCCTGCATTAAGATTACCTTCTTTTATGAATGCAATTGTTTCCTTTTCATTTGCAGAGAAAGTTTCAACTTTGTCTACCTGGCTGAAAGAAACATTGTTCTGGGCTGCAAAATCTTTTTCAAAGTTTTTGTCAAAACCTTTTCCGGCAAGAGCCAGTTCTTTTGCATTTGCAGAAGTTTTCTTTTTAGATTCAACTTCAACTACAAGTTTTTTTGCAGTGAGGGAGGCGTTTGGAAGCCATCCTGTGATTTTTCCATCCGAAGAAGTGATGTTTGACCATCCCTTTTCAACCTTAATTACTGTAACGACATCTCCGTATTTTAATGTGCCGACAGATGCAGAAAACTGGGATGCCTTTGCTTTGACTGCTGCACTGGTTACAGAAACATACTGATTTTTGTTTCCAGCCGCAAAGACTGGTGTAAAAATTGCCCCTAAAAACAGCAAAACGAGGACTCGCTTATAAATATTTTTCATATATTTATTATAAGGGCAAAACACCCATAACGCAAATTTAAGGGTATGCGGGAGCTTTTTAGGAGTGAATTTAGCCCAAAAAACGCGGATTTGTGACTTTTTACCCCACTAGATTAAAAATCGTATTTCTGATAGTATATGGCTTTAGTATGAATGCTAAAGTATGTTTGAAATCTATGATTCTCAAGGTTAATAAGACAGTTCATACTATTTTTATTTTGTGATTTCTAAGGCGAAATTCTTGTTTAAGGGTTTCGCCTTTTTTTTATACAGTTATTATAGGAGTTATATAGATGAAACGAGAAGACATTAATAAGGTGTTAATCATTGGGTCGGGGCCGATTGTTATTGGACAGGCTTGTGAATTTGACTATTCGGGAACTCAGGCTTGTAAGGCTTTGCGCGAACAGGGATACAAAATTGTATTGGTAAACTCGAATCCGGCTACTATCATGACTGACCCGGTTATGGCAGACGCTACTTATATTGAACCGTTGAACGTTGAGCGTCTTTCTCAGATTATTGAAAAGGAACGTCCTGATGCTTTGCTTCCAAACCTTGGTGGTCAGACTGGTTTGAACATGGCTATGGAATTGAATAAGGCCGGCGTTCTTGATAAGTACGGTGTAAAAGTAATCGGTGTAAATCTTGATGCTATTGAACGTGGTGAAGACCGCGAAATCTTTAAAGAGACAATGAAGGGCCTTGGAATTGATACTCCCCGCTCTGGAATCTGTCACACTATTGAAGGTGCTGAAAAGATTGCTGAAGAAATCGGATTCCCACTTGTTGTTCGTCCTGCTTACACTATGGGCGGTCAGGGTGGTGGATTCTGCTACAACGTAGAAGAGCTCCGCACAATCGTTAGTAACGGTTTGGATTTATCTATGACTCATCAGTGTTTGATTGAAGAGTCTATTCTTGGTTGGGAAGAGCTTGAAGTAGAAGTTGTCCGCGACTCAAAGAATCAGATGATTGCAATCTGTTTTATCGAAAACATTGATGCAGTTGGTGTTCATACCGGAGACTCTTTCTGTTCTGCTCCTTTTATGACTATTGATAAGGATCTTGAAGAAAGACTTAAGAGAGATGCTTTTAAGATTGTTGAAAGCATCGGCGTAATTGGTGGTACTAACGTTCAGTTCGCACATAATCCTAAGACCGGCCGTGTTGTTATTATTGAAATTAACCCACGTACTTCTCGTTCTTCTGCTTTGGCTTCTAAGGCTACAGGTTTCCCAATTGCCTTGATTTCTGCAAAGCTGGCCAGTGGTATGACTTTGGATGAGATTCCATACTGGCGCGACGGTACTTTGGAAAAATATACTCCGGGTGGAGCTCCTGACGGCGACTATGTTGTACTTAAGTTTGCACGCTGGGCTTTTGAAAAGTTCCGCGGTGTTGAGGACTCGCTTGGAACTTCTATGAAGGCTGTTGGTGAAGTTATGTCTATTGGTAAGACTTTCAAAGAGACTTTCCAGAAGGCTATCCGTGGTTTGGAAAATGGCCGCTCGGGACTTGGTTTTGCTAAGGACTTTAACCGCAAGAGTGCTGATGAACTTTGCGAAATGCTTAAGACTGCTTCAAGCGAAAGATACTTCCAGCTCTACGAGGCAATCCGTAAGGGTGTTCCTTTGGAGAAGCTGCACGAAATTACCTTTGTTAAAATGTTTTTCCTCCAGCAGATGAAAGAGCTTGTTGACCTTGAAGAGGAAATGCTTAAGAACCCTGGACGCGTTCCTGCAGATGACCTTTTGATTAAGGCTAAGAAGGATGGCTTTAGCGACAAGTATCTCTCAAAGATTTTGAAGGTTGCAGAAAAAGATATCCGTAACCGCCGCAAGGAACTTGGAATTAAGGAAGCCTGGCTTGCTGTTCCTGTAAGCGGTGTTGAAAATGCCAACTACTACTATTCTACATATAATGCTGAGGACAAATCAGTTGCAACCGACAACAAGAAGAAAATCATGATTCTTGGTGGTGGTCCAAACAGAATTGGTCAGGGTATTGAGTTTGACTACTGCTGCTGTCATGCCGCAATGCAGCTTAAGGAAATGGGCTACGAAACAATCATCGTAAACTGTAACCCGGAAACTGTATCTACAGACTATGATACTTCTGACAAGCTCTACTTTGAACCGGTAACAACAGAAGACGTTCTTCAGATTTACGAAAAAGAAAAGCCATTTGGAGTTATCGTTCAGTTTGGTGGACAGACTCCATTGAACATTGCCCGCGAGCTTCAGGAAAATGGCGTAAATATTCTTGGTACAAGCATCGACTCAATCGACATTGCCGAAGACCGCGACCTCTTCCGCCACATGATGGAAAAACTCAATATCCCAATGCCAGAAAGCGGAATGGCTATCGACTTCAACGAAGCTAAGGCTTGTGCAGATAAGATCGGTTACCCAATCATGATTCGTCCATCGTTTGTTCTTGGTGGACGTGGTATGGAAGTAATCTACGATGAAACTACTTTGAAGGAATATGTTGAAAAGGCTGTTGGTGTTACACCTGACCGCCCGTTGCTTATCGATCGCTTCTTGAAGAACGCTTTGGAATGCGAGGCCGACGCTCTTGCAGACTCAACTCATGTTTACATTCCTGCTGTTATGGAGCACGTTGAGCTTGCTGGTATTCACTCCGGTGACTCTGCCTGTGTAATTCCTCCGGTTTCTATTCCTCAGAACAACCTGGACACAATCAAAGAATATACAAAGAAGATTGCCGAAAACCTCCACGTTTGCGGTTTAATGAACATGCAGTACGCTATCGAAGACGGAAAGGTTTATGTAATCGAAGCTAACCCTCGTGCAAGCCGTACAGTTCCTCTTGTATCAAAGGTTTGTGATACACAGATGGCTCGTCTGGCTACACGCATGATGCTCGGTGAGTCTCTTGAGTCACTCGGCTTGAAGGATAAAAAGATTCCTTACTACGGAGCAAAAGAAGCTGTTCTTCCATGGAGCCGCTTCCCTGGCGTTGACCCAATTCTTGGACCAGAAATGCGTTCAACAGGTGAAGTTCTTGGCCTGGCAGATACCTTCCCATTGGCCTTCTACAAAGCAGAGGAAGCCGCAGGTTCTGAATTGCCACATGCTCCGGCTGCCTGGGAAAACAAAAAGGTTCTCATCTCTCTGAGCAACAAAGAAAGCCAGAAAGAAGAAGTTCTTACAATCGGAAAAACTTTGAAGGACCTTGGCTTTACCCTGGTTGGAACTCAAGGCACCGCCGACTTCTACAACAGCAATGGAATCAAGTGCGAAGTTGTAAACAAAATCGGTGCCGGCCGCCCTGACGTAGTCGACATGATTATGAACAAGGATGTATGCCTTGTAATCAACACTCCAAAAGCCAAGCGCAACTACGCCGAAGACCGCAAGACAATCCGCAAGGCATGTTTGAAATACAAGGTAAGCTACATCACAACTCTCGCTGGTGCACTTGCTGCAGTTAAGGGTATTGAGTCTGTAAAGAACGGTAACGGTGGTGAAGGTGGAGTAAAGAGCCTCCAGGAATATCACTCGCTGATTAAATGACGCGGTGGTTGAGTAGCCCGCAAGGGCGTATCGAAACCACCATATGTTATCCTCGCGATCCCTGAGCTTGTCGAAGGGTGCCCCGAGGATCTTAAACGCCAGTCCCAATTTGAAGTGCACCCCAAAAGTTGGACAAATAAAGTTCACTTTAGGAGGTGCATTTTTTATGTCCAAATACACAAATGAATTAAAAATGCAAATAGTACTAGAACACAAAACAAAACATTTTG